>Ga0209679_1001534_pt1 | contig 10033 bp, 7 predicted proteins | sample WorMetHEROISLAND_4_FD_187408 | JGI IMG/M metagenome (GOLD analysis project Ga0209679, IMG submission 187408) | Marine gutless worms symbiont microbial communities from Max Planck institute for Marine Microbiology, Germany - Olavius sp. 2 HERON... ...
GTGTCGATCGGTTCAGGGGTTTTGCTCCCAGGGGTTGTCGAAATTCCCCCTTTTCCTATACTTAGGCCATTGGCTTATACAACAGGTTTGGGCTACCGCCCAACCTGTGATTTACTTTTGTGGTTGCTGTATGTGGTAGGTGGTAAACTCTGCAGCCAAGACACATTACATGTCTTCCGGCCGAGTAAGTCTGATGCAGTTTTCTCTGTGTAGATGATGTAATGAAGTGGGTTTGATCAGTGTTCTGTCACCTGAATCTCATATGCATCAGTCCATCTATAATTGTCTGTTTCAGGGTGGCCACAAACCTGGAAAACCTGGAATAGTTTTTTTTGATACTTGGAGGCGGCAAAAATACATTGAAAAGAAGATCACTTAAATTTGCAGCACAGCAAACAACACAAAACTATAAAGTATAAACACAACATAGAAAGGTAGGAATACAACGTAAGGTGATTGCACACTCAGGAATCGGTTTATCGAATGCAGTCTTATTAAAAACAACATTGATATCCGAATGTAAGGCTCCTTGAAGCAAATGACAAAACCTAACACGATCAAACTAATCATGGTTTAATTGCATCTGATGACATCCAGCCTAATTAAGTAAGTAATATAATATTTATAGTGCACCTAAAAGCCAGCTGAGTCTTAATCTGCTGCATTTTACCAAGGTTACAATCGCCATAGACTAACTAGAGACCAGCTGGGCAGTAATCAGTGAGATCAGTCCGTATGAGAGAGAGGGATAAGCTAAGGAGGAAAAAATTAGAGAAGAGGTGAGTTTTCAGCCTATTGGACTAGTGGGCCTGAAACTAGTTACCCTGGTAATTAGGAGGGACAGATTAAGGTGATTTTGACATGTTGAATGTAAATATGATGCAGATTTGGTCAAATGATGTATGACTATTAAAACTAATATGTGTGTGTGTGTGTGTGTGTGTGTGTGTGCCGTTAGTTCAAAGTGCCGGTCGTGTTTCGTGGTCCAAATGGCGCAGCAGCTGGTGTGGCTGCACAACACTCTCAAGATTATACGGCGTGGTATGCCCACTGTCCCGGTATAAAAGTCGTTGTGCCTTTCAACTCGGAAGATGCGAAAGGTTTACTGAAATCTGCAATACGCGACGAAGATCCCGGTCAGTGATTTAGGTCAAACTACACATCATTATATATTTACTGCCACAGCTATTAAGTATAGCAGTATAAAAATGTGGTATTTTGTTATTGCTTTTTATTAGAGCTGTTGAATTAATGCGTTAATTGAGGCATTAAAGAATTAATTGCGATTAAAAAATTACCGCCTTTAAAAAAATTAACACACATACATAAATTCTATGAAGCAGGAGTTCCAATATGCAATTGAACTGCGGTTATTTGACGATTGAATAATATTCAGTTAATTATTAACAACAAATGTGGGTTAATTTGTCAGTTGTGCGTCATTGTTTGATGGTAAGTTCGACAGTGGTCAGTTCGACAGTGGTCGCATCTTGTAGATAAGTCATGAACAGCAAGACATGCAGTCGTTCGCTGATGGCAACCTACAACGTGAACTATACCTGTCGAATTGACACGTTAATTAATGCGTTAACGAGCGATTAAAATAATTGCGCAATTAACATGATTAAAAAAATTAATCGCTTGACAGCTCTAGTTTTCATGCCTCCGCCCAACATAGTGTGGCTGGAGGCATACTGTTTTCTCCTGCTACTACGACTACAGTTTTATCCAGAGTTGTTGGTACTAAGTTAGGTCGGATCTTCCAAACGATCGCTTTTGGAGTTGTTGGATCGGAACTTTGTACCGTACAGTCCCTTCCTGTCGCCCAGCTAACAGCATCAAATCACTGAATGATGTGGGGGAATTATGTTCATATGCTGCTGCATGTCTGTCAGTCCTCATTTTGGCTGGCAGTTTGGCTTAGTGGTAAGATCGTAGGGCATATCAGTGAAGTTACTCTATGTTAGTGCTGAGATGGGTGACTGTTCGCGCATATACCGTTTTTGTATCTAACCAAGCCACCCATGCTTACTCAGCCTGGCCATCCCTCCACAGGTAGGCGTAACGAGTACTGGTGATGGTTACGGCCACTGCTAGGGAAGAAACGGCGAGTTCTGCGTAGCAGTAGGCCATTACCAGGACTGTTGGCACACTGATCCAGTCGGTTAAAGGCACTGGCTGTTAACGGAGCTGGCTGACTAAGGTTGTATGTTAGCTTAATTGAGTTTAACCCTCGCCAGCTCAAAGCATCTCAAAGGGGATGAGCTCCCATGCAAATGGACCTCGGTTTCTGTGAAGTATTCTTCTTCACTCGGCTGGTTGCACCAATTTGGTTAGCCCAGCTGCTGTATTTTGTTCCTAAATGTCTTGTCTCTTTTCGTTTTTCTGTAGTTATTATGTTGGAAAATGAGCTTCAATATGGAGCGTCATACGAGATGTCGGATGAGGCGCTTTCTGAAGATTTCCTTATTCCTCTGGGCAAAGGAAAGATAGAGCATCCAGGTAATATTTTATGTTTCTGAAGAGAGTTGCTGTAACACAAAGTATGTTTATTATCATCGTCGTTATCATCATACCCAAAGTATGTTCGTTTTCATCATCATCATCGTCATCATAAACCCTCGGTGTGATGCCCGTTGGAGTTATGGATTCTGGGGCTTCTTTAAGACTGTGGTTACCTACATGTAAAAGAAAACGTTTGCAAAAATGTTTTAGCGTTTTATTTTACATGTAACCGGCATAAAACATTTGCAAAAATGTTTTTAGAGGTGGTTTCATGTAAAATAAAACACTAAAACATTTTTGCAAATGTTTTAGCATGTTGAACACATATTGAAGATAGGAGGTGGTTAACCGTGTAAAATAAAACATTTTTACAACATTTTTACATCCATGGCATAGCAGTGGGAAGTCGACGGCTCTAAAACATTTTTGCAAATGTTTTATTTTACATGTAACCACGGTCTAATTGCCCGGTTCCATTTGTTTCTGTCCTGTGCAGGTTAGCTCAGCTCTTGTAGGCTAGCTGTGCAGTAATCTACTATTCCTGAACTACTGTCGGTCTTTGTTTAGCTCACGAGTTTACTAAGCCTGGTCCCGCAGAGATCTCCACGGAAAAATCTTTGTGGATTTCCACAAAAGCTATATGTTTCGCATTCTAAATGCTGAACTAACTGTCAGAAAGTGCAGTTGCTGCTCCTGTTATTGTTGTTGTTGGAGGCTGGACACTGACGCGACGGTCCTACAGGGTGCGCCAAGACATTATCACTGCCTTCCTCGGTTCCTCCTTTAGCGGAAGACTCATGCTGCCGAAAAATTCCAGTTGAGCTGCCTCTGTTCCTGGACATTTGATCAGCGACTGATCGACTGTGTATGGTTTCTCTCCACACCTAGTTCGAGTAGGGTCAACCGCCAGATTTCTCAGATGTTATTATGCCTTGAACTTGCTGCAAAATCCGCTCCAAACTTGGGCCAGCAGAACAGCATCTTTGCGAGACTCTGCTGCTGCTGGTGGTGGTGGTGATTAGGGGTCTGCGGAATCCGACGAAAATGTCGGTAAAACCTAACTGAACTGACCTCAAAATTCAAAAACCGAAAACTCGGTTTCCGCGGTTCGGTTTTCAAAAACCAACTTTGGCGGTTTGGGGACGGTTTTTCACGTTGTCTCATTCACAGTTCATCTTGCAGCATGAAAAGTCTAAGTATTTCTCTTCGTGCCGTATCTCTGCACTTCTACTTCTCAGTCACTTCACCTGACAGTTAGTTGGACCAGTTCAGCATCATTTCTAGCATTATACCATAGAGGAGTAAGTGAAAGATGGCGTCGACGTCGACAGACGAATGTAGGCCTAACCGAACTGAAAAACCGAAACCGCTGTTAATTTTGTAAAACTGAAACCGAACTGAAAACCGCAGTTTGTTGCAAAACTGAAACGAAAACCAAACCGAGGTCATTTTTTGCCAAACCGCACACCCCTAGTGGTGATGATGATTTTTGTTAACTTGCTTATTTTTTACTGCAGGTTATGCTGGTCCCACAAAAGTTAACTTTCGCGAATTTCTGTAGCAGGACTTTGCAGGCCAAATGCTCTTCCTGTCACCCAACCAACAGTGTCAAAGTACGGAAGGTTAGAGGAGTGGTAATAAGTAAGTAAGTAAGTAAGTAAACAGCACTTGTAGCGCGCCGTATGTCAAACAGGATTCGAATTGTAGAGGTGTGAATTTTACTGAGTCATCTGCATCACCTGTGTTTGTATGATGATGCGTCCAGGCAAACACGTGACCATCGTGTCTCTGTCACGAGCCGTCGGCATTTGCCTTGAGGCAGCCAGGGAGCTGGAACAGTTGGGCATCGAGGCTGAGGTCATCAACCTGAGGTCACTGCGGCCGATGGATGAAGAATTAATCATCAGTTCGGTGATGAAGACCAACCACTTGGTGACCGTAGAGAATGGATGGCCGCGGTTCGGCATTGGAGCAGAGATATGTGCCCGAGTTGTTGAGAGTAAGTCGTACTGGATGTCCTGATGTGTGGATGAATTTCTGCATTTTTACAGAGCTGTCATAGTTTTAAAAAATTTAACAGGTCAGTTCAGAGCTCTTACATCAGCACATGCATTCATGCAGTCAGTTTTCATTTAGTAGGCTAATTTTCGTAATCATTTCACAGTTTTGATCAGAAAGTTGTAATCAGTAGGAGTGTAATTATCATGAACTGCTGCTTGATGGCGTAACGGTTTGGGCGTCGGACTTGCGATCAAACGGTTGTGGCCGCTTTCAAGTAACAACTCTAGGCAAGTTGTTCACAGCCATGTGCCTCTGTCACCAAGCAGTATAATTTGGTACCGGCCAAGGGGCAGTGACGCTCTGCAGCTTGGAAGGTAACCATAGGTCTGATGTTTATCAGCCATGCATCATCGACTTCGTGGTTTATCCACCGCCGAGCTCAACGGCCTAAGTAAGGGAGATGAGGACCCACCTACACTCCAGGAGGGGTACAGCACTACGGAACCCTTCACCTTTACTGCTTTTGGTGTTAGTTTAATCGGCCAATTTTTCCAGAGTTATGCCTGGTTAGGCTGGATCTCACAAGAGTGAACTTTCGGGAATTATTGAGGCAGTATTAGAGGTTTTTTAAACGGTGTGCACGGTATAAATCCACTTACTTTTACTTACAGGACTTTATTAGCCATTTCTGTCTCCGAATGACAGTTTCAGAGCACTGAATGATGTGATTGGCAGTTGACATGAAGTTGAGTTGTTGCTGCTTTGTTTATTATCTCCACGAAGTAAACGGAGTGAATGATGGAGATACTGTTTTCATTCGATGTGTCTGTGTATGTATGTGTGTGTACACAGCGCCAGCGGACCGGTCAATAATAGTTAAAACGGTTAAATTTATGGACTTCAAAATTCAAATTTGACAAGTATATGTTTCCAGGGACAGTCCGGACATGACCCCTTAAAACATTTTTCAAAAAGGGGCGTGGCCAGGGTCAAGTTTGGGCGTTAAATGCTAATATGCTCTTACGAGACATATGCCTGAGCAAGTTTAGGCGACTTCTAGCGACGTTTTTGTTTTGCTGAGACTCGGTGCCTTGTGAGTTTTTGTTTAAGTGTGCCGTGTACAAGTACACTTACTTACTTGCTAATAGCTCCAGTTCACTTGGCGGAGATATGCACTCTCACTAGCACCTTCTAGTTCTGTATTGTTTCATTTGACCTGAGGCATGTAAGATCATTGTCGTTAGTGCGTATTTGGCGTGGACCATGGTGTCATCCCGAGTGTCTGTGCAAGATGGCTTGTCTTTGGAGATTAGTAGGCGTTGTCCTTGTGGAGTTGGTCAAGCCACCTGTTTCGGTGTGTAAAATGAAGGAAATGAAGTGACGTGAAATTCTTACTGCTGAATTGTATTCTGCTGTAGGTCCGGCATTCGACTACCTCGATGCTCCAGTCATGCGTATCACCGGTGTCGATGTTCCAATGCCGTATGCCAAGCTGCTGGAGCAAAACGCTCAGCCACAGGTGATCAACATCACCGAGTCAGTCAAACAGATCCTGAACTTCTCTAAGTCGGCAGCACTGAAAGCGTAAACAGTGCCGTTTCCTGCTGTTTTCACTTCCTGCAGATCTGACAAGTGCTTCCTGCAGACTCTAGGAATTGTGAGCATTGGCTTGATCCCGTTAGGCTGGATGTCATTAGATGCAATTAAACCACGATTAGTTTGATCGTGTTAGGTTCTGTCATTTGCTTCAAGGAGCCTTACGTTTGGATATTAATGTTGTTTTTAAGAAGACTGCATTCAATAGAGTGATTCCTGAGTGTGTTGTGAAGCAGTGTTCAATCACCTTGCGTTGTATTCCTACCTTTCTATGTTGTGTTTATAGTTTTACGTGTTGTTTGCTGTGCTGGCTATTTAAATGGTCTTTTCCAAATGTATTGTTGCCTCCAAGTAGGTTATATACTTTTTGCCTTGGTTTGTTTGATTGTTTGTTGTGCTCTAACAGTAGTATTTTAATTTGTGGAAGGAGTAGTGTTTGGGACAGTAAGCACACTGTGAGTCAAAAAAAGAAAGATACCATACTGTTTCCATATATTCACCAAAAATTCTTTCACTAGACCATTCCCACTGAATATTTGCAATAAAGCAATCATTAAAGACGCCACCACACCTTGAATGTACGTTTACACCACCTTGTGAAATATTAGTGTCGGAAAACTGGCGTGACCTGAACACTGAGGCACTGTTTGCTGAACTGGCACTGTGCAGGCAGCGTTTGTTGTGATAGAAACAAGTCATAATGACAGGTTTCCTTGATTTTGACCCCAGAATCAACTAATATCAAACCATTGTAGTCTAAGTTTGACATGTAAGCATTATGCTGCTATGTTTTCTTGTTTTTTTTTGCTCCGGGTACATACAGTTGGTCATTCTGTGAATTTTTCATCGTGGCTAATGTGAAAAGAAGATGAACTGGCAGTGTGCAGGCAGCGATTGTTGTGATAGAAACAAGTCATAATAACAGGTTTCCTTGATTTTGACCCCAGAATCAACTAATATCAAACCATTGTAGTCTAAGTTTGACATGTAAGCATTTTGCTGCTGTTTTCTTGTTTTTTGTTTGCTATGTGTGCATGCAGTTGGTCATTCTGTGAATTTTTCATTGTGGCTCATGTGAAAAGATTGAATCCTTGAATCAAATGAAGATTTCATCATGCAGTGACTGTTTTGATCAGCCATGTCTTGCATAACTGATTGCTTCAGTCAGATCTTCACTAGACGTCTCTTATAACCAAGATTGCAGTGAAGAAATAATCCATGTAGACTGCTACTGGGCGTGTTGAATGATGAATTTGTGGCTGGGATTCTTGGTGTAGTACCAGCAAATCTACAACGGCCACATTCTCTTCATGCATGCGTGCACGATCTGCCGTTGTGGTGATCGCATTCTGTGCGAATTTTGAATATTTATATTTTACAAAGTAGTGCAGCAACATGCTTGAAATGTGGTGGGATCGTTAACAATTGCTGTATTGCAAATTTTCTGGCGAATGTGTCAGTAAAAGAACTTTTAAAATTTGACAGTATTTTTTGAAGATGTGCACTTGAGTATGGCATCTCCCTTTTATTGACAAGACGTAGTTGATTAAATTTGGACATGATTTCCGTCTATATCCCGAAATTTTAATATCATTTTTGATAACTTTACGGGATGGAAGCTTTATGTGCATGGTGCTATGCTATTTACAGCTCACTGATTTTTAAGTGATGCACCACAACTGTGTAATTTCTGATGCATATGTATTCTTGTATTCTAGGTACAGGGTGCCCCCTGGTCATGGAAAGTCATGGAAAGTCGTGGAATTTAGGAAGACCTTTTTCCAGGCCTGGAAAGTCGTGGAAAATAGCGAAGGTCATGGAAAGTCATGGAAAGTGATGATAATGTCGTGCAATTTTTTGCAACTGCACTGAGCAGTTCTGTAAAAGTGACACAAATTATGAACCGTAATGTGAGAGTGTTGACACAGTTTGCACTGGTTTACTTACTGACCAGTTTTCTGTGATGGTACTACGAGCAGCTGGAACTGTCACTACTAATTCTGGTGTGCATTCATAAGTCGTATATCGTTTACTTTGAAGTGTCTGTCGTGGCGATAGGTCGTGGATTTTCATTGTTTGGTCGTGGAAAAGTCGTGGAAAATCAATGTTGGAAAAGAAGGGGCACCCTGTAAGTACATTGTGAGTAAAGAAGCTGTCCTGAGTGAATTAAATTTTTATTTAGATACGGGATTTTTTTTTGCTTTGGCCGAGTTTTTCACTATCCGAGTGCTTTCACGTGGTACATTATCCACAGCTAAAGCTGTAGATTTGTACTGAAACCTGTTGCAGACTTTGACACCTATGTGTAATTGTCGGTGCTTGTTGTGTGCTAACTTTTTTGTACAGTTTTTTTGTAATTCCATCGCAGCTTCGGATTGGAGTGTTCAGTATTATTGTCTTACTTTTTGACCTACTTTTTGCATACGCAGTTTACCAGTATGAAGTGCAGTATTGTTGTCTTGTTAATTAGCATTGTTGTGTAACCTGCATTCTACTGCTGCTTCAGTTTTTGATGTTCCTTAACTGTCCTATTTTCCATGCTAACTGTAGGTTAGGTATGTTTTCCCTCTTAGGGACTGTGAGGAAACCCAATGACTTTTAGCGGCATTCCATTTTTACAAAAGTCATAAATAACTCCAAAGTGGTGCACTTTCGTTGTTTGTTTTGTCACGAAAATCTGAAGCGTGCACTTTGGTTTGATCGTACTTTCCAAATTTCATACAGAAAGATGCTGTGTTGTGATTACCTCCACAAAGGGCATCCTGTACTTGCCTCTGTTTTTGCCAGCCTGTGAGTGATATCACTCGAAAATTTGTGGACGAATTTTTGTGAAATTTGGGAAGGGTAGATCCTTGAGATAGGAAGCAGTTGATTAAATTTTGGGCTGCTGTGGAGCTTTATCCAGGAGCTTATGGGCCCGGAAGGTGGGTCCCTGAAAGCCACTGTAGTTGTTCTTGTTCTTCTTGATGGAATCAGTTCTCTAAAAATCCCTAACGCTTTCTTAATACGCAGCAGAGTGCAACGAAACTTTGCATACACATTCATGCTGACATTCCCCACAGATCTAGAGCGTCTAATTAATTAGTAATTAGCAAAGTTTGTTTCATGTTGTCAGTTTAAAATTTGACATTGAACCTTCACTAACACTGCAGCGGCCTGCTGCAGCCAATGACGTTGCAGCTCAATGAGCAGCACACGCTGGTGCCAATTGGTGGAGCATAGTGATGAATATTTATACACAGGTTGGGCTTACCGTAAGCATATACTAGACTAAGTAAGCAAGCGGGTGCCTTCCGAGTCTATAGTACCTTTCGTACTTGTTATTCTCCATTTTCATTGGATCGCAGGTCAGAAGCTTCATGCACTGCTATTTATAGCTCGCTGGATTTTACGTGCTGTAACGTAACGTAATGCAGTTAGTGATGTTTGTGTGTACTTATATTCTCAGTCTGTTATAGGTAAGGAATTTGCTGCGCATAAGTGAATTAATTTTTCTCAAGATTTCGGAGTTTTTTGTCAGCCTTTGTGGAGGCTTGAACTTTTTTGAGTGCTTTCTTCTTTGTTTATGGTGTGATCCTCACGATTTTAAGGCACTGGTCTGTTGGTCAGCTGTCAGGAAAAGGAAGAGCAACTTGCCTTTAAAAAAATACACTCTAAATCATGTGCAACAAACCAACTAAGCAGGATAAAGCTAAAACGCTAGAACGATTGAGTGTGTTTTTGATAATGACCTTTGTATTCTTTGTAGTTCCTATGTCCACAACTTTGTACCATTTTATATCAGTTTTATACATACGTGTATGTTCATAAAATGATATTTGTGTGTACTGTTTGTAGGTCTTTTATCCACAGCCTTCTACCATTTTATATCCATGTAATATTAGGTAGCTGTTGGTTATTTATTTCTGTAGTATTTTCATAGTTGTCGTTG
>Ga0209679_1001535_pt1 | contig 10033 bp, 10 predicted proteins | sample WorMetHEROISLAND_4_FD_187408 | JGI IMG/M metagenome (GOLD analysis project Ga0209679, IMG submission 187408) | Marine gutless worms symbiont microbial communities from Max Planck institute for Marine Microbiology, Germany - Olavius sp. 2 HERON... ...
CTCGAACGCTGGTTACATCCGGGCAACGGCAAACGCCGCGTCTACTCCCGCTTATTCCTCGCACGCCTACTGGTGGTACTGGCCAGTTGCCGCGAGGTACTCCCGGAACTGATCGGTATCATCGGGCCACCTGATCAATGGGTCGCTGATGCGCATGACGCCTGCCTTACCGACTGACGCCAAGGGCGGATTTTGTGGGGATATGTCAGGGTCGATAGCGCATTTAAAAATACCTGCCGTCGTGTTTTGGGTCTGGAAAAAAACAATGCCCCAACCACAATTTTTTGATGCGATTCCCGACTATGGTAAAGACCATTCCAGAGCTGTTGATTTATTTGATGATGAGGTCAAAAAGCTCGGACGTACGCCAACACGAATTCTCGAGGTAGGCTCAGGTACCAGCCCCCACGCGGTCTGGACTGAGGACTGTCAGATTTTGGCGCTAGATATCAGCTCCCCGCTGCTTGAATTCGGAAGCCTGTATCATCAGAGGCATCACCCCTTTCTTAATGTTGCTTTCTTATGTGCGAACGCTTATGAGCCGCCACTGGAAACCCAGGCCTTTGATTCTGTTGTCATGTTTAGCACGTTACATCATTTTCCTGAACCTGAGGTAGTATTAAAGAAATTGTCACAATTAATTAAATTAGATGGTTTTCTCGCCGTTATGTGTGAGCCGATTAGTGATAACTTAAATTCTCCCGATACGGTTAGGGATTTATTGAATGGCATCAATGAACAGGTCTTCAGTTGGCAAGAGTATCAACGAATCTTTGAGATGGCTGGCTTGACAGTCAGTCGTATGATGATTGATGGGGATTCACTGAAAGCGATCCTGAAGCGGGTGCCTTGAAAAATGCCGTTACTGCCGACAAAGGAAAAACAGGTCGGCATTTTAGACATATGCCGACGACCCCTAGTACCCAGTTTCGACTGATATTGCAAATTTCTCGGGGGAGGCGCATATCAAGCTTAAGGGATTATGCCCGCAATATCAGTCGAAATGATGTACTAGTGGCAAGGTCGACTGCTGGATTTGCACCGGTATTACGATTCCATTGATCAAGCCCCATCTCATCGCTAGCCCGGGGGTGTTCTCAATATCATCTCTCTAACCGGTTGGAGATGAGCATCGAGTATTGCAGGTTTCCACAGCTGGCGATCCATGGCCCCTGGATTCCGGCATCCCAGCCGGAATGACGGGTATGTTTGCCGGTTTCCATCGGGGAATGACAGTCTACCTCTCCCTGGGCTCCAATATCCGGCCGCGACATTATCTGGGTGCCACTTTGAAATTGCTCGACGCCCAGGATGCCGTCCGGCTTCTGGGCGAATCGCCGTGGTACAAAACACGCCCCTGGGGCGGTATTGCCCAGGCGAATTTTCTCAATCTTGTCTGTGCCCTCGAGACCAGCCTGCTGCCGCTGCAGCTCCTGCAAACCACGCAGGCAATCGAGCGGCGGCTCGGTCGTGTGCGTACCCTGCGTAATGGCCCGCGCACGATCGACATCGATATCCTGCTCGCCGGCGATACTCGGTTGGAGACGCCGACGTTAACGATCCCGCATCCCGGTCTGTTGGAACGTGACTTCATGTTGCTTCCGCTCCTCGACTTGGCACCAGACGTACGGCTCCCCGGCAGCGGCGAGCGGCTGATCGAGAAACGCGCGTATCTGAGCCATCACCAGATCATCCACAAACTGACGTAGGATTTGGTCTAGTACCCCATTTCGCCTTATTTTTCACGCTCAGAGCCCCCCAAACGCGTCACGGCAAGGCACCGCGCGCCGGGAATAGCCCACGCTCTTGCCAAGCGCTGTAACGCCGCCTTGGCGTGTTTGGGGGGCTCCCTTCGGGCAAGGCGAGAAGCAACCGGCTGCGGTGTTGCACGAGCTTGAAAGAGGAGAAGCTATTCCTGCGCTCGCGCGCTTCGCATCTGGCTGCTTCTCGCCGCGCTGAGAGCGAACAATAAGGCGAAATGGGGTACTAGGCCTTACCCAATGCCGTTGACTTAAGGATTATGAGGGCGGTTCGTTCGACTCTCACTGCGTCATTCCGGCAGGGATTGCCGGAATCCAGGTGCCAGGGATGGCAAAAATAGTGGGGGTTTGAATTATTAGGTCACACAACCATGCCACTTGAAACTTAGGTGATTTCTGTCAAATGACAGACCAGTCTGCTTGTCTTTTCGTCCGTCTTCTGGGTCGCAACAACAGTTACATCGCACAACGATACGCCTGTTGTCGCTCCTTGAAGACGAACGAATAGCCGACCCATCCTGGTCTATCATTTTCCGGCAATCGCCTTAACCACTACCAAGAATTGCTCCGGTCGAGATGACAACCGGAAGAATTAGCGGGAAGGGAATTTTCGCGGCACCCGTGCCTTTGATTTCCAAAGGCCACGGGGGCCATGACGGATCAGCCCAGGAGGCTCGCAACGCCCTTGCGTTCTTCTTCGATCTCTTTGAGCGTGAAGTCCATCTTCTCACGGGAGAAGCCGTCGATCTCGAGGCCCTTGACGACCTCGTATTTGCCGGCGGTACAGGTGCAGGGGAAGCCGTAGATCAGGCCCTCGGGGATCCCATACGAGCCGTCCGCGACCACGCCCATGGTCACCCACTTGCCATCGCTGCCCAGCATCCAGTCGCGCATGTGGTCGATGGCTGCATTGCCCGCACTGGCCGCCGAGGAGGCGCCGCGGGCCTCGATGATGGCCGCGCCCCGCTTGCCCACGGTGGGGATGTAAGTCTCGCGATACCAGGTCTCGTTGTTCACCAGCTGCTTGGCATCCTGACCGGCTACGGTCGCAAACCGCAGGTCCGGGTACATGGTGGGTGAGTGGTTGCCCCAGACCACCATCTTCTCGATGTTCGAGACCGCCTTTCCGGTCCGGGTAGCCAACTGCGAGACCGCGCGGTTGTGATCGAGTCGCATCATGGAGGTAAAGTTGGTGGCGGGCAAGTCGGGGGCGGAGGTCTTGGCGATGTAGGCGTTGGTGTTGGCCGGATTACCGACTACGATGACCCGCACCTCGCGCTTGGCAACCTCGTTGAGCGCCTTCCCTTGCTCGATAAAGATCTTGGCATTGTCCATCAAGAGGTCCTTACGCTCCATGCCTGGCCCACGCGGCTTGGCGCCGATCAGCAGGGCATAGTCGGCGTCTTTGAACGCCGCCTTGGGGTCGCCGGTACCGATCATGTCGGTCAACAGCGGGAACGCGCAATCGTCGAGCTCCATCATCACGCCCTTGAGGGCGCTTTGCGGTTTTTCCAGCGGCAATTCCAACAGCTGCAGGATGACGGGTTGATCCTTGCCCAACATCTGGCCGGAGGCGATGCGAAACAGGGTTGCGTAACCGATCTGGCCGGCGGCACCGGTAACTGCGACTCGAACGGGGGTTTTTGCCACGGCGGAACACTCCTCACGTTTGGGGATGGGTGGTGGTAGGCCCAGGGAGACCCCAGGGAGACCCCAGGGAGAATTTAGAGCCTTGCCTTGTTTGTTTTTCGCAGGTTGCAGGAGATAGTGCTTCCTGTGAACCTTTAATCCTTGCCCATGGCGAGGATTTCGTCAAGATGCCCAGATGGACCGACAGGGCGGGCGCGTATTGCTTGCTTCGGTCGTCGGTTGCCGGGCAGGTCTATCGAGGTTACTTAAGAAGATCAGGAGTGGATAAATTCAAATGGCATGTTTTGCCATCCCTGGCACCTGGATTCCGGCTATCCCTGCCGGAATGGCGCGGTAGGGACTAGTACCCCAATTCACCTTATTTTTCGCTCTCAGAGCCCTCCCAAACGCGCCAAGGCAAGGCACAGCGCGCCGGGAATAGCCCACGCTCTTGCCAAACGCTGTAACGCCGCCCTGGCGCGTTTGGGGGGCTCCCTTCGGGCGCGACGAGAGGCGGCCAACTGCGTTGTTGCGCGAGCTTGAAGAGGACTAGCTATTCCTGCGCTCGCGCGCCTCGCAGCTGGCCGCCTCTCGCCGCGCTGAGAACCAAAAATAAGGCGAAATGGGGTACTAAGTCGTGTTGACATTTAGGAAGGTCCACACAGAGAACCCTATAATAATCAAACGGTTAGCGTAGGGCCTGCGGTGCGGAGCGCTTGGGTTGTGGCGATAAACATAGCATACACCCCAACCGGTCATCATCATCGTGGTCGTGATCGTCATCGTGATCGAGTTCGGCTTCGATCACGATCTGCGTAGACGGCGGGATGCGCGCCGGGCGCCGCCAGGCGCCCGGCGCGCATCCCGCCCTTACAGGATCACAAAAAATCAGGTGATGAACCTTCCAAGTTTGGTAGCTGTCCTTAAAGACTGTATAAGAACTAACTAACCTGTAGGGTGGGCTGTGCCCACCAAATACTATACCTGACCGGTGGGCACAGCCCACCCTACGGGTATGGTTCTATGAAAATCAATGGCTTAGTTTTTAGACAGCCTCTTAGTCACGCACGAGCGGCCACAGGCGGGCGGTATGCACCAGGGCTAGCACCCACACCGTTTGCCCGTCGATTTCATAAACCAGGCGATAGCTTTCATGTGGGAGTAGTTCCCGCGTGCCTGCCACCTGACCGGGCTTTCCCAGATACGGATGATCGGCCAGCCTGGCGGCCGCCTCACTGAAAAGCGCATCCATGCGCGCAGCAGCACGCCGGTTGTCTGCCGCGATGTAGTCACGGATTCCGATGCGGTCTTGCCGTGTCAATGCTGTCCTTCGAACTCTTAGGCTTCGGCCTGTCGCAGTAGCTCATTACGGGCAGCGGAGAATTCGGCTTCGATGTCTTCATTGCTTCAATAACTTTAGTGCGCGAAGCGCATCATAGTTGGAACTATGGACGTTAAGTCCCTTCACTTTCAGTCCGTGGCTTGTCCACGGATGAGGACGTTAGTCCTCCAGACTATGGACTTTCAGTCCATAGTGGTTGATTGGAAAAGCCGCGCCCGGCGGTCTTGTCGGTGCGTGCCACTTCGACCTTGTGGTGCAGGTAGGCATCGTATTCGCGGGCCTGGCGGCGCTGCTCGATGTAACCGCGCATCAGCTCGCGCACGACTTGGGCGGCAGGTCGGTCATCAGCCGCAGCTTCAGCCATGAACGTATCGCGCAGCTCGGGTTCCAGCTTCATGGTAAAAACGACTTTCGTCGTCATAGCGAGGCCTTCTGTCATTGGTTTATATATCGAGTATATACCTGGTCATTACCGACTGCCCCACTGAAATTGTCTTGATTTTGTTGCACAAGTCCAGAGTCTCGCGCGGATGAGTTAGGAAATCCGCAGCTTGAAGTCGCGTTCCTGACGCCGATGCTACCGCAACGAGACCATGGTCATTTTGCCTCTCCAAGTTGGAGCAAAGGCCCACGTCAATGCGCGTAGCGCGTTAGCGAACCGGGAAAAGGTGCTGGCGCTTACCGCCAGGTCCAACCGCAGTGAGTTGTGCTGTAGGCGCGCCGATGGAGCCGACGTAGGAGGTCATCGGGGAGTCCGTAGCCGAAGTTAGGACTCCTTAGAGACGGCAGGACGCCGGCAGGCGCCTCCCAAGAGCCCAGGAGGCGTCTGCCGGCCCTAGGACCCATGCCTTTCCGAGGACCTACCTTTTGAGTGCAACCAGAACGACGTACAGCGCCAGCCCCGCAACACCCAAGGCACCGAGGGCCAGTGCGAACACTGCGGTAAATGGGCTAACAGACGTGAAGAAGTCTGTTAGTTTCTGGATTTGCTGAGCCATTGGACCTCCTAAATGTCAGCAGGAGGCCAGCGAGTGCGATGTCACTTTGCTTGAGTGTCAGACCATTACGGACTAATCTGACGACTGTGCTCTTGGAATGGTTTATCAAGCGCACTGACCACACTCGCTGGCCGAGTTGTGGGACCAGGCCCGGTGATGGTGGCTCATCACCGGGCCTTTCTTTTGGCACACACTAGCATCCCATTTGTACCCTGGATCGAAAAGACCTTTTTCCATAGAAAAATCTTTAACTATTTGATTTTCAAAAGTTTGTAGTTTTTAGCTCCCAAGTTGAAAATCCACAGATCTTGGAAGAAGATCCCATCCTAACATTTTTGTGAATTAATTCTGTAGCCGTAACGGCTGGAGATCACAACCCGTTAATTTTGCGGACATAATCCGTTGGGATTGCGCAAATCTCCGCATTCAGATGTCAACAAGGACGAATCTTCTCCCCGCACTCTATGGTAATGGGGAGGGTCGCCGAGGAAGAAGCAGTGGAAAAGGCGGTAAGCAGGGCCGAGCTCATGGCCTTGGTTTGGCCTGGAACGCCTTGGGAGAGTATCAGAAGGCCATCAGCCACTTCACCTTCCCATTCTCCATCCACGCTGCAGGTTGCCAGGAGCAGGATGTCATCAATGGCCGACCGAAGCGTCACCGTACGGCCGACCTCGAAGACGCCCGGCATGGGCTTGCCCGCATGCACGCGGTCATAGGCGAAGGCCGTAATGGTGCTGACATCGTGAGTCAGCAAAATCCGTCGCTGTTGAGCCGCCCACTCCAGCACGCTCGGGTCATCTGCACCAGCGAGGCCGATGTCCTGAACCCGGACCAGATCAATGCCAGTCTCTCGAAGACGAACCCCACGAACGGTGTTATTGTTGAAGTTCTCGTCCGCGAGCAGCCGGATCACGACGAGCCCGGTTCGGCTTGGCGTGCCGACAGGCGTGCGCGTATCCCGGTGGGATTGAAAAGCCGTTCGTTTGCTTGTCTCACCGCTACCGCCCGCTGTTCTCGGGCCTGGAGATAGTCATTCACCTCGGCAGTGTGGGCAAGGTAATAAACGATGACGGCGTAGACCTGACCCAGGGATAGCGTCGGATACTGTTCGGCGATCTCCTCAGCAGTTGCTCCATCCTGGAGGCCCCGACGACGGTATCTAGGGTCACGCGCGTCTTGCCCACGTGAAATACACCGGTGGCACTGACCACCAAAGGTGGCGTCTCGGCCGCAACGACCATGGTCATTTTGTTCCTCCAGGTTGGTCAGCCAAGGCTCGGTTTGAAAGCGGCATGCCTCCTACCCGTCGGCGCGATACGCTCAATTGCCAATACCGATCCGATCCATCTTTCGCGATGATCTCGGTTTTACCGCTTGCCGGATTGGTTTTCCCGACGCTGGAAGACTCGTAGGCGCGGGCTTGCCCCGCACCTATCGCTGCCGCCCGGTCAGTCGACGGCGATAGGTGCGGGGCAAGCCCGCGCCTACCGGTCATGGCGAACCACCGCAGGTGCGGCTGACGACCCCAAGCTGGCAGCAACCTGTTAATCGACAACAAAATTTATACGCGCTCGCCGCCGGCACCGATCTGGTTATCCCAAAATCTTCAAACGACACATGCTAACCGGATCGAAACCAAGGCCATTGGTCCCCCTCACCCCCCCCTGACACCTGGATTCCGGCAATCCCTGCCGGAATGACGAGGTCGGGGCTAAACAATCGGGGTGATGATCTGCACGTGTTATGATCGAAGCTATCTCACCTTCCAAGTTGTTTATTCTCCACGCCGGAGCAGGGCCGTTTCTGCGCCCGCCCGGCAGAGGATGGATACAGGCTATTCCACATGAAGGGCCGCGCGGCTTACGAACAGAAATTCTCTCGCATCGTTGCGCAGACACCGTTCGGTCGTCTGGCGACTGAGCAGCAAGCATTTCTGCGCCGACAGTCTCTGGAATACCGTTTCTCACAGCAGGACCTGCGCCGGATCAGCGAGATCGGCGTCGAGCTGGCGATGTGGAACGCGCTTTCGCTCATCGCGGTCTGGCCCGCGGCACCCGCGGTGGATCTGCCGCCGAAGGAGCGCCGGGCCCGGGTCGTCGGTGCGCTGCACCGATACATAGAACACCTGCGGGCTACCCCGAGGCGATACGGCACGCCCGCCACAACCCGCGGGTCGCGAAGCTACCGGGTTCGGGTGCGCGATCGGCAGCGCGGACACCTCGGGTTGGGCCGCTGTCCCGTCGCCTCGGAGCGTACCCGGTGCTGCAACCTGTTGACCTTGGATGCGGTGGAGAACTGCGGCTTCGATTGCAGCTACTGTAGCGTCCGCTCCTTCTACCACGACGACCAGATCCATTTCGACAGCCGTTTCGCCGACCGGCTCGGCGCCCTACAGCTCGATCCCGAACGCACCTATCACATCGGCACCGGCCAGGCGTCCGACTCCCTGATGTGGGGCAATCGCTGCGGGGTGCTCGACACCCTGATGGATTTTGCACGCCGCCACCCCAACGTTATCCTGGAGCTCAAGACCAAATCCAAGAACATCGCCTATCTGTTGCAGTACCCGGTCCCCCGCAACCTCATCTGTACCTGGTCACTCAACCCGCAGTGCATTATCGCGCACGAGGAGCAGCGGACCGCCCGGCTCGATGAACGCCTGACCGCCGCCCGCCGCCTGGCCGACCGAGGGATCATCGTCGGCTTCCATCTCCACCCCATGATCCATTACGCTGATTGGGAGGCGGATTACGCGGCGCTCCTATCCCGAGTCGGGCAAGGATTCGATCCCGCCGAAGTGGCGCTGGTCTCGTTCGGCACCCTGACCTTCACCAAATCCGTCATCCGCCGCATCCGCACCAGCGGCAGCAAGACCCGAATCCTGCAGATGCCCCTGACCCCGAGCGACGGCAAACTCTCCTATCCCGACCCGATCAAGCTGGCGTTGTTCTCACATGCCTACCGCAGCCTAGCCGCCTGGCACGAGCGGGTGTTCTTCTATCTGTGCATGGAGAACCAGCGCCTGTGGCGGCCGGTGTTCGGTTTCGAGTATCCCTCCAACCAAGCGTTCGAGGCGGCGATGAAAGCAAGTTATTTCGACAAGATTTATGGGCATCCGCACCCGACCTGATGCGTGTCGTGATGTTGGGGGCTTCGAGTCTTATCGGCAGATTACACAGAGTGTTCCCCTGCCCCTAAAGCAAATAAAAAAATCCTGTTAATCCTGTCTATTAGATCCTCCCGGCAAGGCCGCATTATCCAGGTGTGCCAACGAAGCAATCTGCGGATACAGGCCGATCGGTCGTAAGTGCGACTTCCGACGGCGATTCGGGGTAAACTCGCCGTAACCTTGGTTTCCGGTTACCGGCGATGTCCCTGAACGAAAATAATCTGGTATGGCTGGATCTGGAGATGACGGGGTTGGACCCGTTCCACGACCGGATCCTCGAGATTGCCACTATTGTCACCGACGATCAGCTGGAGATACTGGCGAAGGGTCCGGTGATCGCCATCCAGCAACCCGAGCATGTGCTGGCCGCAATGGACGACTGGAACCGGCAACACCACGGCGGCTCGGGTCTGCTCGCGCGGGTGCGGACCAGCGATTACGATGAGCAACGGGCGGAGGATGAGACCCTGGCCTTTCTGGAGCGGCATGTCTCGGCGAAGCAATCGCCGCTATGCGGTAACAGCATCTGCCAGGACCGCCGCTTCCTGGCGCGCTGTATGCCGCGCCTGGAGGCCTATTTTCATTATCGCAATCTGGACGTCAGCACCCTCAAGATCCTGGCCCAGCGCTGGGCGCCCCAGGTGGCCGAAGCTTTCACCAAGGACAGTGCCCATCTGGCCCTGGAGGATGTCAAGGAGTCCATCGCCGAGCTGCGTCACTACCGGGAGCATTTGCTCCGGATTTGAGAATCTGTCCGGTTAGTGACGTAGCTGGGTCATATTCCGAATTGTACAGGATTGACAGGATTTATTCATTGCTTCAATAACTTTAGTGCGCGAAGCGCATCATAGTTGAAACTATGGACTTTCAGTCCATAGTGGTTGATTAACGGAATGACAAGTTATGGGTTAACATTTTCGCTTGACGGGTGCACAATGCTCTCAAGTTGAGAGGAAACGCCATGAACCTGCTAACCGTCTTTCAACGCTTCCCCGATCAAGACGCCTGGTATCGCGCATCTTGAACACATTCGCTTCGGCGATGAGCCATTCTGCCCGTTATGCGGGAGCCTGCATGTAGCTCGCAAGGCGGATGGCGACCGCATTGGCCGCTGGAACTGCCATGCCTGCAAGGG
>Ga0209679_1001536_pt1 | contig 10029 bp, 6 predicted proteins | sample WorMetHEROISLAND_4_FD_187408 | JGI IMG/M metagenome (GOLD analysis project Ga0209679, IMG submission 187408) | Marine gutless worms symbiont microbial communities from Max Planck institute for Marine Microbiology, Germany - Olavius sp. 2 HERON... ...
CGTCAGCGAACGACTGCACGTCTTGCTGTTCACGACTCATCTACAAGATGCGACTGCTGTCGAACTTTCCATCAAACAATGATGCACAACTGACAAATTAACCAACATTTGTTGTTAATAATTAATTGAATATTATTCGATTGTCAAATAATCGCAGTTCAATTGCATATTGGAACTTCTGCTTCATAGAATTTATGTATGTGCGTTAATTTTTTTAATGGCGTTAATTTTTTTAATCGCGATTAATTCTTTAATGCGTTAATTAACGCGTTAATTAACGTGTTAATTCGACAGCTCTAGTAATAATCCAGCACTTGTGCTGCAAAACAAAATAAACCATTTGATTTATATTTATTTAAGTTGCGGGCCTGACGGAAGGTAATTGCAGCCTCTAGTCAGGTTTATGACTAACTCACCAGCTGACTATCTGGCCCAACATTTATGTCCAGTATGGCACTAGCTTGTGTATGTGAATGTTGTTGCTAGGAGACGCCGTCGATGGAGTGGATGAGAATACAGCAAGTTATCTTCACAAGTGGCCCGTCAGCCGTCATTTGGTTCGCTCATTATTTGATGACTTATCTGACTGCTTGTGAAGAAGTTGCCTTGATATTGCTAACTTCTTTGTTAATATTACTTTAACATAAAACCTCGGCTAGAAGCCCCCAGACTCTATAAGTACAAATTACTTTGACCCCTGGCCTGTTTCCAGGGCCTCGCTTATATCCGGGACCCGACTTCTGTCAGTACTGGTCACTTATGTTCATTCTATAAATTTCGTCTGTGTATAGCGTTCCCAGTTTTTACAGCTTCTTCGTTTAATTGCATCTCTGCAAAATCAACAGCTTCAAGTCTGTACTTTAAATCGTATAATTTTCAACATTTACTGATAGTGATGGTAGCAGCCATACCGTACATCGTCATAGTGATGTTATCGTTATCCGTGGCTTGTATTGTTGACCTGGCCCGTAGGCGGGACTAACCGTTTATTCGGGACCTGGCCTCTATCAGTACAAATTGCTTCAACTCCCTGCCTGTATCCAGGGCCCAGCTTAACTGGGACCTGGCTTTGTCCGAGGTTTTACAGTACTCACACACAAGCCACGGCCATTCTAATGGCCATTTTCTATGTTGGCCTTGGACCCCTGGGGGTGTTTGAGCACAGCTTCTAATGCTGTTGTTCTGACCCTAATGAGGGAACATCATTATTGTGTATATCTGTATATGCTGTGTCGGTTGATGTATTGACGCATGCTGTTGATTTACACAAAACAGCTTCCCATTGGTAGGCTCTTGAGCCCATGATGTTTAGGCGCTGATGTAAATTATAAGTAGGTTTTGCCACCACACTTATCCCTTCGGGGCCGGAGCTGAATTGAAAGGCGATGCGGTAGTAGGGCTACACGAAATTTATATAGCGTTGGCAAGATTTATATAGTGTCGGTTCTCCTTTACTGTAGTGGACTCTATACGTGCTTTTCGGGTTAAGCTCGGCGCTAATGACCTAAACTGTGTTGATGTGCCGTTAAACCCGTTAAGGTTTTCCAGAACTGGGGGTATGCTGTTCCCCCTTGGAAAAAAGTAGGGGAATGACGTTCCCCCGTGTTATCCCTGAATTTAAGCACTGGTGATGAGCCTTATTACCGTATTGTGTTGCTGCATGAAATAAAACATACAATCCTTGTTAAGGTTTGAACTGTGAGTGTTTTCTGATCGCAGCTTGTCATCGTGTATGTGTGGTAGAAAATTAATTTCTTTTGCTGTTTTTTAAATATATATATTTTTTAGGCCGACCCAGAAAATGTCGCCATTCGGGGCGTATCGTGCAACATGCGGAGACGGTCTGTGGTTGTTGTGGCCGTTTCCATGCCGACGTCGACGCCCAGCTCCTGGCTTGCGTCCACAGCTCTCTGTCTGAATTGTTTCCATCCGTCGTCGTCGCCATTACACTTTTATCGTTGTGCCTTGCATCTCGGCATACGTTGCCCTGTTTATGCATCACACTGGCAAGGCAATGTTGAAGGAGTACTGCAACTATGTTAGTGTTAGTGTGCCACTAATTTTATGAATTCTGTAGGGGGGTGAAAATTGCAAGCTATTCTGGATGCAGATCTATCGAGTGTGAACCCAATGGTACCCTGAGCTTCAGTATGTCCCATAAATTGTTATGTATATCAAATTTTTAATGCTCACATGACAAAAATGGTGTAGCATTGCACCATTTTAGATGTTGATTTTAAAACTTGTCGTGTGGCTTCTTGGCTCAGTTTACTCCAAACTTTGTGTAGGACTTTTCTTCAAAAAGAGACTGGCTGTGTTTTTCCAATACTGTAAAGCATTATATTTTCGCTGCATCTTAATTTTGTGATTTTCAAATGTAGAAATTTCGCTGCATTTTAATTTGGCGTTTTCCCAATGTTCTACTAGTATTTACCAGGCCTTTATGGGCAAACTGAATTTTTGTGGGTATTTAATTTCGCGATTTTATCCTGCTCGCGAAATTCGCGAAATTTGATGCACGCGAAAAATAAGTGTTTTACAGTATAGAGTACCAGTATTGAATAAAGTAGTAGTGTTACTGGCACTTTGGACATGGGACGTGTCAAAAAATGAGTTTTGAAGTGAAATTTACAGATATTAGTGGCAAGAAAAACGTATGCAGATCTGTGGTATTTCTAATGTGTGTCCTATTGCTACACAAGTTTGTAGACATTGTGGTTTTAGTGAAAGGCGATGGTACAACAGTGTATAATGTTTACCTGTATAACAGTGTCATCTTTGCAAGATCTCGGCAGAAACATAGATCCGTTTTTCATTCACAGATCATTTTCCAGGTTAGTCTGGATTAGATGTTGGGCCCCAAAGGTCTCCATTCTGATGCTTACTGATGCGGGAAGAAGAAGAACCCGCCCATGTCACTTATTGGAGATTCCTAGCTAGCCCAATTTACAAAAAATATTAAGATTTGCCCTAAGATTGTCTTAAGATGTGTTTTAAGTTTATCTTACGACATTGACTTAAGATCTGCTAAGATTAGCTTAAGATTTTTCGTAAGTCAATCTACGAAAGTGATCTGAGCAAATTTTAAATTTTGCCATTTTTTGTTATTGTTTACATCTTAAGACATTGATTATGTGGTCCTAAGTTTTCCTTAAGTTTGTCTTAGGAATTATCGTAAGATTTTTTTTGTTAATTAGGTCGTGTCATAAGTATGTCTTAAGATTATCTTAAGATTGTTATTGTTATTGTAAGATAATCTAAACATATTTTGTAAATCGGGGGCTGCTTGCTTGCCCTGAATAGAAGGCAAGGGAAGCAACCAACAACGTCATAGCATAAATCACAACACTGACTCTGACATGGCCATGATCGTTATTTTTATGTGTATTATTCAGAGAAGAAATGTTGTGTAATTTTACGTTGGAAAGCGGTGTGCTGAACTTGGTGTAAGCTGTATGTCACTAGTTACGATGCACTGTGTAAGAGAGGCGATGAACATGTATTTTAATGTTCCAGGGGCCTGATTACAAGAAAATCTTACGATTTCTCTTAAGATTATCTCAAGTTCGGTCACAAGTCTATCGTAAGTTCTGGACTTACGATATCGTATGATTTATATTACGATTATCATAAGTAAATTACAAAAAGCGATCATCAATGTGCAACGTCTTGTTACATACTTGCAGAGCACGACAGTAAACCATAGAAATGCGACATTTTTAACAATTGCTAATTTTTGATCGTAAATTTGTCATAACTTTCATTGTAAGTTTGTCGTAAGATTATCATAAGATGTTTTTGAAATTAGCAACATCTTAACTTTATCGCAAGTTTGACTTACGATCATCGTAAGTTATTATCACATCGTAAGATAATCGTAAGATTTTCTTGTAATCAGGCCCCAGGTTAGTTTGGTTGCTCCAGTTTAGGCCGGCCCCCAAAAGTAAGCTTCTGAGAATTGCTGTTGCAGAACTTTTACAGGCCGGATGACCTTTCTGTCTCCAAACCAGCAGCATCAAAGCACAATAAACACGCCAACAATGGAGGTGTGCAGTACTAAATAGTGTACTTACACCGCTATAAAATGTAAACACTAGGCTCCCGTAAAACGTAATTTAGTCAGCAATTATTGAGTGGATTGAAACCGTAACTAAATATGATTTTGGTAAATTCCAGGAGTCTGACAAATATGAGAGTTGTTTGGCACATAAACAAGTTATCATATTTCTTGGTAATTGGCACAACTGTTGTTGGATTTTGTTTGTTTAGTTGCATATGTGATAATGATGTGATGATAAGCTAAACTGTGTGAACGCTTGCAATAGATAACTAATCATCCCTGGCAGTCAATGCGAGATCATTATCGGAAGATCATTCTGCCGAACATCGATGCATATGGTCTCACTGCAAAACAGAAACGGATGCTGAGACCGGCTGCTGCGGGAAAGTCAAAGGAGACTAATGGTATGACGTTGTTGTAAGAATAAGGTGATAATCATGTAGTCATTAAAATATATGACGTGGTAGGCATGTTTCCAATATTTGTGGTGCATGGGACATCTTTAGCAGTATTACAGTGGTTTAGGAATCTCCTGATTTTCTCGGTAGAAACATCATTATTGTGCAGACTCATGATTTCCCTGACAGCTGCAAAATTTTGTGACATTTCCAGCTTTTCCAGACAAGTGGTTACCCTGAAACTTCTGGTGCATTCTCGAGAGGTTTTTCTAATAGGGACTTGGCCTGATAGTGTTTAACTGCAGATTTCCCGATGAACAAAAATTGAATGTATGCATGGTTACAGTCAGCGACCGCAGAAGGTGTTGAAAAGTGGGGGGTCAAAAATGGGGGATCCCCTCTCCTTTTATCCCCTCCCCTCTGTTTTCCACGTCCCCTCCTCTCTCTCCTTTCCTCCCCCTCCTCCTCTCCCTCCCCTTCCCCTCCCCTACCCTTCCCAGGCTTCCCTGCCCTGCCCTTACCTTCACTTAGAAGTAGGCTCCTTAAATCCAGCTAGGGGGTCTGGGAGAGCGTTGTGAGCTCCCTCAGCGGGGTCTGGGGCAGAGCCCCAGCCCAAATCGAATTTGGTGCATTTTAGCCTTAAAATCTGACAGCTGGTGGCAACAACTTTAATGATTTTGCTGAGAATCAACTGACCAAATTTCGTGCAGTTTTCCATCCAGCTGGATGTTTTAGGTAGTGGGCTGTTGTGATAACGATGCCCGTCCGTTTGCCCGAATGAGAAAACGTTATTACAGCAGGCGCTACGGAGAAAATGTCGTTATTTTTAGTAAGAGACAGGCTTCTATTCAATCAGAAGTAGGCCCCTTAAACCCAGCTATGGTATCTGGAGGAGCGCTATGAGCTTCACCAGTGGGGTCCAGGGTGGAGCCCCAGCCGAAATCGAATATTTGAAATACTGTCGTTACATGATACTGATACCTAAATGGTTATGGTTTAAAAGAAATTTAGTCTACAGTTTGACCAGCCATGTGCCAGTTGTGACGTGTCTGTTGTCTGTGTTGTCTGAGTGTGCCAGACAGTATCTCACAGAACGCGAAAATTGAACAGCTGTCACGGGTTTTGGCATATAACCATGTGTATCGAAAAATGCCGAAGTTTGGTGCATTTCACGCAGAAAAACGACCACAGTTTTCACTGAGAGCCTCCATAAAAATGAACCAACCATCGATTTATGCAAGTTTGACCCCACACTCGAGATTTTGACCCCCTTGACCCCATGCTTCCGCGGTCTGTGGTTACAGTGTAGTGCTGACAGTTGCTTGCAGCTTACTTACTTATTTGTTTCACGTGGATGCATATCATTTCATGTGAAATAGCTAACTGCTTTGTGGTGTGGAATGGTGCATTGCAATTGTTGCTGTGAACTTTATTATAAAGGATGTAACCAACTGCTTGTTAACGTCAGTATACTGCTACTGAAATGCAACTAGAAGGATTTCTACAAGTCTCACTATTGTGACCATTTTGAGCTTGTTCTTTTGTGTAAGTGAAGTATTTACACATCATCATCGTCATCGTCATCAATATGACAGGATTAACGTGGTGCAAGTGCGACTGCACTTCCGGACTACATTACAGTGTTACATAATGACGTGTATCAAATGTGTCAATAATCAGTAAATGTCTTTCATCCGTGTCTGAAAATACAAACTTCCTGAGAGGGAGTAATCAGTAAATGTCTGCTGATACAGAAAGGTCTTCAGCAATCGTCGAAATGCTGCGATGGACAGCGCTGATGTTACAGACTCCGGAGTGTAGACACATACTGATGTGTAGTGATATGTCTGCAGCATGCATGCAAAAATCTCATGAGTCTTTGCACACGGTGTGCAGTGATGACAAGTTAACAGATTAGGAGCACTCGTGTATTGTAATTGTCGATACATTCAATATACGTTCTTTACAATATTATGCTGACCACCATTTTTTGTACTAATGACATTACTGTGAAACTGTGTAGCATTAACATTCAGACAGAAGTTGTTTATATTTCAGTAAGTAAATACAGATATCAGACAGTTTGAATGTATTTGTTTGTTTTTGGCTGTTGTCAGTATTCTCATTCACTTTGGATAGTGTTTTTGTAAGAGTTAAATTGTTACTTTCAATGTGTTTGCTGTTGACTGTCAAAGGAGAGCTTGAACAGACTAGAAAGTCGGCGACCGCTGGTACCGGTAATACCAGATCGCTTCGGTCTAGAAGGAATGAAGAGGTTACAAAGAAAGCGCGACCGCGACCTGTTGAAAATCGATTGAAGAGAGCAGTGTCAAACAGTTCATCTGCATTGCCAGCTGGCACCAGGCATACAGTCTCATTGAGAACAAACACATCCTCACTGCCACAGCAAGTTCGTGCAAGGTCTTCAGATGGTTCTAAGTCTTCTGCCAGGGATAATGCTGAATCTGCCATGCGGACCAGTACCCCAGTGAAACGCGCTGCAAGACAGATGCCTGCGGCTGATGTTGCATTTGAATCATCCAGTCCAAAGTCACCAGCTTCAGCAGTTGACGTGCAGATGCGTAGCAAGACACAGGTAGTGGCTGGGGATGGCTTATACAGCAAGAAGAGTCAAATATCACAGTCGTCATGTACCATAACAGCTTCTCCATTGAGTACAAGAAGCAGGTCTAGCGTGTCATTCAGTCCTGCGAAGTCCAGCCGTGACAATCATACATCTCATGCTTTACCGTGGCCTAAGACAGCTGTTGTCACTTACCAGAGGAAACGCACAGTCGACAACGTTCGGACAACCAAGAATTTGCGATCGACGGCATCCCTCGAGCATTTGTCGACAACCGACAATGTCGACGGCAGTCCGAAGGAACGTGGAAGCCCCGGTAAAGTTGGTAAGATTCAGAGGCCAGACAGTTTGAGATCAAAAACAAGTTCTTTGGTGTCAAGCTGTGAAGAGAGCAAACTTCACACTGGCCCGACTGGTGAGTCTCCGCGAAAGCGTCGTGATGTAGCAGTTCAGGCTGATAGCCAGTCGTCAGGTGGTTCGTCTCGTCTCTTCCGTCACGGGAGCTTGCATTCTACAGCTTCGTCATCGCCCAGCCGGCCATCAGGACGTCGTAGTAACGTTGTCATGGAATCTTGCAGTAGTGCAAAAACAGCGGTGACCGCTAAGTCGTCGGAGCAGTATGACACCTGCTTTGAATCTGCAAATAGTCAGTTGCAAGATACTGAGGATATAGATGACGAAGAGCTCGACCGATTGGCAAGATTGGCGCATGGCAGCCCACAGTCTGCAGTAGTACTGCACTCTTTGGAAGACAACAGTGTCACAAGTTGCACAGCTGTCCCAGAAGAACAGCCTGTGCGTGCATCAAAAATCAGTAAAGAAAAGCCTACTGCAGTTCGTACACAGCGTACAGTTGCTGTGACAGATGACATGTCGGATGAGTCATTGGACAGTGGTAGAACAAGTTCTGCCAAGAAAAGACGGACAGAAATTGATAAAAGGGAAGTGACAGAACTGTTACCTAAGTCCAGAAGAGTCACTAGTCAGTTGGCTGCAGATGCTGGGAAGAAGCTCGTAAAGAGTGCTTCAGGCACTGACAATGTCGCTGCAGCATCTTCACAGCATCACGTTAACATGGACCGTTGGAAAAGGTCTGCAACAGAAGTGTCATCGTCTGGGGTAGATAAGGCATCCGTTGAACCTGTTGCTGGACCGTCGGGTATAGCATCTAGGATAACACGGAGCCAGAATATAACCAAGGAGAAGTTATCTGGATCGGGTAAGAACCAAAACAGGTTGTTCTGTGTTGTTAATAATGTTAAATAGATTGTGTGAATTGAGTTCAGTAGAAATGTGGAGGGTGTAATAGCGTAATAGAACCTTGCAGAGCATACATGTAAAAGTGGCTGATTTATCGCAGTAGCTACTTATTGTCAGAGTGCATTAAGGCTGTTGTTGAGTACAATCAAAGTAGGCCAGTTAAACAAAGCTGAAAGTAGTAGTAGTAATAGCCGCAGCAGCCATTTGTTTTCTCCAGTTGCTCAGATTCACTGTCTGTTAGTGTAAAACTGTTGTGTACAGGGCGCCGCAGCAGTGGGCACTACAGTCTCAGGAAGTTTGTATTTTCAGATACGGATGTTGAGACCAGTGAAGACGGTATGCTATTTTCTAATGTTTCACAGCTTTGCTGGTTACTAGGCGTTATGCAGACCATTTTTTCACATTCCACTGGTGTGCTTGGACTTATTTCATCAGTGTGATGCCATTATACATTCCTATAGTGTGAGTTAGCACAAACAGATCTTTGCAGTAAAATGTGAACGTAGCACAAATTGAGCAGTTTAACAGTTAGTGGTATACATGTGTAATGGTAAGACTCTGTACTTGCACGTGTATAATACCTGTCAGTATAACTCACGACAGTGAAGTCACAAAAGGGTTAGGGCATTACTAAAATAAGTTAGTTACTTTCCCTTGTGCTTGTCAGTAGAGATGGCTTATGTGATTTTGCTGCACTGCAGTAGCTAGTTACTGAAAACCATTACCAAACTATAGAGTACTTGGTAGAGCACATATTTCTGCTAAGGCGAGACTATTGCGGATCGTCATCAAAATCACAGGGATTATTCCGTACCTTAATGCCAGTATTTAATTAAATTTTGTCTTTAAGTTGGTAAGATACATTGCAAAATGCCAGTTTACACCGTATCTGCTAATGGTAAAGAATTGTGGAAAATGATCCAGGATCCATGAAAGAATCTGGATCCTCTCCAAAAGCTAATCCATTTGTCCCCGGCACGTGGGCATTCTTCCTTGAAAATATCATCAGTTTCGTAACGTTTTGAGTTATTTTGCATGCATACACACAAACCACTACAAAAAACTTTACCTCCTAGGCCGAGGTAAATATTTGAGAGAACTATAAAAGGTTTAAAAACTAGAAATTTTTATTTTGTTATTTGTTATGACCGTGACAGCATGTCTGTGTTGTTCTGGTTTTAGTTGACAGTTGGTAATTGACTGACTAGGAGATCAGTTACTGCTAGGTGACGTCTTTATTCCAGTAAAGTCCATGTGACTGAAAGCCTCTGCTGCCTGCTGATGCTCATTTTTAATATGTCAGACTGTTAATAGTAGAAGATATCTTATTTGCACCATATTTTGTCATCTGATCCTGACTTTGCTAAACTCGATCTGATTGCTGAGTTATTATCAGTCAGTTGATCAGTCAATCTGTAATTATGCCTAGAGGCAGCACAAAGTAATTTTATTACGTGCTAAACGTCAGTAGTAAGTAAGTAAGTACGGTAGTTTAATATAAACACATGATTTAATTTTTGTGCACTTTTTCTGCAAGGTGAAATCACTGTTAGTTTGTGTTTTTTGTGTACCCATGTACAACATACATAATAAATAAATAAATATCGCATGTAGCATGTCATTTTTAAGCCTCCGCCGCCGGTAGGCGCCGGCGGAGGCTATATGTTTTCGGGTCGTCCGTGCGTGCGTGCGTCCGTGATTCACGTGGTAGTTTTATGTTTCCGCGA
>Ga0209679_1001537_pt1 | contig 10027 bp, 7 predicted proteins | sample WorMetHEROISLAND_4_FD_187408 | JGI IMG/M metagenome (GOLD analysis project Ga0209679, IMG submission 187408) | Marine gutless worms symbiont microbial communities from Max Planck institute for Marine Microbiology, Germany - Olavius sp. 2 HERON... ...
TGTAACAGGATGCACTAACTAGTTATATAGAGAGTTAAGATAGGACATATTCAGTTTTCAGTGAATACCAGTCTGTACTGTACACTTGATGTGCTTATAAGAATGTTGTTGTGATAAGTATAACTGAGTGCTTTGCCATTTGTTACTATTTATTTTGCATACTGCATTGAAATCACTGTGATCAGAAAACTGTTTGTTCTGTTGCAGAGATTTAATGTTTAACAATTCCAAAAAGCAATCTGACTGACATGCGATCACGTCGTCAGGATGCTTTTAAGACCTTTGAAGCAAATACAAGTGATGCATGGGATGATGGAGATGATGATTTGATAAAATTGGCAAGTGCTGCTCGGCAAAAGTTTTCCAGTAAGAATGTAAAATCTGTTTGTGGCACTGGCAGTGATGATTCTGCAAATGTTAACTCATCTTTGTCCGAATTGTCATCTCCTCATGTCAGTTCTTCTGGTATGCATCAGTATACTTCATTTTTGGTACGGTACTATCATGACAGATAATGTATGGAATGTACATTTTCTCCCATAAAGTGGCATCCAACCACAGATGTGACTTCTGAAGTTGCTGATTATTGGTAAATTAGATATAATGCTGTAGTTGTTTAAAACATGTTGCAGAATTGTTAGCGTAACTAACTGTTTTCTAGTAATGTTTTCATTTAGTTTTATGCTGAGTGCAACGTGTTCAGTGTTAATAGACGCATAATTGTTATGCACTGCCCTTGTTTCATGCACATGACACAGATAGTTTTATTTCCAGTCACCACCTATTCAATATAAAATTAACGTACACTAGCATTTTGGGTGTGAAAGAAGAATGCTTGACTACCAGTAAAAGTATACTGGGTAATATACACAGTGAGGCATAATTACTGGACCCTCTTGGTTTTTATTGTATAGCCTTTGAACAAGTAGACAAAAATTGATAAAATGTAGCAGAAATGTCTGATGGACTATGCTGTTATAAGCAACAACAACATTCTAAACTAATGGCTCAGTTTGTGTGCAAAGTGTCTGCTTCTCACTTTAACACATGCATGAAGATGTATGCACCACTGCCTGACTGCCAATGATGTCACGCTGACACAGACATTACACAGTAAAGACAGTAAGTAAGGTGGGCAAATTTAGTGACATTGCATGTAGCATTATCTCATGCTTAGTCATGGAAATTTTGTGCCAAAAAACAGCATAGTAACAAAGTTTTGCCATTTGGTGCCGGGGGTCTGGTAATTATGCATAACTGTGTAGTGTATAGTATTTGTTCATTGTGCGGCTGTCGTATAGGTCGCATTATGCGTCTTGCTGTCTGTCTGTCCCATACAGGTTTATAACTTGAAAACAAAAAAACACAAAAAATGCTATAAATGTTGGCACAAGTAAGTGGAGTGCCAATTTTTAGTTGAAAAGGTGTCAAGGTCACCAGATATCAAAAACCTCAAAAATTGCTGCATATCTGGTGTATATGTTTACTTAAGGGCGGCAGCTGAAATGGCATCGGTTAAGGTGCCGACTGCAAACTAGGCCTAACCATTGTTAGACCTAATTTGCCGGTGACGCCTGAGACACTCGGCAACTGGACAGATGGCCGCAAGTGTCGGCACTCTGCGCTGACATCTTTGCTTGTTTTATTGCATGTTTGCCAGCATCTCCGTGGTTGAATCAGCACTTTCAAAACTCCGGACGCATAGTTGGTCGTGGTGCAGCACAGAAGAAATACACAAGAATTCCGCCTTCCACTGCTCGGTCTTCTTCGCTGCTGAGTTCCTGGTTTGTGTCAAATGACCAGCGAGATGTCACCAAAGTCGAAAAGTTTAAATCCTTATTTGCAAGCTCAAATCTTAGCCTTGGTAAACATTTGTTCACTGTAGTTTTATTTGCATATTACTGTTATACAGTTGTTCATATATATGTTTATTTTTGAGAATGTGTCCTCCATACAAGAAACTTTGGGAACTTGTCTGTTACTTGATCTACAGTTCTACACTCTGGTGCGTGGGTGGTGCATTGAGCTTGAGCGTCAGTTCTTTTCTCAATGGCATGATATCAGATAAACAATTCATGAGAATAATTTCTTTTGACTCGTCTCAGTCATCACTTGTTAACATGCCTACTACTAACTTGCATCTGCTCATCTCAGATGACTGGATGAACAGGTGTTTAAGAGTTTAAGAGCTGGAATACGAAATTGCTAATAGTAATTGAATTGCTTAGTTTTTATTATTGTTAGTGGCTGCAACAGTGTATGATGCTCCAATGTAGAACTTGTCAGACTCAGTTGTCATAGAGTAAGTACTGGTTCATAGGCTTCACAGCCTCTCTCTTACCATTTTGGTAATGGCTTATAACATTTGGATTTAGTTTGTATAAATACATGTTTGCATAATTTTTTCTGTTGAATGTACTGCAAATCCTGTTTGTGTGTTTATACAAGATATGGTACTTCTTGGTGTTTGACAATATGTGTGTGTGTGTGTGACTTTTGAAATAAATGGTCATAATGCAATTTACTGATGCCACAGCACAGTTTTGAAGAAGTAAATAAGTAAGTCAGACACTTGAAAATGGCACCAAAGTCACAATAAAATTTCACATTGGTACCAGTATTTGTTATTATCCAAAAAGGTGATAGTCAGGGACACTTAGCATTGCTGTCTGTGTGTCCATCATGTACTTAGGATGGAACACAGGCGGGAGAGTTGGTTAATAACAAGTTGCTTGTTACCCATAGATGTTGATGACAGGTGAAATTGCTAATAGTAATTGAATTGCTTAGTTATTATTAGTGTTAGTGGCTGGTGACAAATGTTAGTTTACCACTGTAAGTGATCATACAGAAACAAGTGTTTTGTTACAGCTGTGACTTCAAGATGTTGACTGAAAATCTCTGTGCTGTATTTTTTTCAGATGAGTTGAGAAGTCTGAGTTGGTCAGGAATTCCACATCAGTATCGACCGGAAGCCTGGAGGCTGTTATCTGTATGTGGATGCAATGATTGCTTACTGAATATGATAAACGTTTACTGCGTATTTTAACGGATTGATTTCCTTCTGCAATTTGTGTGATTCTGTCTTACAGTGTTTAGTCATCACTGCAGTCTTGTTCTTTTATGTTTGAACACAGAACTTCATTATTAATTGATTCTGTTCATTGGTGTAGGTAGATTACCACTTTAATTCTTATCTAAAAAACCGTGACTTTGATAAGTAGTCTATTTATGGTTCTGTATCAGAGTGCTCTAGAACTGATTTGTGTCTGCTACTCTGTTGTGGCTGTATGAAGTTCATCCATTTTACTAGTCTTTCATCTTGCACTCTAATCTAACATTTTATTGTATAGAACGATTACAGTCAGAATTGTAAAAGTTATAATAAGCAGTGTAGAGAGATGACTGAATGGCTAGGAAATGCACGTGTTTGCCATTGGCAGCAGGTGATGATGACGTAGTTAGATTATATGCAGTGTGATCTGGTGTGCTCAGCTGCTCATAGTAAAAGGGCGATTCTCTGAAAAATGAGCCTCAAGAGTCAGAAAACTAAGTGCAAGTTTTGTGTAATCCAGTTTTAGTTTTCTGTTATGGATGAATCAAAGTTCTCTAATTTATACTCGATACAGTTTTTGTGTGCACGTCAGTCAGTTTGTCGTGGTTGCAAATCGAAGCGTTTTTTGTGGGTTTTTATTTGCAAAAATAGCACTGTTAAGAATTTGTAAGAAAGTAATGAAATTTCAGCAATATTAGTAGTAAACTATTTGTGCTAACTGCTACAAGACATTGAAGAACAACACACTGTAGGTGGTTTTCACATTATTATGAAGACAAAGTTGCTAGCTCTGATCAAAATACGTCATACAATCAATGTCCCGTGCATCACGCCAAATGTGCAGTTTTTAAAGCTGTGACTATATAAGTAAGCAGACTCAAATGTTAATTTTTCTTCAAAGCACACTACATCAGTGTTATTGTTTAGTGCACTAAAATTCTGTACAACTTAAATATAACTGCTGCTTTAACAGTTTTAAAAGACGTCCCGTGCATCACGCAAGAAATGTCCCGTGCATCACTTAAAAGGTTTAAACTCTTGAAACGGTATTGTCTTCTTGTTCCAGCTAGCTCTGGAGGATCAATGAGTTGTACTACATTGTGTCTTGTGTAGAAAATCTTGTGTGCCTTCACTGGCCATTTCCAGACCATACCAGCCCGCTCTATAACTGACACCTCAACTTCACTTCCAACAACTGCTGTAAAAGTACCCGGATATGTCTTCTCATCATATTTCACAAGTACCCAGTCATTTTCCTTGAATGTCTGCATGTGCTCAGCATTGTCAAGTGGCACGGAAGCTGTTGGATTTGGTTTTATCACTGGTGTTTGAGCATTGGTAAAAAGAAGAAGATCTTGATTTGGAGTTCACCTCATCATATGGATGTTCTTAATTCCCAGCACAGCATCTACTCGACTCCATGCGTCATCACTTCTAATCAAACTGTAACCCATGCCTCAACCTAAACCTCAACGTTAACTCTCACACAAGTTTGCTGTGAGTACACACTATGCCAGCAGAAACACTGCAGTTGAGGTAGACCAAGAACGTATTAATTTATTATTATTGTTAGTATTATTAATAACCTAACAGTAATGTTTACACTTTCAGACCATGTGAGCCCAGAATCACACATGGTACATAATTAGCAACATGTAGGATCCAAACTTAAGATTATGGAACTTGCAACAAAATTTTGTGCTCATAAAAGGATATTTTCACGAATCTGTTGCAACTAGTTGATGTTAATATTTCTTAGTTAAGTGGCGTTAAAATTACTAAAATAACTTCTGTGACTGTAGTCTGCTACATAAATGTTAAAGAACTGGAAAAAGAACATTGATAAAGACAGCATTATTTCAGGAAATAAACAAACTTACAATGTACTGTCATTCTGGGGGTGGAGGGTCCAGGTATTTTGCAGGAAAGAGTTATAACCTTTCTCATACATTAAGTAACATCAAAATTACTAAGACTTAGTGGTCAACACTGTTCTCTGCTATGTAAGCTTATACATTAAAGAAATGGAACAAGAACTGCAATAAATTGGGAGTAGTTATTTAAATTAGTAAACAAAATTACACTGGACTGCCATATTAGAGGTATTTACATGTAAAAATTTGGAATGTCCCGTGCGTCACTTTTTTGTTGTCCCGTGCATCACGCAACTCAACTGTGCATAGCTTTTGTACCTACTCTGATTCCTAATTGCTGTCAGTGGCAAAGTAATCAGCATACATCTCCCTGTTGCTGGTAAAAAGGTTTGAATTTTTGGAATTCACAATTCACAGAATTTGTCAACTATGTATTGTGAGGTAAAGAAAGTGCAAATCTCTGAGTCCCGTGCATCACGCAGACATTTGGATTTTTTTCTGATCACTGCTTACCTCTTAAAACAAAATTTCTATTATACAATTTTTTTCAACATGGAAGCTAGCTGAAAACATTTAATTCTGTTTCCAAATGATATCCAAGTATTCGTGGCTCCTCCCTGAAGTGTGCAAATGTCCCGTGCATCACGTAGAGAATCGCCCAGAAGTGCATTAGAAGCATTAGAAGCAGTGTTGTGTGAAGTTATCTGTATTTAAAGTGCATCCTAAAAGAAACTAGAAAGCATGCCAAAGCCCAGCGTGATAGTCGCCCTTCATTGTTTTACAGACGCCGAACTTCTGTGGCGTATGCGAAAATTTCGTCACCATGGCAACAGGGGTCGATTGGGGTCCAGTTTGAAAGATACCGTTACATTGCCCGGCCCCTAAAACCCCACTTTGGTACAAGAATTAGGGGTGTGTAGAAACCGATGAAAATGTCGGATATTGGTTTTCTAAAAACCGAACTGAACTGAACTGACCTCAAAATTCAAAAACCGAAAACCCAGTTTCCGCAGTTCGGTTTTCAAAAAACCGACTTCAGCGGTTGGGGGACGTTCAGACTTGAAACTTAAAATCATCCTGGCAGCATCAGTCATGTCTTCCTTAAGTCGGATATGGCGCGACAGCGTCCTTCAACTGAGTACCGTACCAAGATTCTTCTGTGACCAGCTAGGCCCTGGTGATGTCCGTACTGCTGTATGCCGCAGATACATGGACACTGGTTTGTTGTGACGAAAAACGTTGGAAGTATTCCACGTGAAATGCCAACGCCAGATTCTTCATATACGCTGGTCTATGCATAGTACAAACGCAGATCATCGCGCACCGCTTACCACCTATCATGAACCTCATCAGACGACGTCGTTTGTCAGTATTCAGCCACATAGCCCGTCTCACTCAGGGGCTCCTGCACCCTTCACTGTTAAGTCCCTGTGTCATCCGGTCGGGACTGGAGACGTCCACCTGGTCGCCCCATGCTGGTTGGACAGACCAGCTTCGTCAGGACACTGGCTCTGGTCCCTGCCAATCTCTGGAGACAAGCTGTGCAGTGCGAGGCCATGGTGAAGCGACACAAGGGCCCGAGCTGGCTATGCGTTGACGACGACGATGACTGATGGTCGTTCAATGTCTGTACCAAATTGGATAGGAGGGAGGGCTGAACTAACACTTTTACCTAAAAACGTGTTGAGGCTGCTTGACCGCTCTATTAACTATATCTTGACTTATATAGGACATTTGTCTTAAATGCTCATACCAAACTGTTTTTTTTCAGGGTCAGACAATTTAATACTGTCACTCTAACGTCTGTTGCAATGGTAATGAAATTTTGGGTTATTTCAACACAAAATTGGCTATAACTTGACTTGTATAAGAGATATTTTCCAAATTCTTGCACCCAACCGGAGGTTTTCATGAGGGTCTAATTTAACAGTCAGCCATATCTGCGTCACACCGGACACAGAATTTTGGCATTTGTCGTACCGTGACGAGCGACTATCCGGCTGGGCATTGCCTCGCATTCTAGTTTGCCACAAGTACTAAAACTACTAGGGATGCATCCTCTTACTGTAGACGCTATCTTCTTGCGTCGTCACCCTGGCTACACCCTAAACGTGATGGCGTTTCGCGTGAGCGCTCACATTAATGTGCGGAGGTGATTCGATATTAGCAAAAGTTGACGTAATTGTGTACGACGGCGAGGAGATCGTACCGGCTGCGCACGACGCCACGTTTTTTGTTCGCGATCGGCCGCATGGCTGAACGCGTAATTTAGATTGGTCGTGGTCGCCGCGCACCTCTGCATGGCAAGCGGCGTGTGAACCGACGACCTGGTCGCGGACTGGTGTATGCTAGCACCGTGCTAGTATGGTATATACAGTAGCCGTCGTCTCTCTGGTGGGCGTTTCGCCTGCGCCAAGTATTTTAATCGGTCTGTAAGAATTGCACCTGCAGCTCGTACGTTTCCGTATTACATACAAACTGTACATGCAGATCGTGCACGCTGTGGGCACAGTAGACAGTCATAGGCAGCGTGAGGCGCTATATCAATCAATCAGTGGAGAGAGAGAGAGAGAGAGAGAGTTTATTTGCCGAATACATAACCTCATGCCAGTTAATCAGTAAGTACAATTGGCGGGCTGCCAGAAAGGAATTAATCCATCAAGCTGGCCACCCATGTTACTGCTTCATATACAATATAGGCCTACTATTATAAAAGAACACAAAGAACGAAGGAGAAAAACACACACACACACACACACACATAGACAAACGTACAAACCAAACCCTATATGTCCATATGTCCATTTGTATAGCGCCTAATAGGCAAAAGTCCTCAGAGGTGCTCGCAGCAGGGTTTTTTAAAGTCGAGAGTTCTCACCATTTTCAATAGTACATTGCGGTTCTTTGTAGATATTTGGATATGAGTAAAATTTGTTTAATAGGCGGTAAATTGCCAGGTTCACTGGGGCCAAGCACTTGTACTTGTAGTAAGTGCTGATGAATAGAGGGGCTCGGACTTGTATACATGTTTTGTTCCTATCCGTTTCTTTATTTAGTGTAAGGCCGTGTACACTGCAGTGTTTTCTAATTGTGGCCTCCTTGTCTTGGGAGCGGACTCCACGTGGATTACATGTTGGCTCACTCATGAAATGTACTCAGATTACAGATAACGCGTATCTTTCTATTGATAACTCATGTAAAGTCTCCCTAGAAATGTCCTTAACAGAGAGACTTATCAGCCGTGTGTGACAATTAAAGGTTTCTAGATCCGGATCCTGATCAGGATTGCCACTAAAATCTAATCAATTAGTCCTTGGGCCACGCCCCTCTGCTCCAAAAAAAATTCATAACTTGCTGAGGTACGCTGCAAAATGTCACTCTATGCCTTATCTGATAATGGTAAAATATCCTGGAAAATGATCCAGGATCTGTACAAAAGAATCTGGATCGCCACCAGAGTCTAATCAGTTCCTCCGTGGGTGGGCCATGACCCACCTCCACCTCTCCACCCTCCACCTCTCCACAAAATGTCGTCGCAATCTGTTCATAACTTTTGGAGATATTTTGCACATATATCAGTGGTACATAATCATTCGCATCCCTGCCGAGAGCGAGGCTGATAACTAGAGAGCACTCAGTAGAGTGCATACCTGCACTGAAACTAGTGCTGCCACCTTGCGGATAATAGTAAACTATTGCTATCTCATTGAAAGTGCATTACGGCAGTTAGGTCACTGTATTTGGTTTTGTGTGTTTGGTTTTTATTGGTTGCTAATAACAGTGTAAGTGATTGCCTGGAAAGACTCATCCCCGAAATGATCTACGAGAGGGACATTAAACTCTACTCACTCACTCATAGGGCAAAGTAGGAGAAGTGGATCTTACCAAAATCTAATCGATTGGTCCCCATGCTTCGACCCCCGCCCCCACCAGAAAATTTCATCAAAATCCGTTCACAGCTTTTCGAGATATTTTTCACACAGTACAGTAAGCTTTGGTTAGAACAAGGAAATGTGTTTACTATGGACAGTTGAACATCAACAATTGAACATCATCTGTGAAGTGTTTTCAGCTGATCTTGTCAGCTGATTTATTACCTGTTACTCACTATTAACCACTGATGATGTTCCTGCCGGATACTACTTGGGATACTGCAGTTCAGTACGTGCCCATGTTTTGTGTTTCTCTTCGCAGGGGTCCCAGCTGTCCTGAAATTCCTGAAATTTCAAAAGTGTCCTGAAATTCTTCTGAAATTTGAAATTGTCCTGAAATTTTACTCATTTGACAAGAATGTCCTGAAATTGGCTTTTGATGCGCAATAACATTCTGCAGTTTACTGTTTTATTTGCAGCTTTGCTTTCTGTATACTTGTTTAATCGATATCTGAATTTGTTTATTGTCCTTATGTCTTGCTTACTTGCATCCTGTAGTCTTGTTAACAGTATTATGACTGCATTATTCAATATTGATGTTCATGAATGATTTTTATTAAAGAAAAAGTATGCGTTTACTATGTGCTGGTGGTTGAAAAATGTCCTGAAATTGTCCTGAAATTTTGTAAAAAGTTGGTCCTGAATTTTTACTTTGTCCTGTTGGGACCCCTGTCTTCGCAGTTTGCTCGTTCTCTGTTTCCATGCTGTATGACTTTCTGCAATTTTACAGCAGTTCCCTCGCTGAACTGTTTGGAAACACTGAATCTCATAAACTCATCAGTTTTATCAAACAAATCAATTTTTACCATCTTGTATAATCGTTTTTTTTCTCTCTTTTATATTAGCTAATTGTAGCCTTGCTTTTACTAACGCATTTTTATTACATGTCTATTTTTTAACATCTGTTTATTTCTCCCTTTCGTTTTTATTTTCTAACTTATTTCACCGTGTAAGGCACTGAATAGCCTATTTGGTGCTGATGTGCGGTTAAGAATATACTCACTCACTCTGTGACTGTGAACGAAGTTTGCGTTGTGTAACCAGCGGTAGAGAACAACTTGGCACGAGTGAACAGCTGCTGTTGATAGTTTTAAAATAGAGCTGTCGAACGATTAATTTTTTTAATCGCGTTAATCGCGCGATTAATTATTTTAATCGCGCGTTAA
>Ga0209679_1001538_pt1 | contig 10021 bp, 10 predicted proteins | sample WorMetHEROISLAND_4_FD_187408 | JGI IMG/M metagenome (GOLD analysis project Ga0209679, IMG submission 187408) | Marine gutless worms symbiont microbial communities from Max Planck institute for Marine Microbiology, Germany - Olavius sp. 2 HERON... ...
GATCGAATCGACCTTTGGCACGATACGCCACCGGACGAAGCGATCAAAAGGATGCCTAACCCGTGATGGCATGCTGCACATGATGTTCAAATTATCAGCATGTGCAGAGAAAACCTGGCGCAAGCAGAGGGGATTTAACTACCTGGCCAAGGTGATAACGGGAGTGAAGTTTAAAGATGGAATCGAGGTGACGACGGGCAATCAGGTAGCAGCTGGATCAATATCCAAACACCAGATTTGACGAGAACTCCATATGCTTAACTCACCCCCTTAGCAAATGCGATGCGAGAACATAGTCTTCGGGTATCCCGATGTCGATGAATCGACCCTTACATTCATATCCAAAAAAACGTCTTCCACTATCGATTAGAGTGCGTAATAGATCGTCCTCTAGGGACAGCATTTCTCCTTTAGAATACTCAATGGAATTAAATATGGATGGTTCAACTAAGTACACACCACCATTAGCCAGTAACTCAGATTTTTCTCCAACATTTGAACTGAAAGACATTATACGTCCGTTAGACGCACTCTCCATTCCCATGTAGCGCTTAGTCTCTTTCGTGCGAAACAGAGAAAACGTCCAATCAGAATTATTCTGAGTGTGAAATGTTACAAGTTCATCCAATGGAACTTCGAAGTAAGTATCTCCATTCATCACTAAAATAGGTTGTTCGGAAGTCAACATGTCTACTGCTAATAACAGTCCCCCCCCAGTTCCTAAAGGCTTTTCTTCATCTGCATAGAAGATCCTCGCACCACGATAGCTATTACCAAAGTGGCTTTTGGTAATCTCGCGCCTATAACCGACTGACAACACGAATAGATTGACACCTTGGTCAATCCAATAATCGAGTTGATGTTCGAGGAAAGGCCTATCATGAATTGGAGCCATAGGTTTCGGTAAATCCGGCACAGCGGATCGCAACCGCGTACCCAATCCTCCTGCCAACACAACGGCTGATGAAACCTGTGTTGGTGTCGAGAAGTCTTGCATTCTACTCAAACCGAATTCAATATCTTACAAAGATCATCCACTTCAGATCCTTTTAGATCAGGGAAATTCCCAATATAAAAACCGTAAAAGTGAACATGTTCTGTTTCTGGAAACTGCGTGTGCAGATCTGTAGAGACAATACCTTCTAAATATGGTTGACGTAGTTGATTCCCTCCCCCCGCACTACCACGGCGAAACTCTACTTCACAATCGTTCATTTTTGTAACTAGACGCTGAGACAGCTGTTTGTCTGGCTGTTCGAGAATCAGATTAAACGCATAATTACTCGACCCGTCGAGCAGATAGTCAGTACGATACTTGTTTGAGTCTATTTTCTCTAGAAAGTAAATCAAATTATGAGTTCTACGTTCTATATTGAAATCAAGCCTTTTAAGTTGACTACACCCCATTATTGCGCCTATTTCGGTATTTCTAACATTGTATGCAGGAAACGCAAATATAAACTCGGGATTCAACTCCGGGTGGCTGTTTTCATACGTTTCTCTAAGATGATGGCTACTAGATTCTCGAACCATGCCGTGTGACCGTAACATCCGTGCTCGCTGATAAACGGTTTCATCATCTGTACAAATCATCCCTCCTTCTACGGTGCTCATGTGATGCGCATAGTAGAACGAGAAATTTGATATCCACCCTATAGAACCAGCTTTCCTCCCTTTATGCTCTACTCCGTGTGACTCACACACATCTTCTATAAGCGGAATGTTACGACGCTCAAGTTCCTCTATCAGTTCATCCGTCAACGCGTCGAAACCCTGAATGTGACTTATGAATACGGCTTTAGTATTTTCGGCAAGCTTTGCTATCACCTGTTTGTTATCCATTCCTAACGTAGTGGGATCGATATCTACAAACACAGGTGTGAATCCGTTCTGAATCACAGAAGCAATATCCGAAATCCAAGTCAATGGTGGAACTATAACCTCACCACCTTCTGGATTACGAAGACGCAATATCGCCATTGATAGGAGATTAGATGAGGCACCTGAATTGACAAAGACGCTATACTTGACTCCCAACCATTCCGACCATTCTGCTTCAAACTTTTTTACAATCGGGCCGTTTGTCAATTTAGGGTCATCTTGTTTAAGATGCTCAATGACCGCATCTAAATCGTCGCGAGTGACATTGTTACGCATCAGGGGGAATTTCATTACCGCTCCAGAAGCCTAATAAATACGTGGTCTAACTTATATTTCTTGGATAAATTTGTTTACTTTTATTTGTAGTGTGTTCGGCCCGATACCCGCTTGCTCATGTAGTATCGCGCGAGATCCGAGTTCGAATCTGTAACCACCTTCCACACCAAGATTAAGCAGCTTGACGGGTAAGTTATATTTACGAACGAAGTCAAACAGCATAGAATCCATACCACCTCGACCGGCGAAACCCTCCTCTAGGCTTACCACACCTGAATAGATAGCTATTTCCTCAGCTAGTTCTTCTACTTTAAAATCCGATAGTGAAAACAAATCTATGACACCGACTTCTAAGCCGCTTTCTGAAAGTAATCGCGCCACCTTTAAAGCGGTATGAAGCATATATCCCGTAGCTATAAGACAAACTCCCGTACCACGTTTATGCACATGAAATCCAACTTCAGTATCCGGTTTGCTTTCACTATACACAATAGGAAGAATTTGGGCGTCAAAGCGTAAATATTTAGGTCCGCCTTTTCCTGTACAACTATCGAACAGCGCTTCCGCAGAAATATGGTCAGATGGAGAGTACACCTTCATATTTGGCATCGCACGCATTAAGGTAATATCTTCATAGCATTGATGTGTCGGTCCAGAAACGACGTAGCTATAACCTGCACCCACCCCAATAAGGTTTACGTTCATTTGCCGAACTTCTGACAATAAAGCGAGGCTTACTCTTATCTGCTCATAGCAGCGCATAGTGATAAAAGGTGCTATTGCATACGCAAAAACTGTATATCCTTCGAGTGCGATTCCAGAAGACACGTTGATCAGATTCTGTTCGGCAATTCCCACGTTTACAAAACGTTTTGGGAAATCAGCACGAATCCTATCCAAGACCGGGGATCCAAAATCAGCACAAATGAAGAAAATCTTCTGATCTTCAGCCATAGCTTTCCATACGCGCTCCAAGAATGCGTCACGCATTACTAATAGTTTAGCGGTACTACTCACTAATTTTTCTCCAAAAGATGATCTATCAACTCAAGTTTAGCGTTCGTAATATGTGACAAGGGCGCGTTTTCCAGCCCAGGAACGCCACGCCCCTTTAGCGTACGAGCTACTAAGGCAGTAGGAGCACCACATTCTTTATCTTTAAGCTGCAGCAGGGCATCATGAACTGCTTGTACATCGTGACCATCCACTTCCATGCACTCCCAACCAAATGCCGAAAGCCGCGTAACAAGGGGGTCGTGGGTTACGATGTCATCCGTATACCCCAACATACTTATTCCATTATCATCAACGATGAGATGTAAATTATCCAATTTGTGCTGACTAGCAAACATTATTGCTTCCCAGTTAGCCCCCTCATGCAGCTCTCCGTCACCAGCCACTACAAAAACGCTGCGCTCATTTTCTTTGCATTTCAAGCCTAACGCAATTCCTGATGCCACGCCCAGCCCATGTCCCAATGAACCATTCACAGTCTCGTAGCCTGGAATCACCGGATCTGGGATTCCGCCGAGAAAACTTCCTGCCTTACAAACACGCTCAAGCTCGTCCATCTCATAAAAACCGAGATCGGCCAGGATCGGATACATACAGATTGAACCATGGCCTTTACTAATTATGCATCGATCGCGATCATCCGAATAAGGATTGGAGGGATCAAAATTCAAAATACCACCATAATAGAGGGCAACGAAAATCTCTATCGGTGACAATGAAGACGCTAATCGCGTCTCTGGAGCTCGGCGATGAACCGCAAGAGTTTCTCGCCAGACCCATTGCGCTTTTTCGCGCAAATCGAAAGAACCGCCTATCACGAATTTCCTCCTCGGGTCACTAAATTTTCTAAATACCACTGATACGTCGACCGTATTCCAGACTCAAAACTCACAGTAGGCTTCCATCCAAACTTTAACAGTCGCTCACTATCTAACAACTTTCGTGGCGCTCCATCAGGTTTACTTGTATCCCACTCTATGTGACCAGTAAAACCGACTACACCGGCAACTATTTCAGCTAACTCAGAAATTGAATAGTCTTTTCCATTTCCGAGATTGAGTGGTAATTCTAGATTTGATATATCTTCCTCGAGAAGAAAAAGACAAACCTCTGCAATATCGTCAGAATGAATAAACTCTCTGCGTGGAGTTCCACTTCCCCACAATGTGACACTCTGAATTCCCGAAGTCTTTGCATCATGAAACCGTTTTATCAAAGCAGACAACACATGTCCAGACTCGATATCAAAATTATCCTGCGGACCAAATGCGCTATTAGGAATCAGAGGAATGAATCGTTTTTCACCTTGTTGTTGATTGTAAGCCAGACACATCTGCATACCGGCTTGTTTCGTGATCGCATATGCGAGACTTGTAGGTTCAGGTTTTCCGGTGTATATCGCGTTCTCTGACATTGGTTGAGAGCATTCACGTGGATACATGCAGGAAGACGCAAACAAGATTAGTTTTTTCACGCCAATACGATGAGCCGATCGTAAAACATTTAGTTGCATTGCAAGATTAATGATAATGCATTCGGCTGGAAAGGTAAGATTCTCAACGATTCCACCTACTCTCCCCGCTGCCAATACAACATACTCTGGTTGAACTCGCTCAAAAAACGAATCTACTGCAGCCCCATCTGTCAATTCCAATTCCGAATGAGTAGCAACAACCACTTGACGAAAATCTTCTTTTTGCAAGCGTCGAAAAACAGCCGATCCGATTAAACCAGTATGGCCAGCCACATATACGCGGGAGTTCCTATTCATCCCTATAAACCATTAGGTTGATACACTACAACCTTACTACCGGAATCTTCAAAATCGAACGGTACATATATAAGTTTACTTAGCCGCGCCCGTATAGCGGCTTGTTTTTCCGATTTCGCAAATATGAGCAAAAAACCACCTCCGCCCGCCCCCAAGATTTTTCCACCGATAGCACCTGCTTCCATTGCAGTCTCGTAGATTTCATCTATTTCGGGTGTGGATACTCTTTCGGACAACTTACGTTTGTAATGCCAACTTTCATCCAGCAGTTTACCAAATGAATCAATAGGTTGAGAGCAGTCCTGTAACACTGCAACCCCCTCATCCACCATATTTCGCATCCTCAGCAGTGCCGTTTCACGTTTCCTCAAATTGTCAATTTTGGACTTAGCTATTTCGGAGGCAATACGTGAAAAACCAGTAAAACAAAGCATTAGGTGATCACGAAGTTCTTCGCGTCTTTCTACAGGCATAATTACAGGAGATACATCAAATGAATCATTACGATGAAACTCTATCAAATTAAATCCGCCGAAAGCCGCAGAAACTTGATCTTGAGAACCCACGTTCTCACCAATGACATTTTGCTCCACATGAATCGCCTCTTTCGCTAGCCCCTCTTTGCTACTCATTCGCCCGTTTAGTCCCCTGAGGGCATTTAGCAAACCTACGGTAAACGAAGAACTCGAACCCAAACCCGATCTGGCAGGTAAATCACCATCGTGATGTATTTCCAAACCCTCATCGACGTTGGACCAGTTGAGAACAGCCTTTACTGCCGGATGCTCGATTTCATCGTTGTGTGTAACATTCTCTATGCGTGAATAAACGATACGGTGCTTGTGATCAAAAAAGGGAGGTAAGTGCCTGCAGCTAATATAGCAATACTTATTTATAGTGGTGGCTAAAACAGCACCACCGTGTTCTCGGTACCAAGGAGCATAGTCTGTACCGCCGCCAAAAAAAGAAATCCTGAAAGGGGTCCGAGTAATTATCATCGTTACTAATCCCCAAGCAATTTACGCTTCAACCGAATATTCGACATATCTTCAACATTGCTCCGCTCTTGTACACCAAATTTGCGCTCAACCAACTCTAGGTATCTTGCGTCAGAAAAATATTTCTGCCATGCGTCATCACGAAACTTCAGCACTTCGGCTGAGCTTAGATGCTTAGTAGGTAAGGGCTGACTCTCATATGAAAGAAACGCGTAACCAATATAAGAATCAGGCAAAGCCCAGCCATTCTGCTTGGCAATGTGTAACATAGGACTGCCTGGTAAAGCTTGGCAAGGATACATGTTTGCCATTTCGGTATTAAGTTCTAAAGCCAAGTCAAGGGTCTCTTGCATAGTTTCGAGTGTATCGTCTGGAAAACCAAATATGTAGTTACTGATTATGTTGATACCAGCATCGTTGATTGTCTTACATACATCACGTATATTGATTTCCCGGAACGAGCCCTTGGAAACCTCTTGTCGAACCAATTGATTTCCGGCCTCAACACCTAAAGCTAACCAATTAACACCAGCTCGCTTGAAAAGCTCAAGCGTATCTTGTCTAACCGTATCAATCCGCGAATACGTCCACATATTAAAATCGTATTCATTGTCTATGACTTGTTGTAGCACCGGAACATAGTACTTTCGATTCAAGAAAAACATTTCATCGCTGATACGGAGTGTTCTAACTCCCATATCCGCAAGTTTCTCCATCTCTCTTTTCACCCACTCAGGTGACCAGAAACGCATGCGCCTTGAATGGGAAGCATTAATACTGTCGTTATTGTCAACTCTGTTAACAATATTAGTCATGCAAAAATCACAACCAAAATTGCATCCCAGCGATGTGTAGATAGCCGCAAATGGTGTTCGTTTTTCTTGACTGAATTCCGCGTGCCAAAAATGTGCGCGATACAGATCAAGCGGTTTTTCGTGATATGGCAGCAAATCCCACGCGTAACCGGGCATGTCCAAATCCATTCGCTCCTGCGGTACGACTTCTCGTGGTGGATTTAGAACGGGTGTTTGTTCTCCATTCGGCTCGCGTTTTTTATATCCAATTCCCTTTATGTGCTGCAGATCACCGTTGAGGTTGCTTTTGAGCAAGTCATGAAGAGCATAGACTCCTTCGTTAAGCAGAACGAGATCAACACAATTCTCTTGCACCACATCGAGAGGAAGAGCGCTTGTATGTGACCCCACAAAACAAGTTACGCTATTTGAGGACTCTTTGAGCGCACTCGCTAACGCAAGCGCACCTACCATATTAGTTGTCCCAGAGTTGGGGTTCTGACCATATACAACAAATACGACTAAACGCGGCTTAGCATCAGCGACTCGGGCTACCGCTTGGTCAAGTGAGAGTCTCTCGGCATCACAGTCTAGGATACCTACGCCAAATCCTTTGCTGCGGCATGATTCGGTTAATAGCAAGGCCCAAGTTGGAGGCTCAATCGCAGAGTATACTTTGGCCAATCCTTGATAGGCTTTAGCCGAGGAATCGGGATTAACGAATAGCACATCCATTCGCAGACCATCCTTTGAATCGAAACGTAATAGAGTTGTTGATGCGTGTTAGAAGCTATTAAAAGCGAACCGGCAAAGGCACCATAAATTTCCGTGAATTCCGAGCCGAATATAGCGTAGCTAGGTGAAATCTGACTTCTAATTTCCTCTACGCCAACCAACATCATGTCACTAACCGGGTAACCCAATTATTGTCGAAACAATGCCAGCTTTGCACGGAATCTCATCGGTTCCACGATGTTCCCCATAGGCCTTAGTATCCACAGCTGCCGCCAACAGAATCAAACACCGGAGTCGTGATTCGAACAGGTAAGCCTCTTCAGGTAGAGTTCTTTGGCACACCAGCCCCCAGATAATAAGCAATAATCAATACTGGAGCGTAGGCCAATAAAACAAACCCCAATGACCACTCCGGATAAGCAGTCGCGGCCATGGCCAGAGGAATCAACCAGATTAGATCATAGATCCCAACCACCAAAGTAACCTTCAAATGACTCCGCCACCTACGTGAAAGTATCTGATAGGCGTGAATTCTGTGTGCTCTATACCAGCGATCTCCTCGAGCCATCCTGCGTAGCAAAGTGAATGTCGCATCTCCTACGAATACCGCCAACAGAATAACCCAACTCCAAATTGTCAAAACTCCGGTTTGGCTGGTGACAAGTGCCGCGACACCCAGTACGTAGCCCAGAAACCCACTACCAACGTCACCCATAAAGATCCGGGCAGGTGGCCAGTTCCAGACAATGAATCCCAAAACCGACGCTACCAGTAGTAAAAGCCAAGCCGCCTTCTGGCCTTGCCCTCCAAAAAACAGCAGTATTGCCGCTCCCCCCCCTGCTACTATCGCGGCCTCAACCCCAGCTATACCATCGATACCGTCCATGAAGTTATAGAGATTTAATAACCACACGATACTTAGCGCTGCCAAAATGTCGCCGATGGGGCCTAAATCAAGGATAGTTTCGCCAAACTGAACGGGAAGAATACCTCCTATCCAATGGACAGCCCAGAAAGCGGCTAAAATATGTGCTGAGAAGCGAAACCATTGCGAAACATGGCCGTGATCATCCCACAAACCCACTGCGGCTACAGCCAGGCCACCGATACATAGCGCTATAAAGTCGGAGCTCTCAACCCAACCTAGAAGTACGGAAGAAATACCGGCTCCCACATAACTGAATACGATTGCCAGACCGCCACCTCGTGGAGCGGGTGACTGATGAGAACTTCGCTCATTAGGGTGATCCAGAATGTCTCGACGAACAGCATACCGATATACCCACACCGTAGATAAGAATGCCACCATCGCCGAAAGCAATAGAAGCACTATGAATGCCATGCGTTCACCATTTTCGCTAGAGACTCTTTTAACGCATAAGGTGGCTCCCAACCAAGGGATTCTTGGGTTGCGCTCATATCGATCACCAACGAATCACACAACCGGCGGTACAGATTCTCGCGCCCAGCTATATTAGCCATAAGTCGCAGTACTCCTGGGGGCATAGCGAAAAGCTTGGGAGATCTACACATTAATTCTGCAAGATATCGGATTAAATCTGGTGTGGATAAATCCTCGCCGTCCGAAGCGAGAAGTGTCTTACCCGCAGATTGAGGATTTTCGATACATGTAAACCCATAAATCACACAGGTTGCCCAGGCTGATTAAGGCTACGGCGATTGCTGATGGTACTGAATGGCAGTGGTACACCCAGCTTAATAAGCCGCATCAATCTCTCTAGGTTGCCACGCGCACCGGGACCGTATACTAAAGGTGGTCTTACGATAACCAGCTCCATACCCGTGCGCTGTGAAATATCAATCAGCCCAAGCTCTGCCTCCCACTTGGAGATGCTGTAGACATCCTCCGGCGCCGCTATATCAGTTGCTTGAAAAGGCCCTCGCCCGGTAGTGCTGTCCCCGTTTACTTTAATGCTGCTGACAAAAATAAACCGTCGCGCCCCCACACTAACAGCCTGCTCTGCAAGTCTGCAAGAACCCACCGTATTTACCTTGCGATACACTTGTAAAGGATCGCTTGAGGTTTCTTTCATTACATGGGCGCGCCCTGCCAAGTGCGCAACAATGTTAACCTGTGCAAGCAGCTTTATCCAGTCAAAACTACCACTTAGGTTCCCAAGAGTGGAACTAGGAATCTGTTCGGCAGGTGCTCTGCGCAATGCACACACAACGTTGAAACCGCGGTTTGTCAAAACAGGCGCTAAATAGCTGCCAACGAAAGGGATTTATATACTTGACTCCCCGCTGATCCAGTCGTGAAAACTCTCCACAAGTCTGCCGATTTGATCGTCCCTGATTCTGTTGCCGTTGTTGTCGATCATTTCCTGGCCGTCTGGTTGCCGGAGGTAGATCGGCTTCGCCCGTTGGTCTATTCCTGCGGTGCGGGGCGTGCGCATGAAGACATTGTAGGTGGTCTCTAAAATGCCGGCATCGGCTTGTTTGGCCTCTGCTGGAGACAACTTCTGGACGATCAGGACCGTGGGGTTCTTGATGCCCTTGCTGGCTGCGAAAGTCGTCTTTGGGAGATCGAC
>Ga0209679_1001539_pt1 | contig 10019 bp, 9 predicted proteins | sample WorMetHEROISLAND_4_FD_187408 | JGI IMG/M metagenome (GOLD analysis project Ga0209679, IMG submission 187408) | Marine gutless worms symbiont microbial communities from Max Planck institute for Marine Microbiology, Germany - Olavius sp. 2 HERON... ...
TGGCCTCATTTCCTAAGGTGCCGAAGACATAGCGTTCAAAATCTCTGAAAATCAACGTTTTCGATCACCCCACTGTCGTTTGACGCCCCCTCTCCAGAGAACCCCTGCAAATATCTGCACAAACTTTATGTCGCCAGAAACTAGAGTCAATGGCCTACATTTTTGTCGGTGATAGTATGGGTCTATCTTCATTCAAACTTTTGTGGTGGGCTCTAAAACATGCATCTTTTGTACAATGGACTGCATATCGGCCATTCAACGTCATCCAAGGTCGTTGATTTCGGCACCAATTGAAAGGGCATATGCGACTTCCTATTAGTGATTAATAGTAACTTTGGTCCTATCTTGCATCGTTTCTGAGATACGGTGAGTTATTGGCTGAAAATTGGGAATTTTTCCTACTCCACTGTCATTTAACGCCCTCGCTCGGGGTGAACCCTGTCGAATTTCTGGATGCATTTTTTATCCCGAAAACTAGAGTCCTTGGGCTATCCGTCGGTGAAGATTTTGTGATCCTAGCTTGCGTCGTTTTCACACAATGTCAGCGTGTGACGGACAGACAGACGGACCAACGGACATCCCGTTCGTAGCTAATACAGGGCTTGCATAGCAGAGCTATGCTGACGCCCTGTTATAATTGCAATACTGCGCTTTGCACTACGTGCATCACGCGGTAAAAATGTTTTAAAATTAGAGCTGTCGAATTAACGCGTTAATTAACGCGTTAACGCGTTAAAGAATTAATCGCGATTAAAAAAATTATTGCCGTTAAAAAAATTAACGCACATACGTAAATTCTATAAAGCAGAAGTTCCATCATGCAATTGAACTGCAGTTATTTGACGATCGAATAGTATTCAATTAATTATTAACAACAAATGTCGGTTAATTTGTCAGTTGTGCATCATTGTTTGATGTCAAGTTCGACAGTGGTCGCAGCTTGTAGATGAGTCGTGAACAGCAAGACGTGCAGTCGTTCGCTGACGGCAACCTGCAACATAAACTCGACCTGTCGAACTGACGCGTTAATTAACGCGTTAACGCGCGATTAAAATAATTAATCGCGCGATTAATGCGATTAAAAACATTAATCGTTCGACAGCTCTATTTAAAATTAAATAATAAGCAGTATTGAAAACTTGAAACATGTATTTTCGCATTTTAGTGAGGTTTTTACATCAAGTAACAAAGTAATGTTGAAAAAATATGGAAAATATCCAATTTTGGAAATATCAAAAATGTCCGATGTTTTCGAACTGGAAAATATCGAATATATATCCGATATATATCACCGATATATATCGGTATTGTGCCAACCCTGATCATGAATGATGGTGTGTGCTTTGTAGCATTATGAAATGAGCCTCATACAAGTCACATTGGTCATTCCATAATTAGTGATCGTGTCTATTTTATGTGCATTGTAGCATCATGAAATGAGTCTCATACAAGTCACGTTGGTCGTTCCGTCGCTGCTCACGTTAGCAATGGGTTATCGCACTCGTAAGATGTCTCGCGCCACCGTCATCATGGTCTCCTGCTATTGGCTAGTCACCGGCATAGAGACGGCCGACCTCATCGCCATAGATATCGTATCCACAGCCGTTCGATCTCTCCATGCCATCGTCAGTTTAGCCGCCGTCATCGCAATTGCGTCAATCTTGTCGTCAAGCTATGCCGTTGTCACGCTGTGCAGTTTCATCTCCCCGACCGACAGCGCCACAAACTCCCGCACGCGACTTCCCACCTTCGATGCGCTGTATCGGGTGATAGTCGGAGCTGTGGGAATTATCTTTGCGGAAATCCCGCTGGTGGTGGTTCGTTCGCAGGTTATAGCCGTGTACAACCACCAGCCGTCGACATCTCGGCAGTTGCCGGTCGTGTTCATTCTGTGGCTCGTGAAAAACACGGCGTTTATCTCGATCTCGATCGTGTTGGTGGTGACGTACGTGGTAAAAGCTCGCCTCAAGGTGGGTGGTGCCTCGTGTGACGCGTGTGGTCGCATGGCCTTCGACAACCCGGACGTGTTCTTCGCTCCAGAGAAAAGAGACACGTACATTGCCGAAAGACATAAGCGGACAGTCCCGGGAGTTCGGCGGGAACTCCTGAGGGCTCGGCAGCAGGCCGACAGCGAATCACATGTCGTCTGGGACGAACTTGAGGTAAAAGCGAGCACAAGTGCGTCCGGTGATGGGACGGGGAAACGCAAAAAGTCTGTGACGTTTCGGCTTGATTTGAATGAAGATAGTTCTCAGAAATGCCGAGATGATGATGTCTGCCGATCTACATGTGACGATGATGATGGTGATGATGACGACGATGATGATGATGATTAATTACTGGACCCCTGGGTTTTTATTGTGTAGCCTTTGAACAAATAGACAAAAATCGATAAAATTTAGCCGAAATGTCTGGTATATTATAAGCAACAGTAACTTTCTGAACTACTGGCTCAGTTTCTGTTCAAAGTATCCGCCTTTTCTTTAACACACGCATGAAGACGCGTGCACCACTGCCTGACTGCCGTATCAATAACGCGCTGATCCAGTTCGTTCCAAGCTGTCAGGATACGCGAACGCAGTTCGTCGACGTCCTTGATCCGCCCTTTAGCGACATTGCTTGCAGCATTATCTCGTGTTTAGTCGTGGGAATTTTTATGCCAAAAAACAGCATAGCAACAATGTTTTGCCATTTGGCGCTAAGGTGTCCGGTAATTATGCCTCACCGTGTAATTCATAGTGTACTTTGACAGCACGATAAGTCGCAAGCAATCAGAGAAGTTAACAATGAGAGATTACAGAAGACGTCGTCAGACTGTCTTACCTATCTGAGGAATTAATTGCAAAGCATACATGCTAATAATCCTGACCCAGATTATTGAGCTTACCTGAGTATTGAACCCAGCAGCAGCAGCTGGTAACCATTGAGGCTTAACCAGCACTGTGTTTTACTGCTAAGCCATAGAGACAAGCCAGTGACAGGATGGCCACAAACCTGGAAAACCTGGAATACTCGGGGATTTCTCTGAACGTGGAAAACTCGGAGAATTCTGTGCAACATCAGGTAAAAATTGTAACAAACAGTATTTTTAGTTCGTCATTCAAATATTTGTGTAAAGCAGCTGTTTATAGTACATCTGTAGCAGGTTCACCTTTGATGAAGGTCATTTTTACATTTACTTTTTGATGCGATAACCAATGGAAAAGTAAGTTTATAGCTCTGGAAAAGCCTGGAAAACTCAGGGAATTTTTTCTCTCCTAGTTTGTGGCTACCCTGAGTGAGTGTTAACAAATGTCAACTGAGTCATCTTTATATCATAAAACTGCTGCTGCTGCTGCTGATGATGATGATCAATCAGTCAATCAGTCAATCTAGTTTTTAGTGAAGACTACTGCTAAGTCCACTAGAGAAGGTTATTTAATGTCCAGGAAATAAACAACCGGGTAATGACTTTGAAAAGAGATGGGTTGTCAGCCGCTGGCGGAACGTAGACAACGACTCAGCAGACGTCACATCGGCCGGTAGGTCGTTCCAGATTCCTGGGCCGACAACCTGGAAAGCCTGCTAGGTGACAGTTGACAGCCTGATAGGTGGCGCCACAAGACGGTTAGTGTCAACAGATCTGATGATGATGATGATGATGATGATGACTGAATCTGTACTATAGCTTGTGATGTGCCGCTGTAGTTCCCACCTGTGATGCTGTGAGTGATTATCTTGTGTACTGCTGATATACATGTACTTGCCTCCACACACAGTCATAGTTAGTTTGTTGGTTGACATTGTGTGAAGAACTCAGCATTGATTTCTGGGAATGTTTACGTATGTATCTGTTCCGCTGCTAAATAACTGTTTCATATGAGCTAGCGTAAGTAGATTTTGTATCTGAGCTTTTATCAACTTTATTGTTGCGTTACATCGGTGAGCATTTTGTAAACAATTACCCACCGTGAATGGTAGATATTGTTTAGATTTTTATTGCAGTGTCTGCAGGGTGGCCCATAAAGTAGATGATTTATTTTTTATGTCTTATTTAGATTATTTTATGGCAGCGTCTACAGGGTGGCCTGTAAAACAGATGGTTTATCAGTAACTGCCAGTTACTGTTGTATTGATGCAAAAGAAAGTTTTTTGCAGTTCTGTTGAAGTGGATGCTGTTAGTTTTAATAATTTTAAACAAAAAATAGTGTTTATTTCAGTTTTTCTTGTGCTTTTTAGGCCACTGCCAACGTAGTGTGGCCAGAAGCATGTTTTCGGGCTGTTTGTACGTCCATCTGTACATCTTTGGCGTTATTATCACAATATCTTGAAAATTGTTCGACATATTTGCACCAAACTTTCAGCATTGATGCGTTTTGGGACACCGATGAACGCTTCAAGTTTTGGGGTCAAAAGGTCAAAGTTCAAGGTCACAGTGAGATCCACCATGATGGAAAATGCACTTTTTGGCTTGTTGACACGATATCTTAAAAATTACTGGACTGAGTTTCACCAAACCTTCAGCGCTGATGCATTTTGGGACGAGGATGAACGCTTCAATTTTGGAGGTCAAAAGGTCAAAGGTCAAGGTCACAGCATGAACAAGGAGCCAGTAAGAGAAGCCATACAGAGGTCGATGGTGTGTGTTGAGTTATATTTTCTAGTTCTGAAATGACTTGAAATGTTGCAGTTAATGAAGTGTGGAATTCGTTCCTCACTAAAGCAGAAATTATAAAATATTTTTATTATGTGTCATGTATATACTACATTTGTCGCCCAGAGTAAAACAGCCATGTTTTCTAGACAGCAGTGTATGTTGATTTGTTGCTGTATATATGCTGCATTATCTATGTTTTGCTGTCTGTGCGTGACAATCTATGCATCACTGTCCTTAACACATCCACTTCCTGTCCCGGGCTATGGAACAGTTTACCGCCACGTCTCAGAGATGATGACTTATTGTACAGTCGGTTTTTGGGGGTCACTAAAGACATTTTTGTTTGGATAATGGGGCCACGGCACAGAGTGAACTATTTTAAGTGTGCCGTTGAGAAGTAATCTTACTTATTCTCATCTTTTACTTTGAACTGCTGTGTGTTATTGTATAGTTGATTGCTTTTGCTGTCGAGTGGTGCAATATTTGATAATAATACTTGTGTCTTTCGTTTAAGTATTCTTTGACTGTATTGTAAGTATGTAAATGTTATCAAGTTTGCTATAAAGAAGCGCGATGTTTGATATTCTGTGTCATTTTGTACGATAACTATTCTTTGTTGTGAATACTGATTTACTTGCCAGTAATGACTTACTTACTTGAAATGTTTACATAATGTTTTTCTTCGTACTGGAGTTTGTCTACCTTGCAATCAAGTTGTGATTACATCTGACAAGTTTGATGTAAGTTTACAGCAGAAATCAGTAGGTAAGCAGGGTGACCACTCTTCCTTGAAAGTTCTTGAAATTTTTTTCCATTTTTAAAGGTGTTGGAACTTAGTCCTTGAAAACAGATTCAGTGCTTGAAAGTTTTGGAATTTAGCATAAGAGGTGCTCAAAAGTGAATTCCAAAATACTCAGTAATCCCTGTTATGTGAAAAATGATGTATTCAGTGGAGAACTTTAAGCAGTCTAGTGAACATCTGTGTTACTTACTGACTTGATGCTGTAAAAGCTGTCACTTGCTGAAAGCTGTGGTGGAATAGGTTTGGAAAAAGGTTGTGAGGATACTTGAAAGTCCTTGATTTTATTTCCCCAAAAACAGTGGCCACCCTGGGTATGGTTTTGACTGAGTTTTCTAATTTTATCTTGTATATCATGTTGATAGTTTAGTGATGTGCTCAAATATTAAATTAGTTAGTCATAACTGTGCAGGTGGACCGATCTAGTGATGTGCTACAGTACAACATTTGTATATTCTTATGCTGCAAATGCTCAACTTGATGTTAATTGTTCTTGTGGAAATGACCCGTCTCTAGTGATGTGCCAAACTGTACAGTTTATGTGTTGTTTGCTTTAAGTGTAAATCACACTGTGCCTTATCTCCAATTATGTGCTGAACTGTGGTTTTAAATCATGTAAATGACTCAGCTCTACTCAGCTGATAACATGATTTGTGAATTATCATGATGTGAAAGAAATAATGAAACGTAAAATTATTGACCTCATTTGCCACTAATTTTGGTAAAAACCCCAAGAAAACTGTTTATTACTATCTCACGGTTGTGCATTTCTTGAGTCGTGTAAACTTTATGGCATATTATTATCAAGTATCACTGAACAATTAACGACTGATTATTAGTTTTGTAGTTGTGTAATTTTATTTATATAATTGTATGTTTTTGCAGTGTTTTGGCATATTTTCTGGTGCTGTCATGTAGTAATTTTATTTTGTGAATTATGTCATTAGGTTTTGATATTTCTGTAGTAACGAAGTGCCTTCATGAATATTGATGAAGTGGGCGGTGCTGTGAACTGAGTGCATAATGATATAACGTCGAGCCTGCAGTTATATCTGTAGAAACACTGTTGGTAGTTCGCTGATCATTGTCAGCGGTCATCCGTGTGTGAGTGGTAAACTGTAAACTTTGAGTTCTTTGTTTATTCCAAACTTTTGTAGATAGAATTGTTTCAGCATTTTCCACGCGTTCGTGTGCTCTGGGCTATTTGACGGCTGAGTACGTCATGGCCAGTTACACATTTTCTGTATTACTTGACAGTTTTTATTTGTGTTCCCTGAATTTTCCAGTATTCTGAGCTGTGGTAGCAATGTATGAGCAGAGATAGAAGGCTTGTAATTGCTAATTGCTTGCAGGGGCGGTTCTACGTTGGGGCAGGGGGGCACTTGCCCCAGATTCACTTGTTGCCTCCCAGATTCAAAAGCTAGCTGACCGTTCTGACATGATTTCTGAGGCCCCAAAATGCTCCAAAATCCAATTTTTCCGGGGCTCTGTCCCGGACCCCGCTCAGGGAGCTCACAGCGCTTCCACAAACCCCCTAACTGATAGGGAAGGGGCTCCCTGCCCCCTGCCAAGAACCAGGCTTGTTAACGAGGCCAAGGCCGAGGCCAGATGGAACGAGGCCGAGGCCAAGGCCAGGTTTTCTGGCCTTGAGGCCTTAACGAGGACTTAATACGACAAACCTGTGTTCAGTAGAATTCACTGTTAAGCGTGTCATGATTAAACTATTTTGTTCCTATGATAATACTGTAATTAGTAGTTGTATGTCGTCCTTTGGTTTCCCTTCAGTGACAGAGTTTATCGATCAACGTAGGAGTAAATTTTTCTCTAAATTTAATACATCATATAATGTGTTGTGCTGCGCTTGTCACTTTGTCAGTCCTAGGATCGGTAATGTTATTATTGAAATGTCTCACGTGTTTATATGTTCGCGATAGTTGACTTTTATGAACGAGGCCGAGGCCAGATGGAACGAGGCCGAGGCCAGCTGTTCCGAGGCCAAGGCCAGGTTTTCTGGCCTCGAGGCCGAGGCCTTAACGAGGACTTTACATCCCTGCCAAGAACCCCACCCCCGCTCACGCCCTTCGGACCTCGTTTCTACAGGTCTCAGGTTTTTCTCACCATTACAGAGTTGGCAACCCTACTAGTGATAGATTTCAAATGTAGGCCTATATGAAGTTCGTATTTTTTCCGGTTTCGGAGAACGAAGAATATGGACTCGGTGATGAAGGGGCTGATGAGGCAGTGCCCCCAGAATTTTTGGGCTAGAACTGCCCCTTATTGCTTGTCCGTCATATGTTCGTTGTTTTGTGTTCCTTTTTATCATGATGTGTCCCAGCTCTCTGTCCGTGGCTCTGTCTGTCTGTGACTGTGTCCCTGGCTGTGTGTGTCCCTGTGTGTCTGTGTGTGTGCCTGTGTATATCATGCTGTGTTTTTTTGCAGTTAGTTCAACATGTTGGCTTGCTCACATGTATCATCTCATGAGAACTGTGGCAAAATCATTAACAGACCTCGACTAGTGGCTCAGTGTCATAATAGGCCACCAAGTGAGACTTGCTTAGTTGCCTTTGCCGCGCTTAGTGAGCGGTGAAGGTATTGTGACGCTCGGTGTGTGTGTGTGTCCGCAGCGCTGCGTACAGCATTTAATTTGCTAAATGTTTAATCGTTGTGTGTCTGCAGAGCCGCGACTGCACGCCGCATTAGTCTCGGCGGGGAAGGTAATGCGCTGTATCCAGTTTTGTGTTTTCGTTTTTGAGTTTACGTTGGTCATACACTGCGCCCCAATAAACACTTACCCTTCTTTACCTCTACTGAAGGAACGAGGTTATGTTATCACTTGTGTCTGCTTGTCTGTCTGTCTGCTGGATTACTCAAAAAGTTATTAACGTATTTCGATGAAATGAAGGAGTCAGTGGGCCATGGTGCAAGGAACAGTCAGATTTTGATGGTGATTCAAGTCATGATCCAGATCCGTCCATGAATTTTTCAGTGGATGTATAATATAACACCTGTATTAAGTCAGTTTTATTGGTTGTTAATACCAGTGCAAGTGATTGCCTGGAAAGACTCGTCCCCGAAATGATCTATTATGTGTCGAGAAGGTCGTTAAACTCTACTCACTCACTTGCCAATAATAAAACGGGTATATTATTGAACCACGCTGTAGCTTTGACAAATGTGTTAGTTTATAGTGCAGAAGTGTTTTTGAATCCCACCTGTAGTTGCACGTGTTGGTTCCTGGCGTGCATTCCTGCTGTTAGAGACGTATTGGTGTGTCCTGTGGTGAGACGTATTGGTAATTATTGATTGATATCTGATCTGTTAACTGTTTGTCTGCATTAAAACTAATGCAGTCGGTGACTGCAATATCGACTCATCTCACTGTGTTACGTTATGGTCATTCACGCACACACACACACACACACAAACACCTATTCTGTACAGTTGCATAGTTGGACATGCAAATCTTATAAGGTAGTGCGGCGAAAGAGTTGAGGAGGTGGCAGATAATGTAATAGCTTCTTTTTCGGGTCATTTCATAACAGTTGCGGCGCTACACCAGGGCGCGTCAAGTCAAATGACCTGACCAGGGGCGTAGACATACAAGGTGCGTAGGGTGTGTACGCACACACTGTCAGGAAAATACATAAATTTGGTCAGTTGATTCTGAGGAAAATAATTAAAATTGTTGCCACCAGATGTCATATTTTAAGTCTAAAATGCAACAAATTCGATTTCGGTTGGGGCTCTGCCCCAGACCCCGCTGGGAGAGCTCATAGCGCTCCCCAGAACTCCTAGCTGGATTTAAGGGGTCCTACTTCTAAGGGAAGAGAGGGGACATAAGGAGAAGGGAGAGGAGGGTAGGAAGGAGAAGGGAATAGGATGGCAGGGCAGGGGAAGGGAGGGAAAGAACGACCTGTTGCAAATTCCTGGCTACGTCACTGGACCTGACTGAAGAGCTTCCGCCCTGGCGGGCGCCCTGGCTGACTAAAATGTCCATAAAATGTAAGTCGTGATTCATATTCTATACCCGTTCGTTACGATTTGTTTGCTCGCAAACTGTTCACACTAAATGAGTTTACTTAACCGATATTGGTGTAAATGAGGCCTTCGCAGCTAATGACCTGTCTTATGACTTTACCGAGCTCGAAATGACCTGGCTGTCTTGACTTCCTGGCGCCGCCACTGTTTCAGAATACAACAGTGAAAGAACTATTGAAATCGGTTCATATTTGCCAAAGTTATCACAAAAAGACTATGGGGATGATTATTTTGACTAGCAGCGTACACTTGCAAGCCCTGTACTAGCTACGATCGGCAAGCCGTCTGTCTGTCCGTCTGTCACACGCTGGCACTGAGTGAAAACGACTCGAGCTAGGATCGCGAAATCTTCACCGACGGATAGGCCTGGCCCAATTAAAGGACTCTAGTTTTCGGGATAAAAAATTCATCCAGAAATTCGAAAGGGTTCACCCCGAGCGAGGGCGTTAAATGAGAGTGCGGTAGGAAAATTCGCAATTTTCAGCCAATAAGTCGCCGTTATCTCAGAAACGGTGCACGATAGAACCAAAGTTACTATTAATCACT
>Ga0209679_1001540_pt1 | contig 10019 bp, 7 predicted proteins | sample WorMetHEROISLAND_4_FD_187408 | JGI IMG/M metagenome (GOLD analysis project Ga0209679, IMG submission 187408) | Marine gutless worms symbiont microbial communities from Max Planck institute for Marine Microbiology, Germany - Olavius sp. 2 HERON... ...
GGTTCCATAGCCGTTTTAAGCGTTCAGAAATTCGCTTCCGTTCCGGAGTTATAAGCTCATAACTGTAGGCACCGATCGCGATTTTCCAGTTTTTAGCCCCCCAAACTTTTTTTGGGGGCCCTAGCCCCCATTTGGGACCGGCGATCATAAATTACACCAACTTCCGGTCAGCGTGCCAAATTTCAGCCAAATCGGTTAAGAGACCGCCGAGATTAGGCTGGCGGAAATGAAAAAATAAAAAATAAATCACAGCGGTAAAATATAAGAGCATCCGCACACTAACGTGTGGGGCTGCTCTAATAAACAGTACAGGATACTGACCTTGACAATTTTCATATCTCGACTGTTTCGGTCACACCTAAACCACAACAGCAAAGGTGTTCAAGAAAAATGTTATCTTTCCATGACAATGTCTGCAATTTATGACATTTTAATCTAAATTTTAACACCAAAATGTGAATTTGGTACTTATTGACTGTTAGTATTATTGTAACTGTTGCAAACAGTAAGAGCATACAGAGAAATATAACATAAGAAATTTATATTGATCTGATCTGGAATTTTTAATAAGCAGAAAACAAGAATACATAACAACAACAACAGCACTCATAACACTAACTGCCAATGAAAACTACTTTAGGCGTATCATAAGTTCAAGTATGATGTACTTAGAGATAAAATCAGCTGAATTACAATCCACACTGAGCCAATCAGTTTCAAGTGTCAGACTCGCAGAGATACAAAACAAACAGCTCACCACTGATAACTATCGGGATGTTTATCGAGCACAATTTTCCACTTGTCTTTCGATCGATTCATGTCCACCGCGACACCGTATGACCTAAACATGCACCAACACAAAAATGAACTTAACAGAAGCAAATGCTGTATACATCATCGGAGAGGAATGCACACGTACCATAACCAAGGCTCAACTGAGCTAAACATTTGCACAGAAGGCTGATGCTGGGTAACAATAAACATTTATATGGTGCTAATATTAACTGGGATTTTTATCATCAATATTATTATCAGCTAAATGCTGCCTTAAGGCAGTTGTGCTTAGCGGCAACATGTTGTCAATGACGGTATGCTTCCTATGCCATCAAGTAATGATGTCACAAACCAATGAAATTCACGTGACATCAACAGTCTACTTCAGTGATATCTGTGCTTCACATAAAAGATGAAAAATGGACTGAAAATGCTAGGTCATATTGTCAGTTGAAATTTCTCCACTTGTTTTGCTCCACTAGCATCGCAGCACATCATCAAAGAAGCAAAAGTTATTAATTTACTAAAACGACAACCTAAAAGCTAAACAGAACAAAGTCAGCAAGCTAAAATTATGAAGATCTTATAAAGCATTAATAAATAATGCAGCTGCTAAATTACAGTAAAAGCAATGAAATGAAATGTAAGATCAAATGTGTAGTGTGTACCACACGAAGATAGTGGTATAATTGGAAATGCGCCTTTCCAAAAGACAATATGAGACAAATAAATTAAAAGGTAAACAAAGCTTATTAGTGACTGTTAATTACTCACTGTATCATGATCACTATCATCAACGGTATGCAGATAACTGACAGAAGCTTTACAATACAGTCAGCACAAGCAAATCTCACCATTTCTTGGCAACACGCAGTCTAACTTTGGTGCCGATTTCAGCTGAAAACATCACACATAACAAAGAGTAAACAACTTTGTAACAAAAAGTTGTGCACATGGAGGCATAATAGTTTATCAGTATTGGCAATTTTTAGCCGAAGTACTGCGGATACTTTTTTGAGAAGTATTGCTGATACCGATACTTTAAAAGTATCAGCAATAAAACTGTGCTGATATTCAATATTTCAGCATTAGAAAACCTGGTTTTTGCTTCTGATCCCTTCCCCTCACCCTGTCCACCTGGACTTCCAGGCCAGTGACTGCTGCATAAGGCAGGACATGACACTAACAAAGAAATGCAGTGCCAATTGCTGATTATTTTTTTATGTCGTTGTTATGCCGGTGTATATCATTACAGTAGCACAGCACATGGCAATCATAAAAAAAGATATTTGGCTTCGATCAATGAGACTGTGGATGACTAATACAAGATTACGCTAATTAGTACGTTATGTTCTTGCAATAATATTGTGTTTGTTCCATTAATTGCTGTTGTCAGTTTTCTGTGCTGGAATGTTTTTATTTCATTATTTCATAGACTTACAGGAACGGGAGGTTGGTTTACAGATAAGGTATATGGTGAAATTATTTAAAAATATCAATATCCATATCTTGGATCTTTCTCCCGAAAGTATTCTTACTGCAAAAACTAATTTAGTCAGAAAGTCTGTTTACAGCAACTAACCAATAAGGCGTTTGTCATCATCATCTTCATCACTGTCTGATGACTCAATGCTACTTTCATCATCTTCCTTTCGAACCACGCTCGGAGCAGTTTTCCATCTCTTTTCAGAGTGCTGCTAAATATCCATAAGCAAACAGCAATGTATGGTATAGTCACAGTTCTGACAGCAAATACCGACTGCTACACATGGTGTGACAAATACACTAGTAGCTTACAGCAGCAAATGCCAGCAGTAACCATATGAGATGCTTGGATTTTGCTTCTGCTTTCGAGCAGACACTTCAGAGTGTAGTGTACACGGAAGAACCGCCCAATTTCAAATGCCCACACATCTCTTTTTAGATCAGCACAGATATTCAACAGACAACTTGTATTCCGAATGTGAATGTTCTACGTCCTTTTGTTCTCAGTTTGCAAGCCCCAAACACGCGCATGAAGAGCAATAAGTCGACCTTGTTACTGTTCTTCATACACTGATCAGGTACAAAGTTCTTACAGCTGTACTTTTGATGTTACATCACCACGCATTATACAGGCCTCACTTCTTCTAACCTCGGCACATACAGTTCACACTGCAGCAAGACAGCAGCCCAGGGCTATTATAATGTACACACAACTGTGCACAGCGGGATTCAATTCTGGAACACCACACATCACAGTCATGCATGTTATCACTAGATCGCTGTGTAAAACAGTGGTACTGCATCTTGTTTAGTTCATTGTCAAAATCTGTATCTTTATTCATCACTTCATTATCATCATTAATATATGCATAACCAACCGTCTTTTGAGGCTGCTGTTTGGATTTCCGATGCAACTGCACAGAGTTAACCTGACTGGAACCAGTACTGCGCGTCTTACGCATCAGACTATCAGGAGACTTTGACTACAAAACAAGTGACAAAATTAAAAAAAAACAGTATTTCATATCAACTTGAAAATAAACATAAGTCACAAAACACCTATACACTTGCCATTTTCACAGATATGCTGAATTTCCTAATGCTGCATGAAATAATAATAACTTTCAAAGTTTACACACACACATACACTCACACACACACCATTTCAATGACCATTTTTCAGGTGAATCTTGGTCATCCAGTCACTCCCAATTTTTCCTTCTCTAATTGTTCCTATTTTCCTAGTATGTCTGATGAAAGCTGTCTCATATTACAACAAAAAAAAAGAAATGATGACTACTACAAATGGCCACTACTTTCTTGAGTTACTCTGTGTTAGCCTGAGTCCCAAAGAGTAAAGTTCTGGGAATTGTTTTTATAGGCTTATTGCTAGCCAACAGCTTACAGCTGTGGTTTGATGTTGTTTTTTCAGGCATACATACATACATACAGACATACACATACACATGTGAACTTATAATTCGCAGCACATAAAGCACAGCTCAAATCAGAGGCACACGAGAAGCGATACACACAGATATACATACAACTAGAATGCATGGCAAAGCCCAGCGTGATGGCCACCTGTTAGGCGGGTCAGAACCCGTCCTATTTTTAGCCGTTTGTCGACCAAAGTACACCAAATTAACTATGTCTGCACAGGACTCTCTGTAGTTTGCAGCATCGTTTTCTGATTGACGATGTCTTGTTGCGTTCCGGAAATATTCGCGATCACGTTGATGTCTTTGGGCAGCCAAATTTTGGGGGAGGGGGAAGGGCCCTCCAAATTTCTGACCGAATTGCATAAATCTGTGTCACCTTCGAACATGTGGCAAAGTATGGTGACAATCAGCCAACGGACCTCGAAGATTAGGCAGCGAAAAAAAAGAATAAAGAAGATATAAACTACAGCAGTAAAACAATGGCCAGTAGCCAGCTATTGCTGGGAGGCGGCCATAATAATAAGAAATGAAACTGAGCAGACCAAAGCTACAGTTTTCTTCTTTGCTGGTGGCTCAATGTCGGCGTCACTGTCACTTGATGATGCTGCTGAGGCACTGCTGCCTGACTCACTGTCAGCAACCCCTCGTCTTCTGGCCGGCCTTTCCGTCATTGCCTCACGCTAACACATTCATGTGCAGCCCGTACATACACCGGCTAGATCAAATGCGACTTACTCTACAGAAGACACTGTATCACATGTTTACTTTAAAAATCCTTACAACCAAGGAGTTGGAAACAGCCGGCAACTGCTTCAGAGGACCAAATAGCAAATATTACAGCTTCAGTTTAATAGTACAGTCACTTTCAAAATTTTCTTTCATAAACAAAAGAAAAACACTGAAAACAATGCTCAAAACCTTCAATTACTTGGCTGTCTAAAGGAATTGCAATCATGATCTGGATCGCCACCAAAATCTAACAGATTGGTCCTTCCGCCATGCCCTAATCCTGCCAAAAAAAATTTCATCAAAATCCCTTCATAACTTCGACAGTAACCTAGCAGACAGAAAAACAGACAGATCATAACCTTCTTCCTTTAGCAGAGGTGAATATGACCTTCTTAGCCTTCACTGAAGTACCCCAAGTATCCCCCTATTTGGACTCAATATATGCCAAGATCAAGAATCATTAAGTCAACAGCAAAAACAAATATATAATTACACGCTCCTGCCGCGTCCTGCTATCGGAATTGAGATTTGATCGGCGTTGGATTCTGTTATCTTCCGGTTCTGGCTCACGGCGTGGTTTTGACGTTTCTGGCTTCGATTTCTGCACAAATCATAATTCTTTGTTTTAATGCTGTGATTATATGAATACTTTAAAAAATATTATTTAACAAGCAAGGTACCATCATCACTGGGGTCATCAGAGCTGCTTCAGCAGCAGCCAGAGAGTGGAATGAAGGCAAAAAATGGGTATTAGGCAGCCATGTTTCTACCACAGTTAAAAATCTAATATTTATCATAGATACATCAGTATAGTGCAGTATATTACCAGCTATATTTATTATATTTATTGCAATTTTGATTATTATGTTGACTCAGATTTAAGCTGTCTTAACACTGGTGCGATACCAAAGTTTTTACATTACATTACGTTATTTCGTTTGATTCATCCATTATTAGCAACTGATGTAAAAGTAATACACTGGTGCCACCTGGCAAATAGTAACAATATCACATTACTGCATGCAAAAAGTAAAACCTACAAGTAAAGTTTCAACTTCAGATCTATTGTACTTCCTGTAATCACCCACCCAGCCACCCACACAATTGGATGAGTTTGACACTGCAGAGCTTCAGCTGTACTGAGGAATGTCAACCTGATTTACACAAAAAATAAACATGAATTAATCCAAAACAGCACTGAATTGTGACAAAAAGAAGGGAAAGTAATATATAAATTTTAAAACCAAGACAATATCATTCTAAGTATTATAGATATAAATAAGTTAGCCTTACTTGGATCTTCTGTAGCATTGACTGCTTCTTCTCAATTTCCTACAATATGAAAATTAATACTGTCATTTTATTCTTATACTTGCCACTTCACACTGAAGAAAAAACAGAGATACAACTTAATCCTTCGGCATGTTTTGCAGCATTTTCAAAAGCTAACTCACCGAAACAGCCTACAATAAACCCAGACACTCAGCTTTAATCTCTGCCACTGTGTGCCTCTGATTTGCTCACGACACATGGTGCTATCGCTATATACATGAGTTATGACTGCCTGATCTAGAGAAATTAATTGCAAACACAGTATTTTACAGTGCAGCAAGCTTCAGTGGCCTACAGTTTCTTCAGTTTCTCCCTTCACCAAGATGTCCACCAAGTCTTTCGTGTTCATTTTCTGTAACATTCTGACAGGTGCAACGCTATAATGTAGTCTATGCCTAAGTCCATAAACCCAATTAATATGAATTAGTTCATTTCATCAAATTCAGTAACAGTGCTTTGACACTGTTGGTTGGGTGACAGGAAGGTCATCCGGCCTGTAAAAAGTACTGTCAGTGTTCCTCGCTCACTATGACTGCATTGGTGGCAGCGTGCTGTCTCCCAGTCAGCAACACTGTTACTCTCATAGGAAGAAGCCAAAGTACAAAGCAGCCCCCACAACCATCACAGTGTTCTTGATGTATCTTGGCAGCATGGTGGCAGCATATTGACTACTAATTATTTCTTAATGCATTACCGCTTCAAGGTCTTTCTCTCGTTGCTCTTGGGTCTTGACGACTCTTTTGAGAATGCCTTCGGGAATGTTCAGCTTCTCTTCGGCCGATGAACAACTGCATGACACAAACATTACACTCATACTGGAGAAATGTTTTACACACAAATGCACGGCACAGCATACTGGACAATGCAGCTATCTGTCACAAAGAATGCATCAGCAGCAGGACGCACTGTTATGATGCAAATGACGAACTTTCTTTATCCCAAGCACATATTTACACGGCCACTGATCAACAGTCTCAGTGCATGAGAGGTAGAGTCTGTTGGCAATTCGTACACTGTGCTATAATGTTTGGTGTGTCACTTTCTTACATTATTTAATAACATTTACATATGTTACATATCACCCACCAAGTTAGCTGCACTGAAAAATTCTATTCAGTCACTTTGCAACATCACCAATGAAAAAATGTCACCGTATTACTACATTCATATAACATTCAAAAGTCATGATGTATTTACTTTTAGGACAACAGAATCACAGTTCTGTTATCCCGAAAGTAAGCCAAACAAAATAAAAACAGTATTTCCTTGCATCACTGACCGATTGTGTGCGGGATCTGGATTCATGGAGCAGACCCAGTCATCTGGAAACACTTTTCCGACCGTGTTTGCTGAGAACGGCAAGATACGCCACTTCAGGCACAGATCTGATAGCAATCATACCAGGTAGCTGGTGCTCACAATGACATCAACAGATATAATTAATGCAAAACTATCAATGACTACGGCTATGACAGAGCAGTGACTGCCATGCAAAAGAGAGAATGAACACAGACTATGGATCACATACTCCACAGAAGAGTTCAACTGACCACACTGCAGCGTAGCCTGTACGACCGCTGTTCTCTTGCGGACAAACTTCGGGTCAGTTGACGGCAAATCTCGCCAGTTGGGACTAATGTATCCAAAATTTTCCCTGCAAACATTCAATGAAATGATCACATACCACCTCAATGACTAAGACATGATTATGACATGCCAATATCACAAATTCAGTAAACAGGGACATAAGATATATCAGATAAAAATCATTTAAGAATAGTCTTCTCTTACTGTTCAACATGCAATGAGATAATGTCCAGTTATTCCTGTTAGTCTGCCAGTTTATACACAGATGGAATATAGATAGAACTACAATTCAATGCACTGTGCTGTATTATTTTCTGTACTACACCAAAGTTTTACGGCAATAAACTGATTATCACAAATCGCCTTGTGAATAGAACAACAGCAGATGAAAAGTGAAAGATTGGGCATTTCAGTCACAAATTCACGCTAAGAAGTGAATTCACTAACCAGAACTTTGTGACTCCTTGCTGAGCTGCAAGCAGACAAAGCAAAAGCATGTAGCACAGTCCACAACAACGACTTGACACGCATAGTTAGGACAATCAGAACCATTCTTTCTTAGTTTCTTAGCAAGCATTACACCACAAAAATAACAGCAACACTAGAAAACGTGCAGTAGTTAGTATACTGCTGCAAATCGGCGATCCAATCCGTGGCGCCACCTGGCGAGTATGTTTGAAAAAGTTATAGGCGTATTGAGTTATCGCCATTGCTGATACTGTGGAAAAGGATGATGTTCGGACGTGGATAGCTGGAAAACGGTACATCCCTCAGCAAGTCATACAGGAAGTATAAATCTGTGGGATGTCCACAAGGGGATGGAAAGAGTTTTGGTGTCGCAGAACATTTCCCGTAACCCGTAGGCTGAGCACAAATGGGTACCCTAAAGTACCCTAAAAGACGAATTTCGGGAAATTCGACCCCTTAATGGAAATCTTTCTGGAATATGAAACCATGTGTCGCGAGCCACCACCTGGACACGTGTCCGTGGGAAGTTTGGCGGAAATCGATCCAAGGAAAGTGGCAGAAGTGGTGCATCGCTCACATGACAAAAAAACAACGCCTCTGCGACCCATTTTTTCACTCTCTCCCCAAAACCGATAGTGCGATTTCGCTGAAAACGTTCAAGGCTTAGTCTTTTCAGGCCTCAACCCCACCTGCTAAGTTTCATCCAAATACATCCAAGTTTCCCAGATTTATTAACGAAAACACCCTTCCAGATCGTTACAATATACGGCATTAAGAAATGCACAAAACGCTATACAAAATCAGCTTCTGGCGATTTTCATGCTGTCACAGCTCAATATTGCTACAGATATATATAACCGTTCAACATCGAACTTCTATAATGTGAGCTATGAATGTGAAAATATGAAATATGAAAATTCCACAACAATGAAAGTTGTGCCACCAGTGAAACTCACCAATTTCCAGGTCCTTCCAGTACTGCATCATATGTTCTCCCATTGCCTGCTGCAGGTGCCTGTACTCCTTGGCATCAGCAAAGTCCTGCTTATTGTGAGTTGGCTCCAGTACGAGATACGGTACATCCACAACACCTTGACACAAAAGCACAATTACATAACTTACAGATTCATATCAAATTTAATGAATATTCAGGAGATAATGAGAATTACATCAAAACTAGTATGTAAGCGAAAGTTTGTAATACGTATAAAACAGAATGCGGCTTACCAACAACTCCACTGCAAAACCTACAAAATGATCAACAACAGTCGGTCACATTCAGCACAGTATAAACATCAAACATATTAACTGACTGCACTGGAAATGCAAAAGATAACTTGACAATATTCCACAACAATTATCTGCCCTAATCATTAACTTAATACAGTAATTCATGTGGTGTTAGCAGCATCCACAATAGCTGCCAACAAAAAAATCATATGAAAATCTTTCACTTGAAGGTCTGGATATCCCAGTCCCTTCCTTGCTGCACCACAACTAACCAATCAACGACCACAGTACTAACTTTCTACTTCCTGTTGTATGTCATAAATGTGTGAGGCAGGTACTTGAATACTAGCATATTACTACTATTTTTGGTATTTTTAACTGGCCTACCTTTTAAGCCGGTTCCAAAAAGAATTTTTGGGAATTGTTGGAGAAGGTTCTTTTACAGGTTGGATGCCACAGTGGCTCAACTAACACCATCAAAGCAGGGAAGGTACACTGAAGGTAATTAATTAAACATTTGTTGCTAAAATACCGACAACATTTTGTTGCTATTCGTAAAGCTAAGCAGTGAACTGCACTGAAAAAGAGTCACTGAGACGTACACTCCGCCATCAGCCTGCGGTCCAACCTTCTGGTACATCTTGATAAGTCGACTGCAGTTGTACACAAACACGCCATCGCGGCTACGGTTCTCGATGTTGATCCCAAACACGAACACAATTTGCTTAGGATCTCGCAAAGACCTGAAACATCAAGCCAACAAGACTACCTGCAGGTCTTGTTGCTAAATAGTTCACTACAACAAAACTAATAATACGAATATATAATACTAATATGCCACGAATAACCACAATACTACCGCTACTATTGTACCACTTCGATCACTTCTGACTTTTGTTTAGCGCCCAATTTTTTCTGAGTTACTCCAGGCTAGGGCAGGTGCCCAAAAATAAAACTGCTGAGAACTGTTGG
>Ga0209679_1001541_pt1 | contig 10019 bp, 7 predicted proteins | sample WorMetHEROISLAND_4_FD_187408 | JGI IMG/M metagenome (GOLD analysis project Ga0209679, IMG submission 187408) | Marine gutless worms symbiont microbial communities from Max Planck institute for Marine Microbiology, Germany - Olavius sp. 2 HERON... ...
CGAAAGACGCATCTTTTCTGCAATAGAGTGCATATCGGCCATTCAAGGTCATCCAAGGTCATTGATTTTGGCACCAATCGAAAGGGCATATGCGACTTCCTATTAGTGATTAATAGTAACTTTGGTCCTATCTTGCACCGTTTCTGAGATACTGAAAGTTATTGGCTGAAAATTGTCAATTTTCCCTACCCCCTCTCATTTAATGTCCTTGCTTGGGGGTGAACCCTGTCGAATTTCTTGATGAATTTTTTATCCGGAAAACTAGAGTCCTTGGGCTATCCGTCGGTGAAGATTTCGTGATCCTAGCTTGCGTCGTTTACACTCAATACCAGCGTGTGACAGACGGATGGACGGACAGACATCCCGATCGTAGCTAGTACAGGGTTTGTGTAGCAGAGCTATGCTGACGCTCTGTAAAAATCCTGTCCGTTTTTTGCCATTAGTTAGGGTAGGTCGGAAGACGGTGCACAGTGGGGTTAATCCTTGTCAGAGTTGATTACTAACAGTTGATTTATTAATGAGCTTTTCCATCAAGTTGGATGCAACTGCCAGCTGTTTTTTGACAACACAGCTGTCTAACATCTGCCAAGTATGTACTTGGGCCCACTCAGCCTTCTGTCCTCTACAAGGTCGTTGAGAAGTTAATAGGCTGAAAGTAGGTGGCGCAGCTACAAGAAAGTTTTTTTTGAACTCGTGAGGCCAGTGGCACTTTTCGTCTTTGGCCGTTCGCAGTCAGGTAGCCTCTGGCATTGTAGGACTATCCATACGTAACTCCTTGCTGCTGCCGCAGTGCAACTGCCAACTTCTTTTATCTTTCCTTTGTGAGCTAAAGAAGGGACTGTTCAACAGAGCATATCATATCAGTATATATAATCCTTGTGACTGTTTCCCGAGGTAAGAGCAGGCACACATTAACTTCATTGATTCGTCATCGTCATTGCCGTCACTGTACAGCCGGATCAGTTTGTGATATCATCAAATCGTTTCCTTGCTGGTCTTCTACAAAAAATACAGCTATTCCCATATCATCATCCTTTACCTTTACGTTTTCTGTAATAGTCTTGTCTTCTGGTGCACTTTCAGACCCAGTACTTTCCTGCAGCAGTTCTGTCTCCAATCTGAACAGCTTTTTTAGAGTCTGTTGTGACGCTGCATAGACTCATAGTCTCGTCAAGTGCCATGTCAGCTGATGACTGTGAAACAGTTTACTCCGTGAAAGAGACTGTAGTTACGTTAACTCGTCTTAGTGAATTTAAGTGCCTAATGACCATTCTCTGCTGTTCTGTGTAGTTGTTTTTGGAATTTTCATGGCTCGCCTAGGAATCTAGGACATTTATCACAGTTGGATTATAATTGTTTTTTTTGTTTAGAAGAAATCACGTTAACGATAATGCCACTTTGTTCTTTTTTAGGTTCATGCTCGTAAGCTACGTCGTGCCATTGGAAAGTCAGAGTATGGTTTGGCCGAGCGCTTGAAGGAAAGTCGGCCACGCTACACGCTAGATGCCATAATTCGGGAGAGGTTCCCGACATTCATTGATGCCGTTCGTTATCTGCCAGATTGCCTCGATATGTGCTTTGCATATGCAACAATGCCAGCTGGTCGTCGGACGCCGGCAGACAAGATTGCACTGTGTCGCCGGCTGACTGTTGAATTCATGCTCTATGTCATAACTTCGAGATCGCTTCGAAAAGTCTTTGTGTCAATCAAGGTATCATTACGTAACGTAATTATCTGTGAATCTTTTGCATGCCATTTATTGCATACCTGTCTTTCATCTGCTCACAGTATCAGTTGTATTATGTATTATCATAATGCTTGATTGCTATTATAAGCAGCTACAGGTTTTACTCTCATTTAACTAGGACTGTCAGAAGTGGACCTTACTAAATATTAAATATTAAAATGTAACGTGATTGATGTTAATTTTCCAGAAAATACAGTATGAATAAGTAAGTAAGTAAGTAAGGTTATTTCTAGACGGCGCAGTTAAAATAGTTCACACTGCGCCGTGGCCCCACTGTCGAAACAACAATGTCTTTTGTAACCGCTGGAAGCGACTGTACGGTAAGTCTGCATCTGAGATGTGGCGGTAAACTGTTCCATAGCCCGGGACTGGCAGCTGCAAAAGCTCTGTCACCAAAGGTGCTGTGGGTGTGGGTAACGACGCATGTCTGACTCTTTGGAGTGTAGTCGTTGCTCACGAGCATCGGCGACAAGACGACAGTGATCAGCTAAGTATGATGCAGAATTTTCGGACAGCGACTGACGAACAAGTGTGGCAACCTTGAATTCGACGCATACACCTACATACACAGTTAAATGTGTAAGGCGAACTTAGAAATAATTACTGACATGGAAATAATTACTGTACATGCTGAAAGTTTGTTTGTGTTTCGTGTACAGTATTGGTAGTAGCCAGGTAGTGATAGCGGAGTGATTGAAATAGCTGTATACCTTTGATGTGTAGGGCTTCTACTTTGAAGCTGACATCTGTGGTGAACTAGTTCGTTGGCGTGTGCCTCATGCTCGTGCATATGAACGACCACAAGATGTCGACTTTCGGATCCTTGGAACCCACGTGGAGTTGTATTGTCCTCTACTTGGATTTGTCAACTTCCGATTGTTTGCGTCAATCGGGCTACACTACCCTCCTGTACCTGCTGTGCAGAATGTATCCGTCTCATCGCCGGATGAAGATGGAGCTAATTCTGAGATGGATGACCGCATTGCTGCACTAACACTGCCACTGCGAAGCCGGGTAGACGTCGACGAAGCAGAAGCCGATGACTTCTCCGCTGGTGATACTGCGGCATCAGAACGGCAGAAAGAGGAACAAGAGGAAATAAGGAGAATAGAATATTTGTTCGGTGAATTCAAGTTCTTTCTGCAGCGGGAAGTTGACCGCGAGCAGCTAACGTTTGTCATTCGATCGTGTGGCGGAGAAGTGTCCTGGGATCGGACTCTCAGACCTGGATCAACATACCAAGAATCCGACGAAAGAATCACTCACCAGATAGTCGATCGTGGCACACAGCCGACCAAGCCACGTGTCGTGTCTCGCTACTACGTTCAGCCTCAGTGGGTGTTCGATTGCGTCAATGCCAAACGCCTTCTTCCACCGGAAAAATATTTTCCCGGAGTCCAGTTGCCGCCACATCTTTCGCCATTTGTTGAAGAAGCACCGGGAGAATATGTTCCGCCTGAGAAGATGCAGCTGGATTTTCCGTCGTCCGCAGCAGAACAGAAATCCAGCAGCAGTGAGTCTGAAGTGTCGGATGATGATGATGAGGGTTCGGAGTCTGATATGAATACCAGAGATGTGGATGACGGCTCAGTTTCTGACGTTGATGAACAGATGGATGAAGATATGAAAGTTTCCAAACGTCCGGCAGAGAACACAAGCAGTATTAAAACGTTAAGTAAACGTCAGTTGAAGAAGAAAGAAAAGGAGCTGAAAAAGTAAGCTACGTAGCTTTTTCTGTGCTGATGTCTTCTCATGTGGTTTTAGATAAAAGATTTTTTCGGTGTAATATGTCTGAAATTTGTATTTTGAATGGCGCTGAGTAAGGCTGTCTTGGTGGCAGAGTTTTATAGGCTGTGGACCATATAGACTGTAGAGTACACTCTCTGGCTGGCTGGCTGGCTGAATTGTGAAGGCTGGAGTTTAGTCTGGGCGAAAGTTTGTCAGTTTATTTCAGGTTATAGCTTATAAGTGCACATTCTACAGATTAAATTCTCGGACTTGTCAGAGGCTCTGCCTTTGTCCTTTTGAAACTGTCACTGATTTCACGGATCACAGATTACTAACTGTTAATCAGTTTTGCAAACGTTCAATGGTTTCCGTTTTCTTTCAGTGTATTTTCTTTTTAGTTTCTCGTGCATTTCTCTTTTTAGTTAATTTTTTTAATTTCAGGCTCCCGTCTCTGCAACTGCCGGTCTTTTGTTTGTAAACTAGTCTAATCCTCGTAGTTTTCTTCTCAGTTTCATTTATGATTTATCACCTTTTAGTTTCCACATGTTAGACTAAACTGGCAGTTTTCGAGTGCCGTCTCTGTATCATATTGTATCGTCGTATTGTATAGGTGGTAAACTGGTAACATTCTGGTTTAGGAGCGCATGGATGCTACACTCACTGCCATACTGATTGACAGATGGATGGCTTTGTCACCTTTGTGCATGTCAATGCCAGCTTGCCACAGAGGCGTCAGCTGCTGACCTAGTTGGCAGTCATTCACTGTGTATGCTTTGCTCCGTTGCTGGGTTCTGTGATGATAAGCAGGACCTCCTTTTTTTCCGCAGCAAATTTTGCCAAATTTCACCGTGCCACAATTTGTGAAATTCTGCGAAATTTCTGCAGCACTATTATCTCCAAATACCCTTTCTGCAGTCAGTAGGTGCCATTGTATTACCTGACAACACTTCAAAGTATAGTATAAGGAATTTATTGTAACCTGTATGACGAAAACACATTACATTAGGCCATTCATGATGAATAATCATGTCATAATACCCATAATTATCATAAAAGTAAGCTTACGGCACTAGCTTTTATGTTTTATAAATGGTAAAATTAAAAAGGAGCCTGAAAAAAAATTGAATTAGACATAAATGTAGCAAAAATCGGGCAATTCCGTATTTTTCTGTGGCAAGCAGCAAATTCCGTGGCAATTGGTGAATTCCGTGGTGCGGCGTAAAAATCTGCATGCCGTGGAACACTACTGGTCCTGATGACAAGCTGGTGAAAGAGCATGGTAAAAACTGGGCTAAGAATAATTACCATCCCTTCCCTGCTTCCTGCCACTTTCACCATTACACGTACTATAATTATAGTATTATAATGACAGTAGACATGCAGCATAACAGTCACACACACACACCCACACACACTCCTCATGCTATAAGTGAGCACATTGTGTAGGCCTATGAGCTGGTCTCAGCACTGGCTGCAGTTAGCGCTAGCTCTCCAGCTGCAGTCACCTTAAGCCAACAACAACAACGGTTAGTGACTAAACATTAAATGATCATTATTTTTTATTTTTGATGTTAACAGTAATTTGAACAAATAGAAACGCTGTGACCCGTCAGTGCTTTGTCGCTGTTGGTTGGGCGTCAGGATGGGCATCCGGCATGTAAAAGTTCTGCCACCACAAGTACCAGAAGTTTACTTTTGGGGTCAGCCTGGCCTGGAGTACCTGGTAACCTAACCTGGAATAGTTCCAGAAAAATGGCCAGTTAAACAAAAACTGAGCGTGTGCAGCAGAAATTTTTAGTTATTGACTTGAACCTGCTGTTGTATTCGTTCTTTCCAGATTTTTATTTTTTTTTGACTTCTGCATATTTACAGATCATCGAGTGCTGTGAAGAGAGCATCAGCCGTGACGCCGGGCAAGGTGAAACCTGGTGATGCGAAAGAGAACGCTGAACGCGAGGAGAAACGGTTGGCAGAAATGATGATTCCAAAGAAAAAACAACGGCTTTATCGCAAAATTGTGCATGCAAAAAAGAAAGTTGCACAAGAGGCGAGAATCCTTGCCGAGAAACGGCGTCAGCATGACCAGAAGCAGAAGCAGAAACAGAAGAAAATCACTTGATACGTTATAATGCTGGACTGTACTTGGATAATTCATATAGCACTTATATCAGCACTTTTTAGATCTTAAAAGTTACATAATGTACTGACAATTATTGCCAGTTTTAAAGATGCATTTATGAGAAATTTGACATAAATTTTCCTTCAGAGAGGGATGCAGGGATGTTAAGCCTTGGCCTTGGTCTTAAGGCGAAAATAGTTGGCCTTGCCCTTGAAACCCAAGTCCTTGACCTTAGTCTTACCACCCAAGGCCTTGGCTTTGAGCTAGAAACCCAGGCGGGCGTTGTTGCGAAATATATATTTTTCTTTAACACTATCAACAGTTGTCTGTAAATTTTCTGCAGAAGACTAAACCACATTGTAATGGTTGTAAATGCCCAGACATCAGTAGGATCATTTTGGTTTGCAAATTGCCGCTCCAGTGATGTTAGGCCTCGGCCTTGGCGTTAAGGCCAAAATTTTTGGCCTTGCCATTGAAGCCCGATGCTTTGGCCTTGTACCTTCTGGACTTGTTAACGCCACTGGGTTAATGTGGATATTGTACACTGTTGATTCGTTTCATTGTCTTTTGTGTAATTTACAAATTTTCAGTTACTGCGCAAGTTGTCTGAGTTGTATTTTTTCCAATTTTAGCATTCAGTATGATGTACGATACTGCAGCACTAACTACTTTCGACACAGTCTATGAACTGGTAAATATTGAAGTAGTTTTCGACATATAATGAAATTCTTCACAGCACTACTATTATTTAAGGTCATAGTCACTGATACAGAGAGCTATGGACCATTGTGAACTAATGCTGAGACTTGGAGCATATAAGAACTAGAGTGCACTGGATACAGCGCATTACCTGTTGCCGTCGAGACCAGTGCGGCATGCAGTCGCAGCTTAGTGGACACACAACAATAGATTAAACATTTAGCAAATTAAACGTTAAATGCTGCATGTAAACACCGAGAGTCACAGTACATTCGCCGCTTCGCTAAGCAGCGAAGGTAATATTGGTGGGGGATCATTTTAGATCTCAACTTTAAAAGCTTTCTCAGATGTTTAAACAATAAACAGTTTATATTGTAACTGTGAATCTTGCATAGCACAGTGTGCACTCAACTGATAGGGAACAGAATTAGTTGTGATCTTGCTCAGTCTTGGCGGCAAAAGTAATGCCATGTATCCAGTGCACTGCCGTCTAGTTCTTATATGCTCCGAGACTTAGCATTAGTTCTGAAATTTGTATTTTGAATGGTGATGAAGACCCCACCCCTATTCCACCCGAATTTTGGGTGTGTTTTACCGTGTTCCCCTTGGACTAGATTGCCGATGTCGAGGTGCGAAGACCCTAAGCTCGAGTAATTACTTTCAAACTAACCCAACCTATACGACCATGGTACATCAGCGTTATGGATGGACAGACGGACGGACGACTTACTACAGCAATACCGTGCTTTGCAAGTACGTGCATCGCACTGTAAAAATCTGCCAAGTTGCCAACTGCTATTTACTGAACAGGATATAGCTTGTTCTTGAACCAGGCTAAAATACCTGACGTGTCCAAATTTTAGTTTTAGGTCTTTCATTTCTTGCATGGTTTAATAAAAGTTGTAACTTCTAATTTTAACTGGCATTTGTGACGTTCACACTATACGTTATAATCGGCGATCCGCCGATTATTGTAACGATCTGGAATGTCGTTTTCGCTAATAAGTCTGGGAAACTTGGATGGATTTGGATGAAACTTGGCAGGTGGGGTTGAGGCCTGAAAAGACTAAGCCAGTGCCTAAAATAACTCGAAATTCCTACTGCACACTCCCCTCTCCTCCCCTCCTCTCCTCTCCCTACCCCTCCCCTCCCTTCCTCCTTCCCTAATTTGGTGCATTTTAGCCATAAAATCTGGCATCTGCTGGCAACAATTATTTTAATGATTTTCTTGAAAATCAGCTCACCAAATTGTGTATAATTTACACAGTGAACGCAACTCGGGACCAAAATTTGTTACCACCTGGATTTCTTAGGTCCTGAGTTGTCGTGAATGATACGACGATACCTGAGTGAGAAAACATTCATTCATCATTCATTTTATAGGGGTCATACACGGGCGTAGGCACTAGGCAAGAATTTGCTATGGACATCCCACAGATTTATCCTTCCTAGGTGACTTTTGCTAAGGGATGTACCGTTTTCCAGCTATCCACCTCCGAAAGTCATCCTTTGCCACAGTATCAGCAATGGCGAGACACTACTCAATAGGCCTATAATTTTTCCATCATCACTCGCCAACTCGCCAGATGGCGCCAAGGGATCGGATCGCCAACTCGCAGTGGTATACTAATCCACTGCACGTTTTCTAGTTCGCTCACTGGATTTGTGTATAGGCTATAAAATACCCTTCTCCTTGCCATGGCGTGTTATTTCCGTGTCGCAATTTTAGCTCGCCGGATAACTTACCGGACGAGTCCTCACTCCTCACCAGCGGACCGGCTCAGCCTCAGTGGGTCAAGCAGCATCAGATGCTGAAGAACTGACCTATCTTTGTTCATTTTCGACGTCTCTCCAGAATCGCCAGTTGGGCAGCTTCTGGTGGTATACAGCCGCGCCAGCCAATCGTCGTGTTGCATTTTATCCACGATATCTGTCTTCGCCAAACATTACACCTGTGTCAATGTGATGCAGGAAAACTTAATTTAAAATTAACGTCCTCTTTTAGATTTGTTACCGGAAATACGCATGCGCTTCAGGATACGGATGCATGCGCACTTCGTCAGTTGTGAAAATTATTGTAGTTGTGTGAATTATTGTGTTTTGTTTTTATTTTGGCAACAACAGGAGAGTTTCCCCAAGACCTCAGAAACAGTCTTGTTTGTTTTTACACTCAAAAGTAAAGACGGACAGAGATAACATGGCGGAAAACGAACAAACTGGAGGCAACAACTTGGACGATTTTTTCGCGAAAAAGGACAAGAGCAAAAAGAAAACAAAATCCAGCAAATTTACTGTTGATGATATATTACAAGCGAAAGTAGAAAACGAAGAGAAATCCAAAAAAGTTCGGTCTTCAAAGAAAAAAGAAAAGGATGCAAATCGTTCTGATAAAACACTGGGTGTTAAGACTGAAGAGGTAATTTTTTTTTGGTTCAGTAGAGAGACTATAGATATACGGATAGTGTTATTGTCCGTCCGCAGGGACAAGAATAAGGTAGAAATGAGGCTGTTTTCCGTCCGTATCTCTAATACTAACCCTACACCCTAACTCTAAACCCATACCTAAGCGTAATCCTAGGACGTAAGATAGCCATCGATGCGACTAACTGCCCCTCCATGTGGACGGAAAATAACATTTCCGTAGATATTTTTGCCAGTAATGTTCCACACGTGCTGGCTTCTCTTTATCTGAACGTACACTTTACAACAGTGATCAACGATTTAAGTACCGTAATCATTAAATTAAGATATCAATCAATCAATCAATCATAATTTTTAACGTGGCCTAAGCAACAAACAGCTGCTACGAGGACCAAGATATGTAGATGCTATGCTGTTAAAATAAAATACTTTTGTGACTGATGACACTAAATTATATGGAAAAAATTGAAAAAAATTATGAATACGAGCAGGGATTGGATTGACTGTTTCAAGAAAGTCAATAAAAATTGATAAATTTGTTCGATGTACATTCATAATTGACTGTGGGTGTGGCACATCTGGTTACAGTGGTGCAGTATGTTACGCTGTATAGGAAGATGAAGAATGGAATGAAATTGAGGAAGAAGCCGAAAAAGATTACTCGGGACTTCGAGTGCAGAACCTACAGATATCGTGTGTATCTGTTTATGTGCATTATATTGTAGCAGTGCTTTTATCAATCCAAATGCCCTTCCTGTCACCCAACCAACAGCATCAAAGCACTGAAGTAACAGTTATCTATGAAGGCCATTGTTAGGAGAGTATTAAGAGATAATATTGATTTCCTTAGCGTTTTAATTTCAATTCGTGGCATCTGGGAATCGAACTAAAATAAGCTGGATGGACGACATAGTGGACTGGTGCAACAACGATATCTGCATCCTAGTGTTGTAACGGTTCTGGATCGTCAGAACTCGGTCGGTTTCGGTCGGTATTACGGGAAAAAACCGCGGTTTCCGTTTCGGTTTTGAGAACTGTCATTGAACAACTAAAACTATCATATAAATTCTATAACAACGGAGCGTGCTTATTACATTTACCTGCGGTTAAAATCTGCGGACTCACGCGGACGCAATGTAGTGAAATTTCGTGTAATGTGAAGTGAAATGTTTATTTAGCTTTGGAAATTCCTGATCGCGTTAGTTTCGTTTCAGGCCAAAATAGTGACGAAATAGTTCGGTCTTGCGAACTATCTTAACGTTTTTTTTAGCGTAGAACCAGCGCTAAAACTTTCATATTATTAT
>Ga0209679_1001542_pt1 | contig 10018 bp, 6 predicted proteins | sample WorMetHEROISLAND_4_FD_187408 | JGI IMG/M metagenome (GOLD analysis project Ga0209679, IMG submission 187408) | Marine gutless worms symbiont microbial communities from Max Planck institute for Marine Microbiology, Germany - Olavius sp. 2 HERON... ...
AGAACGCATTCAATTAATTGAGGGGGATTTTGATTTTGGTAACATGGTGGCCAAAAGCAAGGCCATGCGGGATATATTCCAGCTGGCCGAAAAGGCTGCCCAGTACAAGACTACCGTACTGATTCTTGGAGGTAGCGGCACCGGCAAAGAGCTGATTGCCAGAGGAATTCATCAATCCAGCCAGAGATCTCAGGCGCCCCTTGTCCCGGTAAACTGTGGTGGAATACCAGAAACTTTGCTTGAGAGTGAGCTATTCGGCTATAAGAAAGGTGCCTTCACCGGAGCGGACCGCAACAAAAAAGGCCTTTTCCAGGAGGCGGAAGGGGGCACCATTTTCCTTGACGAAATTGGAGAATTACCATTGCCTTTGCAGGTGAAACTGTTAAGAGTGCTGCAGGAAAATGAAATTCGGCCGATCGGTGAATCCAAATCAATGAAAATTGATGTTCGCGTAGTAGCCGCAACAGCAAAAAATTTGGAAGAAGAAGTGCACCAGGGGACTTTTCGCAAGGATTTGTACTATCGTCTAAATGTGTTGACCATTAATCTGCCTCCACTGCAACAGCGGGCTGAAGACATCCCATTGCTGTGCAAGCATTTTATTCATCGTTTTAATAAAATTCTGGCCAAAGAGGTGAAAGGTTTGGCACCGGATGCGATGGCGCAATTGCTGGCGTATCAATGGCCGGGAAACGTCCGCGAGTTGGAAAATGCCCTCGAAAGGGCCATGGTAATTGCGGATGATTCACAGCTTGCAGCAGAACATTTTTTCCTCGGGCAAACCCAGGTTGGCGGCGACATTCAAGCCCCGGACCTATTTGAGGGTCTATCCCTTAAGCATGCCCAGAAGGTTGTGGAAAAAGACCTGATTACCCGGGCTCTTCAAGAAACCGGGGGCAATCGCACCCGGGCCGCCAGGTTACTCGAAATCAGCCATCCATCCCTGCTGAGCAAAATGAAGGCTTATGAGATAGATTTGTAAGCTGGCAGGCCGGAAGGCTGGGAGGTTTTGGATGCCAGAATCGGCTGGCAAGCGCAAAGGCTATAAAAGCAGGCTCCACCGGCAGCCACATTCGGATCGCGGGCGGGATTGCAAGTTCTAATTACCATCGGAATGGGGTTCGCCTGTTTTTTTGCTGTGACCGGAACGAAAGAGGCCCGAAATTGATTTTTTTAAAGTTACTCTGTATACCCCATTCCATTGATTTTATGTCTTAATTTACCGGAACATTTAAAAGTAATAACCCGCCGCTCTCGAAGAATCAAATCCTGACCGGTGGCGGGATTTCGGCCCCTACGTTTGCTCTTTTGCTTTACACAAAATTTGCCGAAACCTGAAATCAGGACATCCTCACTTGTTTCCAATGCATTTTTGATAATTTCAAGCAGGGATTCAATTACATCAACTGATTTTTTTTTCGTGAAACCAAGTTCGTGAACAGCTGCAACAATATCACTTTTGGTCAAAGCCATGGTACCCCTCCTCATAAAGAACGTGTCTGACTTCAAGTTTGATCTGAGTTTTTAAACTAAATTATTTTCAGTAATTTGGGTCGCAAATGCAAGTCCGTCGTATTCGTGTTATACCTTAAAAAAGTTCCGCCCTGATAGATGGGCCGCTTTAGGCGATGATGTTCTACTCGCTGGGCGCTTGTGATTCTTCCTGCTTGGCCGGAATTACCGTTTCAACTTTCTGCATAATATTATCAACACTCTTCATGATATCATCAATTTCAGCTTTCAATTTCAAATCTTCTACATCTGTCATTCAACTCTCTCCATCAAAAAAAATAGCGTGGGGTTCTATTTACATCAATTCTGATAATTGGCAGCCAGAATATGCCGGCTTCTTTCGGAGGCGAAATGTTCGACGTACATCTTTGCGAACACCCTGATACTATTAAGAATATATGGATTCTGAATTTATGTCAAGCAACTTTCTAAAAAATATTGTATTTTCAGGCAGTAACCCGATTTCTACTTTGTTCGGGTATTGATTTATCCTGAAATGCGGTTAAAATAGAAAAGCAGGTTGCGAGTTGCGAGCTGCGGGTTGCGAAGTGCGGGATACTTGATGCTCGATACCGGATACCAGATGCCGGTTGCCGGATGCTAGGCACTGGTCACTGATTACTGGTTTCGGATTGATTAGGTGGGGTAGACCGGAGTTTATAACAACAATGGATAGTAACACTAACACTGGTGGGGAAGAAGGAGTCTTTAAAATAGGCAGAATACCTTAATTATTCAATCTGCAATCTTAATTATTCATTATTAATGTGGAGCCGACGCGCGGATTTGAACCGCGGACCTGCTGATTACGAATCAGCTGCTCTACCAGCTGAGCTACGTCGGCCTGATAAGTTTAACAGGAAATTCAATTCTTTGGAGGCGATTCCAAAACGTCTCAATTGGCCCAAGACCGGAATCAGGTATACCGCCTTACCGGTCCTTGATCAATTTGAAACCTTTTGAAACAGCCTCCCTTTATTTTTAGAATCCCCAATACGTGATTTACCGTGCAAAATCAAGAGATAATTTCATATAATGACCTCATCGAGCAGTTGACCGAGCGAGAGCGCAGCATCGAATGCATCGGTTTTTCCGGATCTGAAAAAGCTTATTTGATTGCGAAAATTTTTCTGCAGCGAAAGGTGCCGCTCCTGGTCGTTGCATCTTCAACCAAACAGGCGGAACAGTTGATTGAGGACCTGCGATTTTTTGCCGGAGACTCAGAACTGCCGATCCTATTTTTCCCACCTTACAATATTTTACCATTTAAGTTTCTTTCTTATCATAATGAAACCGCCGGTCATCGGATTCGGGTCCTGTATCAATTGCTGGAAGCAACAGCGCCTTCAGTCGTCGTGACGACGATTGATGCGTTGCTGCAAAAGCTGATACCCCGGCATGAAGTCAGTCGCTACGCCGAGCTCGTTATTGCCGGAGAGGAAATTGAAAGAGATTATTTAGTTTCAAAATTGATATCCGGCGGGTACACCAAAACGGCAATTGTTGAAGAACCCGGTGATTTCAGCATCAGGGGCGGGATTATTGATATATTTTCACCCCTTTACCCGGATCCCCTGAGGATAGAATTTTACGGGGATTTCGTCGAATCTTTGAGATTTTTTTCGCCTTCAAGTCAGCGGCAATTAAAAAGCATCAATGAGGCTGTCATATTGCCGGCCAAGGAAGTCATACTGGACAAGCAATTGCTCCCGAACATCATCAGTGGTATTCGCGTGCTGGCAAATGAACTGGATGTGCCGGTAACACATACCCGAAAAGTGATCGATAAACTCAGATATGATGAGGCGCTGTCAGGGATTGAAAGCCTGATACCGTTAATCTATCCACAGCTCGACACCTTATTCGATTATATCCCTCAAAATTCACTGATTGTTGCCCTGAATCATGAGGAACTGGAAAAAACCGCTAGCGAAACTGAAGAACGGGTGCTCAGTAATTATTCTTCAGCTTGCGACGAGAAAAGGCTCTGTGTCGCACCTGAGAAGCTTTACCAGAAATGGTCCCAGGCTTCTGCGGTTTTATTGGAGAAAAAACCGCTGGTATTTAAGTTGCTTGAGGTTTCCAAAAGTCAGCAAACCCCACAAGCTCGCCCGCTGCAGTTCAAAGTGGCGATCGAGGATAATTCAGACCTGAGTTTGGCACTTAAAAACCCGGCCGAGAAGGAGAACTTATTCCGGCCGCTGGTTGACTGGTTCAGGGATAAGGAGCGATCCGGTTATACCGCACTTGCTGTATGCCGGACCGAATCCCAGGCCGAGCGGCTGCAATCGCTGCTTGACGCCTATGGTCTTCCCTTGAAGCGTTTAGCGGGATTCTCAGATTTTTCCAATAACCGGGGACAGCTTTGCATTTGTATCGGCCAGGTATCCGGCGGGTTCGTGTGGCCGGTTCAATTTTTGGCCCTCGTCACCGATGATGAAATTTTTGGTGTGCGGCACCAGCGGAAATATGCTCAACCCCGTCCGCGCGCTCAGCTGTTGAACATGCAGGAGCTGAAAAAAAATGATCTCATCGTGCACGACGATCATGGCATCGGACAGTATGGCGGGTTGGAAAAACTGAAAGTAGAGGGGTTAACCAATGATTTTTTGGTTCTTGTTTATAAAGCGGGAGATAAGCTTTATCTGCCCGTTGACCGCATGAGTGTCGTGCAAAAATACATGGGGATCGATGGGGTTACCCCGGTCCTTGACACCCTCGGCGGAAAATCATGGGAAAAAGTTAAATCACGGGTTAAAAAATCAGCCGAAAAAATAGCCGGTGAACTGCTAAAACTATATGCCCGGCGTAAAATCGATCGCGGCTATCCGTTTGCTGCACCGGATGCGTACCTTAAAGAATTTGAGGCCGGTTTCGCCTATGAAGAAACAGTGGATCAGCATAAAGCCATTGAGGATGCCCTGGAGGATATGCAAAGCCCGATACCCATGGATCGCCTGGTGTGTGGTGATGTGGGCTATGGTAAAACAGAAGTTGCCCTGCGGGCATCGTTTTTAGCTGTAAATGACGGCAAGCAGGTCGCGGTGTTGGTCCCGACGACAATTCTCGCTGAGCAGCACTTTGCAACCTTCAGCAGCCGGTTTGAGCGCTATCCGGTCAATATCGCATGTTTAAGTCGTTTCCGCTCTGCGCGCATTCAGCGTGCCATTGTCAATGACCTTAAAGCGGGTAAAGTTGATATCGTGATCGGCACTCACCGACTTTTACAGAAGGATATTGCCTTTAATGATTTAGGCCTGCTGGTGCTGGATGAGGAACAACGCTTTGGCGTCAAACACAAAGAAAAGTTGAAACAATTCCGCAGCTCGGTGGACGTGTTGGCGCTGACGGCAACACCGATTCCCCGTACTCTGCATTTATCTCTGGTTGGGGTGCGCGATATCAGTATTATTTCAACACCCCCCGAATATCGAAAATCTATTATCACCTATATTGCTGAGTTTGATGATGCCGTGATAGCGGATGCCATCAAGAAAGAGTTGGGACGGCAGGGTCAAATATTTTTTGTTCATAACCATATTCAGACTATTGACAAGATTGCCGACAAATTGCGCCGGATGGTGCCGGAAGTCCGTCTGGAGGTTGCCCACGGCCGTATGGATGAAGATCAATTGGAAGAGGCCATGTATCTTTTCATGAACAAAGAAATAGATATGCTGGTATGTACCACCATCATCGAATCAGGCCTGGATATCGCCTCAGCCAACACAATCATTGTAAACCGCGCTGACCGATTTGGGCTGGCCCAGATGTACCAATTGCGTGGGCGGGTTGGACGCTCGGATGAGCAGGCCTATGCATATTTACTTATTCCTCATGAAAGCGTGCTGGGTAAAGATGCCCAGAAACGGTTGAAAGTCTTGATGGAGCACAGTGACCTGGGATCCGGTTTTCAAATCGCCATGAGTGATTTGAAAATTCGAGGCGGCGGAACTATTCTGGGCGCGTCTCAATCCGGGCATATCGCCGCTGTCGGCTATGACATGTTTTTAAAATTGATGGAAAGTTCGATTGCCGAGCTTAAGGGTGAGCCGACCGTCGAATCGCTTGAACCGGAAATAAATGTGAATTTATCCGCGCTTTTATCCGAGCACTATATTCCCGATATTGATCAGCGTATGTCAGCCTATCGCCGTCTGGCGAGGATGACGGAACTTCAACAAATTGCAGACTTCAAATCCGAGTTGATTGATCGCTTCGGGCCCCTGCCGGATGAAGCGGCCAATTTGCTTTTAAAAATCGTACTGAAGGTCATGGCCAAAAAAGCAGGGGTTTCGCGACTTGATATGATGAACCAAAAAATGGTTCTGCACTTTTCGGAATCCCATCAGCGCAATCCTGCCGCCATGGTTGATATGATCATGGATGCACCCAAGCGTTTTGCACTGTCACCGGATTATGTTCTTAAATCACCCCTGACCTCCCACAATATAAACACCCAATTGGCGGAGGCTAAAAACCTCTTGAAAGAAATTGCACAACGTGTTAACGGCTAGAGGTTAATCTAATCATTGACTATTTTCGATTGAATATTCAATTTGCAATCTTCAATTTTCAATTCCGGCTTGTCCGGGTTAACGTTATGATTACACGTATCATACTCCGATGGCAGAGGCATGCAGAGTGAAACGCTACATCATGTTGAAAAGACCCTCGAAATTTTTTAGTCTAATCGGAACGATTATGCTAGTTTTCTTTTTGCCGGCATGCGAACAAAAAGAAACTGATCTGGGAAAAGAAGTTTTAATTCGTGTGGCCGACAGGGTTATGACCGTCCTTGATTTCAATAATGCCTTTGAAATTGCTAAAATTGCCTATGAAAACAACATCAAGGAGCAGCCGGAGGATTTAAAAAAGGCGCAAATAAGGCTCTTGAATCAGTTGACCGTTGAGATGATTCTACTTGAAAGGGCTAAGGAGTTAGGAATCAGCATTACTGAAGCTGAACTCGAAAAAGCCGTATCCGCGATAAAAAGTGACTATCCGGCAGGGGAGTTCGAAAAAACATTGTTGGAGTTTGCCGTCTCTTATGATTCCTGGAGAGATCGATTAAGAAACCGTCTGATTCTGGAGAAGGTGATTGAAGAAGAATTGAAAAACCGGATAACCATCACCCCCGAGGACATTTCCCAATATTACCAAAAGAATTACCAGGGCCGGCAGGAAGAATCCGGGGCGGCTCAAACATCAGATGACATCAATGAAGCGATTGTAAAACAATTGCGTCGCCAAAAAGCTGAAGAAACATATAATTCCTGGGTTGAAGACTTGAAGGGGCAATACGAGATTGAGATCAACCGTGTTCAATGGGAAAAAATAACAGGTTCAAAAAGCATTGAAGAAAATGATACCACGGTCAGCGATGTTTCTAAGAGTGACTAATTCCGTGAAACGCAGGAAGTTGCTGCCGGTGCGAGTTTGGCTGTGGATTGTTGTAACGGCTGTTTCGACCGGTTCCGTTGGAGCCCAACAACCCGAAATTGTCGATCGCATTGTGGCGGTGGTCAATAGCGATATTATTACGCTTTACGATTTAAATCAGGCCTTCAAACCTTATGAGGCCAACATCAAAGCCCTGCAATATCCTGCGGATAAAGAGCGCCAAACCCTTTTTCAGGTTCGCAGTGACATTCTTAGTCAGCTGATCGATAGCCAACTGGCTGACCAGCAAACAAAGCACGCCCAAATTACGGTGAGCCAAAAAGAAATAGACACCACGATCGAGCGCCTGAAAGAGACGCGCTCGTTTACAGATGAACAATTGCGGGAAGGGCTCGCTGCGCAGGGAATAACCATGGAGGAATACCGCAAGGAAATAGAATCCCAGATTTTACGAACTAAACTGGTGAATCGCGAAGTTAAATCTAAAATAGTGATTACCCAGCAGGATATTAAAGCTTACTACGACAGTCACCAGGAAAAATACGCCGGTGAAAAGAAATACTATCTTTGGAACTTATTCATTAAGGCCTCTGGGGTCGACAAAAATGAAGCCCTCAAAGCAATGAAGGGTATTGAGATAAAATTGAAACAGGGCATCGCCTTTGAAGCCCTGGTCAGTGAGTTGAATGAGTCCTCCTCCGCCGTCCAGGGCACCGATTTGGGACTGTACCGCCGAGACGACCTATCGGAAAAATTGCAAGCGGTTGTCTCTAAATTGAAAACCGATGAATTTTCAGAAATACTGGAGACTAATTTCGGCTACCAAATCATCTATGTCCAGAAGATCCAGAATACACATGCAAAACCCATTGAAGAAGTCGAAGCCGAAATTCAACATATACTTTACGATGAATTGGTCGATAATAAATATCAAGACTGGCTCGAGGACCTTCGAGCCAGATCACATATTCGTATCATTAATTAATCATGAATAACGACAGGGAATCCTTATCATTCGGGCGCTATTTGCAGGCCATCAGGCTTGAGAAAAAGATCAGCCTCGAACAGGTAGCAGAAAAAACCCGGGTCGGTCTGGGGAACTTGCTACTCGTTGAACAGGAAGATCACGAACAGCTGCCCGCTGAAGTTTTTGTAAAAGGTTTTTTGCGTTCTTATGCCGCTGCTATCGGTGCTGATGGCGATGAGGCGGTTCGCCGTTATGAATCGCGCCTCGACGTTGTTCAGAAAATCGCCGAATCCGAAGCCTCTGTCGGCAAATCCGAGACACGCTTGTGGTGGAAGTTGATTATTTCGTTAGGTCTGCTTCTTTGCATTATTGCGGTGTCGATCATGATAATATCAATTTTTCGACATACACCGGGAGCGAAAGAACCATCACAATCGACACCACCTGCAGTAGAGGAGAAACCTGTTGCCACCGAATCGAGGCAAGGCGGCAGTTTTCCCCCGGATTCTGCCAAAAAAGTCCCGGAAAGATTGTCGCTGCAGATTACTGCCCTGGAGAATACATGGGTTAAAGTCATCATCGATGAAAAGGAGTCTACCGAATACCATTTAAGCTCCGGAGATGACATTGAACTTGAGGCCACCACCGGCTACAATCTTCTTATCGGCAATGCCGGCGGCATTAAAATAACGCTTAACGATACACCTGTCCCCATTCCAGGTGAAAGCGGGCAGGTGGTGACCATGCACTTGCCGTAGGCACATGAACACCAATCCCTTTTCCATCTCAAGCTGAATTAAGTAGGCTAAAGATATGCCATCGGATCGCAACAGAATACTGGTTGAAAGTATTAAACGACTGCTACGTCGGGGGGCAACGAGCCATCTTGGCAAAATTGTGAACAAAACCCATGCGGCCGACCTGTCGGTGGTGTTTCGCTCACTTTCCCTTACTGAACAGCGCAAGCTGTTTACGATGATATCTGATGTTGAGCAAAAAGGTGTTCTGTTCAGCGAACTTGATGAGGACACCTTCCAGGACCTTATCGAGGGCATGAAAATTGAAGATATTGTCCGGATCCTGGAAAGCATGCCGGCCGATGATGTTGCGGATATTATCGGGCGATTGCCGGAAGATATATCCAAGACCATTCTGGACAAGATGAAGACGGCGGAATCGGAGGAGGTTGAAGGTCTGCTGCGTTACGACGACGAAACCGCCGGCGGCATAATGGTGCCCGATTTCATTGCCCTCAAAGAGGACAACACCGCCAGGGCAGCCATCGAGTCACTGCAAAAAGAGCATTCTGACGTCGAAATGCCGTTTTATCTCTATGTGGTTGATGAATATGGGAAATTGGTTGGTGTCAGCTCCCTGCGTCAACTGGTGGTCGTACCACCTGATACGCCGCTCAAGGACTTCATGGCCACGGATGTTTTTTCCGTTCAGACGGATATGGACCAGGAAGAGGTGGCCAAAATAGTTGCCCGCTATGATATTTTGGCAGTACCGGTGGTTGACGGAACCAACCGACTGGTTGGAATTGTCACCGTTGATGATGTCATCGATATTATCAGAAAAGAGGCTACCGAAGATATTTTGAGAATGGCGGGAGCGGGTGAAGAATTTGTCGAAACCAAGTCCATCTTAAAAAGCACCCGAATTCGTTTGCCGTGGCTGTTCGCCAGTTGTATCGGTGGTATCCTGGCCTTCTTTATTATCGGTAAGTTTGAAAGCAGTTTATTGAAATTTACCTATCTGGCCGCTTTTATCCCGGTTATCATGGGAATGGGCGGCAATATCGGTACGCAGTCCTCCACGATTGTGGTGCGGGGACTTGCGACCGGACGCCTCCATGCAAGAGATCTCTGGTCCGTTGTTTTAAAGGAGTTGACGATCGGCGTCATTCTGGGTCTGGTTTACGGGCTGCTCATCGGCAGTGTGGCTCAATTCCGCTATAGCACGCTGGCGTTAGCCATATCGGTTGCTCTGGCTGTTGTCAGTTCGATGTCCATAGCAGCCCTTGTCGGATCTCTGGTACCCATGGGATTTGCAAGGGTTAATATTGATCCTGCTGTGGCGACAGGCCCATTTGTAACAACCGCTATCGATATTATCAGCGTATTATTTTATTTT
>Ga0209679_1001544_pt1 | contig 10018 bp, 13 predicted proteins | sample WorMetHEROISLAND_4_FD_187408 | JGI IMG/M metagenome (GOLD analysis project Ga0209679, IMG submission 187408) | Marine gutless worms symbiont microbial communities from Max Planck institute for Marine Microbiology, Germany - Olavius sp. 2 HERON... ...
ACGAATATGTCATGGATGATACCAAGGGCAACGAGCTCATCCGTGAGCATGGTCAATTCGACAAAGACAGCACCATCGAGCACGACCTGCGCGAGCACGTACTGAATGATCGCAGTCGGGATGTCACATCGGTACTGACCGGACCGAGCAGGTGGGCAACAACGAGACCATCTCCATCGGCGCTAATCGAACTGAAACCGTCGGTGCCAACGAGATTATCGGCGTTGCCCAGACCCGTACCCGTAATGTCGGAGTCAACGAAACGATCAATGTGGGTGGTCAACAGGCCATAACCGTCGGCAGGAATCAGAGTGTCGCTGTCGGCACCAGTCTGAGCGAGCAGATCGGCGAGAGCCGGGATATTACGATTGGTACCAGCCTCACCGAGCAGGTCGGAACCGATGGGTCGGAGACGGTCGGGAAGAATCATGCGTTGAGCGTAGGAGAGAACCGCAGCAGCTCGATCGGCAAGGACGACTCCTTGCAGGTGGGAGAAAACCTGGTGATCGATGCCGGAGATTCGGTTCCGATCAGGACCGGAAAGGCCAGCATCTACCATGCAGAAGGACGGTACCATCACCATCCAGGGTAAGGACATCACCGTCAAGGGCTCCGGCGGCATCGACGTAAAAGCGAGCAAGAACGTCGTCATCAAGGGCAAGAAGGTCCTGGAGAGCGGAGACCACCGAAGGCTACCACGGCGTTGTCATCGGCCTCTTGCTCGGATTCCATGACGACGGAGCGCCGCTCGTCGCCTTCCCCAGCAATCCGCAAGAGACGGCCAGCAAGGTCCGCGCCACGACCAGACTCCAGGACACGGATCTGGGCCGCGAGGTCGCCCTCCTATTCGAAGGCGGCGATCCGCGCTTGCCCCTGGTCATCGGGGTGGTACAGCATCCGGAGCGAACAACCGAAACCCGAGCGCCCTTCACCGCCGATCTGGACGGAGAACGCATCCTACTCCGTGCACAGAAAGAGATCGTCCTCAGGTGCGGCAAATCCAGCATCACCCTCACCCGCGCCGGCAAGGTCCTGATCCGAGGCACCTACCTGCTCAGCCGCTCCTCTGGCCTCAATCGGATCAGGGGCGGGTCGGTGCAGAGTAATTGATTTTCCTAGGGGATGTTCTCAATCAACCACCTGAATCCGTGAGGTAAGCTCCAGAGTTGAGCTTAACTCGACGGTTTTGCTGATAGTAGAAACTGGCCACGGCATCCGCCGGATGACCCGGGCAAGCTTAGTCTATCGAGTAAACTCATCGTGTTACCCCTAATTGAGAACACCCCTAGTACTCTGTGCATTTCACTCCCTCTCCCGCCGGGAGAGGGCTAGGGAGAGGGGGAAATTCAAAAGCATCGGATTGTGCCGTGTGGCGGTATAAATGCAATGAGACCAAGAATCGCCGGTGATGGTGAACCGATTCCGACCGATTTGCGTCGATGCGCGTTCATTGCTTCAATAACTTTAGTCACCGGTGTCAATCGGGGCAAGGTCTATTTCCATTCCTGGTTGATGAATGTGAAGATCGAGGGCAAGAATGTCGTTCGGCATCTGGATCTGACGACACACAATCATGCGTCTCAACCGGGTCAGACTCCCCCTTGGCCTTATACCGATAGTATGATTACTGATGAGCTTTTCGCTGAGGAAGAACAGGAGCAAGAAGATTACTCGATATGCATCGGTGCCCACCTAGATGGCCCTAAGGACAAGATCGGTCATGCATTCATTGCTTCAATAACTTTAGTGCGCGAAGCGCATCATAGTTGAAACTATGGACGTTAAGTCCCTTCACTTTCAGTCCGTGGCTGGTCCACGGATGAGGACGTTAGTCCTCCAGACTATGGACTTTCAGTCCATAGTGGTTGATCGGTGGAATATCCAAAAGGACGACGGACGACAAAAGGCTTCTATCCGAAGAATCCTAATTTTTGGAATCTATGGGGCGTGATCCCTACGGAAGGGGTTGTGGACGACGACACGGACTATCTGGAAGAACCAGGGTCACGAATAAAGTGTTTCTCGATTACCGAGGCACAAGCAGAGGCGGCGCTTGCAAGAATTGAAGAATATGAAGATGAGAAGCCCGATTATAATCTTCTATTCAATCAGTACGCCGTATTCGCGGTAAGGGTGCTGAGATCGGCTGGTCAGAATATCGATGCGGGTTTCCCAATGAGACCCACGGTGCTCTACGAAACGATCGGATCTTGAGTGTGGACTAAGAGGCTGTCTAAAAACTAAGCCATTGATTGTTGATGTGTACTATAGACAAAAACCGTATTTTTCAAAGTGCCCATAAATCGAACACACCGTCCACAATGATGATTAACAGACCGATCCGACCACGGCGGATAGCTTATCAGCTGCTGTCCATTATCATGTCATATTGCACGTTCATCAACTACTGTATTGGCAAGGAGCAAAAGATATTCGAGTCTTCAGGTATCATCGAATGGGGCGGTATATCGCTACGGTTTGTTGATGGCGAGAGTACGCAAAGAGTTACCTTCACATTCGAGAAGAAGCTGCTGAAAATAAAGAATCCGAAAGTCAAGAGTGCTTTTGATAGCGATAAAGTGGAGCTTTATTTCAAGCGCCGGGATAGTGATAGCAGTGTGCTTTCTGTCCGTTTTGCGAAAAGCCTGGGTGACAGAGAGATGGTCCTGGGACCAGTTTCCGATACGCATTGGGCAAGATTTCGGGATCATGCTAAGTTTTACGTCAAGATCGAGGAACAATAGCCTGCGACGATCATAGTCGTAAATCAGACAGGCGCTAACATCGTATGGATCTGATCAACGTCACCGGTATGCAAGCGGGCTATGCCCTCGGCATGGAGCCGAGCGGTCGTGAGTATCTGGTCGTCGTCGTCAAGGGGACCTTCACCATCCCCGCTCCCGGTCAGGCGCCGGCATTGGCGAAAGCACAGCTCCCCCTGGTCGCGGCAGACACCTTTACGGGCGAGCCGGGGCTCTCGGCCCTGGTCTATGAGGCCGACTATCCCCTGCGCAAGCCCGCGCCTACGCCTTCCAGCGTCAGGAAAACCAATCTGGCAACATCATATTTCCAGGAGGAGTTACACGCACTCACCCTGCCCCGCGGCTAGGTCGTGTTGACATTTAGAAGGTCCGCACAGCGGACCCTACGCTAACCACTTGATCGATTGTGGGGAGGAGACATAACTACACAGCCCCTTGCCGTGGTCGGCACCGGCCTAGTCACCGGCCTGGGCCTGAGCTCACCGGCCGCCTGTATCGCTATTCAATGCGCCATCGACGGCTTCCAGGAGACGTGCTTCGTGGACGCCGGCGGTGAGTGGATCGTCGGCTGTGAAGTCCCACTAGAGGGGGTGGGAAGGTACGACCAAACTGGCCAAGATGCTCACCATGGCCTTGCAGGAATGCGCGGCGACAGCGCCCGATCTCCGGCTGGAATCGGTCCCCGTCCTGCTGTGCCTGGCGGAAGTGGAACGGCCGGGCCGATTGGAGCAGCTGGCGGAGCAGGTATCGCACCAGGTCAGCGCCGAGCTCGGAATCCTATTTCACGAGCAGTCCCTGGTCATTGAATACGGCCGCACCGGCATGGCGGTTGCCCTGCTTCAGGCGCGGCGGCTCATCTACGAAGAAGGACTCCCGCAAGTCATCGTTGCGGGTGTGGACAGTCTGCTGGCGGCACCGACGATCCAGGCCTACGAGGAACGCGATCTGGTACTGACCAGCCAAAATTCGGACAGCTTTATCCCCGGCGCGGAGACCACCCCGCTTGATCTGCCGGGGACTCGGGTTCGGTGCCGAACAGGCGACCGAGGACTCGGAGCAACCCCTGCGGGCGGACGGCCTGACCAAGGCGATCCGAGACGCGCTCGCGGACGCTGGGTGCACGCTGGGCGACCTGGATTTCCGCATCACCGACATTGCGGGCAGCCAATACCGGTTCAAGGAAGCAACGCTCGCTCTGTTGCGCATCTTACGCACGCGCAAAGAGGAGTTCGATCTCTCGTATCCGGCGGATTGTGTCGGCGAGGTCGGAGCCGCCATCGGGGGCGTCATGATTGCGGTGGCCGACGCGGCTTGCCGTGAGGAATACAGCAAGGGGAATTATATCCTGTTTCATCTGGGCAATGATGACGACAAGCGGGCCGCCATGGTGTTCAGCTTTGCTGAGAGGGAAACCTGATGTCGCGGAATCATATGAACCGCAAAGGCACAAAGGGTTGAACCACACAGACGCAGAGGACACAGAGGAAAGTAGGGTGGGCTGTGCCCACCACGAGAGCCCCGTAGGATTTGGTGAACGTAGCGAACCACATTGATTGAAAAAGGTCTTTTTCTGATGACAATCATCGAATGGGTCGTCTCCCAACACGCCGAAGAAGCGGCGTTTCTCTGGCTGCTACGGGATGCCGCCGTCTCCGCGCCCCACTATTCGCTGGCCGATCTGGCGGAGCTCGACCGCCGCGTCGAGAGGCACATCAAGGGCCTGCGGGTTGCCGGAGACGAGGGCTGGCCCTGGTGTGTCGAGGGGCTGCAGCAGGAAGAGAGCGGCGAGGTATTTGCCGCGGCGATGACCGCCTTCGACGGGGAGGACCCGCGGCGTATCGAACAGGTGTGTGCCGCCGTGGAATCCGCCCCGGAGACCGCACGTGGTTTTATCTCTGCCCTCGGCTGGACCGCACGGGACAAGCTGGGCGGTAAGGTTGCAGGGCTGTTGGAATCGAACTCTCCGTTGTGGCGACGGGTCGGTATCGCCGCCTGCGCGGTTCATCGGGCCGATTGCGGGGAATATCTGTCCCGGGCGCTCGAGGATGCGGACCCGATGCTGCGGGCACGTGCCCTGCGCGCCGCGGGGGAGACGGCCAGGTGGGATCTGCTGCCCGCTCTGCGCGGGCAGATTCGCTCGCAAGACCCGACCTACGGATTCTGGGCCGCCTGGTCGGCGGTGCTGCTCGGCGACCGCGAAGAATCGCTGTCGGCGTTGCAATCCACCGCCGTTGGCGCACTACCTGGAGCGCCGGAGGGCGCTTGTCATCGGCTGTGGTGTCAGCGGCGATCTCGTCTATATCCCCTGGCTTATTACCCAAATGGAGGAGGCACCGGCTCTGGTGCGTGTCGCCGGCGAATCCCTGAGCCTGATCACGGGCCTGGATATCACCGACGAGGACCTGGAGCGGGATGCACCTGACGGTTTCGAGGCCGGTCCCACCGAGCCCCCGGAGGACGAGGATGTCTCCATGGACCCCCGGATGAGGACCTCCCGTGGCCGAATCCAGGGCCAAGCAAGGCCTGGTGGGACGCGAACAGCGCGCGCTTCCACGCCGGGACCCGCTATCTCTTGGGAGAGCCCATCAGCGAAGCCCGGTGTTGGCGAGTATCGGCAGCCAACGACAACGCCAAGCCGCGGCGCTGGAGCAGGCCCTGGTACGGCCCGATGCCCCCTCTTCGAGACCCGCGCCCCCGGTTTCCGCCAGCAACAGGGGCTGATGCAGGAAGCGATGAAGCGTCCCGGAGTGCAAAAAGCGTGAAGGGAATCTATCTCTACGAGCACCGCACATGCCCGGCGGCGCCGGGTGACGGTAACCGTCACAGCTGAAGGGTTATGGGGTCACTTCTCGGGGATGACCCGAAGCCTGATGGTGGCATCCACATCGGCATGGAGATGAAGCACTACCTGGTACTCGCCGGTGGTGCGGAACGGTCCTCCGGGTAGGCGAACCTCCTGACGCTCCAGGGTTATCCCCAGCGTTTGTACCGCAACGGCAATGTCCTGGGTGCCCACGGAGCCAAACAGCTTACCCTCGTCACCGGCCTTACGGGCTATTGTCACGGTCAGGCTATCGAGCTTCTCGCGACGGGATTCGGCCGCGACCAGGCTCTCTATGGCCGCTCGCTCCAGCTTGGCTCGCCGCGCTTCGAATGCCTCCAGGTTGGCTGCGGTCGCTGGCACCGCAAAACCAAATGGAATCAAATAGTTACGTCCGTAACCGGCACGTACCGACACCTTTTCTCCCAGATCGCCCAGATGCCCGACCTTTTTCAACAGGATAACGTCCACTTGAGTACCCCCATAGCGATTTCAGCAACACGAGACATCCCGGCCACCCCGAAATCCCGATAGATCATAATGCTAGCCCTTTTTTCGTACCGCGACCCGGGCCCGCAGATCGACCCAGCTATCCAGGAAACCGACCCCCGTGACCAAAATCTCGGCGTAGGGCATAGCCAGCAACAGCAACCCGTAGAACCCGATCAGCCATCCGCGATGCGCGGAATAGGCATGGGCGAGGCTATGCACGATCGCCACTCCCTGCAGGAAGAACAAGGGCACCAACAGTAGCAAGAGCTCGGTTGCCGACATGGCCTCGTCCAGCAGCAGAACCACGACCACCAGCCCCAGCGCCGGATAAGCCACGCCGGAACGTACCCGCAAGGCGCGGAACTCGGCAGCGAAGCCACCCGGATTGTAGAGCAACGCCTGCCACCAGCGCCCAAGGAACAGGGCCAACAGGAGCTGGAAGTAGAAGGTCGCGGCGAACGCACCCGTCATCCAGCGGGCGGCCTGCACCACCAACTGCTCGCTTACGGCAGCGTCGATAACGCTGCTCCCCACCAAGCTCCGGCGCACCGGTTCCAGGAGTTCCATCCAATAGGCAGCCGGGTCCGGAGTGAACAGACGAATTCCTGCCACCACCAGCAAGCCGAACAAAGCGGCTACCTGAACCGTCAGCGCCAATGATCGGGTCTGACGCAGCACCAGGCCCAACACCCAGACCGGCAACCACAGCATCATCACGAAACCGACAGCCGGCAGTGGACTCCCCAGGGCAGCAAATGCCAACAACCCGCCGGCGAACCCGGCAAAGGCGCCCACGATCAGGCCCTCCTCGGCACCCTTGCGCAGCGTTACCAGCACAATGGTCGCCGAGCTGATCAACCCGACCAGGGGCAGGATAAGCGACAGCATAGCGGACGCCGCCGCGACCAGGGTGACCTGGGAGCGACCACGCATGGTAAAGCTCGCCAGCGATTGCACCGGATAGCGCCTGCTTGGGTTGGATTGGACACCGGAAACCGGGCGGGGTCAGCCCGGTATCCTTCCTTATGACAACAGCCGATCAGTGACCGTCGGTGTAAGGCAGCAGGGCCAGGTAGCGCGCCCGCTTGATGGCCTGGGTCAGCTGGCGCTGATACTTGGCTGAAGTACCGGTTATGCGACTGGGAACGACCTTGCCGGACTCGCTCACATAGGACCTGAGTAAGTTCAGGTCCTTGTAATCGATCTCGGTGATACCCTCGGCGGTAAAGTGGCAATAACGCTTGCGGCGAAAAAAACGCGACATAAAAACCTCCGACCTTTAGTCCTCTACCCCATCCTTGTCCTCATCTTCCATCCCGACCCCGCGCACGTTCGGCTCCTTGCCGGAGGAACCCTCGGATGGCTCCCGCTCCTCCGCCGACTTGGCCAGAGGTGATACCCCGGTAACGGCTCGGTTACGACGAACGATCAGATTACGCAGCACCGAGTCATTGAAACGGAACGCATACTCGAGCCCGTCCAGCGCCTCACGATCGCACTCAACGTTCATCAACACATAATGGGCCTTGTGGAGCTTATTGATCGGGTAGGCAAGTTGGCGCCGCCCCCAGTCTTCCAGGCGATGGATGACACCGCCGCGCTTCTCGATATTTTCCCGGTAACGCTCGATCATGGCGGGTATCTGCTCACTCTGACCGGGATGCACCAGAAAAACCACTTCGTAATGTCGCATGACAGCTCCTTTCGGCTTGATCAGCCTCCCGCCATCGCGGTGAGGCAAGGAGTCTATCCACTTCGGGGCAAGGATGCCCCCTCTTACTCGATCGGCCCAATCGGCTCGATCACGTCACCGGCCCGAACAGGCAGTCGGTTAAAAGCGGACTGTTGACCTCGCATCTTAAGGAAATCCCTGGAAAGGATTCTTCAAGGTGTCCAGAGGTAAATACTTAAGTATACAGGAGATACGGAGGTGTTCAAAACCGGAGTTTTGCCCAACATGAAACGAGTCTGAAGGATGGGAAGCGATTGTAGAGAAACTTATCATCAGGTAAAAAGGGTCAGCACGCCCGTATAGCCATAGAGCCGGTCCCGGGAGATTTCACCGTTTGCGTAAAAGCCGACCAGGGGGAAATCCCCCAGCTCCGAGGCGATGAGTTTGAGCTCGTCGGAATCCTCGCCGAACAGGTTACGGCCACGTCCTAGGCAGGAAATGTAGATGCCCCCCCGCGGAGGTCCACTGATGTTTTTTTTGATCGCCGCCAACATGCGTAAAAGATCTTCTCGCGCGGTATTGGCGTCACGGCGGCAAAACATCACGCGTCCGCTCTGCTTGACCAGGTCGCCGATGGCGACGAGGCCGTTTTGCGGATCGATGCCGACCAGGTTGCGCACCAGATAGTCGCCGGTGTCCGAGCCGACGATAGGGAGACCTACGAAGATATAGCCGCCGATACGGGCCAGATCCCGGGACAGGATCTCTCCGATGTCCTCCTTCAATACATCCAGGGCCGGACGCCCATCCAGCTGAATCATGATGTTGCGCTGGGCCTCGGTGACGAGCCGGTGCGGACCAATGGGGGCACAGCCCTGGCTCAGGCGGGTGACTACGCCCACTTCCTGGGAAAAGAACACCCCCGCGACTCCGCCTTGGGTGAGCCCGTCCGCGTACAGATGGACGTCGGCCCGGGAGCTGGCCAGACCACCGACCAGGAAGCCGGAGGCCGTGCGCTCGGCAAGTTGCTTGATGAGGGCCTCGGTAAGGGGGTTGGAGGGATCGGCGTGGATCAGCCCGAGAAAGGGCCGGTGGGTTTCCATCCAGTCGCCGTGATGCTTCGTAAAGTCGTCCAGGTCCTTGAGTATGGAGGGAAAAACGCGGAAGGAGTCGTCAGGGAACTCCCCGATCATCGCTACCACCGCAGGCTGCTCATAGTACTCGACGCCGGTGGCGCAGATCCCCACGCCGACGGTACCTACCCAGTGCGCCACCCCGGTGGATTCGCGGAAGCGGTCGAGCACCTCGCCCATGTGTCCCGCGAGTGCATCCGTAACATAGAGAATCCCCAGATTACCTGCCTCAGGGATCTGCTCGAGCGCGGTCAGGCACCGATCCACCGCCTCGCGCCAATCAGCACCGGATGCCTGTCCGAATGAGAAACCCGTCATCGCTGTGCTCTCCGGTGGTCTAATCGGTCACGGTTACCGCATTGTAAAAACGACTTCTTTCAGCATGATCGAACCTCCTGTCATCAGCCAACGATTTCAGTCAGGGTGAGCGCGTATAAATCTTGCTAAAAACATGATGTTGCCGAATTGGTTTTTCCGGCGCAGGAAGGCTCGTAGGCACGGGCAAGCCCCGCACCTATCGCTGCCGCCCGGTCGGTCGACGGCGACAGGTGCGGGGCTTGCCCGCGCTTTGGCTTGCTTGGTTACCTTCCAGCCCAGCGCCGGCTTGCCGGCGCCTACCGGTCATGGCGAACCACCGCCGGTGCGGTTGACGACCGCAAGCTGGCAGCAACCGGTTAATCGCCAACAAATTTATACGCGCTCGCCCTGCGATTTCAGGGCACTTTGAAAAATGCGATTTTCGCCTACGGCATACCTCAACAATCAATGGCTTAGAGTCGCTTGATTGGTGAAAATACCTATCTTTTCTAAGGTGCCCTTCAGTATATAGGTCGTCATTACCTCGCGCGAGCCCCAAAGCGCACGGAACCGACCGTCATTACTTAGAAGCTGTCTGGTTAAAATGGATCGTAGCGAAAACGATCCAAAATGAGGGCATTTTTTCGCGTTTTCGAGGCGAATAGCCGGCCTATTTAACGAGAACGGAATGACAAGTTATGGGCTCAACTTGAAGCATAGCTCTGGCGGTTTCTCCTTTGGTCGCCCTTCATGGCGAGCCCCAAATTTGGGGACCTATATACCTGACTCGCCACGGCTAGCTGTGTCTCCTTGCTAACCCCGGTGAGCAGTGTTTTCCTTC
>Ga0209679_1001545_pt1 | contig 10014 bp, 9 predicted proteins | sample WorMetHEROISLAND_4_FD_187408 | JGI IMG/M metagenome (GOLD analysis project Ga0209679, IMG submission 187408) | Marine gutless worms symbiont microbial communities from Max Planck institute for Marine Microbiology, Germany - Olavius sp. 2 HERON... ...
TAAGATGTTTTTGTAATTAGCAACATCTTAACATTATCGCAAGTTTGACTTACGATTATCGTAAGTTATTATCACATCGTAAGATAATCTTAAGATTTTTTTGTAATTAGCCCCCTGATACTTTGTTGTAGGTCCAATACAGATAGAACATGTTGCGCTGGCTGGCGAAGAGTCAGTTGTAAGCATAGCTGGTCTGCTTGCTTCAAAACGTTACCTCGTCATGGTGGAAAGTTGCTCTGCGTCCGGCATCACTTCCACGCAGAACTCTACCATCGGTGTGACAACACGGGGTGCTGTTGACGTGGATAGCGCAGTTGACATGGGTAGCGCGGTTACAGTGCTGGGGATTCTGGTCGTGGTTCTTCTGACAGTTGTCATCGTCGGTGGCATCTTTTCCATCTGGAGGTATCTTCATACATTTGCAGTTATACCGTGTGGAAATTTTCTCATTGCACTCTGTCTTTGCCGAGTTAAACGAGTGGACGTTTGCAGCAGAGTGCTCACAACCATGCGTACCCGAGTAAAACACACATTTTTGAACCCGGAATTCGGGTCCCAAAACGCCACTCTAGTTGTTGTTGTTATCAATTCTGTAAAATCCCCAAGGCTTTCTGAATACACAGAGGAGTGCAACCAAAACTTTGCGTACACATTCCCTACATATCTACCATCTCATATTTTAAATTAATTTCTAATTAGTGAGTTCTAATTTCTAATTATCACAGTTCGTTTCGTGTTATCGATTTAAAACTTGACATTGAACCTTCACTAGTATACTGCCAGCACAGTGCAGCATGATGCGTGGTGTAGCGTAGTGATGAATATTTATACGCAGATGGCATACAGGGCTTACAGTAAGCATATAGTAGAGTAAGTAAGCAAGCAAGTAGGCGCCTTCTGTGTCTATAGTACCTTTCGTACTTGTTATGTTTAACCAGCCCATTTTTCCAGAATTACTCCAGGTTAGGCTGGTTCCCAGTAGTAAACTGTTGGAAAATGTCGTGGCATTACTTTTACAGGTTGCATGCCCTTTCTATTGCCAACCGTCATAGCACTGAAGGATGACAGTGTTAATGACTGGGGACAGCATGCTGCCACCGTGCTACCAAGATAGGTCAGGAAGTCTGTAATGGTTGCATGCACTGCCTTGTTTAAGGGAGCAACCCTCCTGTGACAGTGATGTCAAGTCATCATGCTGCCACCTGCTGTCAGGGTGATTGGTGAGCCATGAACACTGTTGTGGTGAAACTTTTAACATGCTGAATGCCCCCACTGTTGCCCAACCAGCAGCGTCAGAGCACTGAAAGACAATTGTAGAATAAAACATGGTTGGTGGCGTAGCATAGTGGTAAGAACGCCGGTCACGGCCGGTGAACTTTCCCTATCCTGCGCTAGACTGATGGCTGGCCGTGTGACCACTTTGTGGGTAAGGCATCCGCTATCAGTCAACCAACACGGCTAACTCAGCCTGCCATCCCTCCGGGGTCGGTTAAATGAGTAGTAACCCATTAATTATGGGTTACGGAGGTGGAGACTTTACTGCTGCTGACTGTCCGTGGCCAGGGCCACTGCGCTCAGCCTGTGTGTGCAGGCTGTGGGCTGTGGGCTGACCGGCCTGGTGGTTAGTTCAGTGACGAGAGCGCATTAGAGGTGTGTAATACATGTTGTGCGCTATACAAATCGACGTTCTTCCCTTTTTTGTCTAATTATCTGGAGTTTTGTCTAGTCTAGTCTAATCTGCCTGTTTTTTTGTGAGAGAAGTAACAGTTTTGGTTAATGTAATTTACTCTTTCGGTAACTGTTTGCGTATTTTGCAGCTCTTTCTGTCTTAGTGTTGTAATACGATGCTGTTGTTACTGTATCCGCACTTCTTAGGTGTTACAGAAGAAAAGTCGGTAAACGACTGAATGGACAGCCAGTGTATGAAGCTGACACAGCCGAAACTCTGGTTTGTGCAGTTACGTTTCCTATTTGAGTGTTAGTGACCATCTTGGTCCTTCTGCTTAATAAATTTGATTTGATTTGATTTGATTTAATTTGAGTGTCGGCAGAGAAGAAGATGTTCATTCAGTCTCGACTCTGGCTGTGACCAACCAGCCATGACCTAATGAATAAGACGATAGCCTTGCACCCTGCTGTTTGGTGGCGGTTTGGCTTAATGGTAACGTCGTTGGGCGTATCAATGAAGTTACTCTACGTCAAGCCGGGTTATGCTAAGGTGGGTGACCGTTCGAAGATAGACCCACACTATGTCAGCAAAGATGTAGCCCCGTGACTGTAGTTTTTCACAGTATAGGGTTTATGCGGATTTTCACGGGGGTTCTTGGAAAGGGCCATTGAACGACAGTGGAGTAATCAGAAACGTCGATTTTCGGTGTTTTTTTTTTGGGCACTGCATCGTCGTAATGTTGGGAAATACGGCCAACATTATTATGTAGTATTATTTAGTCCCTTATTGCCTTTCCAGTGTTTCTAAAATACGTGACCTTGAATGGCGATTTTACGTTAAATTCTGTTTTGTGCCAGTATGTTTGGAGCTCTGAAGCCTGGCTTTTGAAGCTTGGCTACTCTTAAACTTGTAGTGAATGTCGTCGGCGAACTTTAAACCAAAATGAACAGCTGCAGCATTGCACAGTTTCCTTGCGATAGCACAGCTTTCTTGTAACAGATATAAACGATCTCTGCTACTTTTATTGGAGATGTGTCAAATGTTGCAGATAACAAGCGAAAGACAAGAATTGTCTGATGTGCCCAGCACTACTGTGGCAGAGCGACAGCTAACAGAGTGTGTACAGAACTTGGAGGTGATTGGCGTTCAATTCATTGCATGCAGACTTCTATTAAACTGATGCTTGTGCTTTAAAACTTTGAATTTATTTTCATATTTTTGGTAGAGCTGTCGAATTAACGCATTAATTAACGTGTGAACGCGTTAAAGAATTAATCGCGATTAAAAAAATTAACGACGTTAAAAAAATTAACACACATACGTAAATTCTATAAAGCAGAAGTTCCAACATGCAATTGAACTGCAGTTATTTGACGATCGAATAATATTCAATTAATCATTACCAACAAATATCGGTTAATTTAACAGTTGTGCATCATTGTTTGATGGCATGTTCAACATTAATGCGATTAAAAAACTTATTTAGTCATTTGACAGCTCTAATTTTTGGCATTATGTAAAACTTAATCATCAAGCTGGCTAGTATCTAGTTCAGACCTTAACATTTCTCTGATTTCTACGTTTTTAGTGAAATCCTATATATCCAAACATTCTCAGTGGTACACTGATATTGTTAGCTGGGGTCATTGGTTGCCACAAAGCTTACAGCGCCCATCGGTGGCATTAGCACGGACGGTATTAATTGCGTAATGTTTCTGGTCGGTACTTGATGTGTTGGCAGATTTGATGTATTTCAGTTATTATTGTCTTTACATTCAGAGTACTTTTATTGCTTGAGAAATACTAGGATTTTGTCATATTCAGTGGCATTTCTGCTATTTACCGTGGATGTCTTATGTTTGTGACTCTGTGATCTTATTATTTGTACAGGAAGCTGTTGTGGCTGCTAAAGAATATATGGATGTTTCTGTAGAAGATACACAGTTTGAAGGTAAATTTGTTTTTGAACACTGTAGACATTGTCGCAGTAAAATCTGAATAATTCTACCAAATGAGAAATTATTTTTATTTCAGCCTGTGTGCATCTAATTTTAATAGTTGACCCATTTTGTTCATTAGAAATGTAAGCCGTTTAAATGATTATCAGGTTATTCTGAGTGGCACCAGTGCAGGTCAGTGACTAGCAGTTCTATATGCAGGGTGTTTAAATTAAAAAAAGCAGTTTGATATAAATAAATGACAGCGTGGTTTTCTCTTCAGGATAAGCCGATGTTGTAGTACAACCTGATTTTTTAACATAAAGTTTTTTTCAAGAAAAGCAGGGCTAAAAATCATTTGCTGCCGAAGTTAGACAGTAAAACCAGATTGCATCTTTTTTTATTTGGACACAATGCAGAAGGAAGAACAATTCATTGTGCAGTTTTAAAACTAGTTTGACGACATACTTATTCCGCCGGGACTATAACTAGCCAGTGTCACTCAGCACCTCAGATTACGATGATTTCACAGGAATAATGGCACTTTATAAATTATATTAATATTAATATGCGGGCACATAGTGACTTTCGTTTTAATTGCGTCATATAAATATTCTGCTACTGCTACTACTAGCTCTACTACTACTTCTACTACTACTACTATTTATATTACTTACTTACTTACAGTCGAATGATGACAACCAAATAGATAAATAGATGGGATCGAGGAAGATCTGATAAACCTTGAACGTGGATATGAACATGTGGCAAGCAATGGATTGCACGTATACAACAGTCAAAGATGGAGACGTGATGGTAGCCTCATACTTCTCCACTAGCTGTTGCATGGATGGTAGAAAGTAAGATAACGAAGGTATGCTTATGTGACTTAAAACTAGAAGACAGCCAACAACTCTGGAATATTAACAGAAAGTGGCAGCCTACTGTTCTGGTGCTCGAAACTAGGTGATGTTAATATTATTTGCTGTGGTGCTGACAGCACGTCTCGTGTGTGTTGCAGGTGACGAGAACGGTGCCTGTTCTTCATCGGCTGCACAAGACATCAACTGTGCTCGAATTCTGCCAGAGATTAATGACATGCCGGCTCAGGAAGAGCCACATAATAGTTTGTCTGCTGACAGTTGTTCGGTCTTGCACGATGTCAGCGCTAGCTGTAGTGTCGGCAGCCGTCCGGTTTGTCACAAACAAGACTTGAACTGTCACACCGACGCTGTCACCGACACTGCTGTTAACGGTCACTCAGGCAATACAGTGCTACCGTCGCTGTGTGATGCATATGTCGGCAGTGTTACTGGCGCTAACATTCATGCCACTGACAGTTCACCACGGGAGAAATTGCTGCCATTGCTGTGTGGCGCAAATCCCACTAAAGAGAGCTGTGACAGTCTCGCCAATGCTTGTGTCGCCGACAGTCATGCGCAGGAGAAATTGTTGCCGTCTCTGACGGCTGCAGTTTGATGCCTGGCTGCCGTGAGAATCATAATAGCTGTAATATCTGCATGCATCACTAATGAGACCGAGCATTGCCTGGATAATGATGTCACTAACACTCATGTTACTGGCATTCCACTGTCTGTCGGAGTCAGTCCGGCTGACATGATATTAACAACAGCCTCTTGATAGTATCTTTCAGTGTTATGAATGACGACACTTGGATAATGACTGCCATAGCAGTGTTGCATTACTGGCACTACACCATCATGGTCTCTTTGAACCACTTCATGCGGGTTAAGGCCCGTGTCATGTTAACTTTTACAAATGGTGTCTTGCTGCATTGGAGTTCTACAAGTGAGGTCAGGAGCAGACCGCGAACCACATCACCAACAGATGTCCAATCACAGAGTTCGATGGCCGCTTGCTGAGGCTTCACAAAGCTGATGTTTGAGCAGATGTCATCTGGCTGAAGACTGTGGCGATAAATCGCTCGTGAAATGAACCACTTCTGTAGAGATATCGCTGTTGTTTTTATTGGCTGCACTTGTAATGCCAAACTGCTGTGATACTGTATTGCCAGATTTCGCGTTGTGAGAATCAACAGCTGGCAGCATTTTAATTGTCGACAGTTTAAGCTGCCAACAGTCTGTCACCTGTTATTAGGGCTGCCGCGGGTACCCGGGTAATAAACTACCCGGGTAATTTTTTGCTACCCGACGGGTACCCGGGTAACAGAGTATTTAATTTAATTTAATGTTTTAATGAATGTTTAATATTTAATTTTGTTTAACTTGCATTAGTTTTACAATTTTGAAGAATTTTGTTGTTTTGTTTGATGTTTTTGATTGGAGTCCCATCTCTTAAGATTCGATGACGTCATGGCTCATGACCCAAAAACAGTGGCATCCGTGTTTTTGGAGAAGTTTTGTTAGGAAATGTCATGCTTATTTACTACCCGACGGGTAACCGGGTACCCGATAAGCTACCTGGTCGGGTACCGAGGTAACGAATTACCTGATAACGGCAGCCCTGCCTATTATTTGTGCTTGTGCATTTTGGAATAATATTAACTGTCAGTTCAGTCGGACCAAGTTACACCTTGTGCATCATGTGTTACTTTCAAATTGTTTTTACCACATAATATGATGATCTTTTGTTACTGCCAGCTGTTTTGGCCACTGTCATATTATCTGCTTGCTGTCGTTCGTAAACTGCCATGGACTGGTTTGTTTCATCATTTAAATCTTCGCTTCATTATGACCGGTTGCCCACTATATATTATGTATTGTTGTTGCTTGATGACATGTTGCTATAGCTGTGATTAATGCTCTAATTAATTACTGTGTCATTAATTTCATTGTCTTGTTTGATCCATTATTTGTGATGAATTGTGTCTATTGTCCTTGTAGTTTTGTTTGTTAACGTCATTGATTCTGAAATATTGAGGTAATACTGTCTGTAATATTGATTGTAATATTAATATGATATTTTTGTATTTCCGTCTTAATGACAGTAGGTGGGTTCATGTCGAAAGAAAGGAACAAAAAACGCACGGCTAGGATAATTATTTGGAATGGATTTTGGTGATAAAGACGGGTAGATTGAGGTGGTTTGGACATGGTGAACATAAAAAAATGATGCTGATTGAGACAAATAAGCGATGTATAACAGTCGAGGTCGATTGAACAATACAGAGGAGAAATACGAGGAAGACTTGCTTGGATCATATTGAAGAATATATCAAATGTTTTGCCATGTGCTGGCATGATGCATAGGTTAGGAACAGGTGAAGTAGTGGGGCATCCAGCTAATTCAGGTTCACCTGGAAATTGACCTTCAGAATGGTATGGATGTGGGTGTATCATTATATAACATTTAGAGGAAGAGCAGATCTGACCAAACTTTTGTCATGCCTTTTAGCAGAATTTGCTGCCACTGCCTTGTGCGTGATCATGTTGATTTTATATCATCATTTTTCAATGTTCGCCGTGTCGAGTTATCTGTCACATTTGGAGCAGCTTCAGTGGTTGCATTTATTTTTGTGGACATCTCTTTGTGTCTGATAATATTCTTATACTCGCTGTTTAGCACATGTGAGCCAAGTTTGAGCTCAGCTGTTTTTGTACTACAGACTCAATCCTCTATATTTTTATCATCAGCTGGCTTCGTATTTGCCGTGATGGCCTAAAATGTTATGACTGTCATACGTGATATGCTAATCTATTCTCATACATTATTTTCAGCTATTAGAAATTAGTTTCTCAGTCAATTAAGATTGATTAAATGATTAATGATTAGAAAACATGAATGATTAGTGTAGATTAACATACAGTCAAATAAACATTTTCAGTGGGAATATATCTTTCGAAGAAAGTTTCTACACGTTATAGAATAGTATTTTGTTCAAGCAAAAACTGATCAGCTAATAATGGTAGCACGTGTTTTTATTTTAGGGGTGTGCGGAACCTGATGAAAATGTCGGATATCATTTTTCTAAAAACCGAACCGAACCGACCTCAAAATTCAAAAACCGAAAAGTCAGTTTCTGCGGTTCGGTTTTCAAAAACCGACTTCAGCGGTTTGTTGACAGTTTTTCACATTGTCTCATTCACAGTTCATCTTGCAGCATGATAGGATCAACAGTCAAAGTATTTTTCTTCATGCCGTATCTCTGCACTTCTAGTTCTGAGTCACTTCGGCTGACAATTAGTTGGACCAATTCAGCACGGAAGTACGTCATGTCATTTCTAGTGCCGTACCACAGAGGTGTAAATGAAAGATGGCATCAACGTCGACAGATGAATGTAGGTCTAACCGAACCGAAAAAACCAAAACCGCGGTTGATTTTGTAAAACCGAACCGAAAACTGCAGTTTTTCGCAAACCGAACCGAAAAGCGAACCAAAGTCATTTTTTCCCAACCGCACACCCCTATTTTATTTACCAAAATTGAGAATCGCAGCTTCGATCAGCTGTGCTGTTCGGTGTACTTGTCACATTGGTTGACATTTGCGCTGTGTAGATCACAGAACAGAACGTATTTTTACATAAGACTGCAGTAATGCATTATGCATCGTACAGGCATGAATGCAGCTAGTAATGGAATCTGTTTGAGTCTAATGGTGGTTACTAATTGTTGTTATATGTGGTATTCAACCTGCTTATTCTGGTTGCGTTTTTCATTAATAGGCAGCATAGACAATGCCAATATTGAATTCTACTTGTTTAATTTTAACTTTTATGGTCCCAAGTAGATCATCCAATCGTAGGTTGTACAGTTGTCCGTTACAGTAAGTGCTTTATATTTGTTGCACGCACTGCATGTTTGCGTATTTATCTTAACTGTATTATTAATTGTTTTATCTGTCGTTTTTCTTGTATTTGTATTTTTTCTCTTGTCGATAATCTGAGGCTTGTCACTGTGCATTCAGCCTGTGATGGCTCTATAGATCACACCCATTTCGTCACTGTACAGTGTAAATAGTAACCGAACTGGCTTTTTGTTATGATACCTTGTTTGGGTTTCAGAAACAACTGATTCTCAGTAATTGTGACGTCAAACTCTCGCCAAGACGACCTGGGTTTTATTTCTGGTGAGACCGGTACATGAAAGACATCCCGCCAAAATTGCTTCGATGTTAGAGGAAAAACCCGTCTTAGAGGTGGGCATATCCGAGCATTCATATTGGGGAGTGCACAGCGTTTTTGTATGACATTTGTTTATTCTGTATAGTGACTGTGTTGTTATAGCGTTATTTTGTTTTAGATTTTGCAACCAAAGGAAAGTCATCACAGCATGACAGTTGATCCATCGAGAGACATCAGGCTTTTACCCGGTTCTCCTATGTGGGTGGCAATGCAGGTTATGTTTCCATGGTGTTAACTGATTTATCCCACCCGAAATAAATATTTGAGCCCCTCCCCTCCAGTGGACATCGTCTGAACTACGATGATTGTCTGGAGAATAAGAGGGAAGATTATCCGAACTGATCTGTGCTGTGTCATTTACCGCAAATGTAAGTAAGTGAATAAGTAAGTAAGTAGATTTATAAAGCTCCAAAATTAAAAAATTGAATCTGAGGCGCTGAGTTGAATCCTAGGCGCTGGGCATATCTGTTTATATACATGCCATCATAAGCACACACACAGGCAGGTCTTACAGGTGTACTGGGGACTGCTGGGTTTTGTTTTTTTGTGCGTTTTGCATGCTGTTTCTTACCTATGGCCAGTTTGTTTACTTTTTGTGTTCTGCGTATTTTCTTTTGGTTGTTGTGAATTTGATTGTCAGCACCAGTGCAAGTGATTGTGTGGAAATACTCGACTCTGAAATGACCCGTTATGTGTCAAGTGGGATGTAAAACTATACTCACTCAATCAATACTTCTCATGACATACTGACAGCTGTTTGCTGTGGCTTGGCGTGATGTTGCAGCAGTTGACTACGTTTTACTCAGTTTAAGTTGTTCGGGTTTTTGCAGTGTTGTATCTGTGTTATTTATTGTGACCAGTACCAGTCTAGTGATTGGCCAAAAGTCCAACACTTCCGAGTATCTTTTCGTTTTTTTTGTTTCATTTTTGTTGATGTTTTCTGCAGCAGACTAAGTTAATGTTTGGCAGCTCTGAAGTATGATGTTAATATTTGTATATTGCATTTCCGAATAACGCTGTCTGTTCAATCAGACCGAGCTGCGACTCATTCATTTTGTTACACTGCACGTTGTTTTACCATGTAATATGATGATCTTTATTATTGCACTGTTTATCTGACTGTATCATTTGTGTGTTGCAAGAGTATTTAATATTGTCTGTTATTAGGCTCGCACACTTACAGTGTGAGAGCCTTCTGTTTCGGTCGCCGCATCTCTGTCTGTCTGTCGTCTGTCTGTCTCGCGTCAGATCTCGAAAATTAGGCGAGGTAGGCGCGAAGTTTCATCACCATTATAGGAAATCGGGG
>Ga0209679_1001546_pt1 | contig 10013 bp, 10 predicted proteins | sample WorMetHEROISLAND_4_FD_187408 | JGI IMG/M metagenome (GOLD analysis project Ga0209679, IMG submission 187408) | Marine gutless worms symbiont microbial communities from Max Planck institute for Marine Microbiology, Germany - Olavius sp. 2 HERON... ...
AAAAATGCTGCAGCATTTGCTAATTTAATGCAAGAACTGTAATTATGAAAACAATGGTGTACGTCATAAAGGCAGGTCATTTATTATTTTCTGTCACATTTACTGCTCAGATCGACGTGTGGTTTCAATCTGAAGGATGGTAAAAAATATGGAAATTAGAGAATTATTGGATTGGAGCTTGTTGATTAGCAGAAGCAGAATACGACAGTTTGGAAACGTTAACCACAAAGATGGTTCAGACTGGGTTAAGTGATGTATGTCGACTTTTTAGAGACCGGATGCCATTTCTGTTACCCAACCAATAGCAGCAAAGTGATGCGGGACAAAAATACGCAACAATAAACAAAAATAAAGTAATGAATTATTTAAATTAATATTTATCAGTTATTTGCAATGATTACATAACTGTTTTGTAACAAAACGTCTGTCACATAGTTTACGCAACACTGCTGCACGAAAAAAGAGTAACGTTTCAGCAAAAAAGCAACCTGTTATTCAACAACTGCTCAAAATATAAAGAAAAATAACTGACATGGTATTATGATAATTTGACGGTATAATTTGAAGTGACATTGCTACACTAAAATACTGAACTCCAAACGGGCAATGCTAGGCAGGCAAAGTGATTTTGATAAACTGATATTCATTTATTTATTATGTAATTATAATAATTATTTATTATGTAATAATAATAATTATTACTGGAACAATATCAAGTTTGTCAATATCCTCAAGGTATCCAAGCACTGGTAGTGTCTTGTGCTTGTACTCAGAGATGCGACGTGACGTCACAGCGTCATCATCATCAGCATCAGCAGAGCACTTTGCTCTCATGTATTCTTCATCACAGTCCAGTAGCAGAGCAAATGTCAGACCGCCAATCTGAACACAATATCATCACACAAATCACAGTTTTATAATAAAAACAACTAATTTATGGCAAGAATCAATTTTATTATTATTACAAGGAAAGTTCCTTCGTCTCCGAGATCCTCAGCATAGCTTTGGCTGCTCACTGCGGCGCCCTCTGGCGAACGCTAATAAGTTTATTAGTCGTTAGTTACAGCAACAGCAACCCGTCATAGTACTGTTACCTATGTGCACTGTACCTATTGTCAACTGTACCTACGGGCATCAGCCACCCACCATATTGTATCTACATGCAAAGTTTTAACTTCAGATCTGCTGCAGATATTGCTTGATGAAAAAAGCGTTACTAATTATTGATCAGCCACCAACCCAGTCACCAATTAGCTCAATTTTACACTGCAAAGTTTCAGCTGTGCTGAGGATTTATTAGAATTTTTATTATTATTACATTATCTGTCAAAACTATTGCTTTGCACGAAGCATCAGTACATAGTTTAACTGATGTAATCTACAGCTTTATTACTAACCCACTGATTGAACTCTTCCAGTTGGTCCTTGGTTCGTGGAAATCCTTCAACAAGGATCAACGGAGTCTCATCGGAAGGCTGCATGGCATTTCTCACAAGCTCCGACACCACATCCTGCAAACAGCAATAAAATGCAAGTAGCATTATCAAAAGAGGCTGGTGACTATCAGCAATGCTTGCTTCCTTGTAAGTACTGATGAAAGACTAAAATATTTCTGTATAATATGAATTATACACTACTCTCTCCACAGCAATCAACTATATTTACAGTTTTTTAATTAAGTGCAATTGTCAGTGCAGTGACGCATAAGCAACAATGGAAAGACATCAACACATCTGCCTTACATCTTCCACTAGCGCTCCAGCATCCATCATCTGTTTAACGTCCGACCAGTTGAACTGTTCAGGTGTTTTGAGCTCAACAGCATCTTTCAGCAGCTGACTAACTGAGACGTATTTGTAGCTGGGATGCAAGTCAACAATCTGCTGACAGACCGTCTTTCGTCCACAGCCAGGCCCACCTGTGGTAACAGCATAAACCATACTCTAAATATGTTTTAAATAGATAAACAACATAGATATCCTACAGTGCAATTACTTGGTTACTCCACGCACCAGCAAGACAAGATTCTGCGACAAAAAGTGATATCAAAGGTATCTAGGTTTTATCTGATATGACACACACACGGTCGTACGTGCACACACACAATATGAGTGTGCAAATGTAATCACAAACTAACAGGAAGCCATATTAGTTTGACGAACAAATAAAGAACTGAAAAAGCTTAATGTTCAAAACAAATGCCAAAAAATATGAATGACCATAAAGTACACCATATGCACAATAAGCCTTTACTCATGTGCCTGTGATTCTTATGAACTTACTAAAGCAGACATGGCCAGAATAAATTTTGCATGGAATCGTATATTCTGGAAAACCTTTAAAGTCAGTGATGTGAATATTATAAATGCTGTTATTGATTTTACTGGTCATGTGGTCTACAGAAATGTACTTGGAGTGTTATAAATTTGTAAGTAAATTGTTTACTAGAAGTAGTGGTTTAAAGAATGTTGGCATTTTGCTTTGTTCATCGTTAACTTATAAATTTCTGTTGCTTGGTTTTAAGTTTGTTGTTGTTGTTGTTGTGTTATTTTTTGCCTGTCTTGTTGCTGCCAAGTGCTTGGTGAAATAAAGTTGATATAATAAGTTGTTTTAAGTAAAAATTAAGCAAACAGTATTTAGATACAACAAAAACTGGAAACTTGATGGGTGGAAGATTTTGACTTGTAGCACACTGTATGATGAAGTATGCATTAGACACAAGTCCACATAATAAGCATAGTTGCAAGTATACAACACACGTAGACAACATATGCTAGCAGATATGTACATAAATGTGCTATTTATTAATGATATATCTAAAATGATTATGCAGTCTATTTACCGGCAATAAAAACGATCTTGCAGTGGCTGGTAGCAGCAATGACTCTACCGATGTCCGGATAGTCGACTGTGATAGTCTTTGGGACATTCATAAACCCACTGTTCACTCGAATCAACTGGCCAGAACCACGACGTGCAGAGTCCGGTTGCAAGCTGGAATCTGGTTGTGATGACGCGCAAGTTGCAGAGTCGGGACTGCAAGACTCATCAGCAGGACGTGGAGAAAGCTTGGAAAGCTTGCTTGCTGCAGGTATAAAACAATGAATAATGACAATGATGACAATGAAGGACACGACTACATACTAACACAGTACAGCATAAAATAATGCGGGCCAAATACACATTCCACAGTACACTTTTGTAAATGATCTGTAATGCCATACGATACAAAAAGATGAAAATCCGCTCAAAAATGATGGATAGCCAGCTTCAGCTTAGTGTGTCAGCGTTTTTGTGTACTTTTTATATGTGTACTTTGTGTACGATTTCTATATTAAATAAATAAATACATGATCAAACAGGAAATTAACAAATAAAAGAATTAAAACAGAGTGCAATTTCATAGAACTGCTTAGCAAAGGAGAATAAAAATAAAATGTACGTATACTTGTGACAACACACATCCACAAAACTATGCATCTAGAAGTTGCTGCACCAGTCCTTTACGTTCTGTTTAGTTAAACGTGGATTTCAATAATCTCAAGCTCATCCAGTTCATCAGTCATAACACAAAACTAACAGCAGAAATACAATATTTTCTACTTTTTGTGAAACACGTGTACAATACCGAGATCAGATGAAACGAATTTAGCGTCAAAAATTGTTGCAAGGTGTGAGAAGATCTCATCCTCATCAGCATCACCATCAACCTGACAACAATCACTTTCCCAATTAAACAATACGTAACTTACCTATATTATCGTAGCAAAAATTAATCTCAACAGGAACTAACAATAATGACAATATATCTTCAGTGCTACCTCCACATGAACATAGAAACCCAGTCAGATTGATCGTGATTAACTAGCAAGCAATCAAGCAGCCAACGTACAACAGTCAGCAGGCCTTTGCTGTCAAAGTACTTGACGACTGGAAGTGTTTCACTGGCGAATGTTTTCAGTCGGTTTTCAATTGCCAAAGTCGTGTCGTCGGGACGACTTTCTTCCGGGTCACGCTGCAGCAACTTGTGCCTCATACGCTGCTCAGTTGAGTCAATGATAATCACTGCATCAACCCGACCAACCTGTGCATTCAAATCACTCCATCAGCTTCCAATCACACTCTCTCAATTCTGCCAGAACAACTACAAAAAGATTAATCCTGCAGTTAAATCATACGAGATCAACATGCAACTACGTCGGTCTGCAGAAGATATAACTGAATGCAAGTCAACTTCAACGAATCACAAAACAAACTTCACTTAAACTATTACAGCATACAAGTTCAGACAACTGAGACCTTAACAACTAGTGAAACAGTTTCACTTCTAGTCCACCACTTTTACAATATGCAACTCAAACAACTGTGAGCTATTAGGCCTATCTTTTTGTAATTTTGTCTGTTTTGATGTTGAGTAATACTGAGAGCATTTCATTTTACAGGATAAAGTATCAGCACTGTTTATGTAAGGTGGACTTTCACTGTAGTAATAATTTCACATTACATTTTCGAAGCTGCTGGTACAACAACATGTTTGCATTTGTTCAAGTTCTTTTTAGTTAAGTTAATTTACTCTGTATGTTGTTTATTTCCGGCTACCTGCATAGTGATAAGTGAATAAAGATGAATATATTATACAAAACATTGTTGACTCTTTTTCCATACATGGTGAAAATAGCATTTTGAATAATGTCATAATCACATCAGCACTACAGTGATATTTTAAATTTTACAAGATGTAAATTTCATAATTTTAGCAAAGCGGAGTATTAGGAACATTTATGCCAAAAATTACAAAAATATATGTAAATTTGTTAAATGGACTCTTTTTTCCAGACATGGCGACATCAAGGAACTACAATTTCCTGCCAATATTGTGTTAAACCTGAAACCAAATTTACAGTCAAATAATAAAAGAAGTGGCAATTTATAAAAAGTCCTATAGTATGGAGCATCTTGCATTGTACTAAATGTGAGAAAAATTTCTTACGTGTGTTTCATACTGTTCAACTTGCTGCATCGTTCGTGGATAACCATCAATCAGAATACCGCGAGCGGAACAGTTCAACTCTATATGCTGCTTCAGTACTTCGAGCACCGCATCCTTCACATCAAATACACAAACACGTGTATACAAATTTTAACACTTGTTCCTACAACTTCTGTGTAAATAAATGCCACGCCAAAAGAAGCTACAAAAACGTCAAATTGAGTGTCACTTAATGTTCTTTCTATCAACATTTGTTTAACCAGCCCTCTTTCCAGAGTTATTCCAACATCAGTCCTCAAAAACTTATGAGACTGTTGAAGCAGATGCTATTCCTGTCATTTATATTACGCACACCAATATTTTACTTACTGATGGAGCCAAATTTCCATTGTGAACCATGTTGACAATACTCGGCCACTTAGTATCCTGACTGTTGGTAAACTCGTGTTGTAGGAGATCACCAACACGAAGGTGAACCCATCCAATGTATCTGTCTGTTAGACGCTTGCACTGCTGGTTTCTGCCACATCCTGGGCCACCTATAATAAGCAGCAAATAGTCCACCATTTAAATCCTACACACAAAAAAGTCTTTTACATATATAAATATAACCAAAAAATACATCGTGGTCAAAGACTTTACCTTTTTTATTACTGCGATACTTTGCCTACTGCTAACTAATTTTCATAATTTTTGGCATTCACACACTACAGAAAACTTGCAATAAAAGGATGCATACCTACTTTACCTAGCCCACCTAAAAAGTTGTACTCAAGGTTTTACAATGTAGTGCAGTTACACAAAATGCATTACCTTGTAAAATCTTGATCACAACTTTGTTCATTTTCACTGCTATACACTGAACAAAGATCAAAAAGTTGTTTTTTTTTAAATTTGGCAACAATCTATCAATTTTCATCCAAATATCATAAGCTTAGTAAGAATCATGCCTGATGACTGTTACTTATTTACAATAATGCATAGGCTAGTTGGAGTAGTTGAGGTCGGAAGGTTACTGCTACAGTAGCAGACGACGCTTTGACGTAGGTATGAATTTTAAGCAACGCGTGAGAGCTATGGACGGCTATGCAGCAACAAATCCTTTGTGACTGTGTATTATATTTCAATCATCCGACGTAACTTGTATTGCTAAGGTAAATCAGATCTAAAGTAAAAGATTTTTCACATTTGCTAAGTATTAACAGCATTAAATAATGATAAACATGGATGAAGTTTTGATCAAGTTTTTACAAAGTAGTGCAATTACACAAACCCTGTTAGGTGGACTTCCTATAGATCATCTTATTGCGAATTTCGTAAGTGCATGTCTGCCAAAAATAATGAAAATTGGTGGTTGACAGCAGTGATATTTTACTGAACTAAAACTAAAACTATTTTATGAACTAAAACCAAATAAAAAGTAAAATTTTGTGTTTCAAAACGAACTTAAACTAAAACCAAAATTAATCTTGAAACTAAAATTATTGCACATGTCAGTCTCAAAGACGATCACATACAACACAAGCCAGTCTAGCGTGTTAATCATTTATCATGCCATGTGGGATCAAACTTCACAGATGTCTCCCCATTCAACTTCTGGCAGCAAATTAAGCAGGCAGTCTTTGATCAACTGGCACCCATAGCTCAGGACCTGCTGGCGGCACCAGCATCTCAGGCGTATGTCGAATCTTCTCTGTGTCAGGACTACTATCAAGTGGCAAGAAGAATTGGATAAATAAGTCGTTAGAGATGAGAACGTTGATAAAGGTGAACGCTGGACCACTCAGAGATACCGGGTTTCTGTAATTTATTACGGCTGTACAGAGTTTAGTGAGTGACACTAGTGAGTGAACAATGAAAAGATGAACAGTTTGCTGTATTTTGCAATTTGCACTTGTGTAGTTGTTTGAGTGCAATCAAATAACACAGGTAATTCTGTCTTGTGTGTTCATGTGTGTGTGTGTGTGTTGTTTCTTAATATTGTTTCTAAAAGAAACTATAACTATAATAACTATAACTAAAATTATGCCAGAACTAAATAAAAACTAAAACTAAAATTATTTTTGTAAAACTGAATAAGAACTAAAATTAAAATTATTTTTCAAACTAAAACTAAATAAAAAGTAAAATTTTGTTTTAAAAACGAACTAAAACTAAAACTAAAATTAATTCTGAAACTAAAATATCACTGGTTGACAGCAGATAAAGTTACTGCAATAATAACTAGATAATAATAAGACGCCCAGGCGTTGATATGGATCATGAATTATTGCGGCGGATGGAGGCATCCTTTATGGATGCCTTCATCCGCCGCAATAATTCACTTTACACATCTGACCTTCTGGCGACCTTGATCCTAATCCCTCAAACTTCAAAACCAATTAGTTCAACCATCACTTCAACTAACTATCAAAGTATGTAGAAATTCCGTCCAGTGGTTTGTAAGATGTTGGGCAGTGCTGACAGGACGCACGCCTGGATTGACGTACGGATGGACGGATGGATGAAGTATGCATGCATCACGGATGGAAAACCCGAAAACACAATACCTCCAACAAACCTACTGGTGGCAGAGGCATAAGAAAGGTAAAGTTTTTTGGACCATAGTGTAGTGGCATAGAATTTTTTTCAAAAACATTTACACAGTCGCATCTAATCTTCAAGCAAAGACACACTGTACAAATCTGACAAATCTGCAGTACAGAATTACGTACAGTTGATATCAGAGAAAATATAGCATGAAAACATTGTATTATATAATTTTCCTTCACGAAATCATCTGAAGTCTTAATTTCAATGATATCAACAATTAACATGCACGAGTAAACTTCTATCCAGCAAATCAAAGCAACTGTTGCTGCAATGGACTTTCATACTGTGGCGAAATAGCTAGTCCGTCTCCCCTTAAAAACCTACATAAACTTGTCCATCTGCTTGGCTGGACGAGTCCATTTTCTCATGCTTGGCAAACCCAAAAGACAGAGGTCAGTACGTAATTGGTTGTCACTGTGAACGCACGTGCTAGGCCAAGGCTTACAGACAGCGCAGCATTAAAGCGAAACGTGTCGTTATTATATACTCAATTAAATTAGTTAAGGAATATGGATCATGATGACGACGGCAAAACATCATATAATACATTCGTTGACGACGTTGCTTTCGAACCTACATATTCACAAGCTCTACTGACAGCAGCTGGGCGCAACGTCGCAACAATATACATGGGTTTAACTTAATGATGTCAGAAATCAGGTGGAAGTTAACACTGAAGTTATTCATTGGCATGCACATACCCATCACAACGATGACTGGACACTTTAGCTCTTGTATTTTCTGTATTTCAACTGATGCATCATTGGACGTGTGAATGCTTGGTAGTGGTAGTGGTGCTGGGCGTCTCTCTAGCAACTCCAACTTGTCCTCCTTCTGAATCTTATCCACATTCTTTGATTTTAGCTTCACACCAGAGACTGATGGAATTCCAGGCAGTGGTGTTCCGCGTTTTTCTTCTAGAGTCTTTATACTGGTAACTATAAAGTACACAAGTGTCCATAAATTTACTATTCACCTGCATAAAAATGCAATAGTAGTAGCACAAAACCATTCAAGAGTATAATTTATACAAGAGTTAGTTAAAAATGCAAACTGAAATAACACCACATTTTACAAATCTTTATTATCTCTGTTTACACTGACATAACTATGGAACTATTAAGTGCAAAATTTCAGTTAGAAAGAAAAAGAAATAAGCACCAGCTGCATGAGAACTGCCAGGTGGTTCATGAGTAGAAAAACCAGTTTCACTTGAAGAAGAATGCTCAGATGGAATCGGAGGTAGAGCTTTTGATCCGACAATAAATCGATTCCATGCCACTGGTTCATCTCCTTTCTCAGCTTCTAGCATTTTCAAGCAATCTTGCAAATACGTAATATGGTCTTCTGGTCGATTATACATCAACCCTGTCATCAGACTCTGCAACAGCAGCAATCATGAACAAAGCATCATGATTAAATGAAACAATTATCTTTTTATTTAGTATATAAAAAACTAAATGCAAACTTTTAAATTAAACCACCTAATGCTGTAATAAATGTAATAAATGTGACAAACTAAATATTTCCCATATTAAATAAATATTTTACACAACAAGCATTGTGGTTACATCAATAAATGTTATCTGTTATTCTGTTTGTCACCAAGTACATCAAGCTACTCCACAGAATTACATAAACGTTCGTTCATCCCACGTTTCCTGTTCCAGTATTATTAACCTAGTTTCATTCATGTACATTGTGCATCTGTTTTTTACTATTTTACGTGCTTTGATGTTTTAACTGCTTTTACTGATCATGTACGTTTGTTACATGTATTTTTAATAAAAGTTGAAAAGTTGAAAGTTGAAAGATTTACGTATGCCTGTGTCCATATAATATTCTACAGGTATGGTATGCCGTACTCGTTTTCAAGATCACGTCTTTAGTTGATCACACTTAGCTACCAATAGGGCTGCCGCAAATACTCGAGTATAGGTGTGACCAACGGAGATGTGGGAAGCGCCGAAGCGGAGCAGCGGACTGTGATCCGCAGAATGTTGAAATCTTAGCAAATAAGGCCAACAGTAGTATTTAGTATTACTAAATACGTTATCGCCTTACCACCGACTTCAAAACACGTGACCTTGAATGACGTCTAATGGCCATTTTGAGTTAAATTCTGTTTTGCACCGGTACGTTTGGAGCAGCTCTGAAGCCCTGGCTTTCGAAGCTTGGCTACTATTAAACTTGTATTGAATGTTGTTGGTGAACTTTAAACCGAAAAGAACAGCTGAGGCATTACGCGGTTTCAAGTCAAATCAAATCAAATCAAATTTATTAAGCAGAAGGACCAAGATGGTCACTAACACTGCACAGTATGTATGACACATGTACACAGTACAATAAAATCAAATAGAAAAGTGAAATTTAAAAAAATAAAAACACAACTAATATAAAATCGCTGCGATAGCAACGGCTTTCTTGTCTT
>Ga0209679_1001547_pt1 | contig 10012 bp, 4 predicted proteins | sample WorMetHEROISLAND_4_FD_187408 | JGI IMG/M metagenome (GOLD analysis project Ga0209679, IMG submission 187408) | Marine gutless worms symbiont microbial communities from Max Planck institute for Marine Microbiology, Germany - Olavius sp. 2 HERON... ...
AAGGTCGTCGATTTTGGCACCAATCGAAAGGGCGTATGCGACTTCCTATTAGTGATTAATAGTAACTTTGGTCCTATCTTGTACCGTTTCTGAGATACGGCGAGTTATTGGCTGAAATTAGCGAATTTTTCCTACCCCACCCTTGTTTGACGCCCCCGTTCAGGGGGATCCCGTCAGAATTTCTGGATGAAACTTAACGAGCAAAACCTAGAGGGATGGAGCTACTGTATGGTGAAAATTGCGTGATCCTAACTAACTTCAACCGTTTTTCACTGATCCACCCGTGTGACAGACGGGCGGACGTAAGGACGGAATTGCGATAGCGTATGCGCGCTTAGCATATATGCTGTCGCGCGCAAAACTACACAATATGAGTGTTGACGGTATTGCTGTAAAAATTTTTGCTTTAAAATTCCTAGTAATTATGGCGATAATAATGAAACACTGTCGAGATTTTTGGGACACCCTGTAGATCACGACGCCAAAATCTAATCGAATGTTTCTTGTTCCTAATTTAGGCCTATTGTTTTCTTTCTGCCAGAAAAAAATTATGAAAATTCATTCACGCAATTTTTTGAGTAAACCTGTCAGACAGACAGACGGAGTGACTAACAAACAGACCAAGACGATCACACAACCTGCTTGGTGGAGGTGGTAATTATCCAGTTGCAGCAATATAGAGGCATAAACCGTGTCTGATCTCTTTAGGCCACGGGCCACCACCTGCAGCTGCGATGGTGCTCAGAAAGTATTAGGCCTATTAGATACTTGATCGCGTTATATGATTCGCCACCTACCATGATTCGTTCCTCGGCAGGTGCGTGCATGACGCAAATCATCTTCATCCCCGTTCCGATCGTTATCACTGATTTTCGCACGGTATCTAATGCGACAAGGTGTGACTAAGTCCGTCTTTAAGGACACCGGCAATTATAGTTTCCGCCATGGATACTGGCCACATTTTTCGATATTTTAGTGACAGGTATGTATTAGTTTAGACGTAATTGCGTTGAATAAATTATATGCCCTAACAGGTGTAATCGATACATTGGCTCATAACGGCCGGCTTGTGGCAGATGGTACAGCAGGGATGGGCTCTGGGGAGTCTTGCTGTGCCAGATTGTGACATATCAGTTAATGTTATTATTGTACCAATGGCTATCAGCCATCAGATATTCTAATTGTGTTTATACACGCTTAAAATAACAAATGTCGGACCGATGGTGCGAACGTGCCGACACTCTGCGTAATGAAATGCAGCTTACTTACTGATTTTGACTCTGTTTTGGACAGTAGCCTATCGCAAGGACGCCTCCAGTATTTTAGGGGTAGGAGGAGTGAAAAATTGAGGGACAAACCGAAACCCAACGTAGGATGTGAGAGGGGTATACATGGACTTCGTCACTTTTGGCGATTATCGTGGCATCGAATCTAGGGGCCGATTCATGCCATAGTGTTCAATGTATCCTCTGGATCAACCAGGGTTACGAAAGAGCAGCTGCACTCCACCGAGAAGCAAACTCAGACCTTAGACATTCCTGTGACTTTTGGTAAGTTCAATCACAATCACAGGCAAACGCAAGTTTAACACTATTTAAACAGCAAGTTTGTAGTAATACGATCATTTTCTAATTCATCAGCCAGTCAACGGACTGAAATGCTTACTATACAAAGTACAAACTGCTGTTGGCGCAGAGGCGAACTGGCCTGAGCGCCGTGTGTGTGCTTCCTGTGTATTACTAGAAGGGACCTAAGCACGGAGCTTGGTTGATCGAAAAGGTAGCCTACACGGACCTTAACCCTTTCATGTTATAAATGGCATGCCCCTGAATTCTCTTAGTCCGACTCTGCATTAGTGTCAGTAAATTTGATTTGCTTAATACCTAAGATTTCCGCGTAGTAGACTACTACCGCTAACTTCCACTCATGAACCAGATAGTTCCTCGCTCTCGTGCCATTACCAGCAAATAAAATGCTTGAATCTGTGCATGCCCCCACCCCACTATTCCAGACATTCCCTAATGTCCAGCTGGGCTTGGTCGATGGAGTACTGGTACTAAAGGTTCAGGTAGTTTTCCGTGTCACGAGTTAGCCATAAACATGCATGACTCTAAGTATGCTAGTATAGGAGTCCGTGCATTAAACCCATTAGTATAGGTTGCCATTACTTTAATGGCAACCTACTAAATGGCATTACTTTTCGCCGAGTATCGACGCCGTGTGGTCGGTATCCAATTATCATGTCCTATCACGCATTACGACGTGCTCTTTTATTTGTCAGAGTTGCGTCACGTGACAATCGGTCAAGCCGCGCGTCGACATTTCAGTGTCGAGAGTCGAGGTGAGCAGTAATTTTCGATGTCGTGCTAGCCACCAGTCGACAGTTACATACTGCTTTATGACGGTGGCAAATGTGTGCGTAAACAAACGTGCCCGGCATTGTTACGTGACAGCGAGATGACCCGGAGAGCCGAACTCGCGATCTCCTGATTACATGTCTGACTTCATAGCCAAGACACCACAACTCCAACTTACCTTTTTGAAAGCACAGATGTCTGAGACAATTAAACGGAAGCTACCAGTGAAATAACAAAAAAACGTTATCACTGACGACCAAATAACATAGGTGGGATCTAACCCCTTTAAATTTGGGGTGACGAAGGATAGGGAGAGGAAGAAATAAGGGAATGAAAGGGGAGATGGGAGAAGAGAATGGATGATTAAAATTCTCGCGGGTCAACAACAGTGCTCAGCTGATGCGGAGACGGCTTCAGCAGCTGCAGGCGACGTGCGTGCAAGAAGCGAATTATCCGTAAACTCGCCATTAGTGGATGCCGACAACAAAGTCCGATAATCCGCCGCCGCCAGCTGACGCATGCGCAGATCGCGCGCTTTTCGAGACCTCCGTCATCGCCTGTACGTACTCAGTTCGCAGCTAGTGTTGCCGGCTTCAACGTTGTCCATTTACTGTGTCCGTTACTGTAGAGTGTTTTCACTGCATAGACAATGCTGTTTACGGTGGAGTAGTGCAGGCTTAACATAGGCAACTTTCAATTCAGTGATACTCCGTGACTCTGTCTGTCTGTTTGTCTGTCTGCTTTTTGTGTGTTTCGTTTTTAAGTGTTTTCTACACTCTGCGAATAAAGACAGACAGATAGAAAAAGACAGACAGAGAAAGACAGAAAGAGTAAGACAGAGGGGGACAGAGATCTGGAGATCTGAAATACACTCATTATGGTCGCATTCCACTAGGCGAACTAGTTGGAAACTAGTTGGAAACCCGGGTTGGCAACTAGTTTCCAACTAGTTCGCCTAGCGGAATGCGTCCTTTATCACATAACTGCGAAGACTTTATAACGCTACTTCTGCTATTCACTGTCGTCCTGAATCCTTATAGTGGTTCATTAGTTATTTTGCTCTAACACTCTCAAGCATTAATGAATTTCATCATCACCTTTGCAAACCGAGTGCTATCATATAACAAAGTATACGCAAATAAGGCAATTTATAGCGGACTAATTAACGACGAAAGAACGGAAAGAACAGTAGTTTTTGGCGTTGTCAACTTTGTAAAGTGCCCAGATTAAGCTAGTTCAGCTAGCTTTTGAGTGCACTATAATATCCCCACTTACTTACTTACTTACATTAATTTTCAGTAATGAACAAAATTGGTTAATATGTGGATGTTATGTCGACTGTCGACTAAATAATTATTTCTTGTACCCAAACAGTTTCGTGTGCATGACTATCGCTGTGTTTTGATCGTATGATCGACTGATAAACGACTATCGGTTGATTGACTAGTTGTGTTTTTGTAGTATTGTCATACGTCTTCAGAGCAGCTCAAGCTGACGACGTGAACTGCGCAGGTAAACAGAAATCACGCATCACGCATACCTGTTTACACATATCTCGAAACGCTGAACTCACGTTTGATTTGAACCCAAGATCAACAACGCGGGTCAAATGTGTACAGCTCAAAAGCAACCTCTGATTATTAATTCACGACAAAAATATCTCAAATCTTTAACGACAGTTTAAAACAACCGACAACCGGAAATGGCAATATAGCCGTTCTGGCACCCATATTACCATTTCCGGTTGTTAATGATTTGGGGTATTGTCTTTGTGTTCACTATAGTCGATTTTTAGGTTTGCCGTTGGAAAAACATTTGTCGTTTTCCAATTAAACGTCTAGGGGTATTTTTACCCCTTCCCCAAGCACAACAGATGTACGTAAAAACAGGTGCATAATACGACGGCTAATTACTATTTGTAATTAGATGGTGTTTGTTACAGTAATAATGGTAGCAGACATGACAATGTTTATGGTGCTGTCATCATGGCAGAGCCATTGCAAGAGTTCACCCACCTCATCTGATGAATGCAGAACACCAACAGGTGGCGACAGAGTTTTGCACCAAACCAATCGGCTTGAACCGCAGGTCCGCCTATAGGCAGCTATAGTGTCTACATCCACCGTCGTCATTTATTACTATTCAGCTCCAAAGCTGATACTCATTTTACCGTCCCACGGAGGGTAGAAGGCTGAGTCGACCTAGGTTGGTTGGTTACACACCGAGATGTCTGCAGTCCAAGTAGTAACCGGGCCAGGTATAGAGAAACTTCATTGATCGAGACCAACGCGTTATCACTACGCCATTCCCTTACCTGTATGTGTATGTAGACGTAATGTTGACTTTGTGCAGGAAAATAAATAGCATTTACTGCAGCAGGCTTCTATAACACAACGTGTGGATGTTTATTCTCTTTCCACAAATACATTGTGCCCGATTTTTTCACTTTTGCTGTAATTTTAATTGCCTATTCAGAATAGACAAATTATGTTAGATGTCAGTGCTTTACGCCAGTCCTAGATAAAGGGTTAACTTATTTCGTGAAATGGTAGGTCTAAAGTAACACTGGAAACAACGCAGACATACTGATACACTGTTTCCTTGTTTTCACCGTAGCAATTATTGTCCCGTCTTTTTTCGACCTATTTCTCTGAATCGTAGCACCCAGCTCAGCCGCGGTGCGACTGTCGCATCGTCGGGCGAACAGAGGCATCAAAAGGGCAAACAGTGCTGCGGCGATGACGTCACGAAGTCAGAAGTGACGCGGCAAAGATCAAAACTATCGCCGTGGCGTGATTGGTCGGCGTGGGAGCGGCGCATCTGAGCTGGTACCGGAAGATCGGTGTATCGCTCTGCTGGTTGCAGTTGCTGCAACTAGGCCTCAGCGCACGTGACGAGAATGCTGCTCCGAGCAGCAGCCTGCTCCAACTCTAACCAATTAACTTTTTAAAGTTGCAGTCGATCAGCTATACATACCCATGTAAGCCACGAATTGCATTCTACAGTTACAACGGTTAACGTGACGTTGGCGTGGCTTTATTTACAAGAAGCTCATCTAATCAGTAATTGTCTATAGGCCTAATATCTTCTGAAAATGATCGTTCAGAGTCAATCGAGATCGCTAATATCGATGCCAATGGAAAGCCGACATTTTCCTGTTATTGGCTAATAATAGCCGTGACCATATATCGCATCATTTCGCAGACGCAGGTGCATAAAGGATAAAAAATCGACATCTTGTCCTATATCCAACTCCCATTTAACGCTTAACGCGCTCCCTTAGAAATTCTGGATAACATTTACCTTTCGGAAAACTAATACCAGCTTGTGACAGACAGATAGTCAGACAGACGGATTTGCTGTAGCTATTACCGCACGTAGCACTGTTGAGGCTATGCTAAAGCGCGGTAAAATATGACAAATGTGTTGGAACATTATTTCGTTGTCCAGAGATGTTCGTACTTTGTAGCTATCAATCAAGGTATTTTACTATAGTTTCTGTATAACGTAGTTCGAATGCGTGCGTGTGCAGAGGGCATTCACGCACCGGTAGAGTGTTACGAATGTTCAACCTATCAGCCCGACTCTCAATACTGCGTCGATCCGTTTAACAAGTCACATCCAGACGTCAAGACGGCTGTCTGCAACGGACCTTGCTCAAAGCTCATACAACGACCCGACGACGGTCTCTGACCGATATTTTTAATTGCAACGTTATTTAGGATAGTTGTAAGTTTTTTTCTAAATCAAGTCTAGTTCTTGTTAAAGCCGAGTATAGCGCGTCATGGGAATCCACCCCAGAGCTGTGGGGCGTCACTTGCCATGTGGGATCACACACTGTTATATGCCACTCGACACAAGTGAACGCGCCCCGCCTTAATCCCAGCCAGCCAGGCCGGTACTCGATTTACTTACCCCGGAGGGATGGAAGGCTGAGTTGACCTAGGTAGCTTGATAGCGGCCCGACCGGGAATCGAACCCACGACCGCTTGATCGCAAGTCCGACGCCCTAACCGTTACACCACCGAGGCACTGTATCACTTTACGACGTATAACTGAGACCAACGAGAAATTTCACACTGGGAATGACAGAACGATGATGATGATGACGACGACGACGACGACGATGACGATGATGATGGTACTACTCAGCAGCGCGAACTGTCAATGCTGGACGGCCTTCGAGGTTCTCTCGGCTTTCTTGTTTTAGTTTTTTATTCGTTAATTTTCTGTTTCGTTCCTCGCGATAGACTGAGCTGGCTGTTCGTCAGCTTTCAAGCACCGGTTAAACGTTTCACGTCGTATCGCATCGCATTGTCACGTTTTTAAGAAACTGTAATGTAAGCGTAGGTTAACGAATCCTTCATTTGACGATCTAGGTTTTAGGTATGTTTTATCGTAACGGCATTTTATTGTATTTTATTTCTCTCCGCCACCGATAGGGTTATGTTTTCTGGTTGTCCGTCCGTGAGTGCTTCCGTGCGTGCGTCAGGGCTTGCGTCCTATTAGCATGACATCTTAGAACCCAATGTAAATGTAATGTAAATAATAAATTTATAGAGCGCACATGCACACAGTTTCTAATGCGCTACCGTGTCGTCTTCAGTACTGTGCAAACAGGACTGTTTTAACTGACGCCTAAAATTGCCCACTGGGAGTTCAGGATCAACCAGGTATTCAGGTAAATTGTTCCAGATGGTAGGTCCAGCAATAGCAATGCAGGGAATTTCACCAAACGTTGGTTAACGTTGAGGCGACAGACGAAGTGATTAGGTTTGTAAGGTCGGTGGGTCAAGGTCAAGGTCAAGGTTATAGCAATATCAAATATTTGAGTGAGTTATGGCGGCGGACGGAGGCATACACAACGACGCTAGTTGAGCGTCGAACTATCATCTAGTCCATCTAGTTGTGTATTTTTCGTGTGCTGCTTAGGCCGCTCGCACATGTGAAACGAAACTGAACTTAAAAACTGAAACAACTCTGAAATGTTTTAGATTTGTTTCAGAGTTGTTTCAGGCCACGCACATGTGAAATAAAACTGAAATAAAACTGAAACAGAACTGAAACAGAATTTTGTTTTATTTTTATTTCAGTTCTATTTCAGTTTCATTTCATATGTGCGAGCAGCCTTAGAGGCGTGAAAAATTAATGAATGATCGGAGAAAACCTTGTGCCTATTGCAGAACGCAAACGTTTATCGTCTTTGTTGCGACAGGTCCGACTCACTACGTGAGAACGTGCTCAAACAACTTGAATCTTCAACTGACGATCTCGCTCGTCTGCATGAAAGAGTCACCGCCGGGCGACGGCCGACTCTGCTTCTGTCACCGGTCGTTGTGTAACTCCGCCGTGGTAACCCGGTCGTCGTACTTCAGCTTCATCTCGTCCACGACGCCACTGGTGCTGCTGCTGCTGCTGCTGCTGCTGTTGATGATGCTGATGCACTGATGCTTCACGCGGCGATAACCGTCAACGTCGGCGCGTTGCCCGAGCCCGAGTAGAATTCACATCTCGATTGTGTTTTCGTTTCATTACAATCATCATTGGGAGTACTATAGAGTTTCCAGCCAGACATTTGAACGGTGCTAGCAAAGTTAAAAGGTTAAAAAAGCCTAGCATAGCCCTTAATGGGAAACCCATCACGGAGCTACGGAGCGTCACTCCGGCTTTAATTAACTTGCTGAGATACGTACACTGCAAATATCACTTTGCACCCTGTCTGCTAGTGGTAAAGAATTATGGAAAATGATCCAGGATTCACGAAAGAATCCCGGATCCTGTCCAGAAACTAACTGATTTGTCCCCAGCACATAGGCATTCTTCCTTGGAAAGATCACCAAAATCTGTTCGTAACTTTTTAAAGATATTTTGCATACAGACCGCGACGAAGACATGACCGCCTTGGCGGAGGCAATTACGCATCGCTTCTAGTCTGATCAAGAGTGCATCCGTATAGCTGTTGATAGTCATGCGTATGGCAGTATCATGACTGCCGCCGGCCCGCCCGCCCGTGACGTCCGTATAATGAGATGAGGTCGTACAATATTTAGTTGCAGCAGTATGACCCCGACGTCGCATAACGCGCGGTCTGCCTTGGAACAGATACGGAGGTGATTGTCAATACAGTTACAGTATCACATAACACTCACATGTTTTTTATCGCGGAAAAACAAATGGCATCTGCGGCAGTAGCGCAGCCACGTGGGTGGTCTTGGGATTTGCAGAAATTCGAAGAGTTTTTTGGGAGTGGGGTGGGGGTCATGTGGGGTTAACAGACTCCGAAACGAACCTGCTGTCAAGTGCGTTATTTAATCAATGTTCTATACTGCTTGCAAAATGCATCTGTCAGCCGCTGATTGTGTATGCATGCCAGGCTTCTGGGGGCTTCGCCCCTGACCCCCACCGGGGCTCTGCTCGGACCCGCTGGAGGACTTCCGTCCCCAGACGCCCTGTGGCCACCCTAACTCCAAACTCTGGCTACGCCAGTGAATTCTGCGGTAATAAGCCCACGAAACACGCGATAAATGACGACGCCGTAGTCAAGTCCGTAGAATTTTTTGATGTTTTTTTTGCTGTTAAGAAGACACTATACGCTACATTTAGTACTAAAAATTAATTTTGTTTGAATTTCATGTTGAGCTTGAACGATAGAATCGTTTTTAACTGTACGGATTCGTACGCAAAACACTTCCTGTGCTCGGGAACGTAGGTATTTCAACCCGGACACAGCAGTGGCGTAGACGTCGAGCAAATGGGCGGGACTTTCGAAGGCCACTTTTGCAAATAGCACAAATATTGAGTTTTATATGCACTGTGCATTAATGTTTATGCACTATATGCATAGGCACTCTCCAGTGACATCTTTAAACGCGATTTAAAAACTTTACTGTTTGCTCAGTACTAACTGCGACGCTGTAGCGCATTGTACACCGTGAGTCAAAAACGGCAGTCTTTTTGTGATAACGTTGGCAAACGTGGACCGTTTTTGATAATTCTTTTACTTTTGCATCCTGAAATAAACTGCAGAAGAAACTGGAGTAAAATCTGTCACTGTATATACCTCAAATCTTTTGACGCATTACCTTGCGAAGCTTGAATGTTTAACTGCACAGCTTGTTCTTTCGTATTAGCCAATAATCTGCACTTCAGACAATAATTTAATTTAATAATGATAAACTAGCAGGTATTTCTGTTTATAATAGAATCATTTTAGCTTAGTGTTTTTTTTCTGAGTGCCGTTGAGGTTACGAGGTTACTTGATTTTGACATCAGCGCAATATCTTGCGACTAATGTTTGACATAGCATTGACGTCGTCGTCGACGCTAAGGCCAAAAAATAGGCATTAAGGCCTAACTGCGAAACAGTATGTAAGATCGCTGGCCTCAAGCCCAAGCCCAAGGCTAAGGCCGAGGCCTAACTTCACTGACTGGAGCGGTAATTTGTAAACTATAGTGATCCTACTATAGTGTCTGCCAGTCACCGGATGTCATTTGTTTATCAAGTGTTTCTGTGTACGCCACTGAAAACTGTTGACTTTTTTTATTAAAATTTGTACACAGTGTACAGAAGCAGACAAACAATTACAGTTGACAAGAAACACTGGCACAGGCCAACCCAGGTATTAAACACTTATGGGTGGCCTTAAAAAATAAAC
>Ga0209679_1001548_pt1 | contig 10007 bp, 4 predicted proteins | sample WorMetHEROISLAND_4_FD_187408 | JGI IMG/M metagenome (GOLD analysis project Ga0209679, IMG submission 187408) | Marine gutless worms symbiont microbial communities from Max Planck institute for Marine Microbiology, Germany - Olavius sp. 2 HERON... ...
CTACGCTAAAAATACGTTAGGTTCGCAAGACCGAACTCTATCGTCACTATTTTGGCCTGAAACGAAACTAACGCGATCAGGAATTTCCATAGCTAAATAAACAATTTACTTCGCATTACGCGAAATTTCACTACAGAAATTTGGTTATAGTTGTTTATCACATGTATATTTGAGATGTCATATTTGGAACTGCATGCTGTACTATTATTGTAGACTTTGCTGAACGTAACATTAGTGATTTATAGTCTGGTTTCACGTGGTGCATTTTCTTTGTGAATGTTTTAGACGACCCTGACATTTTTGTGTACACCAATCAGGGTGGATCTCCAACAGTTGAGAGCATTGATGATGAAGAGGACTTCTCTAATGTCCGGGAGGCACTAACGCTCATGGGTACCGTAATGTATCTTGGAGAATTCTTTATGCATAACTATTGGGAATTTTGATAGATATGGCATTGTTCACCGCTATGCAAGTTAATGAATTAGTCTAGCTATGTTTTGGCTGTCAGTTCAGAGCTGTTGCAGTTGTGTTTGAAATGTAACTAAATGCTGTAAGGTACCAAGAAGGCCAATAAATGGTAAAAAGTAAACGTTGCAAATCTGCAGCTACTGTTTTGTGTCCGGCCTTTATGAAGATGGATGTCTGTATGCTGAATGTATTGTCATTAGCTACTACACCATGAGTCGTAAAAACATGCAGTCTTCTTGTGAAAACTTTGGCATGCTAGTATTCAGCGCTGCTGCAGGAGACCAGTATCAACAGCTAATAGTTCGCGTAATAATTTCTCAAGTTGATGTCAGTGATGTTAAGTCCTCGAGAACAAGCTGGCCTCGAGGCCAAAATTTTGTCCTCGGACTCGGCCTCGAAGATTTGTCCTCAGCCTTGGCCTCAAGCATTTGTCCTCTGTCAGCAGGATTACTCAAAGGTTATGCATTAATTTCGTCCTCAAAGTTTTTATTTTGGCCTTCCCTGTTCTGCAACCACTCTTCTCTCACGTGTTCGGTGTGCCTGCAAGTTCTGACCCAGTTGAGAAAATTTTCTCTCAAAGTGGCTTAATCATGTCGGCACGCAGAGCACACGTCAAACGCTGTCCTACAGACACTGGTCTTCTTGAAGTGCAATTCTCACTTGTAGGTCGTGGTAGATCACTGCAGTCGAGTCTATGATTCTAGCCGAGAATCAAGATTATTTGATGCTGATGACAGTAAGGATGAGAGGTTGAAATGCTGGCTTATGTTAAGCATCGTGACTCGAACTATGATTGATTCTAGATGAGAATGCCGATAAAATGACAATGAGGATGAGACATTGAAATAGTGGACTGTTTCTCGATCTGCTCAAACTTGTAATGGACTGTAAACGATCTTGCATTACAGTAACAGTTTACAAGTACAGTAGAATATAATTTGAATAAAGATGATAAGTTGATAATGATGATTTCTGCGCAATACTATACAATTGTCCTCGGCCTCGAAGATTTGTCCTCGTTTAACATCACTGGTTCATGTACTGCCGGTGGCAGCTTTGTTGAGCGACCAGTGGCAAGAACTGAACCATAAGTAAGTAAGTATGACTGTTTTATTGTACACCCAAAAGCCAGCTGGACTGGCCTGATGCACTACCACCGCCAAAGTTGTCTAGAGTGAACTACAATCAGAACATGATCAGTGCACGTTGTAATTTGTGAAATTTGTACATTTTTATTGCATAGAGTTACGTGTGATTTGTAGTGTGAGTGACATGCTGTGACTGTGTTCTCAGGTATTAATGATATTCGTCAGATGGACATATTTCGTATCTTGTCTGGCATTCTGCACATGGGCAATGTCATCATTGAGAAAGATGAACGTGCAATTGACAAATGTCACATAGCAGTCAGTAACAGCGAACTTTTTTAAAATGTTGTTGATTTGTTGTCTGTGTCTAGAGCACAGATGAAAGTGTTTCAGAATTTGAATTAAGATTTGTGGTTTTTGTCTGTGAATTGTGACATTGCTGTCAGGAAGGTTTATTTATAAAATACTGCTGTAAACTGTTTCATATTTCAGTAGTTTGTAAAGTTAATGCATTAGATTAATACAGTTAATTAGAAAACGGTGCCATGCCCCTCAATAGCGTAGGCAGGGTGTTCATCTCCCTCTTTTGGCCATTGAACTCATAGGTGGATAGATCACTAAGTCTGTGATGCATGTCCGGTGTGACAGCAGACCTACAGTTTACCTTCCCAGCCGTAGAGCATCACTGGCCTTTGACTGGTACCATATTATATTGTTGGTGACAGAAGCACATGGGTGTGAACAACTCGCCTACAGTGTTACCTGATAATGACATGACCAGGAGTCAAACCCACGACTGCTTGATCAGAAGTTCAACTGCCAACCATTATGCCACCAAGCCACCCCAGTTAATTAATTGCATTCATCTAGTGTATTAATGTTACAAATTAGGGAAATATGAAACAGTTTTGTGTGGCCTTAGAGAATATAAAATGATGATAAATAAGAAACAAATAGCATATCTGACATTATACATTATTAATATGTTTATATTGTAAACATATTTAAATATGTTTACAAATATTTAAATACTTAAATATTTTAATACAGACTATGAGGGGCATTCCATAAATAAGTAACAAAATGGCATAATTTTTTTAATTTTCAAAATATGAAAAATCCAAAATATGTTTTGTAGGGAATTTTATTTTGATTACTAGCTGTGAGTTTTATTACGATGACTTCATTATTGTACCGGTAATGTCACTGTCAGTGCAGTAGTTTGTCCACCAGTTTTCTTTTGCAACTTGCCAACTGTTAAACAACATTGCGAGTTACAAGAAAATGAACAGGTTCAACAAACAAACCTGTTTAAATGTCAAACATTATTGTTTCATTTTTCAACATATCATCTCAATTCATTTATACATTTATCCTATCTGTTAAGTTTCTGAATGCATGGTGCAAAATATGATGCTGGCTGCAGCCAGGTCATTCCTCCTCAGTAACTCTTTCTCGACCACAAGCAGATTTCTTACACCAAACATCTGTTGATGGTGTCTTAAAACACTTGTTGCCATGCACTGGACATATCACAGAGTAAATGGTATTTGCGCTGAGTCCTTTTGCCCACAGAAAATGAATAACAGAATGCTGTTCCTGACGGGATACTTTTCTCAGAAATGTAGCTATATTTATTGTCCATAAGTGACGTCACGACGACGTCATCATAATAAAATTCACAGATGGTACTCGGTATTAAATTGCCTACAAAATGTGTATTTCAGATTTTTCATATTTCGAAAATTGCAATAATGACGCCATATTGTAACTTATTTGTGGAACTCCCGTCATACCAGTGCAATAGTGCACATGTTGATCAGTGAACTGTTTCACCTGAACATTGTGACCTTGTCATTGTGGAATTGTCTCAGAATGCTTAGTTGAAAATGAATATTTTAAGACACACAAAAAGGTCTTGTTGATTCATCATATAGTTTGCTGTAAATGCAGAAATCAGACGAGCATTTGCCAGTGATGGCCGACTTGCTGGGCATTGATACAGAACAGATACGTTTCTGGTTGTGTAATCGCAAAATCATCACAGCCAATGAGACGGTCACTAAACCTTTAACTTCAACACAGGTTTGTAAATACCATGCTATCATGCATTGTGTCTACCAATAGCATGCAATTACTAGCTTTCCTTTTTTACATTGTATGACATAAGCTGTGCATAAAAAACACATGGTGAAGTTGTAAGTGTGAAAGTTATTCCATCTGTCTTCCTGAGCTTTCAGATATTATTTTCGACTAGTCCCGTTAACTTTCCCTTAACTGTCTTTGTTGACTGTAGTAATACATGTAGAAATTAGTGTTGTATTGTTAATTTATTTGTTCAGTTCTTTAACGTGGTTTGGTTTGACGTGCTGTCTGGTAAAAAATCCTGCTTATGCAACGCTGAAAGTTTTTCATACGAAACCTAAGGGGACCCAGTCTGTTCTATGGTGAGTGTTGACAAGTGACGAGTTAAACAAAAACCAAAGTGTGTGTAATGGTGGTTATAGCATTGCTTTATTTAATATTGTATTTTTTCTTGCTAATGCTGTATTTTTATTTTTAGTTGATTTCTTATTTATCTACTATAAATGCTGATCGACATGTGCTGAATGCATGTTAGATGACCAAATGATCTTGATTTGTGGTTGTTACTTAATGTGCATGTAACATTTGAAGGCCTATGTTTCACGCGATGCTCTGGCTAAACACATCTATTCACAGCTGTACAACTGGATTGTGAGGGAACTGAACAAGTCACTGTTTACAAGCATCAAGTCAAAGAAGTTTATTGGAGTTCTGGATATCTATGGGTATGTGATGATAGTTTGTTTTTTCACTGCTGTTGAATATTTGTATAAATTTGTGCTGTGTAGTTTCCACATTTTTTTGTCTAACATGCGTGAGAAGGACTGGTGTCCAATATACATATTGCCCATGAATATGATACTTTCTACTGATGTGTAGAACATAATTGGAAGTTTTGTCTATGAGACTTTTAAATTGCAGTTCATACCCGCTACATCCTGCCCAGCTATTTGCTTTGTAATTCTGTAAAGATTCTTCTTTCCATCCGTACTCTTCAAATCATTCATCAGCTATTGTTTCGTCTTTTCCTGAGCTAGTGTAACACTCTTCCTTGTGTTTCTTCTTGCTTCTTTTTATTTATTTCTGTCGCTTACATTCTTAGTCTTCTGCCATATATGTTGTAGCATCTTTTCTTCTCTTCGATGGCTTTTGCTGCCTCTTCATTCCACCGCCACGTCTTGTGGTGCCTTGGTGGTCCTTTTATCCATTCCACTTGCTCTGCTGCTTTTAACCATGCCGCCTACGTAGAGTTTCATTTTTCCTGTGATATGTTAGTGAAATGTAATTGAACGGTGTGCCTTGTGTGTTGATAGCCAAATCAACAACATATGCATTGTTGTTTGTAGATTTGAGACATTTGAAGTTAACAGCTTTGAACAATTTTGCATTAACTATGCTAATGAGAAACTTCAACAGCAGTTCTGCTTGGTAATTAATTATTTCTCTCTATTTTTTGATTTATTTGGAAACAAAGCATGACAGTATTAACTGCTGATGATTTTTGTTAAAGCACAAATACACACCTTACTTAGTTAACTTTTTTTGTATCGTTGTTTTTTTATCTTATATTGCTGTATGACAGCCATTCAGTTTTGCTGTTGGTCAATTAATGGGAAGGGTAATCAGCCTGTAAAATGTCCAGCTCTAACAGTTCATTTTTCACAAACATGACTTGACTTTGAGTAACTCCAGAAAACTTGGCTGTTAAACAAATAAGGAAAGTAGTTGTCATATTCGCAGAAAGGTATATCTGTTTGCAGAACTTATGTTGTAAGTTTTTGTGCACCTGGTGTATAGTAACTTTCTTACATCACAGAATGCTGTGCGTTCTGTACTCATTTCTGTGCATTTTGTTTATTTGGAAAGTTGAAGCAGGAAACAGCTCTCTACTCAAAACTGTCCTGTGCTAAGTCTGTTTGTGCAGTTAATCGGGGTTTAATATTTATGTGAGAATAAGTTATTGCTTTGTTGTCTTGTTGTACTAATAGACTTTTTGCTGAATGTTTAATGATGCTGTTGAATGCTACAGCACGTGTTCAAACTAGAGCAGGAAGAATACATGCGCGAGCAGATCACGTGGTCTTTCATTGACTTCCATGACAACCAGCCATGCATTGATCTCATTGAAGATAAACTTGGCATCCTGGACCTTCTTGATGAAGAATGTCGAGTAAGGCTGTTGATACGTTAGCAGTGACGGCTTCATTGTTTTGCATAGCTATACCAGCCGACAGCTAGAAACAATAGTAGAGGACTATAGCGTGCGGCAAAATGTACCCCCTGAAGTATTTTGCTGTTTTCTAAGCAACCGCTTGGAGTTTTGACGTGAAATTTCACACATTATTACTTATTCATAATCACATGAAAGTGCCAAATGACATTACATTATTGTTCACTGTGCGGAAATTATCGAATTTATGAGTGACCACATAGTCCTTACTGATGGTTACAGAATGTTTACGCATCACATTTGTAGAAAAACATTGTCATTTGAACAATATAACAAACAAGTCGAAAATACCAGTACTCGATTTGTCCACCGCCAGCTAAGCATGCATAAGTGAAGTTTTTACTCGTGAATCTCACTGATCGATCATCGTGGCAATTAGTCCCAGATCACCTGCAGTGCTTGCTAGCCCACGGCGGTAGTGTCAGCAATAAATACTTTACTGAAATTACCAAGACATTGTGGATGAATAAATTGAACAGACTAATTGTGTGCAAAGTTTATGTTAACAATGTTACCTGGTTCTTCTTTCTATAAGCATTAGTCTTTTCGGTACCTTTTGAATGTGCGAAAAAACTGGTCACTCCAAAAATTCTGTAACTTTGCAACGGTTAAAGACAATCAAATGCCGCTTGACAATTTTATGTATGTATGAACGTTGAACGAGTAATAAATGTGCAAAATTTCGCATGAAAATTACAAGCAGTTTGCTTAGAAAATGGCAAAAAAACTTTAGGGGGTGCTTTTTGCCACACACTGTATGGTCTGTACATTCTTTCATTTGCATGTTTATGTTTAAGAACGAAGGGAACATGAAGATGGCATCATGTGACTATGATAGGCTTCAAACAATATGAATGATGAAGGTGCATATGAAAGATAAACTGCAGTAGAAAGTGATGCAGAACTAATTCATTGGAAGATTGAGTTGTGAATTACTGATTAGAGGTAACAGAGTATGCCAGCTGACAACGTTGCTGATCAGTGTGGAGACTTTGTAGATTGGTATGTAGCATAACAGCATAAGCAAAGCTACTGCGTGTGTGAGATGGCCAAGTGAAATTGGATTATTAAAAAAGCAGTAGGCTTCAGCAGTGGCTGGTTGCTGGTTGTTGGTTGTGGCGGTAATGATAATGATAATGATGGGATAATACTCCAGTGAAATAAATCAACTTGTTACTTGACTGTGATGTTGTTGTTACTCTGACAGATGCCAAATGCATCCGATGGTAACTGGTGTCACAAGGTGTGTGACATGCATGCCGCTAAGTCGAAACACTTTGAGAAGCCGCGATTGTCACAGACATCATACATCATCATTCACTTTGCTGACAGAGTCGAGTATCAGATTGAAGGGTTTGTGGAGAAGAACCGTGACACGGTGCTTGATGAGCAAGTCAGACTGCTCAAAGCCAGCACTGTAAGTTGACTGCTGTAGTTGAATTTACAATTGTTTACCAGTGGATTTAATGCACCATTTGTGTGGTGTAGAGGGATATAAGGTTACAAGTTTTAAAGTTTTATGTTGATGTTTGCTGTTGGATGTTTTTAATGTAATTTTTCATAATGAACTTTTTATAGTCAGTTAAGTGATATTTTGGTACTTTTCGGCACATTTGTCACTTGTGTGTTTTGCGTTTAAAACAGTTGATGGCTTATACAACTGTTGTCGTGCTATGGTGGGTAGTTCTGTTTGTAGAAACAAACCTGTAACGATGTCTGCGTGACCGTGTGTTATGTGTGTGTTATGTGCATTGTCATAGTACCAGCTTGTAGCTGACCTGTTTGAAGACAATGCACAAGCAGTGACAAGTCCAACGCGTCATTCTGGTGGAGTTGATTCAGTGCCAGTTCGGCCTGCCAAGCAGTTGCCGAGGTCATCCTCACAACAGAAACAGTCTCGCAAGACAGTTGGCTCTCAGGCAAGTTAAAGTAGTTGCTGCCGTTGTTGGTTGGCTGGAAAGTCTGACTCAGCAAAGCTTCTAATGTGTTGACTAATTTTATAATTCTTCTCAATAAGACTTGTTATGGCCGCCCTTATAATAGTAAGGACAGGCCGTTATGATAGTAAGGACAGGCTGTTATGTTTTGCTGCTGATGTTTCTTTTTATGACGTGTGATCTTGGAGGTCCCTCGACTGATTTCCACCAAACTTTCCCACATTAGGAAGTGAGTGTGATTTGAGAAATTTGGTCAGAAATTTGGGGCCTCTCACCCTTAGTATTTGGGGCCCAAAACATGAAAATTTGGGACCTGATTTTGGACTTCTGAGTTCATGGCAGATAACCTCTGAATGGAACAAGATATCATCAGTGAGAAAAGTGTTGAAAGCTACAGATACTCCGCTAGGTGGCAGTTTACCCATTTGTGCTTTGAAAATCCACTAACAAAAGTTATTGATGTAGTTTTGACCCACCCTGTATACATTTTTAAACGATCATATCTTGGGTGCTAGGGGGCTCTGCTCCTTCAAAATTTTATCATTGCTAGAGAATGACAGTAGCTTACTAACCATCCCACATCTGTGGAACCCTCCCCCGGGCTGACGCCCTAAAGGGTGGCCATGTCTTTGGGGAATTGCCACATCTTGTTCTGAGCTTTTTATGACTGGAATTAGTGCCTTAAGTAATTAATATCACCTATGCATTCAAAAAAGAAAGGAAAAGAAGAGAAAGATGGAAAGACACCACAGACACGTCATCTGTTTTGTAAGCTTAGGAATGAAAATATCGGGGGCAACACAACATTATGGTACGTTGTTTGCATTATGTAGGTCACTCTGTGTGTGCTAGACCATATCTCTTGTTTCAGTAAACATAATGGCATAATGAAATTAATAGTACCGGTAATAATAGTAATAATAAAATAATAATAATAATAATAATGTCAGCAGAATTTGGGGTGCTGGCAGTTGCTAGGTGGCAGCATTGTCGATGCCGAGGTCATTAACGATGTAACATTGGCTTTAACACTGACACATACTCGGCCTGCTGGTTTGTGACTTATGGGCTTTTTAGTGGTGTGATATAATTTTATTATTGTAATGATAATTAGTAAGGTGCCCTCAGCACTGGGTGCCTGCTCACGCAGCCATCACCCCACAGGTAAGGTAAGGTAAGGATTATTAGTAAGGTTATATTATGTTATCAGTATCATCAGATTTAAAACAGATCTTGTGATGTTTACAGTTTCGTGATTCTTTGAATCAGCTAATGAAGACTCTGTTCACTACAGTTCCTCATTACATTCGCTGCATTAAGCCAAATGATTCCAAGCTGCCATTCACGTATGTCTACTGTGTTGTGTTACATTACATAATGTTGCATTGCTGTGAATTAGCCATGCCATCAATGTCAAATCAGTGATATATTGTATGCTCTGTTCCTATGCAAATGATTTGTATTGTTCGGCATTATTTTGGGGCATTGTGTATGTGCATCATGAGAGTTTTGGGATGTGAAAGAATTACAAATGTTTTTGTCTTGTCTGTGATGTTGTCCATTTGGTTTGTGCTTGATGCTTAATGCTTGATAATGTCTATGAAATGATGTACGTTGTTTATCTTTCTTGTTTTCAGCTTTGAGCCAAAGCGTGCAGTTCAGCAGCTGAGAGCCTGTGGCGTTCTGGAGACAATACGCATCAGTGCTGCTGGTTATCCTTCAAGGTTTGCACCTGTGGTTATTGATATTTTCTGTATTATATGTCAGTCAGTATTGCTGGCTTGTCACGTTCACACTTGTAGCTGTGCTTTCAATTGAACTTGTGTACAGTTTACATGTTGTGTGTGGTGTTACAAACTACAGAAAGAATTTGTGTGCAGGTGGACATACATAGAGTTTTTTCGTCGTTATCGTGTACTGGCTCACAGCAAAGAGATTACTCGCAGTAGCATGCGCAAGACTTGTGAGCGTATTCTGCTCAAACTCATTCAGGTTTGTCGTCAGTGCTACTTCATTTGTCTTCATTTTCTGTCGTCACTGTGTCAATATAATGTCAGTGCTGGATTGTATTTCTTAAGAATTACATGTATAATTGTAATTACCGTATATACTCGCGTATAAGTCGATCCGCGTATAAGTCGACCCCCTAAAAAACGAGCTTAGATTTGGTCTAAAATGCTTAACCCGCGTATAAGT
>Ga0209679_1001549_pt1 | contig 10007 bp, 5 predicted proteins | sample WorMetHEROISLAND_4_FD_187408 | JGI IMG/M metagenome (GOLD analysis project Ga0209679, IMG submission 187408) | Marine gutless worms symbiont microbial communities from Max Planck institute for Marine Microbiology, Germany - Olavius sp. 2 HERON... ...
CGCGCGGCAGCATATCGACATCAGCAATACATTTCACAATTTCAAAAATGGTTTCAGCAGTTAGGGCAGACGCCACAGAAGTGCCCACCTCCAGACAAAAAGCTCTAGCACCAACGGTTTAGCCGCAACAGGGCCGCAAAGTGGATCCAAATTTAAAAAAAAATTCTCGGAAAACACTACGACCAGAAAAATACGCTGAATCCATTGGTGAAATCCGTTTTCAAATCCGTTCACAATCACGGGAGATATTTGCAATTTTTTGCCCGCCATGTCTGCTCTATCCAAAACGCCGCAACGCGGCCACTACAAACTATACGCGCGCGGCCGATACTTTGCACTGGGCCATGCCCTGTGCAGCTATTTCTAGTTTCGAATTGTTTCTGTTAGCTCTGCGTATGGCCACATTAATGTGGATGTTTTAAAGCCAAGTATGCACTGCTGCCACTGCGAGTGATCAATGACCATGGTCAGTGGTCAGTGATCAGCATGAAGCCCGTTTCATCTATTAACACGCAATCTCTTAAACATAGCTTCATCAGAGATTAACAATCTCAAGGGATTAACAATAACAAGGTGCTGGCGTTTCGCCTTTGAGTCTGAATGTTTGTAATCTACCACTGACAACTTCAACGCAAGCAGCACATTTCAAAACTGATGATTAAAATGACATTGATCAAAATAATGACGGCGCGATATCGCTGATACAACATGACAAGAAAAAATTGAAGTAAAATAACGAGTAGCCAGATTAATTTTAATTTACCGCACGAAAACAGACAGAAAATTAACGAATAAAACGTCACCAATGCGGGAAAATGCACACCACTCTCCAGTCCAGTCCACCAACCTAATAAAATCTTTACGTTACCGTTGCCGTTTTTCTGTCGATTTATAGACAACGTACCGGACGGACTGTCGTAGAGAACGGCGACCGACGTCCAGCTGTAATGACGGACGACGTCGGCGGTGAGGCGATAGAGGTCCGCTGGCTGCGGTCGCACTGACAGCAGATTGCGCGGTATGAAATCCTCCTCAGGCGCATCGTCAGTAGTGAAGTACGGAATACCGAACTTCTGAGTCGCCGTCAGCACTGACTGCACGTACGGTCCGATGATCGCCGATAGGTTCTTTGTACCGACATCCATGTACACTGGTTCGCCGGTCACAAGTAGGGATGCACGATGAAATATTTCACTTTGAAATATTTAGAAAAATTCATGGAAATTTTGAAATATTTCAAGACCCTTCTTTGAAATATTTCATGAAATTTTTAATTTTCATTATAAAGTGAAGTAAAACTTTTAAAAACATGATTGCAGCATATGAAGTTAGTAGGAAATACATATAATGATATTCATGCATAACAACAGATACTTACCTTTAACTGGTTTACTTACTTTGTTGCAGTGAACTATATAGCTTCATCGTGAAATTTTTGAAATATTTCAGAATTATTTCACGAAATATTTCATGAAATATTTCACGCCAAAAAATTTCATGAAATTTTACATCACTAGTCACAAGTGGAATAAAACTTGGTGTGCTATTTTAAAGTTTTTTTTAACTTGTTCATATAATGTTGATATAAATCACTGCCAAAAATTGGCGTTACACGTCACTGGCATTTTATGTAGAAAAAATCTCATAATTATATATTATCTGAGAAAATCTCTAAACACTTAGTTTCAGGTAACGAATACTGCGCATCTTATTCTTTCGTGCAAATGTACATCGACTGCCGATGTGCATTTCGCCGCCGGCTAAAGTCGCATCTGCTCCAACTATAGGTTTTAATTAAGAAAACTTTTATCAACTGTTTTAATGCACCATTGTTCTTATCTCGTATATGTGAATGGCGCGCTACAAATGTTCATTACTATTATTATTATCATTATTAATTTTTTGACCCTCGGTATATATAATCCCGAGGGAGTTTAAAAATTAAGCAAAAGTAAATTATTATTAATATAAACTATCTGTTACTGTTGCTACGGTTTCCAGTTCCGGCAATATCATATTTATAGTCAGAAATCAGAATAAATATCTTAACTACGCCAACATTTATCTATGTTAGTCTTAAAACTATTAACTGAACATGAGTTAACAAAGTATAGATGGCAGACTGTTCCACAAGTTAATAATTCTCTGAGTAAAAAGTATTTTCATTTTTCGCACATCATATTTACAGTAGGCCTAATGCTTAACTAATTTGAAATTGTTTCCCCTTGTGACCGTGAAATCACAGCGAGGCAAAGTAGGAGAAACTGTGCAGTCATAGACATAGATGCCATGTAAAATTTTATATGTTTCAATCATATATCCTCTGTATATCTTATATTTTAACGTGGGAATATCTAAATATTTCAATCTATCAGAACACGATAATTTACTGCAAGCGATGATACCATTTTAGTTGCTCTTTTCTGTACTTTTTCTAACATTTCAATGAGACCAACCTTATATGGAGACCACACTGAGTTTGAAATCTTTAATGGCTTCTTACCATTGACTTATAGAATAAAACAAATGATTCCTTTCCTACATGGGCAAAATTTCTGTTTATGAGTCCCAGAATCGAATATTGTAGCTGCCCAAGTTCAACGGATGAACGTTCTACATCACTGCGTCATAGGACTCTTCCAGGGCGAACATATTTAATATCCGAAGGGGTGATAGGTAGGAAGGATAAGTTTATTACATCGTAGAGGTTGGCAAATTAAGGAATGGAATTGATAATGATTCAGTTGCATCATGGAATGTTTCAGGGAGGGGAGCTAGGTTGTTGGGCGAAGGTTATCGCAGAACTGCCAATTTGGAGGACGACACAGATATTGATGAGAAACATTTGTCCTCAAAAGATGAGGGACCGTAAATGATTAGGCCTAGTTTTGCTATGCAGTGCTGCTAGGTGCAAAATGGGAATTTTCCCTATTTTTAATATCGGAAGCATTGTAACATTTTTATAGATCCGTGGGTGTACGTATAGCGCGTGTAAGTAAACAAAGATTATTTATCCGCGATTTACTTTTCACCGAGTTTTTCGCTTTCCGGTGATCACGTATCCTCTCTTCAACTTTGAGCAGACGTGGTTGCATCTTCGCTTCTCGCCAACAGTGGCAGTGGGTTTTTGAGCTCCGTTGCTTATTCTAGTTTTATGTTCTGAATCAATTTCGTAACTACAATAGTAGCCTCTTTACCTTTGATGAGCGAATCCATTGTCATTTCGTCACCGTATTCGATCGTCTCGAACTGCATGTCGACGTCCCTGATTGACCGAGATTTACGCAGGTTGTTCCAGACGGCGGCTACGTGTCGAGTCAGAGGAGACGTAGGCTGATCTCGTGCAGGATCAAACTTGGATGATGTGTTTGGCTCGTCAGCAATCACACCTTCATCCGCATCCGCAGTCGACGACATCGCACAGAACAAAACGGTTATTGGACTTTTTGTTTCCAAACACTTCTGCGTAACTTCCGCTAACCATACTAGGGATTCCTAACTCTTTTCGTTCCCTCTCCGCACCCCAGTAATCCCCGGCTCCCCACCTTACTCTTTGCGTCCAATCTTAGTGAGGACAAGAGCAGATAACGATAAAACATAAAAAATCGGACCTGGGTACGAAAGGTCTTATTAAGAATACTTGAAATTGATCACGTACTATGTTTCTGTTTCTCAGCAACAAAATCAAACAGAACATTTAATAATAATATGATCTAAATCCAATAGTTGAACGCCGTAATTGTTACTGCAATCACAAAAGTAGGATTAAAGGTAAACAATGCAACTATTTAATAACACGATTATAATCAAAATATAATGGAAGATTTGAGCTAATGTCGTACGATTTTATGACATATTATTATCATGCCAAGACGACAACGCTAAAGATGATAATGACGGTGATTATTGTTATCGTCATCGTATTAGATGCTTAACCCACAGTAAGCCTAAATATAATCCGGAGAAAGTTAAATTAAGAGAAAAATGTAGAAGTCATCACGATGCGTGCAGTCAGCTTCCGGCAAACTGCCGTGTAATAGAACAGCGTTGAAACGCTGCACCATCACCGAAAGCCGATGAAATGGAAAACAAGTTTGTAGTCTCTCTAGCTTCGCTACACTCATACGATACGATGAGAAAATTTTACCATGTGCTTAGAAATTGACGAGTAGACAAATTAATGTCGGCCTAACGTCCCACAGAACGAGCATAAGACCATGGTCGGTATCAGTTTTGTGTGCAGGGTGGCTCAAAATAAAATGTCCCACTGGACATTTTTCTCGACAACTGATAGAGATTTCTCACCAAAATTTCAGAATTTACAGCGGAAAGAGTTTCCAACAATCCCTGAAAATTTCATCGAAATATTTTCATTGCTTCAAAGCTGAAATATTTTATTCCATATTTCAAAATTACGCCGAAGAAATGGACAGTCACTTGTAACGTTCAATGTTAGCAGTTTATCTCAAAGCACGTTCTAAGTGACCATCCCAGCTTTCACACAAACTCAAATTCTTTTTGTGAAGCTTAATGTGGCTTATTATGGCCGCCCACCAGCTAAGCTAGCCACAGGTCATTCTGTTTTACCACTGTAGTTTAGATCGTCTTTCTTTTTTCGCCGCCTAATCTCCGAGATCGCTGGTGACCCAAATTGGGTAAGGGAGGAGAAAATGGTAAGTTGGGGGTAGCGCCTTAGTTGTTGGGAGATAGACGCCTCTGCTTAAAGCGACGCCTACTGAAGGTCTGACTGAAGCAGTCACTTACGCAACATTTAGCTCTTCGAAACAGTTGCTGAATGATGTTATCTTTATTTGATTCATTGATAAAAAATCTATTGGTATTAGGCACGATAAAAAATTCACATAATTAACTGTACTCATCCGTGGCAACAAAAAAGAAGCACGCCGGAGCAAAACGCTATTTTCGCACAAGAATGACGTACAGTCATTCGCTGATGGTGCTTGTCGATGTGTCAAAAATTGACTACAGCAGTTCGATATTACTCGATCTCGGAGTCAAAATCATGAAATCTGTTATTGCAGCTTGCTTCCGCCACAACAGTTGCTGCCTGCCAAACGTCAGGTCTCTGGCAGGTTCAGAAACAGTGCCCCAGTGTATAGGTCACGCTAGTTTTCTGACATTAATATTTCACAAGGTAGTGCAGCAACGCGTTTAAGGTGTGGTGGGATCTTTAATAGACTTATTGCAAAATTCACTGTATCAGTGAAAGTATTTTTAAACCGGTGAATATTTGGCGAAGATATAATAAATAATCGAAGTGGTTGTTCTTTATCAAACACGGTGTAGTTAGTACAGACGACTTATAGAAACTTGTTTAATACATACATATCAAGCAAGCAAGTCCAGTGAATAGGGGAGACAAGCAAATACAAAATTCTTCAAATTTAACCAAAGTGGTATATAGGGCTGGTGTAAAAATTACAGGAGACCGGATAGGGATGACTTTGTTGGATAATGGGTGATTGCCGTCTACACTGGCATCGCTTGCTGGGTACAATTTCAGTCGCATGCACAAGCCCTATGTTGTCGCCATACCATAATACGGAGCACAGGGATACGCAACAGTGGTGTGAGTCTGTGATGCAATACGTTCATAGTTACAATTGCACGGTGCATGTATGTGACAGCATACCTAGCATTACAAACCTACAACGCATATTGAGTGTTTTACAAGCTTCTCCTTCGCATTACGCACGATGAGCTAAGTAGTACTTGCTAACCATGTTCGTTACTGCAGTTTGGTTTCATGGACTAGCAGTTTCACCAAGACACACGCAAGCAGCATAGGCGCTGACAGCACAATGATGGAAACTATCAACTGATTGTTGCGTTGGCGGTGCCTCGAAAACTCGCCTGCATTTTCGGTTATCTCGTTGCAGCTGAGTTTGTCAGGACGTCAAAAAAACTGCCAGCGGCTTCGTGACGGACGTTTCCTTGTCGACGGAGAGACGCGACATTGTGCAGCCTTCACTGACAAGTAATTACACATCGGAAGTGCCTTCGCCGACGTGACAGGTCAACGCAGTCGCTTCATGTCCAGCACTCAACGGCGGTTTTTTGACTGCAATCCGCTAACATTGAAACCAGATTTTATTCCACGGTCGCACTCATACTGCCTATCTCTACCGTTGTGTCTGGAGTGGTATAACGGGTCGATAACTCCACGGGTACACTCAGGCAACAACAGAAAGCCCGCAATGCAAAGACATTTCGAAGACTCATTTTAAGAGTCGGTCCCGCTGCAAAAAAAACCAAAGACACTTTGCGACCGTCGAATGTCACGTGCAACTGCATCTTCTTACCCGCCTGTTTTCCAGCCTACAGGGTGTCCAAAGAAAAAACGGGCTTGTAATCTTTTCGTTGCAGTATATTAAGAAACAAAAAAGATATCTCTGTAATAATGGGTATATACATGTTTGCAAAACTTGTGCGAACCAAAAAAGTATAAATTTATCCACCACAACTGTACGCACTTTACCTCGTGATGGCGTAATTTTGACGTAAAACGGTTCTCTATTGAGGATGAGCTGGTTATAACACCATTTAAATTTTTAATGTTAAGAGTTTCAGCGAAATATGTTTGGCGATAATTTTTCAGTAATCAGATTCAGCTTGTTTTGGTTATCTCTGTGCCAAAAACGTCAAATATCTTTATTGCTGCCAAAGTGGGATGACAAAATCAGATGCCTCTTTTACTGAGACACGGTGTGTACATCGGTGACTTTCGCAGAGCATTCAGTTGCGGGTTCACCTAGGCTAGGCCAACGCACAGCTCTTACAATATTCACCATCTTTTGTTGCTGATCGGCGTCACTCGATACGAATCCCGGACGAAAGGCCACCGGACAAAAGGCCACTAGGCTGGTTTTTTTACAAAATGGAATTAAGACGCCAGGAAATGTAGTCCCTTATTATAAGCTCACTTATACGATAGCGACGTTGAAAATTTGACAATTTTTTGCCTTACTTTCCTTTCTGCTGTAATTTTTTGCGCCAATCCAAGTAGTTTGCGGACATGTCCTTTGTTTTTTGTGTATTTTACCAGGTTTCTGCAACTTGCAAGAATGAACGAGTTTACGTGCAGACGTATATGAGAAAGACCATACAACATAACAGAATAAGCTCATATTCTTAATAGTTTGTACATTATAACTTTTCTTGCTCATATACACGTATAGCAAACAAGATAATGCACAGCAATCGAACATGATGCGCGCAATAATCAGAAGCATGCGATTAATGCAAATACCCATATGAACTAATGAAATATACTATCGAATTACGGTTAGTCAGTAACTGTCCACAGTGTACAGAAGAAAAAAACTGCTCACACAATAACCTGCAGTGGTATAACCTCATTGAACTATACGCACACGAAAGACAGCTATAGTGATTAGGGCTTATACGCATGGTCTGATGACTTTATTTCGTCCGCTGGAAAACAGGTCGGGTGGCCTTTTGCCCGGTGGCCTTTTGTCCCGTGGCCTTTTGTCCGTTCTAAGAGTTCTATGACTCTCAGTCGGTCAAGAGCACCAACGAATGATTGAGTTAGTGGTCTTAAAAATTAATGCTAAGGTCTCGACGCAGAAAGTAATGCGTGGCCAGTCCATACTCCTCACCTATTTCAGCACATTTGTACAATCATTGCCTATTTGACCGCGCCAAAGTGGAGAAATATTAATGTTGTGTGCCACGTCCGATGTCCAGTAGCAAATTTTTCGTACGCGCTGACAAGCAACTCACCATTATAGGCAGATCGGATTCGTGTCGTACGTCTTATTTTTGTGTTCGTGTGATCATACGCGTGTTGATGTTGATTTTTCCGTTTTTGTGATTAGTCGTTAATGTTTTGCAATGTGCTCCCTTTAAATTTAATTGTCGGAATTCCAAAACATCTCATAGAGTAATAATAAACTCAATTACTATAGGCCTATATTGATTATTCTATAAACTAATATTCTGTTTTTATTGTATTAAAATTTAAAGTATTTTCAGAATGGTTTTTAAATAAGAAAGCAATGTTACGGATAAAGAAGCCTAAACTGCTCGAATCTTAGCGTTCAACAGTGCTACTGTTACTGGCTGGTCAGACGCCAGAAACATCGATTACCGAATCAATTGTCCTATTTTCTCTTTCTCCGACTTACAAAACAATACGTTAAAGACATGTGCAGACGAAATATTCGACCATCATAATCGATATATGCCGACTACTCAGCCCAACGGCGCTTTTGAAATTATTTTTTGCTGATACGCTCGCTGATATAGGCTTATCGAGAATGCAATTCATCACCGGATGACGTATTGACAGACAAGATACGACGTTGCGGCAGCGGCCAACGCTCGGCCATCACTACTAGCTAAAGCCATTCATCGGGCAGCGTCGATAACGTAAATAGGGATTTTACCGCATCGATGCATCAATCAGTAAAGATTAAAATCACGCAGAACAAAAAATAAGTCTACGGCACGAATCTGATATGCCTATAATGGTGAACTGCTTATCGGTGCGCGCATAAAAATTTACTCCAGGGTCTCATTAAACAGAGTTAGTTGGTTAAGAACACGGTGCGGTGAAATGTGACATGACAACCACCGCAGCAGCAGCAGCAGCAGTGGCCGTCGGCGACGTCACAAGTACTGCCGACTGATCGAGCGAAGATCACTCGCTACGATGTCGCCGCGTTCGTGACCCGCTCACTCCGTTATCCGCAGCCTAACGATCTTCGCCACTTGAACCTGTGGATGAAACGTGGTGAATCATCCAATACAGTGCGTGCTCCACTCCCATTACAGCTTATCCGCAACTGCATGTCCTAAAATTCTCAGACTTTTTCCGTCTCAACAGCGATTCGTTCCGGCGGGCTTCTTCAGCGCATTAGAGGTTTCTTAAATGATATGCGATATATAAATTCACGTTTTACTTACTTAGATGTATTTTACTTACTTTACTTTCAGTTCATCCGCGTCCTGAGGTGAAAACTAAGAACTGTCAGGATGTTCATAGGAAATATTACAAGAAGCTCAGCTACCGCTTAGAAACAGAACGTCAGCAATGCATTTCTTTGAAGCTAAGTTACTTTCTATCGCCGTAATGACCTACAGCTGTGTCTAATCACCTTAGGAGCCTACGTCCGATGATACGGCTAATTTGTTACGCACACAGCGCATACACTTCAGCATGCGACGGCATCACGTGTGCATGACGCGCGACCCCACTGTCGTTTGAAGTCTCATTTCTAGAGAACCCCTGCGAATATCCGCATAATCTTTATATTGTCAGAAATTAGAGTCCCTGAACTACATGAAAGCTGTTATGATAGTGGTCTATCTGTATTTTCTTTTGCGCAATAGTTTTCGAAAGCCAAGAAAAGGTGTTTAAGAGGAACGTGAACGTGCGACCCCACTGTATTTAACGTCTCCTTTCTAGAGAACCCGACCGAATTTCCGCACATACCTTATATCGCCAGAAACTAGAGTTCCTGCCAAAGATTTGCAACGCTGAAGTATATGTCTATCTTTATTAGTTTTCGCGCAATTATTTTCCGAAGTCGCATGGTGTCAGCCAGCTAAACCGGCGCGAAAAGAGAATTTAACGCGAAATAGCCAGTCACGGTCATTCAAGGTCAAATATTTTGGGGTCACTGGAAAGGCGATAAGGGACTAAATAATATGACATAATAATGTTGGCCTCATTTCCTAAGGTGCCGAAGACGTAGCGTCCAAAAGCCCTGAAAATCGACGTTTTCGATTACCCCACTGTCGTTTGACGCCCCCTCTCCAGAGAACCCCTGCAAACATCCGCATATATCTTATGTCGCCAGAAAATAGTCATTGGCCTACATTTCTGCTGCTGACAGTAGGCTATGGGTCTATCTTCATTCAAATTTTTGCGCGCGACAGCGTATGCTGTAAGCGCGCATATGCTATCGCAATTCCGTCTGTCTGTCCGTCTGTCCGTCTGTCACACGGGTGGATCAGTCAAA
>Ga0209679_1001550_pt1 | contig 10006 bp, 3 predicted proteins | sample WorMetHEROISLAND_4_FD_187408 | JGI IMG/M metagenome (GOLD analysis project Ga0209679, IMG submission 187408) | Marine gutless worms symbiont microbial communities from Max Planck institute for Marine Microbiology, Germany - Olavius sp. 2 HERON... ...
TAAGATTTATGCGGATATTCGCAGGGGTTCTCTGGAGAGGGGGCGTCAAACGACAGTGGGGTAATCGAAAACGTCGATTTTCAGGGATTTTGGACGCTCTGTCTTCGGCACCTTAGGAAATGAGACCCAGATTATTATGTACTATAATTTAGTCCCCTGTCGCCTTTCCACTCCAGTGACCCCAAAATGTATGACCTTGAATGACTGTGACGGGCTATTTGGCGTCAAATTCTGTTTTCGCGCCGGTTTGGCTGGCTGAGACCGTGCGACCTCGGAAAGTAATTGCGTGAAAACTAATAAAGATAGATACATACTGTCTGCGGCGCAAATCTCTGGCATGGACTCTATAGTTCCTGGCGATATAAGGTTTGTGCGGATATTCGGTCGTGTTCTCTAGAAAGGAGACGTTAAAGGACAGTATATTTTTTTTAAATTCAATCAAAAAAGTCAAATTCTCAAACTGTGCTTGCGGCTACCTGCAAGATTTTTCTTCCTGCCTTTGCCTTTTATCCGCCTTAAGTCTATAAGCTCTGTTTCTCCATCGTTTTTCGGCCTAATGCAAGCTCTGTTCCCATCTCACCACCTTGGTAACGAACGTGTGATATAGGCGAAGGTTCAGCACAAGAAGTTCACAACATGCATTGCAGACAAGTAGCCTATAGGATGTATAATTGTATATGATGTCGTTGGCACTCGTTGCTACGTGGGTATAAACCATAAAATTTGATGGCAATGCTATACAACAACAAGTAGGCCGTGCTGTCGCAAGGAAACCGCGCGATGCCGCAGCTGTTCTTTTTGGGTTTAAAGTTCGCCGACAACATTCACTACAAGTTTAAGAGTAGCCAAACTTCGAAAGCCAGGCTCCAGAGCTCCAAATATACCGGCGCAAAACAGAATTTAACGCAAAATGGCCATTCTAGGTCAATAAAGGTCACGTGTTTTGGAGTCTGTGAAAAGGCGATAAGGGAGTAAGTATATAGTAAATACTAATGTTGGCCTTATTTGCTAAGGTTCCGACGATGTAGTGTTTACGAATGATCTGCAGTTTTTCCGCGGATTCCAAATATTCTGCGGATCACGGTCCGCTATTCCGCTTCCCACATCTCCGCTGGTCTCGCACTCGAGAACTCGCGGCAGCCCTAGTGGTAGCTAACTGTCATAAATCAAAGACGTGAACTTGAAAGCGAGTACGGCATACCATAGCTATATAATATATGGGCGCAGGCATGCGTAAATCTAAGGAAAATTTACACATATCTTGAGAACCACCGCGACTATGCGCATAAACCTTATATTGCCAGAATCTAGAGTCATTGGGCTACATCATCGTCGCTGATAGTATGGGTTTATCTTCATTCAATTTTTCGTAGTGGGAGCCTCCAACACACGTGTTTTGATACACAGTGCGTAATGGCCCTTCAAGGTTATCCACGGTCGTTGATTTTGGCACCAATTGAAAGCGCGTATGCGACTTCCTATTGGTCATCGGTAGTAACCTTGCTCCTATCTTGCCCCCTTTCAGAGATATTGCAGGTTTCCTGCTGAGAACTACCCCATCCCTATTCCACCCGAATTTTTGGGGTGTCCCCCTTGGACTAGATTGCCGATGTTGGACCCTAAGCTAATTATTCGTGTAGGCTAATTAGTTTCGAACTAGTTCAAGTACATCAACGTCACGAACGGACAGACAGACGGACGGACGGACGACTTACGATAGCAATACCGCGCTAGCACTACGTGCATCGCGCGGTAAAAAGTAGTCTCTTATGTGGTCAAACGCATAAACGTTTAGTTATGCTTATTGGTTATATTGTTCGACCAGTCACGATTCACTGTTCTGCCTTCTACGACACCCGCTACACATATACAGCATAACGCAACCGTTGCAACTTGCAGGGACCAAAACGCAAGCACTATGCTAAACATGTCCGACCGAGGCTACCGAGCGCGCTGATATTAGGCCTCCATAGGCCTAGTGAAGGCTACGAAGTTCCTGCTTTTGATCGGTAGCAGGAAGGGCGGCCTACGTGCACCGACATGTCGACGTTTTCATATTTTGTGCATATTTTGTAAGTATAACATTTTCATTTTATGACGTACTTCGTTACCATTGCTTCTCGACAGCATTGTGCTAACGTACAGCGCTAGCGAAAATGCTGTAAGCGCTATGATATAAGGGTGCTAAATCAACATGCAGAGCCAGGCTTCATCACCGAGTGATTGCGACGGCGAAGTATGTGCGCTAAAGCGCCGTTTAGAATTGCGCAAAAAATACGCAGTAAAGTAATTGCGCCAGAAATGCGCATATACATTTGCCCTGTGATGTACGTTACTGACGTGAATGGGCCTAGTAGCATAGTTGTTGAATATTTTTCAGGTACATGCATTAGAAGTGTATAGGCTACGTTAAGTTCGAAGTTTGTAGATTGTAGAGTGTAAGCAGTCTTGTTGTGATGTTTCTTGTACTAGTTTTGCACGGAGTAGACTATAGGTATGCAGCGGGGATTTGGGGATTCAAACCTACATTGGGGATGATTTTTTTTAAATTATAGTCCAGTACTATGCTAATGGTTGCAAATGTATGTCACAAAGACAGACATACATTTGCAACCATTAGCATAGTACTGAGCTGTAATTAAAAAAATCATCCCCAATGTAGGTTTGAATCCCCAAATCCCCGCTGCATACGCCACTGATATATATATATATAATGTTTTGTGCGTGTTTTTATACCACGAAATGTTTTTTATCTCAAAATGGGTTTGGCGGTACAGGCCCCGCTGGGGGAGCTTACAGCGCTCCTCAGATCCTCTAATTGGATTAAAGGGAGGCAGTGGTAAAGTGGCAGCGCATAGCAGGAGAGGGTTAATGAAGAGGCGCCGAGAACGAGACGCCGCACGCGCGTGGGGTGGGGATTGGAGATGTGGTACCCCACCCCTCCTCAGCCGACTATAGGGTGCAGTCTGGGAGAGCATCGTACCTACTATAGTACCACTGCGCAGGATCGTTCACATATTAAATAACGCCGAAGCCTGAAGGGGTGGGTGGATGGGGATCGGTGTAGTCTATGGGTGAGAAAGGTTCTTGTTATATTGTATTATGTGGAGTAGGGAGTAGGTTCTGCCCAACGTTATTAAAAAATTGTCAGGCGATAACTTAAAATTCACTCCGTGTTTGTAAAACTGATTAAATTTTACTTACATAGTATTTTGGGGTTATAAGATGTTTGCGCTGCATATATACAATAAAGAGTGATATGTTCAGTGTTCGTTTGGACAATTAGTATAATACGTGACCGTTTTAAATGATCAAGTCAATGGGTGTAGGTGAATGGTGACTGGATTTGTCAGATAGTCAGAGACAAAATGAAAGAATAACGCCGAAGAAAACATTGCCTCCTGCTTAGCAGAGGTAATTATGTAATCAAAATTCTAGAAGCATCACTGCTAAGTACCTGATAAAACACTACGACAGTATTCAGCCATATAGGCCTAGAGCATAGGCCTAACAGACACGGAAATAATCACCACAGTCGATAACAAGTCAACACAGTTATGAATTAATCTTCGAATTTAGTGTAGGCCTAAATGTTACCACCACAAATTCTGCGCACAAGAATTTGCACAGTTAAAAAGTCAAACTCGCCCCACATGGTCAGCATATTGTCTTATGCTATGCTTTAGTGTATTTGCCGGGTTTCAAATGAACTGAAGTCCACAGGATGTAGCCAACGGGCAGCAGCGGCACGGATTTCGTGAATATTTTAACTTCATAGACAAGTGACACAATGCAATATTCAAAGTCAAAAGTCATGGACACTGGACGAGAGATCGCACTCAACTGATGGGCGTATTTTGCGTGAGTGCTGCATGTCGTGTCGGCCATTTCGTATGCATGATGTTTTTTGACCCGGAAGGCGGGTCCCAAAAAGCCACTCTATAGTTGTTGTTGTTGGAATCAGTTCTCTAAAAATCCCTATAGGCTTTCTTAATACGCAGCGGAGCGCAACGAACCTTTGCGTACACATTCGTGCTCAAATTCCCTACAGATCTACCGTCTCAGACTTTCAGCTGACGTAACGCTATCATTTGTGTGTTCAAAGTTTGTTTCATGTTATCGATTTAAAACGACATTGAACCTTCACTAAACGTACAGCTGCTATCATTGGCTGCAGCACGATGGATGCGCGGCGCTGCACCTGCTGCACGAGCGTAGTGATGAATATTTTTATACAGGCAGGGCAGGGCTTACCGTAGGCCTATAGTAGAGTAAGTAAGCAAGCGGGCGCCTTCCGGGTCCATAGTACCTTTCGTACTTGTTATTGTAACGTCATCGTGTTGCACTTGGCGCAATAGCCTAAAGATTGACTGGTTGCCTAATTGATATCGTGTCGGTCATCATAGCCGTACATCTTCTTGTTCCTGTTACATCTGAATGAATCTATTAAGACTGCTATATTTTGAAAACAGTTTTAGACAGGAAAATATCGAATCTACTTTAAGTTACGACTTCCGAGTTATAGTAATGGAATTCATACTGTCCCAGGTTACACATATGACGCATTGCACGAGTTTCAAGTTTCAACCGCCAAAGCTTTGTTTCCTCATTGCATTTTTTGCTTTAATCGTAGTACTTTACTCATTTGTCACCGAAAAAGTGGGTGTGGGACCACGCTGTGGTGAGACTGGACTGCAAGTGCGTCAGGGCCGTACACGAGTTAGTTACAGTTTTGTTATAATATCCCAGTGAGAATGAGTCATTTCAGTCAAATAGGATTGGTTTGCCCTATCCTATTTGTCGGTAGTCCCTTCAGTTAGGCATACAGTCCGTCGTTTCCTGTCCTGTTCTCTGTTGCTGTCAGCCTGTCATAACGGCACAATCTAGTAAGTTCCCTAAAGTCAGCGTGCGACGATGAAACTGCCGTGCTGTAAATGTGATTCCCAGTCGAAAAACTCGAAACTATAGTATATGAGTCTTGCGTTTCAATATAAAAGGCCATCTCATGACATCTTTAACAAGTAGGCTAACCTAATTTCTGCGACGAAGAAAGTGAAAATTTGAACTAAAGTACACGAGATTTATCGACAGTTATCTCTGAGTTGTGAACTCGTCAGGTGGGCGCGGACGATAGCAGCTTACGTGACCTCTTTGTCTCAAATTGTACCACCGGCTACGTTTTTTTTCTGTGGAACGTTTTAATCAACAGTACTGTGAACTTCCTTCTGTCTGGAATTGTAAGCTATTTGATGTCTGAACTCTGCGTGTCATTGTGGCGGCTAGTGTTGCCAACTCTCCGGGTTTGACCCGAAGTCTCCGGGTTTCGGCCTTTGATCTCCGGGCACCTGGTGTAGCGCTGCAATCTCCTGGTTATGGAGCAAACCATTAGGCCTATGACCATTCTGGCGTGATTTCTTAGGTCCCAAAATGCTCCAAAATCAAAATTTTCCGGGGTTCCGCCCCGGACCCCGCTGGGGAGCTTACAGCGCTCCCCAGACCCCTAGCTGGTGGGGAGAGGCTCCCTGCCTCCTCCTTAAGAACCCCGCTCCCCTCCCACTCTCGGCCCTTCGGTCCTCAAGCTTCGGCCGTTCAGGCTTTGCTTAGGCCCCCTACTTGCTGGTCTCACGTCTAACCCATTACAGAGTTGGCAACCCTACTGTGGCCTTCAAGGCTCACACAGGCCTTGACGTTCGACTTTATTTTACATAATATAGATAACGCAACAACGCAACACTGTCTAAGACTTTTTTTACCTTTTCACTGTGAAAGTTCTCGTTATGTACATGGTACTTCGTTCACGTCGACGTTCCACGAAGTTTGAAGACAGTATGACCATCCGTTCAGTGATTCCATTCATAAGTTATGGGGAAATTATGCGCCTTTGCTTTGTGAGACCTGGTGACCTTGAACTTTGAAGTTTTGACCTTCAAAAGACATCGCGATTTCTTTTAGTTGCTATTTGTAATTTACACAGCAATGACGGAAAAGTTATGGTTGTTGTGGCGCGTTGTGACGTGTACCAAATTTGAATACTGAATTTTAAATTAAACGATGATGATGATAAATGATGAATTGGGGCTTAGGTCACGCTAGACAATAGAGACATGTAGTCGCGCAATCCGTGGTTTTATTGGTTTTTGTATCGAGAAACTGGGCAATTCCGATGACGCAGGGCCAATGTTTATGTCAGCGGAATTTCTCTAGGTATAGATTTTTACCCTACAGGCATTCGGCGCTTGCCAGAGCGGCGCTGGGCGGGAATCCAGGGGTCCCGACCTACAGCCCTTACTTGGGATATCTGCAGATTTGGTGCATTTTATGGGGGTAGGCCTAACTGTCAAAGCATGCTAGTTCAAATAATTCAACTTTCGGTGAAATGAAGCATCTTCATTATTCTCAGCACGCATTTATACGTAATTAGTAACTTGTATTATCATGCTAATGAAACCGTCATTGTTAATATGTGCAACAATGTCTCATGCCCGTTCCCAGGCTCCTTACAAACCATTCAAATGACGGATATTTAACATTCTGAACCGAGATCGATAACGATTGCTCAATTTGTTTTCCGTTAGCACGCATGCAGCATTCACGACTCACAAAATTACACTTATCGTGACACACTGGCACTATCTCTGGTTACGTGCCTGTGTGTGTTAGTGTTACGGAGAAATTATGAATAATTTTTACTCAGATCAGCTTATTTATAGAACGGTATTGGTCCAACTGTATCGGGAACATTAAAGGCCTGTTTCTACTACGGCTGCGCTGCGCTGCGCGTTGCGAGCGATAGTGAGCCGTAGTGGAAATACTTTTTAACTGTATGCACAAGAGTTTACGCTGGGAAAAATGAAAGACACACGACCGTCGAGATACGAAATATGATGAGTACCGGTATTGCGCAGTATTATGTACGTTTATTCTTCAGATAGACAGATAAAGTATAATACGAGAGGTTTGTGTGTGTCGTCGTAACAAATATACAGGGAGACGGTGAACGAATAGAGCGACAACAGTGTACAACTGTCCGTAACTGAAAGTCACTGCACGACGACAGAAGATACAGCTATTAATTTGAAGCACTCAATCTTATGAGAAAGATCGACATGTCGCTACGCACTGAAGGAACACTGAACAGATACGACTACTTGCGCGAAATGCACCGCTTGGCAACGTTCGCCGAGTGGTCTCGAAATGGCAACGTTTGTCCCCTGATTCTCGCCCGGCTCGGTTTCAGATACACAGGCCAGGATGACACGGTCATCTGCTGCCACTGTCAGACTGAGATACGAGGATGGAGCAGCGGTGATGACGTCAGGAGAAAACATAACTCGTGTTTGCAGCAATTCGACTGGAACAGTGAGATCCCATCCATCGTCAGCGATGTCCGTGAACATATTCCAACAACATGTAGAAGTTCGTCCCCATCAACAACAACAACAACAACAACGGTCGCCAGCAGTAAAAGGGACGTTCTGGACCACACCGCTTCCAATAGTCCGGCAGTTACAAGTTCAACCATAGTAAAATCAAATTCGCCGTTTTATGAAGTTTGTGAAGAAACACTGCGCCGAGCCAGCAGAAAGAACTTCTCGGACATTTACAGCAATACAGCAGTTTCTGCTGCTGCGTCTGTTCCAGCTGATATAATTATTGATCGGACGCGACCGGATTTAGAGCGTCTGAAGGTGGAAAGCGCTCGTTTGGCGACGTTCTATGACTGGCCGGAAAGAGTGGCGAGTATAGTTAATCCACGTGACCTTGCAAAGACTGGGCTGTTCTATACTGGACAGACTGACCGTGTCCAGTGCGCGTTCTGTCGTGGCTATCTACGGAACTGGGTGCAAGGAGACGTACCTGCCGATGAACATCGCAGACTCTTCCCGGACTGTCCATTCGTGAGGAACACCGACATCGGAACATTCGACGTTGTCGACAACAAGCAGATGCCAAATCAGGTATTAATTTGCATTACTAATAGGTCAACGAAATTGTTACGCTTCCAACGTCTCTGTTCATTCATTCTGCCGGCACTGGAAAACATTGATTTTTGTGTTGTGTTTTGCCAGTATATAATAACATCCAGCAACGAAGCTGCCATAGCGATACCGCCCACAGGTCCAGCGACAGATCGTCAGAGGACACGACCACCAAAACACCCGGAATTTTCGCAGCTACAAAAACGAACACTGTCTTTCCATGGAAAACGAGTTCCTGCTGGTCAGAGTGTTAACGTCCTTGCACTCGCAGGATTTTTCCATGTGGGTAAGTCGTGTAACCTGCATCGTTTGCAGCTGTAATGAACTTTTAAGTTGTGCACAGTTGTTAGGCACCAATTCTACCGTTACGGAATTAGCGGCCAGCGCGATATTAACGTGGATATATAATGCAACAGAATTCGTAAACGTTGTCGTGTAGAAGTTATTTCGCCAGAATCAGCTCACAATACAGCAATAGAGCTTTGAATTTTATACCGCACCGAGACCGTCTTACTCTCTGCGCATCTGTGGATGGTAGAAATGGCTGAGTGGTAGACGCATGTGTTTTGAAACAAAGTGCGTAATGACCCTTCAGGATCATCCAAGGTCGTTGATTTTGGCGCCAATCGAAAGGGCGTATGCGACTTCCTATTAGTTATTAATAGTAACTTTGATCATATCTTGCACCTTTTCTGAGATACGGCGATTTATTGGCTGAGGATTGCGATTTTTTCCTACCCTACTCCCATTTAACGCCCTCGCTCGTGGTGAACCCTTTCAAATTTCTCGATGAACTTTTTTCCCGAAAACTAGAGTCCTTGCGCCGCTATCTGTCGGTGAAGATTTCGTGATCCTAGCTTGTGTCGTTTTGACTCAGCGCCAGTGTGTGACAGTCAGACTGAGCAGCTCCGGCCACAACGCCCCCGTACAGACTATGTGGGACAGCGGGCATACTTTCACTTTCACTTTTTACCGGTCGCGCTGCGTGTTTTGTAAACAATGTACTACAAGGTCCGTCGGACAACGTGCGTTGTTTCTGCTGTGACGGCGGCTTGAAGCACTGGCAGCCGAACGACGATCCTTGGACCGAACATCGACGATGGTTTCCACGATGTCCTTACGTTATCGAACATGGAGACCAACTTCCGAATCCGAGAAACGTAAGTGTATCAGTCAGGCGCGCTGATATAAGAGTAACTGTGTATGCTTGCGGTGGTAACATTGAAACAGTGCTCAGACCATGTCCGCTTCTTAATTTATGGACTTCGTTGTTTGTTTAGGCTCCAGCAGAGCGAACAGTAAACACTGGTGCTGATACACGAGATACGACAACCAATAGTGAGTATCGATTACCTATTTATTACGTCAATGGTTCACCCTCTCGTATAAGTAGTGGCCAAATCCAAAGACGACGACGGCTATTCGAACGAAAGTAAAGTGTAAGTTTTTTTTGCACACGAAGTACAAGATGTGACCAAAAACCACCATAGGGGACTGAACGTCATCAAAATTTGTATTGGGACATTTTTTGTTAGTGTCAAATTGATAAATGTGTATTGTATGTAGGCTATAGGGCCTATTTTGGCTAATTTCGCCAACTGTGCCTATTTTAGAGCATTGAATGAATGACGAATATTTGCATGCGTTAAACTGGGCATTTTACGAAGTTATCTAGTCTGCATTAATTAAGGGCTTGGACGACTGTGAATCCTGCGATATGCTACGGCGATTATCTAATCTGTAATGGTTTGTTATCAACATGTGTGGTCACAGGTGTGCAGTATCGCGTCGAGCCTCGTGAAATCAAAGCCCGTCTTGATTCCCCGATAGTGATGGCTGTCATGGAGATGGGATACCCACGTGACCTCATCCGCCGGGCCATCGAACGGCGTCTCACTTCCACTGGTTTGTTCAGTTTTTTCTGCTGGTTTTTTTACTCCTCGCGCGCTACGTTCCTAACGTAGCGTAGAGGAGTATATGAGAACAATGTAATATTGAGGACCGACCGACCGACCGACCTTGCATTT
>Ga0209679_1001551_pt1 | contig 10005 bp, 9 predicted proteins | sample WorMetHEROISLAND_4_FD_187408 | JGI IMG/M metagenome (GOLD analysis project Ga0209679, IMG submission 187408) | Marine gutless worms symbiont microbial communities from Max Planck institute for Marine Microbiology, Germany - Olavius sp. 2 HERON... ...
CAAAGCACAGTAAAAGATGATCAGAGCAGTTGTTCAACATGTCATCCACTAGCTTTCACACAAGCTCGTAACCGTTCGCGCCACTGGTCAATCGCCTGGTCGATAACCTGCTGGTGAATGCCAGACCATGCCGCTATCAGTTGTCGCTTCAAGTCATCAATGTCCTATATAGGCTTCTGATGCACCCGTTCCTGCATGACTTCCCAAAGCTTATAATCCACTGGGTTAAGGTTGGGACTATTCAGGGGCCAAAGATTGGGACCGATGAATTGAGGTGTTTCATTAGCTGTACACCATATTTACACTAAGCGTCGTCTGCTATCTAGCAACGCCTAGGAGGCTGGTTCTCGACCTAACGTAATGCGCTGGCAATTTCTTTTAAGTAAGTAAGCAATGGACAGCTGCAAATTTCCTTAGCTACCAAACAGCCAAAAATTACTAAAATCTGATCACGACTAACAGAGATAGCAAAAACAAAAAGGGTGCCCGTTTTTTTGAAACACAGTGTATTAATATAACGCGGAATATCAGATACAGTTTCCGCTGTAATCAACAGCTTGTAGTCAGCATCTTCAGTGCATTAACGCTATTGGTTGTTTATTTGGAAAGACATTCCGCATTTTGCTCCAATACTGCAAAAGTTTCGTCTGAGTATATTTTTATTTTAGTTTGTAATTATTTTTCAGCTGGAATTACAGTTACAGTGTTTATTTTCTAGCACAGTTACAGTTTCACGTAGTTATGTTTCAGTTAATTTAAGTTACGTAATAAGATGTCAGTGAGTGTAGCAATATCCGAAACACGTTGTGCTCAATGGCACAAATTTGCTCGATTTTATATACTACTACCGGTACCTACAAATAGGACTGGGGCAACATAAACCAACTAGCAGTGCCTAAGACACGGCCTGGCTTCGACAAAGAATAGTTCTTCCTTGCTTCTGGCCACTGATTTTATTTAGTAATTTCCAAGTTACCATTAGTCACAGTTAATTAAACTATTTTCAGTTTCTATTGCAGTTAACTTACTCGTTAGGATGGGACCAAAAACACAAATGACTATAACGATAATGAATTGTCGTGATGGTGGTGTTGGTGATAATGACGATGACGATGATGATGATGATGATGATGATGATGATGATGCGCTGTTACAGAATTATCACCTGCAACAGAGTATAGTGCCCGAGTACAGGCAATGACCAGGAATGGAACAGGCCCGAGTAGTCCTTGGAAATCAGCAACTACATTTGCTCATGATCTAGATGGTATGAATACAAGTTCTCTTAATGATAACGATGGTTGATTGTAAATTGTAGTTAATAGGTAGTAAGTATTACTAACAAGAGTAGAAGACTTAAGAGTTTGAGTGAAAATATGTTAGCCTTGTTTACCTCTGTCAAGACGGCCTTCTGCCGTCGACGTTTGTGTCCGTGTGTTTGAAAATTTAATGTCATGGCGTGCATCGACAAAACTACTGTACATCAGTGCAAGTTGGTACTGAGATAGGTGACTAATCGTGGCTTGACGCTCTTAGTATTTAACCAAGACACCCAAGTCAACTCAGCCTGGCCATCCCTTCATGAGTAGATGTAATGAAGACTGGCAATGATTACCATCTCCACTAGTAAGTTCTACATAGCAGTAGGCTCTGCTACCATGTTACCAGGACCAGGACATGACGTAACGTAAGGAAATTATGCCAAACGATAAATAACCTATGCCAGGTTACACGGCCGTGTTGACCAATCAGATGCTTGTTTACAAACACCGCCAAGTTATCCCGAGAATAGTTATTCCGAGAATAGAAAGCGTTGCTAAAACGCCAACACTTAACCTGAGGATAAACCTCGGAATATCCTCTGATCTTGGAATAACTCATCCGAGGTTTATCCTTCCTTGGCACACTGACTCCAATTCCAATTCTGATTGGGGTGGGCGGTCTACGCCGCCCAAAGGCTTAGACCGCAACACGGGTCCATCAGCCATCCCCAGAAAATTCCCAGCAAATACTGTGTACTAAGAGTTCGTGGTAGGAATAGCAAAAAGTGCAACTACCCCCGCTCACGTATGCTGGTCGCTGATCAGATCATGTCACTCTGATCAAGCGATTACTCATCCCCTAAAAGGAAGGGGTACTGCCAGGTTCAACATAGGATCCATGGGATCCCTGGACCCCCATAGGCAACCGCCCAATCAGAGCAGTCCATCTCAGCCGGCTGGCCGGCCATGCGATCACTGGCAGCACCCATCCCCGATGTAAACCCCAGCCAACCGGGGCCCGGGAGAGCCCCCGCGCGGTTTCTGAGTCACCCAGACCAAAGGAGAGTCAGAGTCCCGACGTAGCAGTAAAATCGGTATCTACTGACAATCCCAAGGACGGAGTACACCCATCATCCCCGCGGAAACCTCCCCCACACCTCGGCTGGCCCAAGGCCACACCAGAAATGTGGAAGCCATCCAAGCCCACACCACCGACCGCTGACAAAGTCAGCCCACTCCGGTGAACAGCTACCTATAGGAATCCACGTAACCCCTATGAACCCTAGAGTCCCAGTTAATACTAAATAACCACTCAGTGATCACTGCAGGAATAGCAAAATGCGCAGTTATCCCCACGCGACCATCGACGTGATAAGGCAAAACTTGCCTTAACAAGCATCATCCCCTATAAGTTATAGGGAATATTGCTCAACTCTGCAACAAGGATGATCTCATCGCAGTGCCTTTAGCTGACTGAGAGATCAATCCTCCTACTGAAAACCTCCGTAGAGGTAATCAGTGCCTATAACCCTCCGATAGGTAGTGCTGTTAATCTACCACTCGAGGTCGGAGGGTGCTGCTGGTCCGCGACTGCTTATTCGTCGTACCGAAGTACGCTTATTTCGCAGCTGGCCTACATATTCAAGAGGTCGTGTCCCTGTCTGCCACCTGGGACACGGGTGGTAGCAGGCAGCTGTGGATTGTATGCTACCTTAATCGGGTTTAACCCTTGCTGGCTCAAAGCAACTAAAGCTCGCACACAAGAGACCTTGGTCTATGAGAAATCTTCTTCTCATGCTCCTTAGACACATAGATTTCTTGTGCAAACTTGTTGCTTTGTTATTTTCTGAGCTGTTTGATTTATTGGTGCTCGTACTGTGATTGGCAGAGTCCATAGTTCCTGGCGAGCCGATGTCACTGCACGTCCGACCGTTGACCAACTCGATCATCGTAAGCTGGACTCCGCCGTCGACCACCGAACACAACGTCATGATCCGCGGCTACATTCTCGGCTATGGCATCGGTGTACCGGACGTTTACCGACAGATTCTTGATGCGAGTGTCCGATACCACACCATCAAAGGACTCGGTTGGCTGTCGTCTGCTTATGTGCATTTTACTTTACTTAGAGGTTATCACACGCCTGTTTTCATATCGGCCTGTATATCAAGCCCAAGTGTCAATAACTGCCCGAGGCATTACTGGGGGCAGTTGTCGACTGAGGGCTTGATATACAGGCCAATGTGAAAACAGCTTTATCACACGAACGAACTTACCTATTCGCCACCGAATCAGTTACTTTACCTGCCATAATAGTCTACTAGAATATGCTGAAAGTAACTGACGAATGACTGATCGTCGGCTATGGTATTTGTACAGCGCTAGCGCTAGCTGCAACAACTAGTCATAGACATCTGTCACTGCCTGTGACATATGGAAATTCCTAACTAAGCTACGGTGTATATATGGGGAAGAGTGGTACAGAAAGTTTTGGAAGTTGAGTGACTCGAGAGTGGTCACCCCATTTATTACTGTTACTGGTTAAGATTCTAGTTTACACACAATCATGGTTAGAGTCGGACTTTGGCATTTTGTAGGATTTTGTCGTCACATTATCTGGATACTGTAAGTAAGTACCATAAGTAATATAGTTTATAGTGTGCCATAATTTGAGTGAAATCATCGTAGTCTGAGGCGCTGAGTGACACTGGCTAGTTACAGTCATGGCGGAATAAATATGTCTTTAAACTGGTTTTAAAGCCGTCCAATGAGTCACAGTTAGTTATCAGACCTAAAGGTAAACTGTTCCAAACACGAGGCACGGTAATTAAGTAAGTAAGTAATATAATTTATGATCACATACCAGTTAGTTACTTGTTTTCTCGGCTGGAAAGTGACGGCATATTTTGTATTGTTGTTAACCAGAGTCTGCGTCGGAGTACGTCATCAGTTTAAAGGCTTTCAACAAGGCCGGGCATGGCAAGCCAATCTATGAAACAACAAGAACACGCGAAGAGAGAGGTGAAGCAATTCAGTACTTTTGCACTGTGTTTCGGTGACTGGAAGCACATGTGACTTGCAGCAGTTCCCAAATAGTTTTGTGTTGGGTTATCTAACCTAACGTGTTGATAATGGTGGTGGTGGTGGTAATGGAAACAATTTGGTATCCATGGAAATGATACTGGTCATAGACTGAATATTCATTGTCTATGCTAAGCTCACTGGTCGTGACGTAACGTAAGGAAATTATGCCAAACGATAAACTACCTACACCAGGTCACATGTCTGTGTTGACCAATCAGATGCGTGTTTACAAACACCGCTGAGTTATCCCAAGAATAGTTATTCCCAGAATAGGAAGCATTGCTAAAATGCCAAAACTTAACCCGAGGATAAACCTCACAATATCCTCTGATCTTGGAATAACTAATCCGAGGTTTATCCTTTGTTTCTGAAACTGGGCAGTAGAATGGTAAGGTAAAGGTAAAGGGTGCCATGCCCCATCCGGAGCATAGGCGGGGTGCTCATCTCCTTGTCTGTGGCCATTGAGCCTGTAGGTGGATAGACCACTAAGTCTGTGACACATGGCTGGTGCGATGCCAGACCTACAGAGCATCACCGCCCCTTGGCCGTTACCAAATTATACTGCTTGGTGACAGAGGCACATGGGTGTGAACAACTTGCCTAGAGGGTGTCAGTGTAGGCTTCCATGAAGAGATGAGCCTTGAGCCCAGGCCGAAACTGTCGGCGACTTATGGATGGAGAGTGGAGATGTGGTGTGAGTTCCAGACAACTGGAGCAGTGATAGAAAAGCTCCATCGGCCAAGCCTGGTCGTTCTAGTTCGTGAAACGAACAGATTGGCCTGTAAAACATCCCATTTCAGCAGGTCCCTGTTCTTGTTGTGTATTCTAATTGACTCGCTGTGTGTTGATTTCAGTTCCCGAGCCGCCGACACCGATCCTGCCACCTGTCGGCGTCAAGGCTCCAGTATTTTCGCCAACAACAATAGTCGTGATGTGGACTGACTCAAGCCTCGGTCGGCGCCAGCGTGTCACCGACAACCGCATATACACGGTCCGGTACCAGCTGCGCAGCGGCCCCGGCAGCAGCTCAGCCGGCCGTCGGCAAAAGATGATGAACACAACCAACCTGAATATTCACGTCGACGACCTCCGACCCGACACGGAATACGAATTCAGTGTTAAAATAATTAAAGGTCGCCGACAAAGCACTTGGAGCCTTAGCGTCTTCAACAAAACATTTGAAATGGGTGCGCGTCGTCATACCCGAGTGGTCTTCTAGATTTTATGCAGCAAAAATTTAATTTATGGTTTGACAGCTTTTAATCATTTGGTCATACCTTGTGCATCTGACGAAGCTATTTATGGTGAAGCCAACATCTTTTTTCAGTTTGCAAGAACCTGTAAGAGGCTTTGTTATGTAAAGGATGCACAATTGCAGATTGGCTGAACCGTCTTCATCTTGAAGTTACATCATTACTGCATTGTGTCTGTTAACTAGAAGCCAAATACACTCAGGAAGACTTCCGTGAGTATATTCGGCTTCTAATTACTTCTCAAAATTACAATTACCATCACTGCAGGAAGTTGCCTGTCGTGTTGGTATATCATACAGTTATGACACACTTCTTTAATTGTTTATTCATATGTTGTTGTTGTTGTTGTTGTTGTTGTTATTTTCATTTAAGAACTTACATTGTGTTATACTTTGAATGCTGCAGCACCAACGTCGTCTGTACGTGACGTGACTCCGGTGGCCATTGAGAACTGGCCAACTGCTATTAGCTTAAACTGGCAGCCTCCTCGTCAGACTAATGGACAGATTACCGGTATTTTTAATGTTATTGCCCATCTCTATATTCTTAGTTACCAGGTACATAGACCCAATTCCTTGTGCCATTTTGGCAATGAATTTCTTCTACCAAAATCATTGGCCACTTTCTTCGTCTGTCTCTCATGTTTTGCCCATCTCTTATAGAGTTTTCATGAATGTCATCTGCCATATGTTTGGGGACCGACCATATTTTGCTTTTCTTTCATGTTCAGACATACGGGTCATGGATTTGTTTGCGTGTCTGCTCTCTCGTAGCCTCTGCTAAAGAAGGGATACGAAAAGAATGGGTTCGATCAGGGAGAATATTTCATATTGTGTTAACTGTAGACAAAATGAGGTAAGATGACTTGGCCTAGGAGTTAATCAGTTGATCAAAGTCAAAAGAAGTAGCTTAGTAGGAGTAGCAGCAGCAGCAGCAGGACGAGGACGAGGAGTGTGAGGAAGAAGACAAAGATCAACAAGAAGCTCAGCTACCGCTTATAAACAGGGCGTCAGCAATGCATTTCTATGTAGCTAAGTTACTTTATATCACCGTAATGACCTACAACTGCGTATAATCACCTTAGCCTATGTCCGATGATAAGCTAATGTTACGCACACAGCGCATAGGCCTACACTTCAGCATACGACAGCAGCTGCACGTGCGCACAACGCACGACACCACTGTCGTTTGAAGTCTCCTTTCTAGGGAACCCCTGCGAATACCTGCATAATCTTTATATTGCCAGAAACTAGAGTCCCCGAACTACATGAAGACTGCTATATTATTGGTTTGTCTGTATTTACTTTTACGCAATAGTTTTCGAAAGCCAAGAAAATGTGTTCAAAACGAGCGTTAACATGCGACCCCACTGTCCTTTAACGTCTCCTTTCTAGAGAACCCGACTGAATATCCGCACAAACCTTGTATTGCCAGAAACTAGAGTCCATGCCGAATATTTGCACCGCTGACAGTATATGTCTATCTTCATTCGTTTTCACGCAATTATTTTCTGAAGTCGCACGATGTCAGCCATCTAAACCAGCGCGAAAACAGATTTTAGCGCGAAATAGCCAGTCAAGGTCACTCAAGGTCATATATTTTGGGGTCAATGGAGTGGCGACAAGGGACTAAGTAATACTATATAATAATGTTGGCCTCATTTCCTAAGGTGCCGAAGACATAGCGTCCAAAATCCCTAAAAATCGACGTTTTCGATTACCCCACTGTCGTTTGACGCCCCCTCTCCAGAGAACCCCTGCGAATATCCACATAAATCTTATAGCGCCAGAAACTAGAGTCATTGGCCTACATTTTTGCCGGTGATAGTATGGGTCTACCTTCATTCAAATTTTTGTGGTGGGCTCCGAAAGACGCATCTATTTTGCAGCAGACTGCATATCAGACATGCAAGGTCATCCAAGGTCGTTGATTTGGCACCAATCGAAAGGGCATATGCGAGTTCCTATTAGTGATTAATAGTAACTTTGGTCCTATCTTGCACCGTTTCTGAGATATGGCGACTTATTGGTTGAAAATTGCGAATTTTTCCTACCCCACTCTCATTTAACGCCCTCGCTCGGGGGTGAACCCTTTCGAATTTCTGTAGCAGCAGCAGTAGTTGTAGTGGTAGTAGTTGTAATAGTTGTAGTTTCGAATTTCTGGATGAATTTTTTGTAATAGTTGTTTTGTTGTAATAGTTGTAGTTTCGAATTTCTGGATGAATTTTTTATCCCAAAAACGAGTCCTTGGGCTATCCATCGGTGAAGATTTTGTGATCCTAGGTTGCATCTTTTTCACTCAATGTCAGCGTGTGATGGACAGACAGACAGACAGGCGGACAGACAGACGGACATTCCGATCGTAGCTAGTACAGGGCTTGCATAGCACAGCTATGCTGACGCCCTGTAAAAATAAAATCAGCTTAGTACTAGTAGGAGGAGGAGGAGGAGTATGAGGAGTGTGAGGAAGAAGACGAAGAAGAAAAATAAAATCAGCTTGAGTAGCAAGTTACAAGCTGAATATCTGGCATGTTCGGTATTTTGGTTTGTAACCTCCGTGCTGTCACTTACTATATACTGACACGGGCTTGGCCGGTTCCCAAAAACTGAACTGTTGGGAGTTGTTGGCACGGGAGAGTTTTTTTCTGTTTCTGTCACTCGTCCAACAGCGTCAACGCATAGAGCAGATATTAATTTAATCTAACCGTTGTGTCGTAATCTTCGTAGGTTATCAAGTATTCTACACGACTGACGCAACGTATCGAGATCGTGATTGGGTGCGGCATGACGTTCCCGGTGACCGACTGTCAGCGACGATTCGTGACTTATCGCCACAGACAACGTACTACTTCAAGATACAAGCTCGAAACAATGCCGGTTATGGACCTATGTCTCAAACAGTTATATTCAGAACACCACACTGTACGTGCAGTTATCATATCCATTTTTTAAATATTTTCATAAGTAAGTAAGTAAGTGATTTATATAGCGCCAAAGTCTCTGGAGAGAATCAGGGCACATTGGGGATGGGCGCTAGGGGCGGTATATGCCAACTGGAAGTAATAGGTCTTTAAATGACGTCTAAAAAAATCAAGAGTTTGAGATTGCAGAATGTGAGGAGATAAGGAGTTCCATATCTTTGGTGCAGAGATACGAAAGGCACGAGAACCAAATGAAAGGTTGTGTCACGGAACTGAGAGTAAGTGACTGGCAGATGATCGCATGGACTTCGTGGGCTTGTGATACTGTAAAAGGTCGGCGAGGTATGGCGGATGACTGGTATGTAATGCTTTGAAGGTTAAGGTGGCAAGTTTAAACCTGATATACCATTCAGAGTAGTAGAAGCAGGTGTGGTAATACCTGTAATAGCTGTGGTGTTGGTGGTGGTACTGGTAGGAGCTGTAGCAGCAGTAGTTGTAGTGGTAGTAGTTGTAATAGATGTAGTAGTAGTAGTAGCAGTGGTAGCGGCAGCAGCAGCATACACTATAGATGCTGTTATAGTGTACTGTTCTGTATGTTGTAAGTTCATATCAGCTGTTTACTGGAATGCATTTTCTGTGTGGCAGTGGATGGTACTGGTGGTGGATCCATTGATATGCCGGATGATTATGGATCTCGTCAGCCATCAAGAGGTCTGTATATACATGGTGTGTCAAAAAATTGCCCGTAACTTTGCGAAGTTATAGTAGTTTTCGATGCATTTTGTCATGCGTCATAAAAAGACTTTCGGAGAAAATTATTACAGTTGTATAATCATTGTTTTTTTCTGAAATCAAATCAAATCAAGTCATTTATTATCATATTGTGTTTAAAAACTTTCTGGTGTAACACTGATATGAAATGCTGACCGAAAACAGCAAAAATCATTTCATGGCTGAATTATAATGTGTAAAATTCCAGTGCGATCCTTACAAGTTGAGCCATCATGAATACTTGCAAATGGTATACGTTGATGCATGTTGTTACTATGGAATAGGTTAATTAACACACTAATGTTTACTTGTCTAATGCTCTGTGAGATGCGGTTGATGTGTTTTTTTAAACGGAATGCATTGTTTCTCTGAAGAGCGTCGGCCCGCTATTCCGATGGCCAGCTATTCTGACGTCCACTGTTCCAATAATGTTACGGTTACACTGTACGCTACTGGCGAATCTTCAGAATAGCGGCACTTTGGAATAGCGGACCTGAATCTTGTGAACTCTACTGTGATCCATAGCACACCTCTTTGTACTGTAGCATACACTTAACGTTTTTAAGCCTCCGCCGCCGGTAGGCGCCGGCGGAGGCTATATGTTTTCGGGTCGTCCTTCCGTGCGTGCGTCCGTCCGTGATTCACGTGGTAGTTTTATGTTTCCGCGATATCTCCGGTATCTGTTGACGGATTTTCGCCAAACTTTTGTCACTCG
>Ga0209679_1001552_pt1 | contig 10004 bp, 9 predicted proteins | sample WorMetHEROISLAND_4_FD_187408 | JGI IMG/M metagenome (GOLD analysis project Ga0209679, IMG submission 187408) | Marine gutless worms symbiont microbial communities from Max Planck institute for Marine Microbiology, Germany - Olavius sp. 2 HERON... ...
CCTGGCATTACAATGCTGCCGTCTGGCAAGGAGTGCTAAACTATTCCTGTCTGATTGAAAGTGCATTATGGGGTGAAAAGTTGGACAAAATAATGGAAGGGGTTATCTGATCGTAACCAAAATGTAATCGATTGATCCTAGGGCCACGGCCCAACTTTCCAAAGAATTCATCAGAATCCATTCGCCTCTTTTGCAGATATCATGCTAACAAGAAGTGATTACAAAGCCAAGACTACATAGTCAGCCGAATCCCTGCCGGGAACATGGCTGATGACCTGGGCAAGTATGTCAATGGATGTACTATAACCTTAGATAAAGAGCATTCCAAGCCAGCACAGGATAGAAACATATTAAGTAAGATAGTTCAGTTCGTACTTTTGCTTGTATGGCATAATAATACGGCAGGTTTATAGCATTCTGTTCTGCTACCTGCTCCTGTCCCAGCTTACCTCTTCTTAACGTTTACTGGAGATGTCACATAGCATTTGCAGATGTTTCGTTCCTTTTGTTGCTTTACCCAGCAGCCTTCCTGTGTCATCAGTCATGTCGATAACAGCATGATCATCTGAACCCACAAAAGTGCACAAAATGTTAATTCTTGGCTGTTACGTTGGTAATTTTCTACCACTGATGTCTTATTACGGTTTGGTGCCATGAAGAGCTTGATTTATGTGTTCTTTAAAGACATTCAAATTGAGGACCAGCTAACCCAAATGAACGTGGTAAATGTTTGTTGTGTTTGAGTCTTGTATTGGTAATTTTTTACTTCTCACTCGATGCTTGTCCATATCTCATAATGTTTAGCATATTTTGTTGCATTTTGTGACGAAGCTTCGCGACTGTGACATCGGCGCAATTGTGAACCGAGAGTTGAAACAGCGTGTGCGTTCAGTAAGTGGATTGACATTTCATCGGCCAGTAACAAAGCAGGATGTCAAACTTGCTGCTAAGCTGATCCAGATGCTTGATGACCGATGGAAGCTGTGGCATGATCAGACGGAGGAGAAGAAAGATAAAGAGAAGGAGGTACACATAATACCTGCTATTCTGGTGTTCACAAATTTTGCATTTCATCTGTATACAAAGTTAAGCATCTTTTGGAGTGTGGTCAGATTTTGGTTAAGTAGCAGTGGTAGTCTAGTGTAAAAGAAATCTGATATAGTGGCATTGTCGCAGGCGTGAATCGTAAGGTAAATATGCATAATCACAGCTTATTTCACTTCTGACTTCATTATCACGGAGCCTTAGTTGTGAAATAACATCTACCGGTTTTGTTTAATTATTTGAGATTTGTTTCAGTTCATTTTTGCCAGACTGTTGATGCTGCAAGTGAAGAATTAATGTAGCTTCTTACTGTGCATCTATAACAAGTTTGTCAGCTTTGTTTTGTGGCGTGTGCAGAGCTTTGGCTTTGCTTCTCGAAATCCAGTTCTTAAGAACATCACAGAGTATCTGGTTGATGAAGGCAGCTATGAGGAGGAGGCACTGCTCGGTACTTTGCTACTTGATTACATATTTCGGCCAACAGTGATTCATATCATCCTCGGAATTTACTGTTATTTTGCAATAATCATTAACTGTATGATGGTGTAAAGTTGTAAACGATCTCATTTTTTACAAAATATCACAATTGTATGTATGTTTGAAAATTTCATGACTGACTTGGACACATACTCATTTTATTACATGGCCAGAGGCGTTCCTCTTTTTGCTTCCCTTTTTGATTGACTGCATAGTAATGTGTTGACTTATATTTAAATAAACAGTATCCTTTCCACAGTAGGAGGACGTTGCTGTGCGAACCAACGCTTTGTTTTGTGCTTCTCAGGCCAGAAACTGGATGAAGACAAACAAGATACCATTCCAGAAGTTTTCATTGACCAAGATGAAGTCCTTCTAAAGGTTTGTAAGTTCAGTTGATTGCATGTAGTCTGTGTGTAACGTTACTTTGCTTACATGCTCCTGTGATTTTTATTAGCAGCGTGACTTAGTGTGGAGCGTGACCTGGGTTTGATTTTTGCTGAGACCTCTGTGAGACATCGGTAGTGGCAGGAAAGACTTATACGCATAGTGTCACCTGGTCACATCTTGAGGTACTGAACAGGGTAGTTTATAAGGTTAAAGATGTCTTGTGGTTGGATTATGTAGAGAGATTGTATAGCATTGGTTTTTTGCAACAATGTGGGCAAAGCTGTTGCTGTGAGATATTTTCGTAACACATGTCTGGCAGTTTCCGATTATGTCTCGTTTGCACACTACAGTAACATGGCTTGCTAAATGGAATTGTTTGGTGTGAAGGTGCTGGACAAGATGCTTTTGTACCTCCGTGTTGTGCATTCATTTGATTACTACAGCGCAATGGAATATCCCAATGAAGATGAGATGCCACATCGGTGTGGAATTATTCATTGCCGTGGAGCTGTACCCACAGGACAGATCACACAGAGTGAAGGCAAGTACAGCAGATCACAGTAGCAAGAGCTCACTGTACACATATTTATATTCAGCAGTATTGCATTTTCACCAGAAAATAGGGATAATTTTAGCGCAGTGGGTGAGGTCAAATTCCGCTAAGTGAACAGTCTTAAGACAAAAGTCTAAGACCCAGGTTTGGTGTAAGACCCAATTTAAGACTGAACTTAACCTTACGACAAAGACTTGGCTCTAAGAATATTCTGAGAACGAATTTTGGTCTCAGACTTTTGTCTTAGTCGTGACTTAAGTCAAGACAACTGCTGAGACCAAAGATAAGCTGAACTTGGCAGCAATTTGCTGGGAATTCTCAATGATGAAGTAATGCATTTTGGTCTTAAGTCTTAGTGCTTAACTTGGGTCTAAGACCAAACAGAGGTCAAGTGAGGTCTTAATTGTCGACTTCAGTTTATAGTTGTGTAAATAATATTTTTTTCTCAGTTTGAAGTAATATTGTCCACAATAACAACATAGTTTACCGCTAAGACTAAAGTCTAATCTGAGCTCCAACTTAAGTCGGAACTTTAGAGTTCAGTTAAGACTTTTGTCTATGCATTTAGTCTTAAGACTTTTCACTTAGCGGAACTTGACTTCACCCAGTGTATGAGCATCTGATGTCTTCTTTAGGTTACATTACTCTGGCAGTATTTTTGTAATAGTAACATTGGAAAACATGCTGAGCGTCGCATAAAACTAACATGTAATTATGTTGTTGCACAGTTTGTCTGCTGTTAATGGTAAATCTAGCCGATAAAATTAACACCAGACTGAAGACTAAACTGGTATGCTGATAATTTCTGCAGTGAACGAGTGGCTGGCAAGCTTTGAACAAAAGATTCTGCCGTTGATGAACACAAAAATTGTGCTAGACGATGCCGAAATTGTGCGACTGGGCAAGAAGTTGCCGAATGAATATCCTTATTGTTTTAACTATTATTGTGGTGGTGACTGTATCTTTTGGAGTAATTGTCTTTGCAGCGAGTACTACTATTACCGGTATCCGTTTTTGTTTGATCTACCTGTACTGTGAAATCATACATATAATGTGTCTGTGACTCTGGAATGTCTGGATGTGATAATCTTTGTGGTTGTCATACAGTAATGCATATACAGCAGTTGAGAAAAGGTCATAGAATCACAAATAGTGATAATTTAAAATAAACGTTGTAATCGCTGGTGTGATGAACTGATATTGGTATTCAGTGAACGTTTTCTGTATATGCCCGGCGTTGAAACTCTGGAAATAAGTGTCTGCTGCATCTTGCATATGGGTGCACAATACAGGAAGTCTTGTGCAGTTAATAGTGTATGTATTTACATTGCCAAGTTCCGTGATGCCAGTTCATTTAATGCTTGACAGTTGTACGAGTTGCTATTCCTGACTGAGTGTTGTTCACAGAAGTGGAAAAATTCATCACAGCCAACACACAAGAGTTGGCGAAGGACAAATGGTTGTGTCCATTAAGTGGCAAGAAATTTAAGGGCCAAGAGTTCGTGCGCAAACACATTCTTGCCAAACATATGGAAAAGGTTGAGGAGGTGAAACAGGAGGTAAGTAAAATCTAATATTTTCTGCTGATCTGCTGTAAATAATAATGGCGTCTTCGTACTTTTTTTAATTATTTATGTTGTTCTGTAATTATAGATGTATTATAACATTATAATTAATCATGCTGCAGAAACGGACAAATATTTCCTTCAGGTGCCCTGTGCCACATTTTTCAGTGCATTGGATAACATTTTTGCATGCTCCACAGACTTTTGTAAATCCTCATATTTTTTTACTGAGAATTTACTCTATGTAGTGACTTTAACCACGTTTGATCTCAAATTGCACGAAATATCACCATTTTGTCCATATGTGTGGAAATTTCATGGCACAGAATGCCCTTCTGCTGGTTGTCTAGATTAGGTAGTCACGTTTTCTAGTTTTTGCTCTCTGTAGATGTAGTTGGTTGAATTGATCAGCAGCTTAATATTTCTGTTAATTAGATGCATAATTTATTATTATATTTTCTCGTGGTGTAATTAACACTGTAAAGGTAACTTCGTAGTTAATTCATATTTCTGACTGTTAGAGGAAGAAGTATATGTATAATCTGTATAAACTGCGTAAGTGAACATTTTTTGGCTTTGCAAGGTGGAATATTTTAACAATTATCTACGAGATCCACGACGGCCACATCTACCAGAACATCCATCTAGCAAGCCGTCTACAGGTGGTTCACAGCCAGCACCAGCACGAGAACCGTATCTACCTCCAACCGGCTTCCATGGTCCGTTGCCACCACCTCCACCTGTCAGCTACAGACCTGCACCATATGCAGGTGAAGCATCTATTTAGATTGCGTGTTTAGTTTATTTCTAATAATGTTACACGTTTTGTTTACATTGTGATGTAACATTTGTCGTCAGTAAAATGACATACAATATGCTGGTTAAATTAATATATCATTAATATATCATTATAATCACACGAAAGTGGTTATGTAGTTATGATGACAGTCTAATTGCATTTGGCAAAACCGGGTTCAGTTCTTGCTATCACTCAGTAGGTTGTTGGTGGTAACAGGAGGGCATCTGGTCAGAATTGCTCTCAGATGCCAGCAAAACTACACTGCACATCAGTTCATCTTTGGCCAATAGTGAAAGCTTGATGAAAATACGTCCATTGGTTTGTAAGATATCGTGCTAACAAACTTTTCATGATGCACACCTGCCTGGATGCGAAGACGGACGCACACATGCACTCATGGGCGAACAATCTGACGACGTAATTCCTCCACCATGCCTGCTGCTAACGGGAGGCATAAATATCTGAGAATGACAATTTGCTATTTTATAAATTGTGCCGTCAATTAATGACGTTAATTATTACTAATAATTACTGTACGATAGCAATCCATTTTTTGAGGTCAAGTCACTTTCATGAATCAATGGATTTGCTATTGTAACATTCCTGTGAAAATGTCTGTTACTTACTGTAGTGGTGCACGGTATTGCGTTTCACTGATACTTGCATGTATCTGTTAAGTTGTACCAGTTGCCAATGATTCTTTATATTGTGGTTTGTTTTTTGTTGCTGTCAATGTCGATGCTGCGTGGTATCTTCAGGAAGGCGCACTGGTGAGTGCAGCATGTTTTTGTTTACATTAGTCAGGGAAGTGTCCGGGTAATGTCAGGAAAAAATTTGTCAGGGGAAACTGTTTATTGATAAACTCACTTTGGGGGCAGTGTTAGTGTTTTATGATATAGTAGTAGCATAGTAGTTTAGATGGTGCATTTTTGCAGCGTATTGCATTGCATTATTGTACTGTTACTATGCATGTGGTTGGTAACCGCAATATCGGAAGCCCCGTGTGGGTTTCGGGGCCCATGTGTGTGTTATCATTGTAGAATAAGCCCACCTCGTTTCCTGGCCGAGTGTCGTAAGAAGCGACTGAACCAGGGTAGTTTTGTTTTGCTGTTTTTTAGGTTGTTTATTTCCTGTACTGTGTTTGTATTTAGTTTCTGTATGTTTATTTTCCTGTACTGCTTTGTTTGTCAGTATCAGTCAAGTGATTGGCTGTGAAGACCGCCTCCGAAATGACCTATTGTGTGTTGGATGGGGCATTAAACTCTACTCACTCACTCAACGCAATATCAGAAGGGAGTGTTGCGTCGACCCTTCAGTGCTTTGACGCTGTTGGTTGGGCATCAGAAAGGGCATCCAGCCTGTAAAAACTTTGCACCAAAACCCCTTAGCCATTATAGTTGATATTAATGAGGCTGAAGTACCTTCTGGCAACCCCAACTGCCCGTCACTGCAGCGAGGGAGCAACCTCCAGGGATCGAACAGACCCTGGAAAGTCCTGAAATTAAAATGTTGAGATTTCCAGGCCTGGAAAGTCCTGGAAAAAGGCATAGGTCCTGGAAAACCCTGGAGAAGTTGTGGAATTCTAAAGTAGTGGTCCTGGAAATTTTACTTTCTGGTTCAAGTATCACTCCCCAGAGAAGAAATTCATTGTAATACATTGTGTGCATTTTGTCACCTCTTGGGTCAGTTCGGATTTGAGAAATACTGTTATTAAAAATTTCTTTGGCCTTTGCAGTTACATCGAAAACTGATTTGGTATGTGCACTTTTTGACCTCGTGCAGCCATGTTTGTGGACGGAGTGTGTTCTGGAAAGTCCTTGAAAACGCGTTTTTTGAGTCCTGGAAAAACCTGGAATTTGGTCTCTGCACGTCCTGGAAAGTCCTGGAAAACAATGTTTTAATGTTTGAACAAACCCTGAAACTCCTTACCCAGGTTCAGCTGGAAGGGGCCATTAAAACGGTGTGTGTGGATGGATGCATTAGTGTTATTTGTGAGTGTAATGTGACATACCCTTGTGTATGTGTCTGGCAGGACCCTTACCATTTAGAGATAGAGCAGGACCGGACCATTTTAGAGGAGGAGACTTCCGTCGCGATCGTTTTCCGCCAAGACGAGACGGGTTTGTGTCTCTTTTTGTTAAGCACTGAAATGTAAGTGACTAAATAACACGTAGGTAGATAATAATAGTAATATTGTAGTGAAGTTAATAATGCAGTATTGCATGTACAGTAGTCGGCAGTCATTTGTTTGCAAAAAAACATTAATTTAGAGTTTGCTTGCTGTGATTTGCAGGCGTTCGCGGGCTGACCCTCGTGGCGTTATCAGCTATAACGACCTTGATGCACCGCCTGACGTGGACTGAGAGAGTAAAACATGTTTGGAATATGTTCCTGTCATATACAGCCACTGGTTGAGTCAGCCCAGAAATTGCGCACGTCACATTGTCTACAGAGGCTGCCTGCAGATGCAGCTGGAGCTGTTATAATATGTAACTGGTAGTGAAAGTGTTGCAAGATACAGTTGCTGTATATAATTATATATAGGTTATTTTTATTAGGGCTGTAAAAGTGTCAGTTCTGAGATTAGAAATTATCCGCACTTGTTTACTTTAAGAAATGACTTTGTGATTCTTGTTAAGTTTTATAGGCCTTCAGCTAGTTGCTTCCTAATTTCCCGAAAGTGAACTTTTGGGAGACTCGGCATAACTGCAGAAGAATTGGTTGGTTAATCAATAATGGAAAATTGTTGTGTGCTGGTCGACAAGTGTGTGGGTTTCAGTGGTTTTGGTATTTCTTGAACACTGAATTATGTAGTTTTCACATATCAAGTACAAGTGATGGCAGGTCATTCCTTATCCTTAGTGTTGTGTTATAATTTGGGCTCACAATTTTGGAATTTTGGAAAATCAGCAACATGTTGCAACTTTAACAAATTTACTTTGGAAGCTAACAGAGAACTCGGCTGTAGTGAATGCAATATCCCATAACAAGGTGCAGGCTGAATTAAAAATCTCGTCAAACAAAGCAGAATTGCAAACTGAATCTCTTAACATCACTCAGACAGCATCATTTTGTGTCCCGTATTAAATGAATCTATGAATAATCACATTTACAGAAAATCAGTTTTATTGTATATCTGCCGCGTATGGAATGCCGTAGAAACGGACAAACATTTCCTTCAGGAAAATTTCATTTTTGACCGTGGAAAATTGTGTTCTGGTTAGAATGCGTGTTGTGTTCTGTGACAGTAAATTGTGTATCCAGTAAAGGCGCGTTTACACTTTACAACCGGTTGTGCCAACGCTGTTGTGCCAACCGGTTGGGCCAACCGGTTGCAAAGTGTAAACGCTATTTAAATTGTGTGTCCAAGTACAAGAGTGTGTAAACTTATGTGGCAATTTTCGATTATTACCAGTGGGGAAAATTGATAACTGTGTGATAATGAAGATTCAGTTACCTGCATGGATGTTTTTTGTGACTAACGATGTAGTCTGTTCTGCATAGCACTTGTGCTGCCAAATGTGCAAATGCTGCTGGCAAGGTAGTTTAAAGTGCATGTTACTACATGCCATGTATGTTTGTTCAGCTGATTTGACAGAGACTGTTTAGTACTGAATGGCATGTGAACAGTGTAATCAGTTGACAGTTAGCTTGTTGAAGCCAAGAGACAGCTGTTCGAATAATTGGAACACTGAAGTTTTCTAAATAGTAACTGTTAGGTTTTATTGGCGTTAGCGTCACTAGCTGCCTCTCTTAAACGTCCCAGACTCTATCCTGAGACTAGCTTAGATCTGATGAGTATTAAGTTCTGAACGCATTCGGGGATGCCAGACGAGTACGGGTATCATACGCTGTCATTCACAGTTGGATGGGATTTTAGCCCTCTTATGTTCTCAAAGTCGGCGTACGCCGTACAGTTGATGGAGTGGGAGTTGACCTGCTTGGCGCTGCAGCGCTGTTGGCCATTGAAGCATTGTAAGACAAGCGTTTGTTTTTTGGCATTGCGTTGCACGACGGCTCACGAACGTTTAATGCGTCTGTCACTGTCTGCAGGGCATCTGTCCCAGGGGTGCCTGCGGCCCTATAAGTGGTCAAACGCTAGCTAAGCTTGCATAATATTGAGATCAGTCTTTTTCGCACACACAGAATCCGACGAATACATAACTTCGGCGGAGGTAACGAATCATGAGAACCGTCCGAGACTTTTGCGTCCGTCGACAACGGACCTCGATGCCGATATCCGGAGGCTTGTTACAGTTGTGCAGTCACAGCCGTGGCAGTGCTGGGCTAAAGACAGTGATTGAAGCGAGGGGCTAATGGCTGAGCCCCTGCTTTGTTTTCGGCCCCTGATAGAATCCAAGTCCATATGCACGTTCCAAGTGTTGAGACTATCCTTTAGGCTATTGTCGCAAACAGTAGTGAAAACAGTAGATGTTAATAACATTTTAACTCCCATGGAGTTTATTTTAACTGATTCACGCAGTTTTTACCGTGAATTGCGCGGTATTGCTATAGTAAGTCGTCCGTCCGTCTGTCTGTGATGTTGATGAACCATAGGCATATGTGTGTTGGGTTTCTTTTTCATATTCATATTTTACATACCGTAGAGCCTATTTATAGAAATATAAATATGCTCAGATTTAAGCCTGTCTTAACACTGGTGCGATACCAATGTTTTTATATTACATTACATTTCTGTTGCATTACGTGAGCAGCAGAGCTGTGGAAGCGGACCGTGATCCACAGAATATTTTGGATCCGTATAAGGACTGCGAATCTTTTGTAGACGAAAAGTTCTGGGCGCTGTAGCATCACGCGGTTTCCTTGCGACAGCACGGCTTTCTTGTTCATTAGCGTCAGGAATGGGATGATGATCCATGAAAACATTATTATTCTTATAGCAATATTCTTCGACGCTTAAAGTCGTTTTCGTCCGGGGCGCTGTCTCGACCCCTCTGAGGAGCTCACGACGCTCCTCCGGATACCCTCGTCGGCTAGGAGGATAACCTCTCCGTTTACCACCCTTCTGTAGTGAAATTTCGTGTAATGTGAAGTGAAATCTTTATTTAGCTATGGAAATTCCTGATCGCGTTAGTTTCGTTTCAGGCCAAAATAGTGACGAAATAGTTCGGTCTTGCGAACTATCTTGACGTTTTTTTTAGCGTAGAACCAGCGC
>Ga0209679_1001553_pt1 | contig 10004 bp, 11 predicted proteins | sample WorMetHEROISLAND_4_FD_187408 | JGI IMG/M metagenome (GOLD analysis project Ga0209679, IMG submission 187408) | Marine gutless worms symbiont microbial communities from Max Planck institute for Marine Microbiology, Germany - Olavius sp. 2 HERON... ...
ACAACGCACCAAAGAATATGACGTAAGTCGTAATATTTACACAACGTCAAATTACAAGTGTTTCGCAGGTGGGCGATTCGGTCAAAGACAAATCCGATTCTATTCGGTTTTTGGTGCTCTGGCAATCTTGGACTCTTGGGGGGAATAGGCCCCTGGCTACGCCTATAACAGAGCAGCAACAACCTTTCACTTTGGCTTTGACGTGAGTTTGTGACACTCTCCAAGGAATTTGCAACAAAGCGTTCGTTAAATATACCACCTCGTCTTAAATGTGTCGCTACACTACCTTGCAAAATAATAAAGTCAAAAAATAGCTAAAGCTATTAAACAGTCGAAGACTCCAAATGAATGTTGCTTGTATAACAATTACAATGGCATCACATTCGGCGTTTAAAATGTCTGTGTTTCGCCAGCACAAAGGCTTTAAGCCGATCACGCCACTTGTTACAAACGGTCCTCACTCTGCCATTACCATGCTTGCACTCAGATGTCCTCTATTTACACAGTTTCTTCGAAGGTTTGTCCAGTCCCACACCTTCACCATCGTCTCCCAGGAAACCGACAAGTTGCCATAGTCCATAAGCTTTAATCAGGTACAAAGATGAATGCTTTATCTTCATCAGAGAAAACCATTTTAGAGCGTTTTCATTAAGTTATTCAAGTTTAAAGAAAATCTTCTGCTAATAATTACAACCAATACCAAAAAATGATACAGTAAGTTAGTGAAAAAAGTTGTATTATCTAGGTTCTATGTAAAACGTGCGTGACAACTATGGGAAGTTCATCTTTTAGCAAGACTGCCACAGCACACAGGACATGTGGTGCTTGTTTTTTGTCATTAATATTTCACAAGGTAGTGTAGTGACACAAGGTAGTGATCTTTAGTGGCTGCTTTACTGCAAATCTCCTGGAGTGTACTAGTGAAGGCATTCTGAAAATCGATCAATACTGTAAAACACATATTTTTCGTTTGCATCAAATTTTCGCGAATTTCGCGAGTAGGAAAAAATCGCGAAATTAAATACCCGCGAAAATTCAGTTTGCCCATCAAAGGCCTGACAAATACTAGTAGAACACTGGGAAAGCGCCAAATTAAAATGCAGCGAAATTTCTACATTACAAAATCGTGAAATTAAGATGCAGCGAAAATATAATGTTTTACAGTATTTGATGAAGTTATGTCAAAAACTCGGTGGCATACTTTTTATTGACTCACGCTGTAGATCAGCGGTCGGTCTCAAACTCAGCTGGACGTGATGGCCTCGTAGGAAAAAATGCACCAGTTGGCAGACTGCATTCACTTTTCACTAACTGATAAAATTCATCATTTTTATTTAACCTGTAAGCAAGAAGTTAAACTATAATTGTTACTTGAAATAATACTGTACCATACGGTATTTTCACAGTGGTTACTGCAAATGAAAAGCATTTCAAGAAAAGTGAAGTGGCACAAACTGACAAGGTGACACTTATTGGTGAATTTTTGCTACTCTACGTACTTTATTCCGGGTCACAGAAAATGTCTTCAAGGGCCACTTGTGGCCGGCGGAGCGGTGTTTGACACTCCTGGTGTAGATAAAAGAAGTCAATTATAATATCTCTCAATCACTCCAGCATTACTTTGCTGCAGTCTCAGTGCAGTGTCCAACATCTGCATCACTTCACAGCTCATCAGGCACCAGAGAGAGTGCAGCAGCAGCAGCAGCAGCAGCAGCACAGAGACAATGACAATTCGGATGATGCAGACGTACATGTAGTGTTGACATCTAATCCTCAATATTTCTTGTATGGTGTCATGAAATAATGAGCTGGACATAACAGAAGGCACTGTCATCCTGACAAACTGAAAGCCGATATGATGCAGCCATGGTACTGAAACAAGTCACCATGGCAACCATCATCAGCAGGTGACGTCAGTCATCGTCTTCGTCGACATGTTCAGCTAACACCTGAATGTCATCATGTGCTCTACAAGTAAAACAGTCAGCCATTAGTGACTGCCAAGTCACCACATCCACATCAACAATATCAACATAACATGTCAGTCGTCCACATACCACTAATAGCAAGTTACATACCCTCTGCCAACTGGCAGCATTGTTGATGACCTCGAGTGACTTTACAGGGTCATTCCGATGTTTCTACTAGAGAGCTGCATGGGGATTGGGACGACGGTATTACCACAGTAACCGCGGTAGTGGGGTTAGACTTTATGATGGACACCGCGGTAATAGCGGGGTTGGGGACAGCATTCACGGTAATACCGCGGTAGCGGTGACAGAGCTTACGGTAATATGGTAGGTGCGGATGACCGCCGGACACAGCTGAGTCCACACACTGTTGACGGACTGTTATTCATACATGGACTGAAGTGAACTAAAGAACATTACCGAACATTTACTGACAGACAATGAACTGTTTTTCTCAGTTGTTTACTTTACAGTTTACACATCCATTCGTAATTGTGTGCTTTGAGGTATTTCATGTGAAATCCATGGCACAGTGCCTTTGTTGCAAATTAATATGTTACCTATCTGTCGTTTGCAGAAATGGGGATGGGAATGGGGAGAGTTGTATGCGGGGATGGATGGGGACGGGGACGATCTTGAAACTAGTTGCAGGGTTAGGGGTGGGGATGGGGATTAGAGTTTCGGGGATGATCGGGGATGGGTATAAATATCTGTCCCGTGCAGCTGTCTAGTTTCTACGTTCAGTAACTACCTATGATGGTGGTTCGATGGTTGGATGCGTGTAGAGGTATTAATCTGTATATGAAAATAACTGTATTGGCCGAGTTTTGATGAACTGTTTGCCACGTTGGTAATGGTGCCTTATTTGATTATTGTGGGCTAGAAGCACAGGCTTCATGCTTATATTGTAATGAGTCTGAAGACACTTTTGCATACATCTCCTCGGAAACAGGACACATTTGGACGAAACTTGGCTGAGGTATGCGGAATGAGGAATCAGTACCCTAAGAAATTTTTAGGTGAGATCGCTCCAGGGGCCTCAGAGAACGGGGCGAAACAGTAACCTTTTTTCGTGACGAATACCATGCACCAGTTTGATCACTTCCACTTTACCAATTTCCAAGAAACCTGGCAGGAATACGTGAATCATTGTCCACGAATTGTTTCAAAGCAAAATTTTGAAATTTTTCCATTAAGAGTTGCTTTTCTCCCCAAAAAAGGTTTTATGGTCCCATTTTAGTAGCTTCAGTAAACAACTGGGGACAATAACTCGAAAAGGTACGATGCTGAAAAACACCCAGGAAAGGCACATCCTTGGCATGTCCTCTATCAGAAAGCATCAATCCGATCATCCAAAAATGTATGTGCAGCGCTGTAGCCTCCGGAAACCATTTTGTCAATCACCACAGCAGGCATGCTCAAACATGCCTCATAAGACATATGTAAAAGTGTACTTTCAATTATAACTGGAAATTGAAAATAATTATAATTAAATAATGCATAAAATTTCAGACAGGGGGGGGGGGATTCGGGTTTCGGAATATGCCTATTGTAACTATGCAAGTTCAACAGATGGAAGTTCTGGATCACAGCATCCTGGGACTCTTCCAGAGCCAGCCTATTTAAGATGTGGAGGGGTGATAAGTTCCAGAGCCAGCCTATTTAAGATGTGGAGGGGTGATAGGTGGGAAAGATAACTGTTACATCCTAGAGGGATTGCAAATTACAGAATGTAAACAATAATGGTTCCATTGCATCATGGGACGTTCCAGCTACTGTAAAACACGTATTTTTCACATGCATCAAATTTTTGCGAATTTCGCAAATAGGATAAATCGCGAAATTAAATACCCGCGAAAATCCAGTTTGCCTATCAAATGCCTGGTAAATGCCAGTAGAACACTGGGAAAACGCCAAATTGAAATGCAGCGAAATTTCTACATTCCAAAATCGTGAAATAAAGATGCAGCGAAAGTAGAGTGTTTCACAGTATTTCAACGATGGGAGCCAGGCTGCTGGGCGAGTCCATTTCAGTTTGCAATGAAGGGTGTTGTAGGCTAAGGCGTTGTAGAACTGCCAATCTGGAGAACGTTTTGGATATTGATGAGAAACATCTGTACTCAGAAGGCGAGTGAATGCAAATACTTAGTTTTGCTGCGACGGGCGAAAGGGAAATTTTGGCTATTTTTAATATTGGAAGCATTATAACATTTTTAATGCTGAAGATTTGTCAGATTATTACTTAAGTAGAATAATAAAGGGTAAATTTTCACTGTAAGAGATGACCAGAAAAAGGTAAGGGTTACTGAGTACAGAAGTGATCTTTAGGGGGTGTATCAAAAGTGACGGAAAGTTCACGTAGAAGTGTCTAAATGGTTCAAAGTATTTATAATATTCGCTTCTCAACTTTTGAATATTCTGATGGTTTAGATAAGTTTAGAAACTTTGTTAAAAACTGTTGATATACTTTCCCTTTATTAGGCATTAACGAGATTAGGCTGCTTAAGTCAAACTATTTTCAAGGTTGCTTATGTCAGACAAGTTAAGGAATTGGCAGTATTTCAGTATTGGAAGCTATATCTTACATGTGTGTTAACTAGCTTTGGCAGCCTAACTCACAGTAGTATTATTATTGCAGTATTGCACATTAAACTACTCCACCTCTCGCCAACAACTGCAACGGGTTTTAGGTTACCACTGCAGTTTCTAGTGATACAGTTCTATTGGTTTTAGCACGAACAGTTGCCCTGACGATATTTCAGTGGCTAGTTGAAGCTTCTCTTCACTTCAAACAAAGTTAACTGCACTACAGTCAAACGTGCACTGGTAGCTGCCATCCAAACAGCAACACGTGCAACAGTGGCGCACAAAGATATACGAAAAAATTGCTGCAACATTTTGAACATCGTTGCCCAAAAAACTCATTGCCCTAAGTCCCAGCTACCACTACAGACTGAAACTGAAGAGGAACAGGTCATAACTGGCAATAGAAGACGGCTGGAGAGTGAAGAACATTTGATGGCATACTGTAAAACACATATTTTTCGCGTGCATCAAATTTTCGCGAATTTCGCAAGTAGGATAAAATTGCGAAATTAAATACCCGCAAAAATTCAGTTTGCCCATCAAAGGCTTGGTAAATACTAACAGAACACTGGGAAAACGCCAAATTAAAATGCAGAAAAATTTCTACATTCCAAAATCGCGAAATTAAGATGCAGCGAAAATATAACGTTTTACAGTATTTAATGGTCATGGCATCTTCAGTGGTCACGCCATCGTCAACTGTCATGCCCACTAAAAAGTTTACAGAAATTGCCTCGACCCTTGGTTCTCATTCGGTTATTGTAATAATATTTTAAGTAATACAGTGTTGTGCTTCTTATTGTTAAAAAGTGGATTATTTACTTATCTCTTATTTTTAGAGCTGTCGAATTAACGTGTTAATTAACGCATTAACGCGTTAAAGAATTAATCGCGATTAAAAAAATTAACGCCGTTAAAAAAATTAACGCACATACGTAATTTCTATGAAGCAGGAGTTCCAACACGCAATTAAACTGCGGTTATTTGACGATCAAATAATACTCAATTAATTACTAACAACAAATGTCGGTTAATTTGTCATTTTTGCATCATTGTTTGATGGCATGTTCGACAGTGGTTGCATCTTGTAAATGAGTCGTGAACAGCAAGACGTGCAGTTGTTCGCTGACGGCAACCTACAGCATAAACTGGACCTGTCGAATTGACGCTTTAATTAACGCGTTAACGCGCGATTAAAATAATTAATCGCGCGATTAACGCGATTAAAAAAATTAATCGTTCGACAGCTCTACTTATTTTATCTCACACACCACGCTAATCTGACAATGTGAACTATCAGTAAGTAAGTAAAAATTTCTTGGAGCCAACTGACTGTGACGAGGCAGCGGCAGCATATCTGAGCCAGGCAGACATGCTGTGTCTGTGAGTAACTCCATCTTCGTCATCCATCATCTGCTGAAGCAAAGCTTGGTCGTTAGAGTTGATTGGTGCAATGGAGATGTCACGAACGGCTCGAAACTGTCCACAGTTATTTAAATGCTCGTTCTCCACACGAAAGAAATTCCATACAAACCGTCTGCACCATCAACAACATCACACTACATACAAGCTAAGCAATTACTTCCTAGCAAAGAACCAGATTTTGGCCGCGGCTGAGGCACGTCTGGTATCCAGCCACTTCTAGAAAATTTGGCCAATTACGACTCCGGTAAAATTTCTTGCCAGGTTTATGGATTTGGCCTTTTCTCAGCACTGCTGCAATGCACGTCAACTATTTACAGCCGAAAGTAACGAAACTAGTGTTGGTTTGTCATCATTTGAGTGACTGGATGGTTTAATGCATTCACAACATCAGCAGAGTGAGTGAGTGAGCATGTTACTGATGGCGACATCACAACTGAACACCATAAATGTCTTCTGACTGAAAATACATGTCGTCTCTGCTGGATTCTTGCGTTTAGCAGTAAAGACTCACAGCTTACAGTGCAACTTCATCTCAGTGTTTACAAAAAATCCTACGATGACATTATCAATCAATCAATCAATCAAGTCTAGTATTTGTAAATCACCGCATAAACAAAGTTCTCAGAGGCGCCTCTTATGAGTAGGCTTGCACAAAGAGCCACGTCTTAAGGCTCGACTTCAACTGTTCGCAACTAACACTACTGTTCTTGAGATGAGGTGGTAACGTACCAAATCTGGGGTGCCGCGTTTAATACAAAGAAGAGATACGTCATGATTTCTACCAATACACATTTATCCTTCTAGCGATAACAGTAATACAACAATGGGTTTAACACAACGAGTCACCAGAGAGCGCTGTCCAACTGACCAAAACATTCCCGTTAATTAGTGCACAAATCTGGTGGTAAAGTGAGTTACAAAGACAAGGCAAAAAGGCAAAAGGCAAAAATAAACAGAACACAACTGTTGTGACCTGAAGACTTCAAGCGACGCAAGAATTGTAGCCAAGATCTCTGAGTCAATGAAGCTGTATAGCTGTACTGTGACGGACGCCGTCCAAGCAAACCTCAACACGAGGTTTTCAACAATTGCAAAGTAATAGTAGCACTGTGACAAACAAACAACATAACAGACAGTAGCACAAAATGGCAGACAGTGTTTCAACACTGTTGGTTGATTGACAAGAAGGACACCAGAATGTAAAAACCCGCAGCAGCAACCCACTAGTGAGTGAGTGAGTAAGTAGAGTTTAACGCTCCACCTGACACAATATAGGTCATTTCGAAGGCGGTCTTCACAGCCAATCACTTGACTGATACTGACAAACAAAGCAGTACAGGAAAATAAACATACAGAAGCTCAATACAAATACAGTACAGGAAAATAAACATGCAAAAACTAAATACAAATCAGACAAAGTACACAACCTAAAAAAACAGCAAAACAAAACTACCCTGGTTCAGTCGCCTCTTACGACACTCGGCCAGGAAACGAGGTGGGCTTATTCTACAATGATAATACACATGGGCCCCGAAACCCACACGGGGCAGCAACCCACTAGGATTCTGGGATTCTCCCTTCAGGGACTGGAGTTACCGCAGCGAACCAGGCCAATTTAACCAAAAAAGAAATAATAGCAGTAGTAGTAGACTGTGAGTCAAAATAAAATACCCACACAGTCAAATATGAACCAACTTATTTTAATAATCCTTTCACTGCTGCATTCTATAATGAACTGTTGAAGAAGCTATTATACACCGTGGTCCAATAAAAAACAAGACACCAAACTCTTGTCCATAACTTTGCCAAATAATGACCGATTTTCAAAATTCTTTCACTGTTACACTCAGCAGGAAATTTGCAATAAAGACATCATTGTTCTTTATTGGACCACGGTGTATAATCCACCACCTCCTTTCAAATCTGTTGCTGCACTACCTTGTGAAATATTAATGTTCAACTGTACAACTATACACAATAGTTATTCATTCAAAAGTGTGATAGATCGTTTAATTACAGTAAATATCTACAGAAATGTCATGTTCTGGATGATGTACCTGTACCGATTAATTTACAATACTACAGCCCGTGTTCAACATGCATGCTATGCGTTGTGCACACCAATCCATGACGTTGTTGCAATGCTGTGCCAAGTGTGTGGCTGACGGTGTCGCAATTCATTATGCTGACATGATGTCAAATGACGTCATCAGCACTCGTAAAAGACAACTGAGCTCAAATAAATCTCTCAACCAGAAATACCTGCTAGTGTATTGTTACAAAACAAAATTATCATCTGATGTGTCGACTACTCTGGCCGACAATGAATAGTTGTACATTTGAACATCCAAGTTTCACAAGTTAGTGTGGCAACACATTTAAGGCAAGGTGGCAGACATTACTCCATCTTCCTCTGAGTTCATCTCAAGAGTGCAACAATCAAAGAATTATCAAAGTAGTCAAAGTTTGCCAAAGTTAGCACGAAAAGTCTGTGTCTGTGTTTTTTTGACTCACAGGGTAGATAAAGGAAGGCTAAAGTGAGTACACAAGAGATGTGTGCATGGGCTGGACGGTCTGTGGGTGGGCCAAAAATGAATGCGCTGGGCCACGTTTATACAAGGACAATGAGCTTAAAATTTTTAAATAATCAAGTTGGCCCAAAAAGCCAACAGATGGTCGTCTGACCAGTTTCATATGACATCAGTTGGTTTTATAGACTTATTGTCAGGTGTGGAGCTCTTAATTTTGAATAATGGTAATGGTAATCCAGCTGGTGTAAGACCGTGGTTACACGAAAAATAAAACATTTTTACAACATTTTTATATCCACGGCCTAGCCGCGGGAAGTTGACAGCTCTAAAACATTTTTGCGAATGTTTTATTTTACATGGAACCATTGTCTATCTTCAAGCCATGTTCGATCATGCTAAAAACACTTTTATAAATGTTTTAGCATAAAACATTTTAAAAACATTTTTAGACGTGGTTACACGTAAAATAAAACACTAAAACATTTTCATAACATTTTTGCAAATGTTTTATTTTACATGTAATCACGGTCTTAAGCGAGCAAAACCATCCAGGCTGGGACCAGTGGCGGTTCTAGGAAAAAATATTTGGGGGCCTGGCCCCTCATCATTTGGGAGACAACAACGGCTAAGCGAAATTTACTATAGAACCAATTAATTCAACCAGTAGCAGAACTACTGTGTCCAAAAATTTGGGGGGCCTGGGCGAAATTTGGGGGGCCTGTGCCCCCTGGCCCCAACACAGAACCGCCACTGGCTGGGACAAAAAATTGATGGGCCGGTCCGAGCCTAAAAATCAAAGACCAGGCCGGACCGAAAAGTGAGTGGGCCAGGCGGAATAATTTAGGCCAACGCACAGGTCTGGTACTCAGCACTATGCAGTCACAGCGCAGCATGCAGCACAAAACTCAAGCAGATGACACTAAGCAAAGCAAACGTGGAGGCAGAAAGCACTAGATGAAGTTCGGCACTCACTAGCTGGATTATGTCTCCAATCTGCCCAAGCTGCGATGAAGCAAAAACACATTGGAACATTTATTTCTGTCACAACAAAAATGGGAAGCAGAATGCCAGCATCACCTCGGTGAATCAACAGACATCAAAGGTGTGTTTGAAGATTACATAAATCTCTTGTCTCAAGGCACACGCCTCCACATATAGGCACTGGTTGTCAGTTTTGACACATGCGACAACTGTAACAGACAGAAACAAGAAAGGCCAGCTGTCGCTGACAAACCCGCGCGACGTTTGCGAAACGTTTGCACGGTTTACGTAAGAGCAGTGGGGTTGTAAGCCATATAGCTAGCTAGCTTGCCTATCGATAGCTTGCCTATGGTTTCCTATAATTAGCGTCCTATGTAGTAACTGTGTCTATAAAATGCGTCGCTTTGGAGATACTTGCCTTTTAAAACTACCGTGTCCTTGAAACCCGGGTCAGGGGTCACTCAAGGTCATCGAAAGTGACACCATTCGATAGCCTGCATATGGTTTCCTA
>Ga0209679_1001554_pt1 | contig 10003 bp, 5 predicted proteins | sample WorMetHEROISLAND_4_FD_187408 | JGI IMG/M metagenome (GOLD analysis project Ga0209679, IMG submission 187408) | Marine gutless worms symbiont microbial communities from Max Planck institute for Marine Microbiology, Germany - Olavius sp. 2 HERON... ...
AGCGCGTGTTTCGGCCGATGGTGGACATTTTGCACATATGATGTGAACTGGGTGGTCGCGCTTAATATGGCATGACTTCGTCAAAGTTGCAGATAATTAAATAAAAATTTGTAGTCTAGCGTAGGTAGGAACGTGTAACAGACGTGTAAAATTTGGACAAAAAATTCCCAACCGTTAGGGAAAAAATGCCACAAAATCTCAGGGGGGGGATTTTTTTTTGACTCACACTGTAGTATGCCTCCAATTTGTGACCATGCCCTCCATGTCTCTTGGAAAATGCAGTGATTGTGAAGTGAGTGAGTTGATGACAGAGTCTTGTCCATTACAGTCATCACGATCGGTATTATGGCTTTTCGTCAGTCTCACCTTTTGACACCTTTTTCACAAGGACTGTTTTGTCACTGTGCTGCTGCTGCTGCTGCTGGTGTTGTGTAACCCTGAATTACAGTGTGCCCTGCTGCATAGTTGTCTGGTTACAGTACCCCATTGTATGAAATGAATCTAGTCACGTCATGTCATGTCATGTGCCATCCTCCGAAAAAGGGTTGTCAGTACAATGGAACAATGTTCTCCGTTGTTGTCTTTCACTTGCTTTTTCTGCTGCTGTTTTGATCATTAAGTCTGTCCAGTCTTCTGTGTTGTGAAACCATCTTCTTCTAGGTCTTCTGTCCTTGTACCTCACTTAGTTCAACTATTATGTTTTTGTCCAGTGTGTCTCCTGCAGATCTCAGTATATGTCCGTAATATGTCTTTTTTCTTGTCTGTATACTCGAGAAAGGTGTCGGGCTGTCGGCTTAGTGCCACTCGTCTCTAGAATTCATTTGTTGGACTTCACTGATTACAAGAAACTCAAAATTTTGTGATATCCCATCGTCTCATACGCCTGGATTCTATCTTGTATGTTCTATCTGTAAGTCCAACTTTTACATACATACGTTGCTGTTGGCCAGATGAGGGTTGTGAGAAGTCTGTTTTTAATTGCTATTGAGATTTGGTTCTACGTCCGTAATCTGTCGTATTTGTGCAATACTCTCCTGGGTTCAAATCTAGTACCTGTCATGTTAAAGGATTATCGTATTTTTGGTCTGTAATAACTTGTATATCGTATCTCAAATGTTACTCTACCACTGCATTTTTGCTATAACTCGGTCAAATATGAACCATTTTAAAGAAAACTAGAAATATAGGGCAGAGCCCAACGTAAGGCTGCCCGGCGCCGCAAGCCGGACTGCATAGACAATTTTGGGTGGTTCAAATGCCGCTCACAGCAACGCTACCTGACGAATCAAAGTGGAAAGTTGTCTGAAATCGCGCCGAAATTCCACTTGGGTGGGTCAACATGTGCGGTGTGATGTGCTTGCTTTTGTTTTTATTCATTTTGTTTGATTTATCTTGTTTATTGATTTTTCTTGTTTATTGTGAGCTGTGATGTTTTTGAGACACAATGTATGTGCATGTATTATTTTAAAACTGAGACATTTATTAAATTGTCACTCGACAATAATACACTTTGGCAGCATTATTGTAGCCTTTAAAAATAATATATTTGTGTATAAAATGTGTTAGTATACACCATTACTTTATATGATCTGCAGTGAATGACGTAACGTGTATTTATACCATATAATAATAATAGTAGAAATAAATAATAATAATAATATAGTAACTGTTTTGGTAGAAAAAGTGTGCATTATGCACAGGAGTTTTTGTTTTTACGGTATTTGTTATTCATGCTGTTTCACAGTAGTAGTGATGTGCTTGCTTTTGCTTTTATTCGTTTTGCTTTTGTTTGATTTATCTTGTTTATTTTGAGCTGTGATGTTTTTTTTGTTTGACATTGGTATGAAGGCATTGCTGGTAATGCAGATATTTCAAAACCGCTTTCAACAGTCACCGATTCTTCTACAACTAGCATTGATCAGCAAGGTGTAGTAATTACTAAACTTGCAAAGTATGATGTAGGCAGAGTGCTGATTGACGTGTGAAGAAAACCAGTGCAAGATCTTTAGCTTTGTCAGTCTTTGCTGCACTCATTCATGCTGTGTGTGGTTGACGATTGACATCTACTCAGATGTCAGCCAGTACTGTCATGGTTGCCAAGTACCATCATTGCTGTCTTTAGCCCATCAAAACTCTTGTGTTATGAAGCGTCTTATGCAGCTCTTCTGCTTCATGGTTTTAACTCGCTCACAACCTTTTTTGTGGAATGTTTTTATAACGGTAAATCACGTTGCCACAACAACACTTTTGCTGACATCCTTGTTACGTTGCTGTTATGAGAGAACATTTGATCAATACACAGTTTTTGTCACCTGTGTAGAGTCAGCAGCATAGTCTTAGCTGTAGGTCTGAAATTTGTGTTTAAATCAGTTGTTTTGGATAGGAGCTATGCATCAAAATAAAAGATGACCGTTTTCTGAACACAGTGTATACATTTGAAAATCGTTGGTTTTTGAGTAGAGTGAGTAGAGAAGGTTGCATAATTTATTTTCCATCTCCATACGTTCAACTTGTCTACTTTTGTAGCATTTCAGACCAAAATTCCATATTTGTAACTATAAATTTCAGCTGCAGATTTGCAGGTTACAGCGCTACTAATAGAATATGAAATATGGCATTAGTCAGCAGGACAGGAGGCTAAGGTTGTGTCAGCCCAGCTTCTTTAGGCAGAAATATTTGGGTGCAGGATGATGTATGAACTAAGTGTCTAGTGTGCAGTTGCATCTGAATTTTAAGTAGAATTTTGTATTTGTTAACTAAATTTTACAGTATATTAATTGTTAATTTTCACTGACTTGCAGCCACTTCGGAGAACCGTGCAAGTGAAAGGTCAGTCTGTGTATATTTTAATCTCTTGTTAAAGAAATATTGTTCATTATTCTGGTATTTTGAATAGCAAGTTAGTAGTGTAGCCTTCAGTATAATAAATATTGCATTTGAATAAATGAAGTTTTGAGCTAAATGTTAAAATGGTTTGATTTTGAACTTTCTAACAGATTCTGGATTCAGTTTTGGCTGTGTGTGTTAGATTTCCGACATTCGCAATATGGATTTTGGTGGTGATACCGGTGGTGGTTATTGCTATGGCATTGGTTCTCTGCATTACAAAGAAATGGTATCGAGGTAACTGTGCATGCACAAAAACTTGTAAGGGCCGGTTGTTCCACATGCAGGTTAGAGTTAACCTCGCGGTTAACTCTACCACCCAGCCTGCTTACCTCCACTCAGTACTGAAACATTATGTCTTGTCTCGTACTTTACGCTCTTCTGGCTCCAATTTATTACTCGCCCCCCGTTTCCACACAGTTGCAGTTTCTCTGTAGCTGCTTCCATCATTTGGAATTCACTTCCCTTGGATATTCGAAACTGTTCTACCATATCCTGCTTTCGCTGCCAACTCAAAACCTCTTTCTCAGCTTCTCGGCCTTCTTAGTGCGCCATCTCACCCCCAGCCCAGTGGCTCAGATTCGGCTGGCCAATCGCCGACATTGTGTGTTTTACAAATTCATTTACTTACTTGCTTACTTATTCTAAGAGTTAACTCAGCACGTTGCACCACTTTTGCCAGGTTAACCTGTCGAATCGTAGTTAACTTGCGAAAACAAATAAAATGGTGTCGTATTTAACATATCTGAACTTTATTAATTTGCCGATAAGCAAGAGTTATACAGTTTCTACATTTTACCCACACCCTCCTATTAACCCTAACCCTAAATAATCTGATGAACTTTTCCAGTAGAGCTGTGGTCCTGTGCGGTACGGAGTGGATCCTGTGCAGTCCGATGTGGTAATTAGTCATAACCAGTTAGGCAGTTAAACTCAACCAACTGATCGCGTAGATACAACCAAACAACGTTCCAGATATGAACTACTACACTGTGAAATTTTGACACATAAATAGCCTATTAATAAGTAAATCTAACGTTAAAACCAACAAAAACAAGTAACAATTTGTAATTTACGAAACGCAGGCGAAAATCAACTAGTGATCACGTGATCGTCACAGCCAATCAGACCGCTCATTGTATTTGCATGATTCTGTTTATAGTTTGTAGTTATACGAGCGAGTTAACTTGACGAGTTACGTAACCTCTGGTTAATTTTCCATGGTGCAACGCGTGCAAGGTTAACGCGAAAATTTAAGTAATGTTTGGTTAGCTAACCACGAGGTTAACCTGCTTGTGGAACAACTGGCCCTAAGAATATTCAGCTGTTATTTGGGGCCCCTTAAGGTTAAGGTTATCTGGAAATCTGTAACCTAAGCATTTTCATCTTAACAGTGTTTAACGAAAACGTTTTCCTACCATATTAATTATCTTGTACTTATCTTTCAGTGATGAGGCCAGGATTGCTGATTGGGTCTGGAATTATGTTGTCTACCACACATTTTTTGCCTGAGATGAGATATCTTTTCCCTGTTGAGTAAATGTAGTGAGCAAGAATATTTTTGCGTGTGTCTGGGTTTTAATTCTAGCACCCTTTGTAGAACTTTTTTTGCATGTTAGATTGCTTTTTCTCCTAAAGGTTGACCTCTGTTGAGCTTTGTGAATATTTTCCCTTCATATGATTTCTCCTTGAGGGAATTAAGGGGCTTGGCACCATTGAACCTTGTTGGCTATGCCAGTGTCACACTATTATTACCGAATAGAATAAATAACTGCTACTCGCAATGCATGGACATGACAACAGACACTCCTAAGAAACATAATAAGGCAGAGACGATTCAAGTGGCTTGGACATCTGTTACATATGGTAAGAATCACAAAAAGAGTTTGTCAGTGGTAGCCAAAGAGGAAGGCCATCAAAGTCTTTATTGAAGATGGCCTCAGAAGAGCCAGTGTATTGAAATTTGGGAGACCAACAGGAAGATGAAGGATGACATTGAGTGACATTGCAGAAGACGGAGATGGTAGCAGCATCTATAACTGACAGACTTGTAACAAGTCCAGCAACAGCCAAGTCCAAGTGCAAGTCCAAGTCCACTATCCTCAAGTTCAAGTCCACCTTAAGTGGGCAAGTCCAAGTCCTCTTCCAAAAAGCCAAGTCCAAGTCCGTTTTGTAAACAAAAACACCACCATAGATATTCGGTTCTAAAGCCAGATCATAGATCTATATTTATATTCTAATATGTTGCGTAAGTAAGAAAACATGCCGTATCGCCGTCATTTTTAAAGCGAGTTACAAGCCTACAGTGAGGTAGTCTGTTATTCTGTTACAGTGCTATCGGTTTTGTAGGAACAAAAAGGACTTGAAAAAATGACTTGCGGGCAGAACCTCCAAGTCCAAGTTCAAGTCCATAGCTTTCAAGTCCAAGTTCAAGTCCGAGTCCTTTAGAGCCAAAGTCCAAGTCCAAGTCCAGCAAAAAGTACTTAAGTCCGGACTCGAGTCCAAGTCCAGACTCGAGTACTACAAGTCTGATAACTGAAAGCTGCTGGATAATGAAGACTTCAGCTAGTGCCATTGTGTTAGTTTGGTCTGCTGCAATTGAGAGTGCATCAAACTGTCAAATAAATCAAATGATGACAGCCTTATGATGACTAGTCTGATTGCTTTCAGCTGTAAATAGCTCGTGTGAACTGCAGTTGTGCTGGTATCTGCCACACTTGGAAATTCAGTTAAAATTTTGACAAGAGCCAGATTTGCCAGAAATTGGCAGACCCTGTAGCCGGGCCAAAATCTGATAACATTTTTACCAAATAACCAGTTGTGGTGAAGTGTTACTAGACAAGTATGCAGTTACTCACTTCTGTACTCGCATATGCATTTGATTAATTTAGTGTCATATTTTAACCACATATTGTCTTACTGAATGGCTGTTTGTTGGCACAGCTTTGCTTGATAAATGTCGTCACTCAGAACATTTAACGAGCTCAACTAGTAGCTTCAGTTCTAGTACACCGTCTGGTAGGTTGACATTGTGTTATACTTAATTCTTGATGTGCAGGTTTTGCTTTGTGTGTGTTTGTGATGACAAGGAATAAGTAGTTTTGAGAGATTGCTACTCCTCTGCATCTGGTTGCCATTGGATTTTGATTGATTAGTATAATGGTCCGTAGCATACTGTAAAACACATATTTTTCGCATGCATCAAATTTTCGCAAATTTCGCGAGTAGGATAAAATCGCGAAATTAAATACCCACGAAAATTCAGTTTGCCCACCAAAGGCGTGGTAAATACTAGTAGAACACTGGGTAAATACCAAATTAAAATGCAGCAAAATTTCTACATTCCAAAATCGTGAAATTATGATGCAGCGAAAATATAATCTTTTACAGTATTTGGATTATTTTATTCAATAAATACATGTTGTCTAATTTTTTTACCCTCCCGTTCACTGAATTGTTAGTAAGTTCTCTTTTGTTAGTTCTTGTTGCAGAATGCATATATTGTACAAATAAAATGAATGCATTTATGAATTTATGTACCTAGAATTTGTACTCTTGTGTGTGACTAAAGAATTACGCAGAATTGTTTTATATACTTGATATTATATGATATGACAAAATATTGTGCAGCTTACTGCTGTTTGATAATAGGCTGCATAGAGATTTTGGTGTATGCTTCACATACACATACACTGAAAGCATAGTTTTTCAGGGTGTCAGCATAGCTTGCAATGCAGAGCCCTGCATTAGCTACGGTTGGGTTGTCCGTCTGTCTGTCACACGCTGGTACTGTCTGTGAAAATGATGCAAGCTATGATCACAAAATCTTCACTAATGGATAGCCCAAGGACTATAGTTTTTGGAATAAAAAGCTCATACAGAAATTTGAAAGGGTTCGCCCTTAAATGCATTAAATGAGAGTGGGGTAGGAAAAATTCACAATTTTCAGCCAATAAGTCGCCACATCTCAGAAACGGTGCAAGATGGGACCAAGTTACTATTATTGACTAATAGGAAGTCACATATTCCCTTTCAGTTGGTGCCAAAATGAACGATCTTGGATGACCTTGAATGGCCAATACACACTGTATTGTACAAACGATGCGGTTCTCTAGAAAGAAGATGTTAAAGGACAGTGGGGTCCCCCCTTGCAGTTAAATACAGGTAGACCAATACTATAGCAGCTGTCGTGTACCTCAGGGACTGTAGTTTCTGGCAATATAAAGCTTATGTGGGTATTCACAGGGTTCTTTAGAAAGACACCAAACAATGGGTCGCACGGCTTGTGCACATACTGCGGTCACATGCTGAAGTTTATTTGCTGTATGCATAACAAATTAGCCGGATCATCGGACGTAGGTTTCGCAGGTGATAGACGTAGGTGTAGGTCATTATGGTGATAGAAAGTAACTTAGCTACAAAGAAATGCATTGCTGATGCCGTTTCTAAGTGGTTGCAGAGTTTTGTTGTTTAACTGAAACGTTTTTATGGAGTTACTCCATGTTAGGCCAGTCCCCAAAAATTGTTTTTGGAATTGTGTCAGTAGTTTAGTATGCACATATGATGGTTGTGAGTGATTGTTTTTTTGCATTCTTAACTGGCACTGATGTGGCAGAGGAAGTTGTTGTTGTTGGTGAAACAGCTGAAGAGAAGTCACTTCTTCAAGATCAAAAGACTTCATCTCAGTGTTTGGGTATAAACTATTGCAACTACTTTATAGTTTGTTTAACTGACCATTTTTTTCGAAGTTGTGTATGTCAGTTGTGCACAAAGTCCAGCCCGCGGACCACGTCCGACCTGCAAAGGGTTTGATTTTGATTTTTAGGCTGCATAGATGTTATGGTGTATGCATCACATACACAGTTTTTGTTTAACTGAAACATTTTTGTGGAGTTACTCCGTGTTAGGCCAGTCCTCAAAAATTGTTTTGGGAATTGTTGTGGCAGTAGTTTAGTATGCACAGATGATGACTGTGTGTGTTTGTTTTTGGCAGAGAAAGTTGATGTTGGTGAAATAGCTGAAGAGAAGTCACTTCTTCAAGATCAAAAGACTACATCTCAGTGTTTGGGTATAAACTACTGCAACTACTTTATAGTTTGTTTAACTGACCATTTTTTCAAAGTTACTGCATAACGGTGGTGCACAAAGCTCAGCCTGTGGGCGACATACAGTCCGCAAAGGGTGGTCATGTGGCCCACAACGTTAAAGAGAAAAACTAACGCTGAGGACCATGAAGAACTTGCGTGTCTGTCGACAGTCAACATCCATAACGATATCCAGAAGTTTGTTAAACTTATGCAATCGTAGCCGGCCATCACACTGACTGGGCTGAACCCCCACTTTGGTTTTGGCTCCCTGCTAGAATCAGAACCCATGCCATTTCCAGTTGAGCCTTTTATGCCTCTGTCCAACATAGTGTGGCCAGAGGCATAGTGGTTTTGTCCTGTTCGTCCGTGTGTCTGTGTGTCTGTGTGTCTGTGTGTGCATCCAAAAACATTATAACACGATAACTTGCAGAGCATTTGACACATTTCACCAAACTTACATCAACGGTGCATTATGGGAGAGGCAAATGCTTCACAATTTGGGGTCAAAAGGTCAAAAGTCAAGGTCACACCGGAATAAAGTATGCTGGAAACAGCATTATCTGGGCTTGTTAACGTGATGTCTTGAAAAGTATGTCAGATTTTCATCAAACTTACAGCAATGATGTATTATGGGACAGAGATGAATGCGTTAAATTTTGGGATTAAAAGGTCACAGTTCAAGGTCACGGTGGAATAACATGCATTTTGCCAATGCAAAGCTCAGCTATAGCACTCATCTGGCCTGTGGTAGCTTCATGACCACATTCAGAGGCCCTTGGCTGAAAAAGTTTGTGCACCACTTCTGTATCATATGCCTGGTCTGAAAAGGAGAATTTCTGGGAGTTGTTGGAGCAGAGTGTTTTGCAGGATATTTCTGTTACCCAGTTAGCAGTGTCAGAGCACTTGTTATACACTGATTAAGTCTGATTATATATTAGAAGGCTTTTTGTGTGACCTAACGAAGCGTCTTTATTGTAATCGTTGTATATTCAGTTTGGTTGTTAAAAAAATAGCTGATGTTTATGTGCTTTATTAATTGCTAACACTCAAGTGACATTCCAGGTTATTTTAGTGTTTTTTTTGTCCTGTATTTATGCAGTCATTTTCTGCCCACTAATTTTACCTGTTGCCAGTGCCTCTGAAGTCACGATCGTATCGCGTTATACAGTGTTGCAAAGTATTCAAATACCAAATTAGCGAAAAAAGTACGGGGTACTTGGTAAAAATATTTAAAATACTTTTTTTAAAGTCCAATACTTAAATACTATTTAAATACTTTCAAAATTCTGTGTATTTAAATACTTTTTAAATACATTTTGTTGATGCCACTTACCAAACTCAGCATAGAAGTTCCTGCTATTTTGTTTCCTTAGTCTACTTTGCCTGTGTCCGAGTGTTTTGTGCCAATGCTATTTGGCTGTGCAGCCTGTGCCATGCTGTGTTTATGTAGATTTCACAGCACTGCTTCTCTTTATCTCTCATACCTTAGAAATGTTGCTGTTAATTAAAATATGCGGCACACATCATGCTAGTGTACGACAAATTTTTGCATTAGTATTTGGTATTTGGTATTTGAAATACCAAATACTGAGCAAACAACAAATATTTGAAAAAGTATTTGAAGTAGTATTTAAATACCAAAATGAACACCAGTATTTGGTATTTTATTTAAATACCCATTTTGTTACAACACTGGCATTATAGAGATTAGAATGTTGGCATTAATGAAGCTGTCCAGTAATAGAAATTTGGTGACTTTTGTCACCTTGAGTATCTGTTCAAGGTCGCTGAAGGTCATTTGAGGTCAAGATAGGAAACAAAAAAGTAACATGAAGTGTCATCTGTGTCACCACATGTTGTAATGCGACAAAAGTACCGGGTAATACCATTAACCAGCTGTAAATATGTCTCATAATGGGGTTATTTGCAGGGATGTGCACGAGACCTTTCAGGCCGAGACCGAGACGAGATCCGAGACGCAAAGGTCCGAGACCGAGACGAGACCGAGACGTTGGGCATTTTGTCCGAGA
>Ga0209679_1001555_pt1 | contig 10002 bp, 6 predicted proteins | sample WorMetHEROISLAND_4_FD_187408 | JGI IMG/M metagenome (GOLD analysis project Ga0209679, IMG submission 187408) | Marine gutless worms symbiont microbial communities from Max Planck institute for Marine Microbiology, Germany - Olavius sp. 2 HERON... ...
TCCCTCAATTGATTTGTCTCTAAGATACGGTGTTTAGATGGATGTCTTTCTGGGTCGCAATTTTGTGTCCGGTCCTCGCACATTAAAACCTAAAAAACCTAAAAAACCTAAAAAAAACCTTAAAAACCCCAAAAACCTAAAAACCTAAAAATTTTCTTTAAAAAACCTAGGTTTTTTCCAGCCCTGGAGTAGATAGGAGACAACAGACATAGTTGAAACTGAAAATAAGTAGCGCATAAAAGTGTAGGCCTACTGTATACGCAAATCTCCCCCTATTTTGTACAGTAACTTTTAGCAAACAACATATTGCGAGTGAAATGATCACGTAACCAATGACGTCACGTGACCACAAAAGGTCACGGTCATGACATGTGACTTTAAGTTTTGTGTGAGCTTTAGAATTAATATTCTTACTTACTTACTTCTTATTGCAGTATTGAACATGAAACTACTCCGCTTCTCGCCGACAACTACAGCGAATTTGAGCTCCAGCTGCAGTATCCAGTCACTTTTGGCAAAATCTTTATCGTGTCAGAGGTTGCCAGCAAAGACGGGGATTATATACTTTGTCTATAGCTGCAACAGAAGCTGCACAACCGCGGACCAGAGCAGCCAGTTCTAGCTCATGCATCTGATACGGATCGGGGCGGCAAATTGCATTTTAATCGCCTTCAGCGCAGACACCGTACACAGCGTGCGTGTCAGTTCACGGAGTTGCGCACTGCATCAGAGAAAGCGGGAACTGAGCTGGGCATCTGTAGAAACTTACTGCGGGAGGCGGGCAAATAGTAAGAAGTCTCCTTTCATCATCGTTTGCTCATTGCGAATTGCCGCCCGAACTCTGGAGTGTTGCAGAATTCAGATCAGTGGGAAAATAGGTCATTATGTCCGTTATCTCTATGCTCAACTAGTCAGGCTACTAGCTTCTCTCTGCTATACGTGGGCGGCCACAGGCTCCAGCGTTATTTGAACTCAACTTTCTACTATGATAGCTAGAATAATATCAACTATATGTGTAGGCCTATACGTTGGTATTATAACGATCTGTAGACGAATGTAACCACATTGTGATTTTTACTCATTCCCTTAATACGACGGTAACTTCGTATCGTTTGCAATAGTGGGTCATCTAGGACTGGAAGTCTCCGCCGTGAAGTCAGCGAAATCCATTTGTGGCGTTACTGTGAAGTCATATTCAGTCCATGTCGCCGCCAATTTTATCCAGTTAAACCACTGAACTATAATTAGTAAGTTAAACCACCACCACTGTAATGCAGCCATGTCGACTTGACAGCTGGAGATAGCGATTTCGTTTTTCACACGTACGTAAAGTTAAGAATTTGCCCGTCAGTAACAGGCTTAATAAACATATTTCAAAAGCACAGAGCGCCGAATTTATGGATTTGTGTTTGTGAAGCTTTACGCGAGATTAAAATTCTGGAGTCTTACCCACGTTGACGCTACATGTACTGGCTCTACTCCGAGCGGTTAATAGAGCTTAATAAGCCGTGAATTACACTCATTCCTGATTTTTTAAACTTTGCTTTAGTATGAAGTCATATCAGAGAAAAATGCAACAAAGTAAAATGTTGGCCCCAGTGGCGGATTTGCAGATTTGAACATGTTCAGCATGTTTGGCGGAACAGAGACCCTACAAAAGGGATTCCATGCAGATGCCAGAGAATGTCACTTCTCACTTCAAACAGCATCAACTTGGTTGCCTAACCAGAAACACTTACTGGCAGACTATACATTCGTACAAAATTCATGGTACGAAATGTGTTCTTTTCACATCAAAACGCCTTTGTCGACCGGGCTTTGTCCCGACGCGTTGAGAGAATGTTACAGTGCTCACCATACCTCCCTGCTTGATTAGGGAAGTAAGTAAAACGTGGATTTATATAGCGCATACCGTCTTAATAAAACCCTCGAATGCACTGAAGAAGAAAAATAAAGAAGGATAGGGGACGGGAGGGTATAGAGGAAGAAGGGGATACACTCATCTTTTTGCCTACATCCCCACACATGAAATATTGGCTAAAACAATACTGGCTGTAGTATTGCAACTCTCAGGCGGATTAAATCCGGCACTGTTAGCCACAAAGTTGGCAAGAATATGGGTGCCTTTTGCTGCTGCGCACTCCCAAATTCGATATTGCAAGCAGTGCACAGCTAAAATAACAAAAGTCGTGAAAGTTGCATTAACTATAGTGACGCCATCGGAATGCATAGTTGCTGGCAAACGAGTCCTTAGTGCCTTCCGGCAATGAGAAATACTAACACTCCATTTAGACAGGCAGACAGACAGACACAGAAACCAGATTCCATATCTAGTGCTTCGTCTGCCGAAGTGAGCACAATGCACCTAACGACCTGGGCGCCGTAGCCAGTGCCTGAATCATTTGGACGAGTCATTAGTGCATCGCTATCTCTATCTGTTACACGTCCATCTGCCCAACCCTCTACTCGGCGTCGCCTGCACGTTCATTGGCGCCATTGCCTGCTGCTGTAGCCATCGTGATAGAGCTGTGACCCCATCACATGCCTGCTTCTTTAATGACTTTAGAGTAAACAGAAAAGTCATCTAAAACAAGAAACTTGGAGCAAGAGTGTACAAAGTACAAACAGCATTATTTCAGCTTTCAGTTACGTCACGGTGCTGCTTTAATTACATACGGTATAGGATAAGATACAGAGATTGCACTCGAAAAATGGCCAACACCTGCCAGTTTAGTGTAGCACATCGAAACTAAAAACTGATAGGTAAATGAAACTGAAAATTTAAAAAAATGAGGATGAGTCCGATTTACCAAGAAACAATCCGGTAGGCCTAAAGTGGAAGTGATGGGAGCCTGGAACTAAAAATAAATAAAAAGAGAAGCAAATGAGAGACAAAGAGGAAAAAACTGAAACAAAAAGAAAACGTTTGAGCGTAGAAAACCGACAAACAATCTAGTAATTCGTGAAATCAGTCCGCAGTGCACCTTTTTAGTAATTTTTCCAAGACTGTGTTCACTGTTCACGTCATATATTTCGATTACAGTTACAGTTATTGGATGTCACAACACACTAGATGGTCGTATTTTTGTGTAAATCTCGTGCACCGGAAAAATAATAGGATCTAACGTTTTTATTCCCAGAAATTTGCGAAACCGTAAATTAACGTTAACTTAATTCTATTATTTCCTTGCATGGAGTTCTCCACATAAACGTGCTTTCATAAACCGGTGATGCAAAACCAACTCTTTTAATCTTTGTGTTATATTCATGTTGTGTATATGCTTTCTATCAGTTATGATAAATAAAGAGGATGAAAAGCAGGTCATGGAACAGCAGACTGACCAGAGTCAACAGAGGACAAGGCTCTGAGCCTGTGTTCCGTCAGTTCAGACTTCAGAGTATCAGTCACCGCCTGCAGACGTAACCAATGTATGACACAAATTAATATCTACTGTGGTCCAAAAAATGTCACCTTAATATATTTGCAATAACTTTGCCAAAAAAATTATGAAAACTGGTTGACAGTAAACGAAGTTATTGCAATTATAAAACGGTGACAATTTTTGGACCACAATGCAGTTCAGTGCCAATGCTAGTGTTGAGTGTTGACTGATGCGGTAGATAATCTGACTGGAACTGAAAAAGTGTTGACGTATGATCAACGACGAAGTGCTGGCGTCACTGGGTGCAATTTGCAATTATGTCAAGTACTATTCCACCAACATTATGGCAACACAACTGTCAAACCTATATGACAGTTATATCTGTCACAGAGACTGTCAGAGAGAGAGACAGAGAGAAGATTATAATATAGCCTGTCTGGAACGGTGTCAAAATATTTGCCCGTCAAATATCATGCGAACACGGAAGAAAAACACTTGGTCGAGACGTCACATCGTCACTGCAGAGCAGATCCGAGCGGAAAGAATAACAATAATTCAATACAGCAATGTGTAAGTGGGCGAGCGGCGATGGGTCGGACCATAGCAGCGGGTCGCTCGGCCGACTTACGGTAGAACGAAAATCGCGGCGGATCCAGCGACATGCTGGTCAGACCTCATTAGAGTTATGTCGACATGTTTGATCAATTAACATGGCGGCCGTCGATCGTCACCACTCATTGGCAAACGCTGTCCAAACACGACCGGTTTCAGCGTCAGAACGCACCGGCCCGCCCGCCGGCGTCCCAGGGAGGGACCTCCCTCGCTCCGCACCCGCGATTTCCGATTAGAGAAATACAGCCACCGAGATGGAAACCTTATATTTCGGCCGCAGCTGGCGTCGATGTGGCGGAAACATGGCACAGCAGGATGAGAGTTAATCGGTCCACACATCTCGGATGATGACCAGCTTTAAAGAGATCTCTTGCGGCGACGCAGAAGGAGGACGCGGAAATTCGCCGGTTGTAGGCTGTGCGGCTCAGTAGTGGTCGACGTCTCTTGTTTGTTCAGAGCAGAACGCCTTGGTAGTGATCAAGTGGCCGAACCACTAGGAAACCGTTGTCGGTGTCGAAAATTGAATGAATATGCGCCGTGTTGCTGACATGTGATGCAGGGTGGGCGTGATTCTCTGCTGTATACACGTCCAACATCAGATAGAGACACTTCCTGTTCTCAGCAGTCGTGACCGTTTCGCAGGGAGACGGGGTGGCTGACTTGCCATGCAGATAAACACCACAGTTCGCCGAGATTACGTGAATACTGCATGTCTCGGCGTGACATCGACGATAGTAACACTGTACGCCGTACACTTAATAATTGTAATACATGCAAAAGACGATTTTTTCTTTAAATTTCACATTGGTCATTATTATTATTATTATTATTATTATTATTACAAACGACAAATTTATCCTGCCGTAAGCAAAGCTTCAAGGACAGGTTACAAAATTACAAAGTGAATAAACAAACAGGGCCACGATAAGCAGATACAGCTACAGGTTATATGATGTGTTAAACATGTAGGTTTTTAAATGTTTCTTAAAAACTGGCAGTGTCCTAGCTGAGGTGACGCCTGTCGGCAAGCTGTTCCAAAGGCGAGGCACAGCAACATTTGACCGTATACTAGGGCCAATGAAAGTTTGTGTGTTACAGCTATAGAAATGTTAATTTGTAAGACAACTTATCAAACGAAACAGCAATGTATGACTTAATGATCACTGAGTAAAGCTTTAGATTGCATCTCGTTGCTACATCTCTCTCTCTTCCTGTCCATCTCTCTCCGATATGATGCTGATGTTGACGCTACTGATGCGGTAGCAGCGTTTGCATGCCAAGCACAGACTTAGCGACAATTTACGGTCGCCGCAAATGCGCCGTAGATCTGTCCGTCTGTGACGGCGCTCAAACGGGCCGAACTCGGGGCGGCCGAGCCGCGCCGATCCGGATGATACACGTGATCTTGGCGACGTCGGATTGTGACGGACGGCGATGTTTGCGGTTAGACCACACACACAGCCAGTGACGCGCGATTTTCTATCGGTTGAACGTGACGGTGTTTTCAAGTTCAATTTAACCCTTATAAGACGAGTAGCAATTATTATAGTTTCTGGCTATTATAAACAATGGCAATACTCTCTGTTGTATATGGTCGTCATTATTAAATATTTTAGTGATAAAATATAGTTATTTATATTGTACCTTTCTGCCCTAAAAGGATAATGTCATATTGGTACATTGGTCGTTGATGGCTGATTGTTTCATTTGGTACATCGATGGACGGATTGTTGCGCTGTCCTGCGCTGTATCACTGATGCTTGGCATTTGCAACTAAGTAAGTCCGGACATATATGGCGCCAAAATCACAAAACGCCCTAGGGACGCCGGTTAGCGTTCGTCACTGATTACCGATCGTTGCTGTACAATCTCAGTATTTTCACTTATTTGTGTTTGATTAATTGTCTCTCACATCCGTGCCAAGGCACATGATGAAGCATGGAACAGCTGGCTGTTACAATTGGTATAAACATTGACTGATAACGAGATTAGGTGGATTGCCAGCCTGCAATCTATAAACCTCATCACTGTATTAAATGTGAAAATTCGGCCAGACACGTAAGCTATCATAATTACACGCCAGTGGAGCGTTATACACTGCGATTATAAACTCCGCGTAACAATCTCAATATTTAAGCAGCTTGTATTCATTAATCGAATTACAGAAAAAAGTGTGGGGCCCTCTGTACCCAAATATTCCGCAACATCATTGGCCCTATGGGGTAGCGAAAATATGTGAGGGGGCCCGGCATACTCTGGCTTCTATGTAAAATTCGAACACTGCTTGTATTGAAGAAACAGTTCATGATCGTTATTTACTACTACTACTACCACTACTACCAATCAATCAATCAATCAATCAACCAAAGCACATTTATATGGCGTCATGTGTCGCAAATACTATTACTATACTATAATTATACTATACAATACTACTAGCATAGTATAGTAGTATAGTATTTTTTTCTTTCAGTTCGCGATTATGAAATCAGTTAATGTGCGTTAAGCCAGATAAACGCAGCAGCCTGTAAAGATAGGACGCAGTGGCAGAAGTCGTGCTCCGAGACTCGCCTCATCAGCATTCCGTGGATGCGTCGGATCCGTATAATTCTCTTTTATGGTTCAGATCAGGATTTTTAATGTTCTGCCGGCGCCGCGCTGAATTTGCCGTATCCGACTGCGGCGTCGTCGACCGAGCGGCGGATGGCACGCCGACGGCGTCAAAATGATTATTAATTCCGGGCGCGCGGCCGGCGACGCACGCGGCGGATTTATGGAGCGCCGCGTCGGTCGTTTTCGCGTGTCGCTGATTAATCGACGCCCGGCCGGTCGGCGAGCCAGCGTCGCCGTGCCTGCAAGGTAGCTCGGCGGCACGACTCGGCGTCGAACCGATGGCTTGCCGGCAGTCGTCACCGTACCTCGGCGGGCCGGGTCGGGCCGGTATGGATGGTCGACGGGCGGGCGCTAATCCACTCAGCCGAAGCCCGGGGCTAACTCATCGTGTGGACGCGTGCCGGCCGCCGCTGCAGGCCACTGAAGCGTAATATCGACGAAGATTCTGATCGCCGACGTCGACTAAATGCTGTTTGTCAGTTAGCGCCCCGCTGTATAGCGTACGTGATCTAGCTTGCCGCAGCTCTCCTCCGGACATTCTTCCTCACGGCCTCGCCGTATAGTTTTATAGTGGTCGGTTGTGTCCCTGTGTAAGTTGATTGCGAACGGAAAACAGTAACGACATGGCAATGGTGTCGGAGCCACACAGCTCATTTCTTACTCATTGCCGTGGCTGATTCTGTCGCTGAAACTCGTTATGTCCGAAGCCGTGTTCGCTCGGTCGTTTTTCTGTGATAAGAAAAGTTGCACACATCGTCTGCACTTTTGGCTGTTTGTTACCATTTCGGGCAAAATGGGCAAATAACAAATACGGAGCAAGACTTCATAATGTTAAAAACTATGTCAATACTTACTTCTATTAACTTATATCAGTGTCACGTTTAGTATGGGCGTCGGCGTCAGACACGTGATTTATACAAAACAACACGTATAGTGCCTATGTATACTGAACTGGGTATGGGTATGTTACATGAACAATACACACTTTTGCTTCTTCAGCTATAATATAGTTGTTATTTAAGTACCGACGAAGAAAGTAATGGCACCCAAATAAGGATGGAAAAGGTAAGTAAATGTTATGAAAACAGTATTGGTTCAGTTTTTTGGACACCCAGTATATTATCTTGAATTATCGTGTAAAAGTGAAGGGAGCGTTCCATCACTTTAAAATTACCTCCATCCTTCGATCCAAGCGGCGTTGACGACAATACGCGTTACGCAGATGCGGAAGAAGATGGCCCGTTTCGCTTCGCAATTTTGTTGCGGCGTCGGCGGCGCATGGCTTCCGGGCAACGCATTGCCGCACGGGCGTGCCGTGATGCGGCTCGAAACCGTAGCGAAAAGCAATTTCTTTGATTACGGCCGGCCGTCGCGTGAGCTGGTCGCACTCCCGCCCGCCACAGACCGATCCGCAATGAATGAATGATCCAACGACCGCATCTACGGCCTCCGGACAAATATGCGATTATATCCTGACGACTAAACAGTACGTAGACACGCGCCGGATTTCCACTCAAATACCGCATGCAAATTGTTTCACGTTCGCTTAATTTCTTTTCTCTATTTTGAGCCTCCACTTTTTACTAGTTAGCGCTACTGCAATATATCGTATCCGTTTGTATCGATTTGCGTGGCAATTGTCTTGTGCATAATTAGCCGTTTATGTAACGAAAATTCCTACTTAAAGTACGTTGAGCTCCGAATAAAGGTCACTTATTATTATCATTTATATATTGTTATGGAGATTTTAGGTGACGTGAGATATTTAGCGATTACGTTATCGCAAATTTCCTGCAGATTGTGAAAGTGAAAGAATTTCGAAAATCGGTTAATATTTGATAACGTTGTGAAAACAAGGTTGGCGGCGTACTTTTTACGTGACTATACTATTTCATTTTGATAAAGATTTTCAATATGAACCTAAAAGCTTCGCTTGGTTATCAGCAATTAGCCACGCAAATCAATTCGATTCGGGTGTAGCTTCTCTCAGATAGGCCTACATGTCCAGGGGCGAGTTAAGTTGCTCAGCGCTGCCGGTAGCGCTGCCGTTCTATTTAACGGAATTAAAGAAAGTTGGCGCTTAGAACGGAAAATCCTGTTTTTTTGATAATTACGGTGATTAGAGAAACCTTCACATTATTCGCCATTCTGCACTTGGAAATAGGAAAAAAACCTTTTTGCTGCCGGCAGCGCTGAGCAACTTAACTCGCCCCAGAAATATCTGTCCCGCAGCCCGTACTCGTGCCGGCGTATTTATGACAAATGCTACGGTGAAGTACAATTGTGCTGTATCATTTGCGTCGTAGTTGAGTTGGAATAAAATTGCAGATGGGTCTAATTCGTTTGTTTTCGCTCTTGAAGCAAACGCTGGGTAGTCACAAAACGGCTGTCAGTTGGACAGGGGTCAAAGGTCACGAACATTTGCAGGCGCCGGCTCGGTCGTCATTTCCAGTTCCTGTGCGCGGCGGCAACGACGTCAGAAATGTACGCGTCGACTTGGACAGGTGGCGGCGTGGATCCAAACGTCAGCGGGCGGAGAATTACTTGTCGAAATACACGTGCGAACAGTCTGATTGATGCGACGCCACGGTGCGCTGAAAACTTTTCCCCGGACAGTAGCAGCACGTGTACGCACCGATATGGACACGCGACCGCCGAGCACCATTGAATGATACTGCGACTCCGCCGTCAAACGAATTCCGTTTGATCCTCGAAGCGTTCTCGTAATTTATGCCTTCTGCTCAATTTTTTCTAACTTCGGGCACGTGTTGAGTTGTTTTCTTGTTTTCCATTGATGATGATCCCACGAACAAGGCCGAACTTGTGGTTGTCACTTGTCCACTGTTGAATAGCCTAGGGTCATATTGTGAGCACCGGTAGCCTACATATAAAGTTAAAATTCAAAAGCGCATTGTCATGCATATTTTACAGCGTGGAGACCCTGTTGATAATTGATTCCTCAAAAATGTCCAGTTATGGACTTCTCAAGTCCCGTATTTAGCACAAGGATAGTTCCTGGGTGTCGATAAACAGCAATATATGCATGTATATCTGCTACATTTTCGTCATCACTTTGGAGTTGCGCGAACTTCGTGCATTTTCTCAGTTTCCCGCAGTACCCGCAGGTGGGGAGCCGAGACCGAGAACTTGCAACGGCAACGTAATCTATGCATCGCTGACAGTACAGGTCTATCGTCATTCGTTTTGCCGTTGTTGCCTCTCAAATCTGCGAAATCACGCGAAATTCCGAGAAAATTCAAACGTATAACAGTTCAAGGTCATCCAAGGTCATCAATCTTGCTGCCAATCGAAAGCGCATATGCAAGTTCCTATTAGTCATTAATAGTAACATTGGACGTATCTCGTACCGTTTCCGAGATATTGACGCATAAAG
>Ga0209679_1001556_pt1 | contig 10002 bp, 9 predicted proteins | sample WorMetHEROISLAND_4_FD_187408 | JGI IMG/M metagenome (GOLD analysis project Ga0209679, IMG submission 187408) | Marine gutless worms symbiont microbial communities from Max Planck institute for Marine Microbiology, Germany - Olavius sp. 2 HERON... ...
GCCGTTAAGGCCTCGGACCGCAACCAGCCATTAAGCTAGCGGTCCCGGACCGCTAAGGTTCCACGCCGCCGCCGCCGATAAGCTAGCAGTTTAAGCGGTTTGGCAAAAAATCAAATCGAACAATAATAATGTAAAATACTGTGACGTGGTCAAACAGTGACACACAGTCACACTCCTGTCCTGCAATGAACATTAATGAGCATGACTAATGAGCTCTATCTTTTTTCAGTTCACTGCCGCTATACGCTGAACCAGAGTGACAACATGCCGTGACCGGCCGCTGACAATGCTTGCATTCGTCTTTCAAAAGACTCTTATACATGATCTGATATAGCTATGATAGAATTCTTGAAGCTGTGCATACTGCTGTGGATACACTAAGAACCGTGACTTGATAAATGACATTAAAATTACCGCAGAAATTAACGAGTGATGTGAATATATTTATACGTTAATAGGCCCAAAAAACATGAAAACGTAAAAACATGACAGGAATAAAAAAACATTAAAAAACGTTTAGTACATCTATGCTAGTAGCTACCAATGCAGTGAGTGAAGCAGTATAGTTTACAATACACAGATGACAGATGTGACTGGATTAGAAAATGGTAGTTACTCGTATGTCGTTACAAATCAGGTAGAGGTTGTTGCCATTGGGTCTCAAAATTGCTACCATTGACATACGTCTTTAGCGGTCTTAGCGGTCCAAACCGCTAAGCCAGCCACTAAGGCTTAGCGGTCCAACCAGCCGCTAGCTTAACGGCTTAGCGGTTTAAACTGCTAAGCCAGCCGTTAAGGCCTCAGACCAGCCGTTAAGGCCTTCACTAACGGTTCCGGGGACTAGCAGCCAGACACCAGCTTACACTGCAAGACCACGGATATGGGACTAGTGTATTGCACTCTGTACCCCTTTATTCCGCAGATTTTGCTGGTACTCACTGTGCCTACCCATGAAGGGATGGCTAGGCTGAGTTGACGTGGGCACCACCCAGAGAATAATAGCTGACAGAGATGTTTACTGAGTTAATCTGCAGAGTGATCTTTTGAGAGTGATTGTCATCACGAGTGGAGTGATATTTAAGCAATGTCTGGCAATTTGTAGTTACTAGCATGAAATGAGTGTGGGTTGTTGTCTAGATTTTTGTGCAGTTGTATTTATATTATAAATCGCCGACATTAAATGCTGTTCTTGTTTCGTCGTCTTTGTTAACATTCGTGTTAGTTTGCTGTAACTTGTAAAGAATATTGTGTTATTGTCGTGGTCTCTTCTAACGTACTGTGAACACTTTCATCTGCTGTAAGAAATGTTGTAAATAATGTCATAAATAGCTCACTGTTTATTTAAGTATATTTCTATGGCACATTTTCATACTGTTATGACTCTGCTTGGCTATCGTTGCATGACAGCTGTTAAATGCAATATATTTTGTTTACTTAACGCTGCTGACCAGAAGTTTTATCATGTGTTGTATGACAGTAAAACACTTTAGTTTTCAAAAAAACGATCTTCTCGTTCTGTACTACCTTGGGAACATCACAACATTCTTAGAATGCATGCACTTGCAAAAAATGTTCAGCATAATCTGCACAGCTACATTAAAAATCATTGCAAACTGCAAAAAAAATCAAGTAAAATATGAACTTACAATGAAAAACAGAAATGTAATATGTGTCAGTATATAATTTCAGCAAAGCTACACAGTAATGGGTACATAATATCACAAATACATGATTCATAAAACTGATTTACCAACAAAAGGCCACTGGAACGAGTTGGAGATTTGGACTACTAAAGCCTTTGCAGATAGACTAGACAACAGACCGATAGTGAGTGTATCATGGAGTCTAAGCTTGCCTACGTTAAGCTTGCATTACTCCACAGTAAACAGTGTACCGGTACGGACAAAAGGCCACCGGACATAGGCCAACAGGGCTAGTTTTTGCTAAACTTTGCGAGATCTTGAAATGACTGACTGTCATGCAGTTACGCTGTCTCATGTTGTAACACAATACTTAGCTTAAGTCTTAAGTGATTAATTAACATACACAACGACAAGGTCATGGTTTTTTGGTCTTTGACGTCGGCCACGCTGCAAAAATTACGTTGAACAGCAACTACCAGCAGTGCTACTCATCACCGTGAGGTGTTACGGTTACACGCCCGACCTATGCTTGAATAGAAAGGGTAGGAAGTGAACAGCAAAGATCAGAATCTTTTTATGCGGAGTACATGAAACAAACGTATCGCACCGCAAAGCAATATTAAGCAAATATCAGAGGTGCACAATGGTGTCGTGAATAGATTCCCAGTATAGCGGACATACAATTTGCCACAGCAGTTAACAACAATTAACAGAAATCGAGTCGTTCCATGCAAGACTGGACAGACTTAAAACAGCTGAGCATACATTAGGGATGTTGCTAAAGTGAACTTACAATACCCAACTAATGACAGTATTTGGCTGCATTACATGCTATGAGGAAGTAACGTTATCCAGCAAAAACACTAGCCTCGTGGCCTTTTGTCCGGTGGCCTTTTTCCAAGTGACCTTTCGTCCAGGATTCACAATAAACATTATGTATGCAGTGAAAACATGATAGTATCATAAAAGTATAAAGGTCTACGTATAACAGTCAATAATTACTTTCACAAAGAAACGAAGTTAAAATTACACATCAAAATCTTCAAAGCATCTTGAAAATACAATATGGTACAAAATTTCATGTATAATGATCATAAAAGTTTCATGCTCTATCTGCATCTCATTCAGGAATACGGTATGATGAAACTCACGATGACAAAAAAGTATTATATGTTTAACCACTTCAACACAGTCCACGAGCATGATGAATGGACATACTGCATAATGTCATAGCATCATACAGTAAAAACTACCAATATAACGTGCATTAAAAACAACATGCACAGATATATCATAGACTAGTAACTGCATAAGTGCCGTTTTTATTATTTTGATTATCGCATAATGTGATACACAAATGAAATGTTGAGCAATCACAGAAATAATAGATACACCAGATATCTTGATGGGGTACAAAAAATTCCGATGTCATGTACCTATAACCAATCCACAGGTTTCACAAGCACTTCAAGAAGTTTGGCCTCTTTTGACGCTGGTGCTGGTTGATGGCAGTATTCCCAGCTTGCATGCAATGGCAAAGACATAAGTATGCTTTCAATGCGTGCCTCTGGAGTCAACAGTCCAAACTTCGTGCCTCGATCATATATCAAATTGAACTCAACATAGCGGCCACGTCTCAGTAACTGCCACTTTCTGTCTGCTTGAGAATAGCTGTCATTTCTATGTTTCCATACAAGTGGAAGATAGGACGGAACAACTGATTTGGCACAGGAAGTAACAAACTTGAATACTTCCTCTTTATTTGGGGTATCCAAGTCGTCAAAGAATATGCCACCAACGCCACGTGCTTCTCCTCGGTGAGTGATGAAAAAATACTCGTCACACCACTTCTTGAATTTTGGATAATAACTCTTGTCATGTTGATCACATGCTTGCTTCAGCAGTGTGTGAAAATGGACTACATCCTCCTTGAACAGAACATATGGAGTAAGGTCAGTTCCACCACCAAACCACCAGTGTGTCTTGCCAGATTTTTTATCATCGACTTCAAAATACCGGTAGTTAAAGTGCACTGTAGGAACATTTGGATTGCGGGGATGAATGACAGAACTGACTCCAGCAGCAAAAAACTTAAGGTCTCCATCGGACAGTTCCTTGTGTCTTACTCTCATTTGTTGCGCTGCCGAGTGAGGAAGAGTACCATGGACCACGGACACATTAACACCTGCTTTTTCAAAGACATTACTATCTTGCATAACGCAAGTAATTCCACCTCCGCCATCTTTAACTCTTGACCACTTCTCTACAACAAACTGGCTTTGGCCATCAACTGCTACCAGTGCTTTGCACACCTCAGCCTGAATCTCCATAATCAATAGTTCCATTCTCGACTTTATGTCGTCTTTATTCAAAGAAAGCTTTTCCAAACTGGTAACTGGCGTAGCCATGAACTTCAAAACATCTTGATCTAATTTCAACGAAGCAGCTGCTACTTTATTCTTGACAACAAACTGGTAGACAATGCCAGTAGACAATACGGTACCGGTGATGCATTTGACGACTTTTGCTCGACGGAAGAACTGGTACGTTGACAACGCAAAAGCGCTTCTTCCGGTAACAATCCATGCATTCATTATGTATGCTTTAACAAGTTTTCTCACAACCATATGCTTACAAGCCAATAATTGTACACTTTGATACTTCAAAGCACGCGACCAACAACAACAACACGAGTGCCACGCCCACTTGCCACGCCCAAGCTCAATATGCCGAAGGCTCAAATGCCGACTGACTTGACATCATGTGCAAAACACGCTTCATAACCAAATATGAAATTCTCTTCCTGTATATAACATTTATTGCCTATTTCTATCGTGATACACACGGCCAACCTCCCCACAAAGTCAGTTAAACAGCATAACAGTTTGTTTTAAAGCGTTGTGTTGTGACACTGGTGTCACATGGACAAACACTGGCATGATATGGACGTCTGCCATCAACCATCAAGTTCAAGTTCAAGTTCAAAATTCAAAGCACAACACAACACGCCTTTGAAACTGTTGTGTTGTGACTCGCTTTGGGGAATGTTGGCCGCTGTGTACCACGTAACCCACGTTAGGTTCCAGGGCCGACATTTCGCAAGTTCTTGGAAAATCTTAGGAAGATTTCACATCTTAGGAAAATCTTAAGAAAGACGGCGAATTCTGAAAACATCTTAAGAACAAGAAAGCCGTGCTGTCGCAAGGAAACCGCGCGATGCAGCAGCTGTTCTATTCGGTTTAAAGTTCGCCGACGACATTCATTACAATTTTAAGAGTAGCCAAGCTTCGAAAGCCAGGCTTCAGAGCTCCAAACAATACCGGCACAAAACAGAATTTAACGCAAAATGGCGATTCAAGGTCATTCAAAGTCAGGTGTTTTGGAGTCAGTGGAAAGTACTAAGTAATACTATATAATAATGTTGGCGTTATTAAGGTTCCGACGATATAGCGTCCACGGAAGATCCGCAGATTTTCCGCGGATTCCAAATATTCTACCGCTATGCGGATCACTGTTTGCTATACTCCGCTTCCCGCACTTCTCCGCTGGTGACATGTTTTGGTCACACGTGTAATAAACAAACGACAGTAAATAAGTAACAAATAATTAGTCAGTGGCCGTTCGTAATAGTGAACATATAATGTAAAATGGCCCTTCAAGCCATTCAAAGTCATTCAAGGTCACGTATTTTGGGGACCCCAAATTGGGGTCAGTGGAAAGGCAACAAGGGAGTAAATATTACTATAAATTAATGTTGGCCTCATTCCTAAGGTGCCGAATACGTAGCGTCCGAAACCCCACTGTTGTATGACGCCCCCTTTCCAACGAACTCCAGCGAATATCCGCATAAACCTTATAAACCTACTGTCAGAATCTGAAGTCACTGGGCTACATCGTCGTCGCTAACAGTATAGTCTATCTTCGTTCAATTTTTCGTGGTGGGCTCCGAAAGACCGTCAGAGACGCACGTGTTTTTAAACACAGTGCGTAATGGCCCTTCAAGGTCGGCCAAGGTCGTTGATTTTGGCACCAATCGAAAGCGCGTATGCGACTTCCTATAGGTCATCAATAGTAACCTTGGTCCTATCTTGCCCCGATTCAGAGATATTGCAGGTTTCCTTCTGAGAACTACCCCGCCCCTATTCCACCCTAATTTTAGGGGTGTTCCACTTGGACTGACTGCCGATGCTGTGGATCCGAGGAGCGAAGACTCTAAGCTAATTAAGCGTGTAATTAATTTCGAACTTGTCCAACCTATGTGCCCACGATACAGCAACGTCACAGACGGACGGACGGACGGACGACATACGATAGCAATATCGCGCTAGCACTAGCATTCCTAAATATTTTCCTAAGATCTTTCCTAACATTCCTTCTTTCCTAAGATCTTTGGTTGTTTTGAAGTCATGTAAGAGGAAAGTGAATACCGTAAGGAAGTTCTTCTGTATTCAGAGAATAATAATTAGAGGGAGAACCGATTTACCTAAAAGTAAAATTCAGTGTCGGTCAGTTAGCAGTTTCAAAGGATGATTGACTGCCACCTAAAGCTTGATCGGGATTCACGAATTAGTATGAGTATTTTACTTCCTTCTTATATTTTTTCAATTTTATCCTTCAAGTTCATCCCCCAAATGAGCTGTCATGTTCAAGTTTATGCACTTTATTTCTTAACCTGTACAATGTACCAACATATTTCATTATCGTCAATCAATCAATCTATCATTCATGTAGTTTTCCCGGTTCCTGTCGGTTCCTGACGGTCAGGGGCGTCTATCCCCCCAACGCCAATGACGCAAACTCCCCCTCCCTTTCCCTCCCCTGTCCCTCCCTCCTCTCTTCCCTTCCCTCCCCTCCCTTTTCCCTTTCCCATTACCCCTTTTCCCCTTTTCCTTCCCCTCCTACTCCCTATTTCCCCTCCCTTCCCTTTCCCCTGCCGCGAAGCGGCTCCCTGAAATAGGTACGGGGTCTGGGTGAATTTAGAGCCCAGGAAACGCATTTAGTGGCAGCTACTTGCAATACGGTCATCAATAATCAATCTTGAGAAAAGCATCAATTCGGTAGACGAGTTCAGCACTTATAAAAATTGGCAGAAACAAGCAGAAATCCTTGAAAACAATTTCTTAAAACCTAAAACAATCTCTGTTGTTAGAGCTCTGAAGCCTGGCTCTCGAAGCTTGACTACTCTTAGACTTGTAGTGAATGTTGTCGGCGAACTTTAAACCCAAAACAACAGCTGCGGCATCGCGCGGTTTCCTTGTGACAGCTCGACTTTCTTGTTTCTGTAAGCGACGACAAGAAAAAAAAGAAGGAAAGGAAAGGGAAGGTATCACATAACGTCACAAAACGGTTATATTTCAGCTATGTGGGGAGCAGACCACCTTGGATCGATTTATACAAAATGGCGGGTTGAAGGGGCCCGCCCATGACGTAATTATTCTGTCCAATTCGGGTTTTAATACTTTTAGGGGTTTCAGATCTACAGGGGGTCAAAATCTCCACTGTCCCATTTTCTTTGCTGGTCATATTTACAACAGTGCTGGCGTTACCACGCAGCCTGGGATAACGGCGTTCATTATCTCTCCCACGATTGCTATCGCATTGCGTGGGACAGATTATAAAATAACGTTCGGCCCTCTGTCTGTATGTCTGTCTGTCCGCGCTCCTACGGTCGCAATTTTTGTTTGATTTTGGTGAAATTTTGTTCACAAGTCTGGGGCCCGAAAAGAAAGTAAGAACGATTTCGTTAGGGGTCAAAGTCCGATGACCCCTTCCCTGTCTAAGTAGGGGTGCACCGTGTAGTGAGGTACGAAACTACGAATATTAGAGACTCTCTAATATTCGTAGTTTCGTACCTCACTGCACGGTAATAGAGACGACATCTAATTGCAGATGTGATCCATGCGCAAGGAAGGACTTATAAATTATGTGTGACCCACATATATCTGGGGGAATTCTTCCCCCTTGAAGGTGGAATTCTTCCCCCTTGAGGGTGGAATTCTTTGCCCCCTTGAGCCAAACTGGACGCAAGTTGCGTCCACTTCCCCCTGTTTCCTGTAGACGCCCCTGCTGACGGTTTTCCTGACGGTTCCTGACGGCTTTTAGTACGACCCGGCCGCAGGGCCGCAGTAAATGATGTCGTGTTTGTAAACAGAATTAAATGTAAAAACAACATCAAGAAGATCAAGATGTAGAATTTGATATCCCCGTTTTCTTTTGTAACTGCAAAGAATGACGGAAGGGAGAGCAAGACAGAAAGCAGGAAATTTGGACGATGCGCCCGTTTCTGGAAGAGCACTGGTAGTGTCCGGATATAGTCGACAGGACTCCGGGGTGTGTAGATTATTATGCATTCTGGTTAACGTCTTAGTTAACGTCTTAGTTGACGTTGGGAACCAGCTTAATGTTAGGCGTAATGCTATGGTGGCAGATGACGCATCAATGTAAACAATGTAATGCGGCTTATTGTGCACGCAAGTCGATAGCATTGTTGACTCGTGTGACGTCAGAATTATTTGTTCGGGACCTATGGCCACCTAAGCGGATGACATTTTGAACATGTGCTGTAATTGTGCTGCTGTGTTATTTCACTTGCTTGAATCGGATCTTTAAAAAGTTAAGATTTTTACACTTAACTCTGTAGTAATAAAAGCAGTTTTGACATGGTAATGCAGTAACACAAACCATGTAGGGTAGGTTAGTTATATATTGTCGTGTTGTTAATTTCGTGTAGTATATGTGTGCCAAAAGTTATTAAAATCGGTTGACATTTGCCAAAGTTATAAGCAAAGACAAAGCGGACCGTTTTGATACAAAGTATATATACTGTATGGTGCTTATGAGCGATGTTTGGGGGGCGTGATAGCAAATGTAGATGATTCGATATGATATAATCACAGTTTATTTGATTGTTTAATGTTTACTGTATTTTTCAGCCGCAGTATCGGATGAGGTCATCGTTTTCTCAACCGTCTGGTGACTTGGGTCATATTTCAGGGGAGAGACACTTATACAGTGAGAAGGATTTTAGCAGAAGTTATCCATCATATCTCTCAACTAATTCTACTTGTTCTCCGGTCATACACAGAGGGTCATCTGATTGTATTCGTAATGGCAGCCTGTCTCCAGATGTGGTGACTGATAGACATGTGTCTGTCAGTACGGCACCTCGCTCAGCCGTGCAAAGGCTATCTCAAAGAGCGGACTGCAGCCAGAAACTGCAGCGGGTTGATTCTGATGAAGCTGAGTTTGAAATCAGTGACATTGGTGATCCGGGAGTCGTTGGCATTAAGAATCACGGAAATACCTGCTACGCTAGCTCAGTTATTCAATGCCTTTCAAACACCGAGTACTTTACTGAGCACTTTGTTAATGACCGTCATCGTGCCAGGTTGGTGGCTGCAGAGCAGGCCGGCCGGCGGTGTGCAGTTACCGACGGACTGGCGCAGCTGATTGAAAGTTTGTGGACGCGTGCGTATACGTCGAAGTTGTCGCGAGGTCTGCTGAAGACTGTCAAACAGAATACCGAGCTCTTTGCAGACTCAAATGGACACGATGCTGAGGAGTTCCTGCTGTGGTTGTTGAACACTGTTAATGACGAACTTTATGGGTCATCAAAACAGGACAACGCTGATCAGGTAGGAGTTATGCTATTGCTAGGAATTATGACTTCTGTAATATGAACTGTACTTCAGTACCCGGTACAAATAACGTCTGTGTAGCTTGTGCCAAGTCTACTAGCACGGTTGAATTGTTAATTGCAGTGCTATGACTTACTGCTCCTGCCATTTATTACATTTGAATTTCATAACATGGGCATTGTGGGTATTTTTTACATTTATTTCATTGACTTTTTGTCAGTTAATTTCCCGTACAGTGCCTTGATGCTGTTGGTTTGCTGGCAGGAAGGATATCCAGCATGTAAAAAGTCCTGTTCCAGCGATTCCCAATAATTCATTTTTGGGTCTAACTTAGAATAACTGTGAAAAATTTGCTGTTTGAACAAGTCTACTAAAACATCAAGGTTTGTCACCCGAGGCCCTACATCAAATCTTTACCTCAATCGTTCAGTCTGTCATCACCTATGCACTGCCGTCCTTTGCTGGTCAGCTGTCTAAGGGTGACAAATCCAGGATTAATGCCCTCTTCCGTAAAGCTCTCAAATGCGGCTTGTGTCACACATCCCTTGACATTGATGAGCTGATAATCACTGCTGACAAACGATTGTTCGGTCATATATCCAGCAAAACCCACTGCCTACATCACCTTCTTCCACCGTGACGCAATGTCCGCACTACTTCCTCTCTTAGAACCCGTGGCCATAACTTCACTCTCCCGCACACAGATTTCAATCTCTATAAAA
>Ga0209679_1001557_pt1 | contig 10001 bp, 7 predicted proteins | sample WorMetHEROISLAND_4_FD_187408 | JGI IMG/M metagenome (GOLD analysis project Ga0209679, IMG submission 187408) | Marine gutless worms symbiont microbial communities from Max Planck institute for Marine Microbiology, Germany - Olavius sp. 2 HERON... ...
TGTGCCGGCTTCAGAAAGCGACTACCGTCCGATATCCATCACCCCAATACTGTCACGTCTGGTTGAGAGACGCATTGTCACCTCGTATATTTATCCAGCTCTGCAGACTCCACCTCCTCAGTTATGCTTCACAGACCAATTTGCCTTTAGGCCGACCGGATCAACCACTGCTGCATTTATTGCTCTCCTGCACACTGTATGTACCATGCTGTCGACCAATCCATTTGTCCGTGTCTTTGCAATTGACTTCTCCAAGGCATTTGATAGCATCAGACATCATCAGCTCCTTGCAAAATTGGCGTGTCTCACTATTCCAGATGAAATCTATAACTGGGTTGAAATTTTTTTTCCGGTCGGTATCACAGTACTAGATTCCGTGATAAAATATCTGCCTTTGCTTCTATTTCTGCTAGTGTCGTTCAGGGCTCTGCATTAGGCCCAGCCTCTTATGTTGTCACAGCAGCCAATCTGCGGCCTGGACACACCGGCAACGTCATCATCAAGTATGCCGATGACACGTATTTGGTCGTACCAGCTGCTAATGACGAGACCTGTGATGAAGAGTTGAAGCACACCCAGGCGTGGGCTGACGACAATCTGCGAATGAATGTCGCTAAGTCGAATGAAATCATTTTTCAACCTCGTGGTCCAAGAGGGAAGTCACTGCAATTGCCACCACCATTTCCAAATATAGAACGTGTCTCCAAGTTGACGGCTCTTGGAGTTGTACTTAATGACAGGTTGACCTCAACCGATCATGTAACTGAACTGCTGGCCTCGTGTACCAAGCTGGTCTATGCCATGCGAGTTCTGAAGACCCACGGTCTGCCACATCAGTCGTTGCAGGATGTCTTTCGTGCTACTGTGGAAGCGAAACTGTTATATGCTGCACCTGCGTGGTCTGGCTTCTGCACTGCGACTGATCGAGTTAGACTTAAATCGTTTTTGCGCCGGTGCTTGAAGCTGGGCTATCGCAACCCAGATTCTCCTGACCTTGATTCTCTCTTCTCAGATTCAGATGAACAACTCTTTGACAGAAACAACCACAATAGTCAACATATACTACAGCAATATTTGCCTGACCGTCCTGATTTGAACTATACAGTCTCCGAAGCCGACACCACAACAAGACACTTCTATATGCAAGACTTCTGAACTGAATGACAGAGATTTTATTATTAGAAATTTATACAAATATTAATATTAATTGGCACGGAACGTGTTGCTATCTGACTCTGTTATTTAGCTGCAGCCTTTATTTCTTATATTTCAATTTCTTCATATTTTATTCTATATTTGTAGCAGTTGCATTTGACAACTTGCATTTACAGAAATGAATGAATGACAAGCTGACATTAGCTTTGAACAATTTAAACGGCTACTAAAGACATTTCTGTTCGGGTGCTGGGATCGCGGCGCATTGTGACTAACTGTTAATCTGCGCCTCATAAGTTCACTTACTTACTTACTTACTTACTTACTAACTTTTGGAATATTTTCATTAAATATAAACTTTTTACAACTTTTCAGTTTTGTATTACATACCATTTACATTTTTATCTTTTCATATGAAAGCGTAGCTAAAATACATCAATCAAACACAAATAGTGGTGTGAAACATAGCCATGTTGAATACAAAAATGAGCCTCAATATGGCCAATGTTGCTCAGTGCTTATCAGATTATTCTTGTAACCTTCGATAAAATGAAAAACGTCCGATCAGTTTCTGAACTTGGCATATTTAAGCTGCACTGCTGCAGAACAGGCCTTATAAAAATATACAAAATGATGGATCATGGGTCAACACCTATTGACCCATGACCCACGACCCTACCGACCAACTGCCAGCTCCAAGCCTCCTATAGAAGGGCCTCATAAAAAGCTTATGCCATCGTGCCGACTTTGCCCACTCAGCCGCCGGCAGCAGCTATCGATTTACTACTCTCAGTGATGGACGGCTGACTAATCCTAAGCAACCACAGTCCACAAGCATACGGGATGAATGATTTGTGGTACGCAACTGCTATCACGCCTATCAACCGCTCTAACTGTTACCGGTACATCAATGAGATAGACGTGCACAACCCGCCAGCGTTCGTGCGTTGTACGCGACAGCGTTGACAGCTTGACACATCTAGCTTTCACACTATAGTGCATCAAATATGCAGACCATCCGAATAGTTTTGTGTTGTTTTTATGCCGCTAAACTGTATACGCTTCTGTGGACAACCTTCGTTTTTGTACTTCATCCTACTGTAATTAATTGCTATCAATATTGCGTTCGAACTGCCTAGTGTACGCGATTTTACCAAAGCGACTAATTAAGTTCGAGTCAGCAATTGAGGGCAGCTAGTACATGTTCTCTGTGCTATTTATTATATTTGTTATTTAGGCCTATAGATAAGTGTTATAAATTGCTATTACCGGTGTTATAGTTTCGAAATGTGTTATAAGCTTATACATTTTATATTAGGTCTATTGTGTTATTTATTATTTTGTTTTGACGGCTACCTTATGGTGAATAACGACGAATATAATATAACTGTAATATATAGGCTAATACTATCATTCCAAGCGCACCTCCCATGGGATTTGGGAGATTCAAACTTATCTAATATAATATTTTTTCATAATGAAAATTATAGCTGACTACCATACTATATCTGTCTTTCTGCTGTTACTGTTTTTCAGTTAATAAAAATTTGTGTGTGTTTTATACCGTGAAATAGTGATGATTCGATATATCGAAATATCGATATATCGTTTTCGACATCGATATATCGTATCGTATCGTATCGTTGAAAAAGATATCGACTTTTTCGACATATCGCGATATATTGATATATCGCGATATTTTTGGCATCATAATTGGCGTTAACACTTGCGCGTGTTTACGCCAAACGTTTAAAGCTTTTTCCGTAATTTCGTACAGTGAATAACAGAAAATCGAGAACAGCACTACGAGTCACTCAAACACACATTTTTATTATTTAAATAAAGCACACTGCCTTGCTCATGTCTGATCACCGTTCGTACGCTTGTATATCTTACACATTTACAAAATATCGAATATATCGTTTCGATATCGCGATGTTTGGTCAATATCGTAAATTTGCAATAAACTGATCACTGAAGATCCCACCACACCTCAAACGCTTATCTACGCTACCTTGTGAATATTAGTATTTAAAAGCTGTCATAAATATTTCACAATGTACTGTAGCGACGCGTTTGAGGTGTGGTGGGATATTTAATAATCATTTTGTTGCTAATTTACTGCTGAGTGCGATAGTGAAATCATTTTGAAATCGGTCAAATAATAATAATAACAATAACAACAATAATAAAAAAAGACAACAACGCCATAGCCAACTGAATGACATCTTATGGCCGGCATTCAAGACAGCATAAGTTCCGGCTGTGATTAAAGAACATGTCGGTCTGAGTCGTGAAGACGACAAACGCCCAGATGGTGTCACGCTGCTCCCGTGGGCACGAGGAAAGCTATTCGCATGGGATGTCACAGTTCCAGATACCTATGCCGATTCACATATCGCAGACACGGCGACCATGGTTGGGGCCGCAGCTGACAAAGCGGCAAGCACCGAGGAAGCCAAATACAGGCAACCGGCCAGTGGCCAATAGGCATGTCTTCGTTCCAGTTGCTATTGAGACAGCGGAGACGTGAAACCACATAGCCGTGGAACTAACGCAGGAGTTGGGCCGTAGAATCACAGCCGTCATTGATGATCCAAGGGAGACAGGCTTCTTGTTCCAGCGGCTGTCAGTGGCTCTGCAACGGGGGAATGCAGTCTCCTTCCGCAGCACTTTCACCACCGAATAAACGTCGCTGTGGTCACTTTGCTTTCACTACAATATCTTCTGCCTACTAGCTTTGTGCTGGTGGGCTAAATAGTAATAATAGTAACAATAAAGTTAATTTGTCCAGGGCGCCAAAAAAAGCAAAGGAGTCACTAGGTGCCGCAGCCTCGGTCGAACAATATGTCCTGAGTGGTCTTTTGATTTTTTTTGAAACGTCCGTAGTCGTCTACTGATAGCAGGGAAGCCAGCAAAGAGTTCCAGATTCGTGGACCGGCGGCAGCGAATGATCAGTCCCCCAGCCGCGTCTTTGTACTTGTCACCACACATGTAGAGGAGAGAGCTGAGTGCAGTCGGCGAGTGTCGTCGCCATTCGCCGACCAACCTCCAGTCATCAACTGGATATGGAAGTGCGAAGCCGTTCAGTGAACATCAGCGTGACATTTTTTGAACACCGCACGGCGTCGAACGCTAGCAGCCAGCGTAATTTCCGTAGAACGGGTGTGATGTGTTGACGAAGTTATGACAAGAACGTGATGGCTTATTTTTTTGACTTATAGATTAGACACATAGATTGATATGAACCTTGAAATAATCTCTTACTTAGGCCACTTTAAATATTTTCTATGATTAAATGACTGATGGCTATGCCCGAGCACAGCGAATATCAGGAGATGGGGTGGGGAGAATATAACGCATTCACTCGGCGACGGCGTATGCACTCGACACTGCAGCAGAACCAAGCTGTGTGCCTTAATAGTAGCTGACAGCGCCGTCAGGAAAGTCTGACACACATACGACATTCGCTGAATAGTTATAGACCGACAACAAAAGCAGAAAGCTAGTCGTCATTGCTCTAGTAATGACAGAACTCAACCGAGGCAAATCAGGTCATCAAACTGTCGTTAAAGGCAACATACTTGCAGAGGGGAAACAAAAATGGAGAATCTACAGTATTGCATTTACACTTCTGCCAGTGCTGGGTGTTACGGAAAAGTTTTAACAATTGTGAGAAACATTCAGTACCTTACAGCGCATTAGAGGTTATTTTTTAACGAGATGCGCTATATAAATCTACGTTTTACTTACTTACTTTTTTTACTTACTTACAGAAAATCAATCTAATAGTGCCAATACCTGATCGCTTTTACTATTGGTCTAGTATCACCAACCATTCGTAATGAAGCGATTAATTTCAGAGGCAAAACGTACCGCAAACAGGGTAAACAACAAATACATAACAGGCTCTTTAGTGGTCGATTGCAGAAAAGAGTCATACAATTATTATTGTCGGTGTTATTATTAGGCTGCGCTGCAGTATTGCTGTAATCTCACAATTTCACACAATGTAGGCTATACTGTGTTCTCTCAACAATATTTCAAGAGATTATTTAAACAAGACGATACAAAAGCAATTGATATAGCTCGAGTTTCACTGGCGTTAGTTTTCATTTGAAACGGTGTTTTCACGCTGAGTTTGCCACATTTTTATCTGATATTGATTTTTGAATTTTCTATTTCAACCCCATAACACGTAGGCCTGCTCCACGTACGCTTTTGTATTAAAATTAAAGATAATACATCGGTGACATTTCAAGTGCAACGTCAGAATGTGCTAAGTTCACAGATAGCCTAAACGGGATTGTGCAGCTTCCTAGAACATTTCGCTGCATGTCTTTAACAAACGTATAAAGATATCCCCGTTTAGGCTATCTGTGAACTTAGCACATTCTGACGTTGCTACAATTCACATGTGAAGCCATTCCATGTACGCAAAAAAAGTAAGATCCTAGCTATGACTGACAGTGACTGTAATACGACAGGACTGCAATACGTACATGCACATCGATGAACCGACAGTAACGTTTAAATGACGTTTAACCTTCTTAGAACAAGAAAGCCGTGTTGTCGCAAGAAAATCGCGCAATGCCGCAGCTGTTCTTTTTGGTTTAAAGTTCGCTGACAGTATTCACTACAACATTAAAGGGCCGGTTGTTCCACGCACAGGTTAACTTCGTGGTTAGCTAACCGAAGGTTAAGTTCAATTCTCGGGTTAACCTTGCGCGCATTGCACCACAGAAAATTAAGTGGTTAACTTGTGGACTTTGGCATGGTGCAACGCACTACGAGATAACCTCGCCAGGTTAACTCTAACATGTGCGTGGAACAACCGGCCCTTATACTTGTTTCATGTCTGCTGCATATTGATATTGTCTGCTGACAGGTTGTCACTTCAGCTCTACTGTCACTTATCACAGCTGACGGCATTTGTATCGTGTTGCATTTGTGTGTTGACTAGGGTATCGGCCAGCTCCTGTGCCCGTCATGGGTGGTGGTCAGATGGGAAGGATGTTACCAGTGCCTGGCAGTGAGGGAGGCATCGCAGCACCTCCACCACCTCAGGCTCAACATGCTAACACTGTATGTCTTCTCGTCTGTTGTATGCAGTCACCAACATAATGACATTACAACACAGAGTTGATTTACTTCCTTTATTGCAGTATAACTTGGGTGAGCCGGCAGCAGAATAATCGAGTTATTATTTAATACCTATTTAGGATTTACATGTTTAGAAATCCCAACATATGGCTGGAGCATAATCTAGAAAGGTGACCATATTGTGAAATACAAAGGTTCATCTGTATTTGGCAGTAGTGTGTAATATTGCATGATGAGGCTGATAGAATGAATAATTGCAGAGTGTGATACAGACAGTGAGCTTAGTTTTTGCATTGCATTGGACATACTGGATGTACGATATTGAAGATGCTGATGATAGAATGGTCTACTGCTGTATCTGGTGTATCCTATTGAGGCCCGACTTATTTTAATATCTGCTATCAAATTAGATGTTTTGCGTAATGGATGCAGCATCTTAAGAGGTTAAACAGCTGAAATTAGTGAAACACCACTATTAGATATGCTGCCATCTAGCGTGTTTATAAGAGTTGAAGTTGGAAGGCTATGTCGTGAACAACACAGGAGACATCCTGTTGAGTTTCTTACTCGCTCTTTTGTGGCCAGGGGATCGGTGCCCCAGGAAGGTGGTGGGCTTGGTTGGGCCCGGACCGCAGGGTCCGAAGATGCCTATGGTACCAAAGCTCCGATGAAGTGCCGGTGTGCGTGGAGGAGATGGTGGTCACGGAAGAGCGATTTTGCTTCATTTTGGTTGAATTATATACTTGCCGTAGTTTGTCAGACAGGACAAAATCAGTAAAATTCACTCTTTGTCGACTAGGATGTCAAGTGTTAACCACTTATAAAGAAGCAAATTCATCGCAGCTAGTAGCTTATGAGAGGTTATGATAACTGATGGACTTGATGCTGCTGCTGATGCAGGGTCCACTGTACAAAGCATTGTATGACTATGATGCACAAGATGACGATGAGGTAAGCTTTGTGGAGAATGACACCATTAGCAACGTGCAAGCAGTTGACGACGGTTGGGTCATCGGCGTCGTCCAGAGTACCGGCCAGAAGGGCATGATTCCATCCAACTACATCGAGGAGATGTAGTTTGTCTGTTAATGATTTCGTGGACAGATGTATTAGCTGTAATATTGTTGCTTGATTCCATTGAACTTTACAGTGTTTGTGCAGTGCTGTTAGTGCCTTGACTTTAGTTCAGATTTACTGCTCCGTTTCGTAATTAACTGGTGTTTTTATTTTAAGTGTAATTTTCTGGTAATTTTCTAAACAGAACGGCTTGTTTATTGTTTTGTGCTGTTTTTAACTGCTGCAGTAATGGTAGTGCTTTATGGCATTGCTTTCAGGGATGTTAATGAGGCCAGTATATGATGAGGCTGAGGCCGAGGCCAGATGGTGTGAGGCCGAGGCCGAGGCCGAGGCCAAGAGTATTTTTCAAGGCCGAGATTGAGGCCAATAACTATGAGGCCGAGGCCGAGGCCAGTTGCTTATTGTTACTGCAAGACGTTTATTAGTTAATTTTCAGTACAAAAATTTGGAGAATATTTAATTTATCACAAATTTCGAAAATACATGTCATACAATAGCAAAGTAAGTTTGTACCAAAAGTCTTACGATCTTAGAGACAACACTGAAAACGAGGTAGGTAATTCATAATTTCCATCGACTTGCGAATTATCGAGGTCATGAGGCCAAGATGCACGAGAACGAGGCCACACCTCATGAGGCCAAGAATGAGGCCGAGAACGAGGTCGAGGCCGATGCGGCCTCGAGGACAGGACTTAACATCCCTGATTGCTTTTGCTTTAGCCTCAAACTTGGCTTTTGAGGCTGAATTTCTTGAGCTTCTGTTGATGTTGATTGCCATTGTCCTCATTACAGCTTCGCTGTGCATTGATCTGTTTGTGATTTATCTACGCTACCCTGGGCATCGGATCTCTTCAGGTTGCCCTGGGTGCCAGTGATGGGCAAATCCAAATCGTGATTTGATTTAAATTGAGATTTGAACACTGTTGGCGATTTGATTTGAGCACTAAAGATTTGATTTGAAACGCTGTGATTCGACTCGTGATTCGATGCAAAAAATTCGCGGTTCGATTTGAATTTTGTACAAATCGCAAATCGTTTACTTATTTTCCAGCAAAACAACGGATATGCTTCTAAGCTTCTTGAGCTTCCACCTTCCGTTTACGTTTCTGTTAAACTAACTTGAACAGTGACTGTTTTTGAATTAGATTTGGGTTATTCTACGTGCAAACCAATGTCAGTGTTTGTCAAATCTTGTCCACCGGGTCTGATCTTATTGCACTTTGCCATCGTACTGTGCCGTTCTTAATCATGTATGTTGTTAGTGCCAACTTATCTCAGCTGTGTATTGGCGTCTGAATACATTACCGTGTGAATTGTGACGACGTTTAGTTACAAACTCTCATTGTAAATAGACGTTCATACAGATTGTCTACTGCTTTTAGCGTTTGCTTAACTGGCCTGTTTTTGGACCCGGAAGGTGGGTCCAAAAACGCTACTCTAGTTGTTCTTGTTGTTGTTATCAGTTCTCTAAAAATACCCAAGGCTTTCTTAATACGCAGTATAGCACAACAAAACTTTGCATACGCATTTGTGCTCATATCCCGTACCGATGTATTGTCTCAGATTTTGAATTTAATTTCTAATTAATGGGTAATTATCAAAGTTCGTTTCATGCTATCAATTTAAAACTTGACATTGAACCTTCACTAGTGCACTGCCGGCGCAGTGTGTGTAGCCTAGCGTCCAGCGCAGCGGCCTGCTTCAGGCTGCAGCACGATGCGTGGTGGAGCATAGTGATGAATATTTATGCACAGGTGGCAGGCACGGCTTACCGTAGGCATATACTGGAGTAAGTAAGCAAGCGGACATGGTACCTTTCATACTTGGTTCCCAAAGTTACTGCAAATAAACTGTTGGGATCTGATGGAGCAGACCAGATGCCACTCCAGTTACCCAGCAAATAGTGCCAGGTCACTGAAGGTTGATAGAGACTATAACCTATATATTCTTATTCTGCGTTTAAATCAAGAAGATTTTTTGTGACAAGTACGAAAGGTACTGTTGGACCCGGAACACCACCCGCTTCCTTACTTACTCTACTATCATTACGCTAAGCCCCGCCTGTGCATAAATATCACTGTGTTCCACCAATTGGGTGCAGCGTCACGCATCCGAGCTGCAACCTCATTGGCTGCAGGAGGCCAGTGAGGTGTCAGTGAAGTCGATAACATGAAACAAACTTTGCTAATTACTCATTAATTAGAAAATAATTTTAAAATCTGAGACGGTAGATCTGTGGGGAATGTCAGGACAAATGTGTATGCAAAGTTTCGTTGCACTCCACTGCTTATTAAGAAAGCCTTAGGCGTTTTTAGAGAACTGATAACAACAACAACAGGAACAAGAACAACCAGAGTAGCGTTTGGGGATCCGCCTTCCCGGTCCAAAAAAAATCTTGAGGTGTGTTTGTCAGTTCACAAAACAACAGGTTGTTGTCTGTCTGATTGCCTGGTACTGGTGTTAAGATCTTTTCGGTCTGGTAGTTAAAGTGGTTGATGTTGGTTGTGATCTGTCTACAGTGACTGCGTATATTGTTGAATACTGACTTGTTGACATTGTTAACTTACCGGTAGATGTTTGCCACTGAATTATACGCTATATAGTAAATGAACTGGGACCTAATTACAAGAAAATCTTACGATTATCTTACGATGTGATAATAACTT
>Ga0209679_1001558_pt1 | contig 10000 bp, 4 predicted proteins | sample WorMetHEROISLAND_4_FD_187408 | JGI IMG/M metagenome (GOLD analysis project Ga0209679, IMG submission 187408) | Marine gutless worms symbiont microbial communities from Max Planck institute for Marine Microbiology, Germany - Olavius sp. 2 HERON... ...
AAAAACTAAATACAAATCAAACAAAGTAAACAACCTAAAAAACAGCAAAACAAAACTACCCTGGTTCAGTCGCCTCTTACGACACTCAGCCAGGAAACGAGGTGGGCTTATTCTACAATGATAACACTGATATTGATAAGGCGTGGGTTCTGTTTGAGCTACTGTTCATACGTTCTGGGATGTGTCATCTTCGTGCTTTCGACATGCACTCAAATACATCTATTGTCTATATACATGTTAGTTCTTCAGTAGTTTACTTTTTTGTTTGCCTGTTTTTTTCCTGTTGTTACCAGCTGCTGTTTAAATTGTTGAACTGATTGGACGTCTAGCACACAGTAGCATAAAGCGGACGTATGAGATATCACTAGTCATGCTTAGACCCATCAGTGCTTGACTTGCCAGGGGATGAGGCTGGGAAGGTCTATCTACCCCTCTGCACTTAAGATACACTGCTTGACATGACATGAAATATCACAGGGGTCCAGCCCCTCTCCTTGATTATACTGTCATTTCACCAGTGTACAATAACATCAGCTTAGATCAGAGGGACACCTTCCTTTACAAAATTTAACAAACACAGCACCTCGGTATTCTGTCCGTTAAGACACCAACGGGTCAAAAGAATTACAAATTCAACACTAAACCATGAAATGAATACGACTCCATACAAATCATATTATGCAAACAAGTAACACTGGCACATCGTCGTCATTACCAATGACAAAGTCCCGTGCAAAGACAAGTGATCCCTGGACTGTGAACGGAGCTCCGTATAAGCTAAACACAGTCCGGCTCCACATCAGACTGCTGTAGTGTAAAGCAAGGATAAGACATGCACAGATACAGAAGTACGACGACCGACTGAACACTATCATGCGGTTGTATCCCTGTAAACAGACATCATCACATCTTCATTCAGTCGTCTTCACTCACTAAAGAACTTCACTCTTATCAACCACAGCTCTTTCTATGTTTGTCATCACAGGAACTGTTAACTGTACCTCACTGTAAAACAATGTTAGGCAGACGTCGTTTCTCAGTGGCTGTGCCTCGTGTTTGAAACAGTTTACCTTTATGTCTTAAAACTAACCGTGACTCATTGCGCAGCTTTAAAACTGGTCTAAAGACATATTTATTCCGCCAGGACTGTAACTAGCCAGTGTCACTCAGCGCCTCAGATTACGGTGATTTCACTCGAATAATGGTGCTTTATAAATTATATAACGTACTTACTTACTAACTGCCTGCTCAGTCTACCATCTACACACACACACACACATACCGCCGTTTATGCGCGATGACATTGTGAAGCGATCAAATCGCAAAGTTGTGCGAAATCCCGCTGAAATTTTGACATTTTTGAGCCACCCAAATTTCTGACTGAATTTTATGAATCTGGGTCACCATCAAACACGTGGCAAAGTCTGGTGACGAACAGCCAAGCGACATCGGAGTTTAGGTGGCGAAAAAAGAAGAAAGAAGATCTAAACTACAGAGGTAAAACAGAATGGCCGGCGGCCTGCCAGCTATGCGGGCGGCCATAATTACTACAATATTGGAACAAACACCTTTTGCTACAAATAAGTGACACAACAGCACAAAACGTTACGATATGAACTCACATGCATCGGTGAAGCTGCATCAGGTTGTACACTCTACAATACACACAAACAGGTTGTACACTCTACAATACACACAAACTCTGATAAACAGTACGCAGATAAATTCACACATAATACATAACAGCAGGTAAGTGATAAAGTATAATAAACTGACTGCATATTTACAGTCTTTCTTTAAAAAGACAGTACGAATCAGGATGACAGAAAAAAATCAAAGAATAACTGCATAATTCAACTACTACCATGAAGACAAATATTTCTGTCGGATCTTTACACAACTTTCCTGTTTCACAGCTATAAGTTGCACATTAAAATTTAGCTACAGATGAAATAACTACTAGAAACACGTTCTGTGGAACAAGGTATCTGTTCCATTGCTGTGCTATACCTGTTATGTTTAACCCTTTAACATTCTTTGCTGATGACAACAACATCTCCCAGCCTTATACTGTTACCGTGTGGGTCACACAACATCATCAGTCACGTGATCACTTGTCTTGCAATATGTGCTTTTTAAGGTGATCAATTTGAACCAACTGTCCATCTCACACAGTTTCTGAGATAACGGGAAGGGCTCATCAATCAATCAGCCAATCAATCAATCAATCAATCAATCAATCAATCACTAAAAACTTAAAACACGCCATATATAGGTAGTCTTATTCGTAGGCACAAATGGTCACTAGGCGGTGGTGATAAAAGCAGTTTCGAACAGATATGTTTTAAGATGTTTTGTCTGAACGTCTCAACAGTAAGTCCAAGACAGTTTCGGCACTTGGCAGGTAGACTGTTCCAAGCAGTAGCGGAAGTATGTCCGTTCATCAGACCCCTGGCGTTCTTACTTTTTGGTCCCTAACCTCCGTGCAAAATTTCCTCAAGACCAAACAAAAATAGTGACCGTAGGAATGACGACAGATAGGAGATGGAAGCTCATGCTATGTCTCATGCTACGCTATAGCAATGGGACGGATAAAAATTAAATCAGAAACATAAACAAAAATGTTAAATGTTTAGACATTTCTGACCAAGCCTGTTACACACTAATCAAACAATCTCATTAAGACTGGCTTTTTTTCGAAGCATGAAACATTTCTTGACTAAGCAGTGCACTCATGTAACTCAACATACCTTAAGAAGTGAATACTGGCATCCGGCAATGACAAAACACAACCAGAAGATGGCAAAATCATGAAAGAAACCGTGTGACAATAGTACACTGCCTAGGAAGCAGACACCTAGAGCGAGTAGTATAGATACGACCATCTCTGGTACGGTATTCCTGAAACAGTAACACACAGTGGATGTACACATCAATAGATCACAGAACCTAGCCGCTGATAACAGCAGTCAGTCTGATGTCAGAAAATAGCGCACCGACACGCACGCACACACGCACAGAGATCAAGAACATAACAGTAGTATTGTGTATGAAGCTCATCAACGTGCTAATGCTATTCACTGATGTTTTGAGTCTCGTAATGTTATCTTCTGTTTCATGCTTATATGTCAGAACTCTTATAGAACACAATACCCCCCCCCACCTCAAGTATGACACCGAGGCAACTGAATGAACGTGTCCAACAACGTTTTACCAAGTGGCCAATTGGATCGAGTAACCATGCACATAATGAAAAGTGGGGAGTGAGCAGAGTTTAACGCCCCGCCCGACACAGTATAGGTCATTTCGGAGGCGGTCTTCACAGCCAATCACTTGACTGATACTGACAAACAAAGCAGTACAGAAAAATAAACATGCAAAAACTAAATACAAATCAGACAAAGTAAACAACCTAAAAACAGCAAAACAAAACTACCCTGGTTCAGTCACCTCTTACAACACTCGGTCAGGAAACGAGGTGGACTTATTCTACAATGATAACAGACATGGGCCCCGAAAAGTGAAAAGTTTACCCACGTTATACCCACCCTAGAGCTGCATCATCTGCGCACTGACTTAAAATGAGATCCACAAACACTACCCGGGGTTACCCAAACATTACCCGGGGTTATCCCCACAAAATACAGACATAAAACTGTAGCGGCACTGTTCATTCCTCATTCTTTACCGAACATGTTGTAAATACCTGGTCAGGTGCCTGTTGACAGTCACTGTTTGTCACTTGCATGTTTTATTTGGCAGATTAATAGCCAGGATTTTCTGAAGTACTGGCATCGTTATATCAGCGTTTAACTGTCTGTGTGCAAAGTTAAGTCTATGTTTAGTTTTCACAGGCAGTTCTCAAAGCAACTTCTGTCATCTTACTGTTCCACTCCACTGACTGCCTACTCTATTATGCTGTTGGGCAAATAAATGATCATGATGATGATTTGCTAATAACAACAACCGGTCAGTGTTCTCATGCTGCTGGTTCAGCATCTGAGAGTCTGCTCTGCTCAAAGTCACACTCCAACTCTAACTCCCGAAATACTGGCCGCTGGTTAACTGAAACTGAAACTGGCAGCAGTGACACACGTGAACACACTGGCACTATATAAATCACTTACTTACTTACTTACTTACTTAGTGACAGATAGGAACACATTAATGACACAAGCAACCCAGTCCACAACTGTACTGCCGACAATCACCACCCAGCACAGACTGCTGGTCAATAAATCAAGCATGACACAAGAAATGCACTGGGTACCTATCAAGCATAGCTAGCAGTTCCAGTCGATCCAGCTGCACTTTTACACATTTATTTGGCAGAATCTGCAGCCAGTAATAACGTTTCGGCCGCTTGCCGGCGATGCTCGTCTCATTGGTGATGGAATCACTGCTGCTGCTGCTGCTGCTGGCACTTGATGTCGACGGCGACGAGTTGCCACGACAACAGCTAGCATTGGCAATGTCTCCAGTGCCAGTGGAGTTAGTCGGCCTCAATGACGGCCTGCACAGCATGTCCAGTCCAGGGAAAGTTGAATCATCGGAACTGGAGTCGCTGAAATCATCACACAGCAAATGAAACAAAGATGACTATGAGTAGTGCATTACAGTTGTCTAGGTAAATGTTAAATATATTAATCATTACAAACTTATAATACAAACAAAAAAAAACAATTATACGCAACGCATCATACCGTATTATTAGTTTTAACTGTGTAACTACAAAACTTTTTTATCTTCGTCAGATCTTCATCACCATGTCATAATCATCATATACACTACTACTAATATTTCTGGTTTTTGTTTAACCAGCCACACATTCACCAGTCGCCAATCAAGGCTAAAAAGTGGCAAATCACTTTATAAGACTGGTGAAATTCATTCGCTACGACAGCGTTCACTTGATGCGTCTCCTTACAAATAGCATAAATTTACCACCACCGAATGTGCCACAGCTACTACAGGTCCACAAAGAGAAACCCCTGGGCACTGCTGCAGCTGTAGGCCATTTGTAGTGTCAAGGCATTGCTGAAATGCGAAGAAAGAAGACTAACAAGTTTGAGAAAACAATACTCTAAGAAACATAGAAAACTGGTTAATCAAATGAGGTTCAGCTGCAAACAGAAGAAACCAGCAGCCGATATCTAAGTTTTTCATTTCTATCAGTTATAGCTGGAGTAGGACAAATAAACTTTGTACAAACAAATGGTACGTTTACTTTCCTTCACTCCACTATGTCATTGTGCACAAGAAACCAATACGGAGAACAAGGAGAAGGAGACGATCACATGATGAAATACCTCATACCACAGCATCAAGCGCTGTATCACTCTGCCAGCTGGGCACGGCCCTGTGGTCAGTTAGTTACAGTAACAGCATAACTTCAACCTTGGGGGCAAACATATGACTTGGACCTTTGATCCTTGACCCCAAAACGTAACAAGTCCATCTTTGTCCCAAGATGCACTACTGATAAAAGTTTAGTGAAAAATCTATCAATGAGTACAAGAGATATCATAGAAACAACATCCTTCTAAGAAATCTGTTATAGGAACACTGACACAGCCAAACAGAATAGCATCATGGGTGCAGATGATGCAGCTCTACGGTGAGTACGATATACCAAGATGATTGATGGCCGGACACACAGACATACGCACACACAGAGAGGCATAAAAAGCACAATGTACAAGTCAGGAAAAATAAGGGAATAAGTAAAACATGAAAAATCAAAAGCAAACAGGCAGCTTAAAACCTACCGTTTTGACTTATCAATTTTATTTTGCACAGGTGCAGAAACGACAGCCACACTACCTTCACCAAACGTATATGTCAGCCAGTTACCTGAAACACAAATTCATTAGGCAGATGAAACACACAGCTGATCTCACAAACCAATGAGCATTGTGTAATGAAACATCTGTATGCCCCGTATCTGTCTGCAGTGTGAACTAGCAACACTGCAGTCATCAGAAGGCAAATGTTCAATGTCGGTAGACAATGTGGCCGACAGCAGAACACTACAATGAAACCAGCGTATCTCATGTCTACCAGCCAGCATTACATTAACAATGCAACAAACAGAAATATATTAAAACAATAACTGTATTAAGTAAGTAAAAAGAACGATTTAAGTGTCCGAAAATGACGACAGTCACTGCGCAGGCACTACAAAAATTGTAGTAACGAGTCATGGAAAAGAACGCCTGAAGAGAAAAGCCTTCAAGTGTCCTTGGAAAACAGGCATAGAGGGCGCGGACGTGACGTGTTGCGGCAGACTAAGTGTATAAAGTAAGCAGGTAAGTAAGATATAAACAATATTTATAGCAAAAAGGTAACTCAGAGAATGAATTCACAACTGAACAGTGAAATGTACACACCAAATTCATCCTGAAAGCAGTGGACGGCACCTTCAGTAGTATCATCATGAGACTTAGCTATATGTCGGTTAGGTGCAGCATCATCGGCAGCTGCTTCGGCACTGTTTCCTGGCCGCTCTGAGTGCGCTGAACTACACCAAGAGTCTCTACCACTCTGAGGCCCGGATGAATGTCGCAACCTGCGCCAATAACACGGCACACACGTTAAAGTGCTCCTGTTTCGGCATAAATGATGCAAGTAACATGTGAATGTCATGACTCGATCAATGACATCACTCATACTAGAGCTGTCGAATTAATTAATTAATTAACGCGTTAAAGAATTAATCGCGATTAAAAAAATTAACGCCGTTAAAAAAATTAACACACATACGTAAATTTTTATGAAGCAGGGGTTCCAACATGCAATTGAACTGCGGTTATTTGACGATCGAATAATATTCAATTAATTATTAACAACAAATGTCCGTTAATTTGTCAGTTGTGCATCATCGTTTGACGGCATGTTCGACAGTTCGACAGTGGTTGCATCTTGTAGATAAGTCGTGAACAGCAAGACGTGCAGTCGTTCGCTAACGGCAATCTACAACATGAACTAGAAATGTCGAAGTGACGCGTTAATTAATGCGTTAACGCACGATTAAAATAATTAATCGCGCGATTAATGCGATTAAAAAAATTAATCGTTCGACAGCTCTAATTCATACTGGTCTGCAACCCTGCTGCTAAGATGCTACCTTATACAACAGTGCTTAATCGAAAGTAGGCTGTCAAATTAACGCGTTAATTAACGCATTAAAGAATTAATCGCGATTAAAAAAATTAACACCGCACATTAAAAAATTAACGCACATACATAAATTCTACGAAGCAGGAGTTCCAACATTCAATTGATCTGCATACAAGTGTCAGCACGGCATGGCTCTGCCGTATCTACAGACATACACACAGCCGATGTCTGCACGATCCGGCCGTCGTCATCTGTGCTCGGCACAGACCAGTCAACTTCGTGTTCCACGAACAAGAACAAAATTCCATGACCGTAGTTTTGCCGTTCAAGGACCTCGAGTCTGGAACAGTCTGCCTGCTGAACTGCGAGTGCGAGATCCTGACATCGCTATGGACACGTTCAGGAATAGACTGAAAACTTTTCTGTTTGACATGCAACTGGAACTCTAGTGCATTTGCAGCATTTTCTTCTGCGAACTTGTGCTATATAAATGTACTTAATAATAATAATAACAACAACAACAATAACAATAACAATTCATATAAGAAGTCTGACGTAATAGACATACACACCTCCACCATGACGTGGACTCGGCTGGAGCAGCGGACTGTAGTTCCGAGTGTTCAGGTAGCAAAGCGAGAAGCTCATTCTGATTGGACGTCGACGAGTCTTGACTGCTGCTGGTTACATGTGGCTCCAACTCTACAACTGTGCTGGTTTCAACGCCCGTCGGCCACTTGCGGCCAGAATGTTGAACTTTTAACAGACCATCTTGACAGTCTATAAATACAATCCAACACGCCACAAACTGCAATACAGATCACTTTAAAAATGTGGGCCAAAATGAGGGGGGGGCACTGGGGGACCACATTTTTCATAGGGGGGCCGTGGGCGGCCCCCAGCCCCCCGTAGAACCGCCCCTGGGATGATATGTAATAATAATTACAACCGAATTGATTGCATACATTCACGATGTCTGATTACATTAACCGACATTACATCAGCCAGTCAGTGCAGCAGTTGCTGCAACGGTCGCCAAGACTGTTACAAGTCGGTTGCGGCGATTGTGATGATGACTGCATCGCTTATTCACCATGTCTGATGTGTGTTTGTGTGACACTCTGATAGAAAATGCACAACATTCACTTTAAAATGATTATTTTAATAAATTATTGTCAGTCAAAATTAATCTCTCATCTAATTCCATCGTGACTTAGACGCTTTCAATTCAAAATCTAATCATTTTTTCTTCAGCACACGGAGAACCGATCTGGGTCTATCCAACAACCTTCTCGCTTAATTATTCGCGGTGACTTGCTGTGTCCTTGACCTTTGACCTTTTGACCCCAAAAAGCTAATCAGTTTATCTATGATGTACAAAAGTTCGGAGAAAATCCATCAATGCACATCAAAGATACTGTGGAAACAAAGCCCCAAAATGGTATTTTCACATATTTGGTCATGTTGTGACATCAGTGGTGGATCCAGGAGGGCCAATCTGGCCAGCCACCCCCCCCCCATCCAGGCAGACAGTCTGGCCACAAACTTTTGAGTCTGATATAAGGCCTAGAGAGGTTAGGCCTTAGGCCTTCTATCAGGTGTTTTTGTCTTTGCACTAAACAAGACGCTCACGTAACAATTGATTCTCAGAAAAATTAGTAAAACTGGTGTCACCAGATGTCAAATTTTAAGGCTAAAATGCACCAAATTTGATTTCCACTGGGAAAGTCCCAGACCCCGCTGGAGGAGCTTACTGTGCTTTCCCAGACCCCCTAGCTGTATTTAAGGGGCCTACTTCTGAGGGGAGGGGAGAAAGGAAGGAGAGGGTAATGGATAAGGGAGCGGAGAGTTGCCCCCAATTCGAGAGTCTGGATCCGCCATTGTGTAACTTTGACAAATCCTAATTAGTTCATCTTTGTCCCAAGATGCACTACTGACAAGAGTGGTGAAAATCCTTCTCTGCAAGCCAAAGTTGATTTTGATCAACTTTGGCTTGCAGAGAAGCCAAAGAGACATCGTTAAAACAACATCACAGACAGACACATGCACACACGCATGACACGAAAACATAATTCGTCCGGCATCGCCAGCTGGCTGTGGGTTGGACGCACAAAGAACATCCGATAACTGGCAAGCATTAATCAGTGATACATGTACAGTGTACACCGTCTGACCAATGTCTTGTCAGTGTGAACAGATTAGTGCGGAATGCTTGGGCGCCGACTGTAAACTAGGCCTAACTGTTGTTAGAGCTAATGCTGGCAGATCAAGCGCTGGCAGCTCAGGTGCCGAATGCAAAATAGGATTGATCCCTTGTTAGGCCTAATTGGCTGAGGGTGCCTGAAACGCTCAGCAATTGAATGGACGGCCACATATCATGTTGCCACTCGGTGCCAACATCTTTTCTTGTTTAAATAGGCCTAACAGAGTGAAAAAGTTTGGAATGTCAGCTGCAACGTTTGACAAATAAAACATTACGTAGTGCAAGCAAATTGCAGCTACCTTGAGACCTTGATCTGCACTGGACTTCACGCCGGGTTCGAGGTGTTCCAGGACGTTCAGATACCCAACGTCGCGGAGAGTTACGCTCTGACGCTGCTGTTAATCACAATCATATACTTAACATTTATATCAAAGACAATGTAACAAGCAACGACAATGTAACAAGCAACATCAATTAAATACATGAAATATCAGCTTAACCCTCTACCGCATGGTGATGCCAATCGGCACACCATTTTTAAAAGAAAAAATTAATAATTAATCAATGATAAAAATGCCAAATATATACATTTTCGGAAAGCTTAGGATATGATCTTGAAGGTAACCGTCCGGTTACCTTCAAGATCATATCCTAAGCTTTCCGAAAATGTATATATTT
>Ga0209679_1001559_pt1 | contig 9999 bp, 6 predicted proteins | sample WorMetHEROISLAND_4_FD_187408 | JGI IMG/M metagenome (GOLD analysis project Ga0209679, IMG submission 187408) | Marine gutless worms symbiont microbial communities from Max Planck institute for Marine Microbiology, Germany - Olavius sp. 2 HERON... ...
TCTCCAGCGGTTGAGTCTACATCCCATTAGACAAATAAATATTTAATATAGTAGCGATTCTCAAGGGCTCAAGGAGCCTAGCCAAGGGTTTCGTGACACTGACAATACTGTATATATTGGAGAGACAGTGATCAATAGGGCCAAGCAGTGATATAGACAATGAAACTATTCACTTGTTCCTTGTTTAGCTGGCCCACATATCTACAGTTAGTTCAGGTGCGGTTGGAACCCCAAAGTAAACATTTGAAAGGTGTTGAAACTTTTCAAACACACAAGAAGCAAAAATACAAACAAGCATACGCAAAATAAACCAATGTGACCTAGTTCCAAGAAAATAGAAAATAGTTTGCATCACACACCAGGGTAATCATGCTAAGTCACAAAATTTTCAGAATTTTTGTATAACGTACGTAGGCGACATTTTTCGCTTCACAAAATTATATGTGCCAATGTTCATTACATGGACAATGTTGTTAAGTACTTGCATTGTTCTAGTGAGTGATAAATCTAAGTATAAATATGTGGAAGACCGCAATTTGACATGAGACTTGTTTCAATGCTGTTGACTATTGAGAGAACAGGTCCAGCAGATGCAGGTGAAAATGTGATTGTCACGTGTGATGACATCAATAAAGACTATGTTACACAGATCACAAATGAATGGCTTGTCATCGCTGTCAGTGCCTCAGTGTGTAGTCAGAGGGCTACATAATCCAAAAGTTTCATTACGTGTGTCACACACAACAGGCATAGCATTTGTCACCTATGTAACGATGCTTGAGAATGACAGAGCATGTTCCCAACTGAATACTTTATTACAAATGCCACATCCTAATGGTGTGCTGTAAATGTGTGCCTGTTAAGACTGCTGACAGATTTAAATGACTTGCCACAAATATCACAGATAAAATGTTTGTTACTGCTGTGAATGCATTTGTGTGCCACTAGACTAGAGGGGACTTTAAATGTTTTGTTACAAACATCACAAGTAAACCATTTGAAGTCAGAGTGGACATATCTATGACTTTTCAACTGGTAGGCTGCACGAAAAGACATGTTACACCCATCACAGCTATATGGCTTTTCGATGTGTGTGCGTTTGTGCGTTATAAGTACGCATTTATGCTTAAATGTTCGATGACATACATCACATTCATGTGATTTCCTAAAATGAGGTTTCACACGCGTGTGAAGTTGTTTGTGCGTGACAAGATAGCTGTGATATTTAAACGTCTTATGACACACATCACATTCATATGATTTCTCAGCAGTGTGTGGTTCATGAGAGGTGGAATGTCTCGGTATCTGGTCACACATATTACTGTTACATATACATTCAGCATCATCTAACTGCTGAATATCTGCAGCTCTAAACGTCTCTTGACTCGCATTATGGAACTGATTCGATATGAAACTAGGTAACACATCATAATCTTCTACCTTTACAGAAATTACTGAATGACTACGTTTGTGTGATTTAAGATAACTCAATTTGGTATACGTTTTGTCGCAAACATCACAACTATATGATTTCACACGATGAGCGCGAAGTAGTTTGTGCCTGTCAAGTGCACCAATGTCAGAATAGATAGCTTTGTGTCTGAGTAGACCACGCTGATATTTGAACTTCCTATGGCACACATCACATTCACGAAATTTCTCAGCAGTGTGAGTTTCACTAGAAGTGATATTTCCGTGTATCTGATCACATGTGTTACTGTTACATGTACGTTCAGCATCATCTATCTGTTGAACATCTGCACCTCGCAACATCTCATGACCCGCATTATGTAACCGTAACTCATCATCACTTTCTACCTTTACATCGACAACTTCAGTGTCCATCACATTATTATCTGATACATTTGATGAAACGTCTCTCTGATCAGGCTGCTGTTCAGAGTTGGCATTGACAAAAGACATTGTGTCTGACGGAGCCACGTACAAGATGGACGGTAAACCTGTGTTCTGCACTGGACTGCAGTACACTGCCTGCAAAACAAAATAGCTGAAAGAGTAAAGAGATTAGTTAATAGAAAGCAAGACACTTTGACTTTTAGAAGTGATAAGCAAAGATTATACAGAAAATGCAAAATCTACAGTATAATGTTCTCACTTAGAACTCACAACATCAGCATTTTATCAAGCAGATTTTTGTTTTACACACAACATTATCCACATGTTATTGAATCTAAATAATCTATCAGTTTTTAACTTTCCACTCACGCCGTAATGACGCAGAATGTATCTCATACGGTGATGTATCGCTAAGAAACTTCTCATTCACAGGCAGCAATACCGACTTGACATTCAGTAATGGAGATGGCTAAATACAGGAGCCAGTGGTGGGTAAAAGTTAACAAAAAGTTACTAACTACTAGTTTAATTAATATCTTTCAGTCAGACAATCAGCTGAATTAACAGAAGAATAAGTTGAATCAAAAGTATATTATAAATAAAAAATAATTAATAACTAAAACGTTTACCTGGTAACTGACTGAATTCTTTAGTTTATTTGAAAATCACTCTTTGTTGTCTCTATTGTGGGACACATATTGGGAGTGTATAAATTTTGGCGATTACCTACCGCTAAGTTAGTTAATTACTCACTCAAGACAACTGGCAGCCTATTTGAGTACCAAGCAGTGGCCGGTACATTCATGTAGATACAACTCAACATTGCCCAGTTCAACTGCAGTTGAGTGACTTTTTAGTGTTGCTGTACAAGTTCTAACTGCACGACATTGTCACTTGTCTGATGGAACATTCGAACGGCACATATTCTTTAGGTCACAGTTCAGGTCTGGGCTGGTGATGATGAAAAGAGCAATATCAAAGCTGATTTTGTGATTCTGGAGTTACACATACTTCATTGGTGCAATCACCACCGAGCACAACCTTGATATGTAAGGCATGCGTAGTTAAGAAGTTGTTCATTAGTTTATTTAGTCGATGCGTAAGAATTCATTTGAAATGCACATTCACTGACTTTCCAGTTTTTTTGTGCATATGAAGATTGCATGATAGCAAAAACTAACTTTACACAAGTTAAGCGTGATGTCCATCACAGTAACGGAGGTGACTTTTTAGAGCACTTGTTTAGCTGTGTCTGCTTTACGGTAAAGTACATCTTGACATATAAAGAAGTCTCTGCTTGCTTTGTTGGGATATCTAATTATGGTATTGGAGTAAGTGACCTACCGATGCAGATAATGTTGTGAGGCTACTTGAATTGCATGCGATTTGAATTCGTAATGGAGGTGACTGTTGGACTGCACCAGGAAAGCGTCATTGTTCTTTCTAACATATGTTAAAGTCAAAACCTATTGACACCATGCAGTGAGCATTCAGTTGCCCTTGAAAACGGGGCAGCTATCTTATGACATCAACATATGGCCAGAGTTTGAGGGCACAATTTATTGACAGTAACGGAGGTGACTTCAATAATACTGACATCACAATTATAAAAATCACTAGAAAAAACCACAGCGAATTCAACTCGCACATTGAGCTTACAAACATTACACATGTCAGAGAATTAAAAAAATGGTGACACTACAGTAAAAACCCTGCATTAAGTTTTCAATATTTTCTTCTGCAAATGTTGTCAGTTACCAGAAAATGACTCACATGGCGAGTGTGGCTATGCAAATTGGTGAACGTAGTGAAACCTTTGTTACACAGTGAACAGTTGTATGGTTTATCTCCAGCGTGCACTCTCATGTGAGTGGTTAGATGTCCAGACTGACTAAACACCTTGTCACACTCATGACATTTGTATGGCTTGTCCCCCGTATGAACTCTTTTAAGTGAATATTTAGACTCCCAAAGCAACTAAACACCTTGTCACACATATGACATTTGTAGATGTGCAGTCTGACTAAACGACTTGTCACACAAGTTACATTTGTAGTTTCTCCCCACCGTGGATTCTACTGTGAAAAGCAAGGTTGGTTGACTTGGTAAATCATTTCCTACAAACTGTACATTCAAATGATTTCTCTCCAGAATGAATTCGCCTGTGTACTGTTAACACATGATTACACTTACATACATCAGAGCTATATGGCTTCTCACTGCCGTGAAAGTGTTTCTGCTTTGCAAGCATGCTTTTAGAGTTAAATGCTTGATGACACATATTGCATTCATGTGATTTACTAAACTAAGGTTTCACACGGGTGTGAAGTTGTTTGTGTGTGACAAGATAACTGGGATATTTAAATGTCTTATGACACACATCACATTCATATGATTTCTCAGCAGTGTGTGTTTCATGAGAGCTGGAATGGACGTATCTATGCCTGTTCAATTTGTAGGCTGCACTAAAGGCCATGTTACACACATTACAAAGATATGATTTTGGTTTCATTCCGGCGTGAATGTGTTTGTGTTTGGTTAAGTATCCGATACGTTTGAATGCTCTGTTACAAATATGACAAGTAAACCGTTTGATGTCAGAGTGAACATACGTATGTGTGTTCAAATGACTGACTGTACGAAAGGCAATGTCACACACATCACAGACATATGGCTTCACACCTGTGTGAATGTGTTTGTGTTCGTTAAAATGACTGGGATACTTAAATGTCTTATGACACACATCACATTCATATGATTTCTCAGCAGTGTGTGGTTCATGAGAGCTGGAATTCCTGAGTACCTGGTTACCTGTGCTACCATTACGTATATGTTCAGCATCATCTATCTGCTGAACATCTGCACCTCTGAATATATCATGAGCTGCATGATGTAACTGACTTGATATGAAACTAGATAACACATCATCTTCTTCTTCCTTTACATCGACAACTTCACTGTCCATCACATTATTATGTGATACATTTGTTGAAACATCTCTCTGATCAGGCTGTTGTTCAAAGTTGGCATTGATAAAAGCCACCTTGTCTGATGGAGTCGTGTACAAGACGGATGGTAAACCTGTGTTCTGCACTGGACTGCAATACACTGCCTGCAAAACACAATAGCTGAAAGAGTGAACAGATTAGTCCATAGAAAGCAAGAAACTCGGCCTTTTAGAAGTGATAAGCAACGATTATACAGAAAATGCAAAATCTATGGTATAATGTTCTGACTTAGAACTCACAATGGCATTGTTTTGTCAAGTAAATTTTTGTTTTACACGCAACTGTAGTCTTCATTATCCATGCTTTATTGTATCTAAGTAATCAATCAGTTTCCACTCACGCCGTTATGGTACAGAATGTATCTCATATGCTGATGTGTCGCTAAGAAACTTCTCATCCACAGACAGCAATACCACTGCTAATCATACATAGATGTAAACCTACTGGCATAAAGTATCTCATATGCTAATGTGTCACTAACATAGGCGGAAATGGAGACAGGGGACAGGGGGGCACACTTGCTGCCCCCCCCCCCCAAAAAAAAAAAATTCCGGAAAAAATATTTTTCAGGCAAAAATAATGTAAACTTGGGGCATTTTGTTAATTTTTTTGGGCATATATCATGTAAAATTCGGGATTTTGTTATTTTTCGGGCAAATATCGTAAAATTTGGGCATTTTGATATTTTTTCATGTATATATTTTCGGGCAAAAATGTTTTGCCCCCAAAGTTGACTGAACTCCTACGCCTATGGTCGCTAAGAAACTTCACATCCACAGACAGCAATATGGTTACTATCATACACCTGTAAACCTACTTATCCATGACTTGACATTCAGCAATGGACATGGCTAAATGCAGGAGCCAGTGGTGGGTAAAAGTTAACTAGAAGTTACTAACTACTAGTTTAATTAATATCTTTCAGTTAAACCATCAGCTGAACTGACTAGTCAAAAGTATATTTTAACTAAAAGACAGTTACCAACTAAAAAGTTTAACTGAGCTCCTTAGAGTTACACTGAACCATTTTTTCGTCATATTGTACTAGTGCAATAACTGAATGCCCAGTCACTGAACTCTGCTGGACAGTGCATGCAGCAGCACAGTATTGGGCTCAGTTTATCAATAAATTGACTGCAGTATTAAGCCGCAGTACTGGAGGAGAGTACAGATAAACTGTTAAGTGTGAAACTAGATGATACTTCTACGCAAAAGCGTCGATGTGGATGCCTCAGCCCGACATAACTAAAAGTTAACCACACTGTCTCAAAAAAACGACACTGATGTTACACACTATAGATTCAACCCAAATCAACCGATTTCGGTAATTTTTGGCAGAGATGTTGCTGAGAGAGTATGCTATTGAACAGTGATTTATTATCCCACCTCTCCTAACTAATGTCTCTGCACTACCTAGGGAAACATGAACCCGGAAATTGTGATTTTTCAGTACGCCACAGGCATGTGACACAGACACTCACGGCTACCCGAGTACATTATCAGCTGTGCTCCTGCTGGGTCCACGGCTCATAAATATAACAGCAAGCAGCAACAGAGTTACTTCGTAACTGTCACTCACGTCATTTCTTTTGACATCTGGAACTTCTTCGTGCTCTTCACTGACATCAGCTGGTTCAACCTAGTGATGCAAAGAAACAAATAAATCCATCAAACAAAGAGACAGACAATACATCAGTAAACAGACACAACAAATTATTCATTCTCTGCTCTGATGCTGTCCGAGGGCGTGTAAGTTACGTTACGTTAAGTTATCATGTTTCAATATTTAGTCTCACTTTCATCAGTTTCCGGTGATGACGGGCGGTGTCTGTCTGTAACAAGCATAGTATGGCAGTTTTGATATATTACAGATGATAAATTGTACAAAAAGAGAAATGCTGAGTACGTTCGTAGTCTGAAAATGTTATTGCTATAGTGATAGAGTGCTACAGTTTCTGTATGACATTAAAAATGAGCCCAATAGGCCGTTGAACGGGCCGCTGTGCATGATGAGTCAGACAGGATGACGGTTTGTACAAAATATTTATAATCTGACGTACTGTACGGCGTTGCGATACTTTGAAATGGAACGTCACATGCATGAGTGTTGATTTCAATTTCTAAAACTTACGAATGCCTAAGACCGTAACATCATAACCAACGAACACTGTGCAGCAAAGCTGATTGCTACAAACCTCAAACTGCGCTTAAAGTGCACGTTTGTTTGGGGGATCTACAAAGCTTAAACTTCTCACGATTTGCTTCTGTGAATACACGCGTATATAAGGCAAATAATCATTGCTGACTGCTGACTTTAAAAATTCTGCATCAAATTGCATCCATGTCTGCGCATTTAACGCGAGGCTACGTCATCACCGGAAAACGTAAAATGCTCGATGAAAAGTAGATCACAGATAAACAATCTTTGTTTACTTACATGCCCAGGCTATTAGGCAACAGGAATGACATCCGGGGATGAAAAACTGCCGGTACAGAAACAACTAGAAGCATTGAAGCCAAAAAATGTACAAAGATCCAAAAAAGTAACAGCAAAGTAACAATACAAACTTTCACTAGAACTGGATGCTTGAAATCAGGAAGTTCGGGACTGTCGGTCGAGTTGACTCGAGGTACAACCTCAATAAACTTCATCACACATGAGTCATCACCCATCCTAACAGATTAACAGCATCAATCGAACTGTATATATCATCACTTGAATACTACCATCAGCCTCTGTGAAAAACATGACTATGGACATGCACTGACGGTGTTGCAGAATTATACTGTAAAACATTATATTTTTGCTGCATCTTAATTTCGCAATTTTGGGACGTAGAAATTTCGCTACATTATAATTTGGCTTTTCCCAGTGTTCTACTAGTATTTACTATCCGTTTGATGGGCAAACTGAATTTTTGCGGGTATTTAATTTCGCAACTTTTTCCTAGTCGCAAAATTCGCGAAAATTTGATGCACGCAAAAAATACGTGTTTTACAGTCATCAAACCATCCTTAAGTCAGAATTCTATTTAACGTGATGACAGGTCTAAAGGACTAGCTTCCCAGTAGTCTGTGGTTATGTAAAGACTATTTTCTCTTATTTACCAGTTCTCTTCCATTAGTGGTGCCATGGCTGTATGGCAATATCTTCAGAGCAGGTAGACTTACACTTAAACTTACTGTCATTAAGTTTAGCTATAAGTACGAACGATATTGCAACTTATCGAGAGTCGTGTCAGAAACTCAGTTATGCCTAACAAGTTGTTCAGGAAACTGCTGCATTGTGAAAGAAGTGCAGAAAATGCTTCAGCTTTAGTGGATCCCGCCCGATAAGGCAGGTCAGGGATAGATGGGTACATGTCCCGTTGAGTACAGAGAATGTCGGTACATAAAATTATGGCTGTTGCTATTCATACGGTGGGCTGTATCAATAAGCAAAGGCAAGTACGGCAGTGTTCTGATTGGTCACGGCTGCCGTGACGTCATACACTAGACGTCGCTAATTCAACAGTTTTGTCACACCTGTTTTAAACTGTGCAACAAGTTAATAAGTCGAAAAAATCCGGAGGGGAAGTGGGTAGTACGGGTTGAGGTGGGAACTATTTTAGCTGAATAAGCATGCACAATAACAGATTTTAGCGAAAACTGCCCTAACCCTACTTGCCGTACGAATAGATCTGCATCTATTCGTATGGCACGCACGCGCCGTACAAATAGACACTTCGCAAAAATTATATGTGCCAAAATTGTACACCCATTTTGGCTGACTTCGGTACATGACCATTTCAGTATATGACTACTTCAGTACACTACATACTATATCGGTACATGACGAGTTTGGTACTACGCAGGTACAGCGATTAAGCTGACCATTTCTGAGTGCTGACTGATGATTAAAGAAAGCCATTATTACAATATTTTACTGTTCATGTATTTATCACTGAATGGTAACACTGCGCGGATGTGTGGCATTTGACGCCAATGGCATCTGACACTAAGCAGTTCCTGCGTTACTTATTATGTGTCAAGGTCAAATGCAAGTAACTTTTTACTATCGCATTTCATTATGTACCGGGATAGTCCAAAAACAGTACCGAAATCGCCCACCCTATTGTGACAAAATAGCACCGTCTGAATTGGCATGTAGCATGTGTACCGAAATCGGACTGTACTAACCGTACTAGATACAGCTCTGATCTAACGGGATCATAGCTGTACTCTTATATCATAGAAAACACGGCGGACATCCAAAATGCAAAATCAGAAGTACTGACCTCACATTCCACGCAAACATACGGGTATTTATCTACATCAACAAAATACTCCGCTAAATCAAAGCGACAAGAGTGCTATTAATCAAAAAATTACAATTATTCCAGAAATTCTACATCACTAAAACGTCATCTGTTAACATTCTATTTATAGACTAGCACGACGGCACTGACTGGAGCTGAAAGAGATAATTAATTTTATGTAATCTGATATTTGAAATAATACAACAAATAAGTTTACGAAAAAATAACAGCTGTTGTCTGCTTCAACAAACATTTGCAGAGAAGTACAGAAACCACTACTTCTACTCGAAATATTCATTAACTAAGTACAAAATGATCGTGATAATGTGTTTCAGTACTAATTCCCGAAGTTTTATATATACGCTTGCAGTGAATTATGGGATGGATGTGGAGCGAAATGTAGAATAATGTGGCGCAATGTTGATTAAAATCGCGCATTTTGACATTAATAGACGTCGTACGTCGTTCATTTTGGAAGCGACAGCAGATTTTACATCAGTGAACAGGTTGGAATGCTTTTTTAAACAGAAACGTAGGAGCCAACTGATTGGCGACAGTCCGCCAGAAATTTCAATGGGGCGATCTTAAGCCGAGTTTAACGAGGCTTATTATTAGGCTAGGACTGTACTGAAGTCGTCCACCCCTCTGTCCCGAAGTGGTCATGTAACGATACGGTCCTACTAAAGTGACGCAGGCAGGCACCCAGTTGACGCGTGGCCGTAGCACTTTTTACCCGCGCGACGCTATGCTAGCGCGGGTCTTTGCGACAGCGACGTGTCTGTCCGTCCGTCCGTCCGTCTGTCACACGCCGGTATTGTGCCTAGCAGAGCGAAAGC
>Ga0209679_1001561_pt1 | contig 9998 bp, 13 predicted proteins | sample WorMetHEROISLAND_4_FD_187408 | JGI IMG/M metagenome (GOLD analysis project Ga0209679, IMG submission 187408) | Marine gutless worms symbiont microbial communities from Max Planck institute for Marine Microbiology, Germany - Olavius sp. 2 HERON... ...
TCCACATAAACATTGCAAATAGATGGCTTTTCATCATACAAAGAAAAATAATGGCTATCATTCTCTATTCATAAAGTAATTTTGACATGTTTAGGGGGCCACTTTTTTCCGGACATGGTGTATAATATATATAATATATATAATATATAATATATAAATAATATATAATAATATCACGAATGACAACATAATACCTGTGCCTCAGTTTAATGATGGTATTGTTAACGTCTGGAATTAATGGCTGAGAGTGATTTCAGGTATGATGAAGTGTTGTTGTTGTGGTGTGTAGATGATACTGTGAGTGATTGCAGGTATGATGAAGTGTGTTGTCATGGTGCATAGATGATACTGTGAGTGATTGCAGGTATGACGAAGTGTTGCTGTTGTGGTGCGTAGATGATACTGCGAATGATTGATGATCACAAGAGTTCAGTGGAGTCAGCGTGTGAAACGGCACGCGACATCCTCGCTCACACTGACGACCCACGGGAGAAGCGGCTTGTGTCATCTGATGTCGACAGGCTGATGACACACTGGAACGCCATCAACACCACTGCAGCCAGCCAGCTAGCGGCTGTTGAGGCAGCGCTTGCTGCATCTAACGATTATCTTAGCAAAGCCGATCCATTCTGTGAGTGGCTGGACACTGCAGAGAAGAAGGCTGCTGGTCTGGATCTTCCCACAGCTGATACGTCAGCCATTGAACAGCAGATTGCACTACAGCGGGTAATTGTCTCAGCTGTCTCTGAACTGTCTTCGCTCATCAGTATTGAGCATTCATTAAGCTTATTATTATCTATTATAAGCTTTATTATCATTGGATAATAAAAGATTTGTTATGGTAGGCTTGTGAATAAGTAAGTAAGTTTTAAAAGCTACATATTAAAAAGATGATGACATGACTACATACAGTGTATGGTCAAACGTTAGTAACCAATATGTAATTTTCTGTGTGAAAATGAACCAATCTTACCTCAAGTGGTCAGTATTTTGTGGAAAGCCCTTTTCCATCTATTACTGAACTCAGTCAACTTGGAATAGATGCATACTCTCTCAGAATATATCCAATAGGCAGCAACCTCCAAAACTTGCAGACTGTGTTTGTAAACTCTGCACGCATTTTGTCCATGTCAGTCTCACTGTAGTCTCGGTTTAATCATATGCCATAATTTTCTGTCATATTCATGTTTCAAGACTGTGCTGGCCAGGTTATACCAGGAGTTTTCTTTGTAATTTTCCACTCTTCTGTAAATTTGGAACTGTGTGTTGGTGCATGTCATTCTGGGAATGGCAGGCTTTTTCGGGAAATGTTTCACAACAAATGGCTTTAAATTTGCATTCAGAAATCTTTGTATACTTCGGTACATCAATATTACCTATGCCATAATTCGTTTTGCAGCCAAAATTTGCGAACGGCCTTCACCTTTAACCCAAGAATTCAGGCAGCCAAATTTCGTCATCCAGTTCAAGGCAGATTTTCGTGAATTTTACAACTACGATGTTGATTTTAAAATGTGTAGTGTACACTTTATTAACTCCTGCATATTTACTGACTCCAGGGTGGCAAAGTCTTCATTAATCAATTATAACACGATAATTTTCTCACTGGCTTTTACTTAATGGCGCTCTATAGTGGTATGCAGTCATCGCCTATTTTCGCCGAGAATAAACCCTAAATGACATCATATTGTGCATCATCTGACTTGTTACACATGTGGTTAAAAATCTAAAGCCCAGAAATGACCCAAAAATTGTCTGGTAATGTAAGAAGCTGTCTTGTTGTAGGCACTGTTTTTAAGTACCGCCATTTTTACAGCTTGGTGACTAACTTTTGGCCACTCACTGTAGAACTGTTTCTGTTGGTTAGTCGTTCTCTTAATTATAAACGTTTGGTATGAAAGGGTTGGAATCATTGGTGTAGATTGTTGACTGGCAGTTAAGTTGGTGAATGAGGTTGATTGATGTGTCTGCTGTAGACAATAAACGGTGAAGTGTTAGCCGGCAAGTCACTGCTGGATGATGTGATCCTCGCTGGTGCTGAGCTCAAGAAGCACTCGTCAGACGCTGACAATGCAATGACGTTGGATCAGGAGTTGTCGGCAACCAAGCAGCGCTACGAGGCGCTAGTAACATCGTCTAGTGACCGACTGGCACGTCTTGAAGAAGCTCTGCCACTTGCTGACACATTCCATGACATGCATGAACAGGTGCTGACATGGCTGCAGCGTGTCGAGCCAGAGCTGCAGTCCGGCAAGGAGCCGACTGGTGCCGATGCTGAGAAGCAGCTTGATGTAAGTTGTGATTGATTGCAACTACGGAGTTTTCTTGTCAGGCAAATCAGTTGTGAGATCATATCAAACTATGATGCTAATAAAACAGTTTCTTGATTTGTGTTGCCATATTTTACTGTTATTGTGACACATTTCTCTATAAGTCTCAGTTTGATGTGATTTTCCTTCAGTGATCTGTCACTGCTGGTTCAGCAACAGAAACAGCATATATGCAGCTGCAGCAGTCCATGTAGGTTCTCTCTTGTGGACCCAGCCTAACCAGGATTGACTGCAGTAAAGTAGGCCAGCTAAACAAGCACTGAAAGTAGTGTTAGTAGCAGCAGTTGTCGTCACAGTTGTCATAAGTAAGTAAGTAAGTAAGTAAGTAAGATTATTCTAGACGGCGCAGTTAAAATAGTTTGCACTGCGCCGTCGCCCCACTATCCAAACAAAAATGTCTTGATGTCTATGATATAAGTATTCCATGTTGTGTCAAATGACTGTTTGTTAATGTTTTTCCCAGTTATCTTGTGCTGATGTGATATTCCCATAGACACCTGGCTGTGCCGTTGGTAGCAGAAACAGCATGCTGGCGAACTTGTTTCACTGCTGAAGAACCCACCTTACAGATGGGGATATATGAGTACTGTAATGCGGCTGCTGAATGGAGCTGACTAAAGTGAACGATAGATATGAAATACTTGGACGTGGAGAACTGATTGCTGTAAATGTGAATGTAAATACGCGTAGTGAATGCTGCAAAATAGTTTGTACTGGAAATGCTGGCGATCTAGAAGTTCTTGGTAATTAGCATTAAAGTTAGGAGAATTTGTACATTGAATTCATTGGTGAAAACTTTGAAATGAGTAAGTTGCGAGATGAAACATGTTTATTGTGTGATATTGTCATCATCTGCAATCACAGCTGGATGAGTACAAGCCAATGTTGGATGGTCTGAATGACGCTGGGAGTCAGCTGGTGGATCTGGTAGATGGACCGGCAGTGGATGCCATCAGTGGTCTGATGACTGAAGACAACGAGAAATACCAGGCTGTGAGTGACGTCGTACAGAAACGCTCCGACAAGATGAAGTCACAGCGGCGCAAGTCAGTCGAGGTATGGCAGTGACGTCAGTACTCGTATGAGTGATTCAACTTGTGTTGTAATCATCAGTCAGTGTGATGAGTAACGTTCTGTGGTTCAAGGAGCACAGTAACATACTGATGGCTCTTACAAAGTGCACGATATTAACTTACGGCCTACATCGGGTTTCATCTCATGGACATAGACCAAGAGTCCGAGACAAGATAATACCGGTAGCATCCCTTATTACCTCCCGATCAGCGATAATTCAAAAGTTAAAGGTGTAACATAAGAGAAAGACATTAAAATGGGAACACGTGACGTGTGCTTTGTAAGAGCCATCAGTTCGTTCTATCAACTTTTCTGAAAAAAAAGATTTTTGCTGTTTTGGATATATGATCCAGTCACTCTTACACAGTTTTGTAAACTGGTAAGTTTTTGTATTTAATAGACATAATATTGCATTTCCAGAGTTGCTGTTGAGCTGACAGTTTCTCCAGGTTCAGTAACTGAATACGTTAGCTTGGTGGGAAAATGCATGTGTGGTTATTTTCTTTTGAGGCATAAATAGGTGACATTCAGGTGAAACTATGTAATCCATCAGTAATTGGTGAACATGTGAACATCCATGAGTCCGTATGAAACTGAAGCAGCTATTGTGAGTGCACGAACTGATGACAAGCTGTTAGTTAGAAGTTGTTGTGGATAAAACAAGGTTTGCTGTAAGATGAATTTGTAGTTTGATAATGTTGTTTTGATTTGATGACTGCAGCTGCTGGGTGAGATGGATGATCTAATCGAGTGGTTTGGAGAGACTGAGCGACAGATTGCCGAAGCAGAACCAATCGTCTCTGATGCCGAGAAACTGCGCGAACTTTCACGTGATCATAAAGTAATTTTCTTTACTTACTTGACAGCTTCTTTTCTTGTCTCACCAACGTTGTCAGATAAAAGCAGCACAAAACTAACTTGTGACTGTTAACTGCAGTTACACAGTAACTCAGGAAAAATGTCCTTTCAGTGTTTAATTAGGGAATCACTTTTAATGAAATAGTCATTTTTCAAAAGAATAACTTTTTGCAAGCTAGTTATTATGTCAGACCTCTCAGCTATTAATTGAGTTCATATTATATGAGCTGCTGATTAATTTCCGTTTTTCTTAGTAATTAATTTGCGTAAAAGTAGAAGGTTTGTGCATCATAGACACTGCATGACGACATAACAAGTCAGCGGAGCAAGGCTCGCGATGTTCTGTCAACTGCCAAGCGACTTTGTCGTGACACACCGTCACTCGACAGTGATCCAGTCCTTCATGACAAGATGGATGACTTACAACGACAGAGTAACAGCTGTGCCAAGTTGAGTGCTGACCGGATGAGTGTGCTGGAGCAAGCGATGCCGCTCACCTCAGACTTTTATGATGCCAACGATGAACTGTCGACTTGTCTTGATAAACTAGAAGACGACATTCGCCAGCCAGAACCACCTGCAGTTACTGCAGAGCAGATTCGTGAGCAGCAGGAGAAGGTCAAGGTCAGTGGATGAACCATGTCTATGTAACATTGCTGAATTCAGATAATTCCACACGTTTAATTTACGTGTTAATTTTGTTCAGAACACAGAACAAATCCTGAGATTAGGAATATTTTTGACTTTCCATGGCTTATGGCTACAATGGCTTGGCAAAGGTGGCACTCATGACTTATTTATTCACTGCTCGTGAGCTGCAATAAAACACTGATAACTACACCACAGTTAAACTTGACCGTAAAAATAAATTTCTTTAATAAAATCGATGAAGTTCGTCAACATATTTCTTAACAGCTGGCTTATGACTTTCCCTAGCTGCTAGCTGCGGCTTGCTCTTTTTACTGCGTGGCTCTCGAAAGTCTGCAGCATCTTACAGCATATGTGGCAGCTAGGGGCTGTAGGTGCATGTAAGATGACATTTCTTTGTAATTGGTGTCACTAGTTGATGAATTGGTGCATATGTTGTGTTGACAGCTGCTGAAGCAATGTGCCGCTGACATGAAACCAGTAGCCGACCGTCTGAGTAAGACTGGCTCAGCGCTGATGAAGCTTGTTAGCGAAGATGAGGCTGAGAGAATCCGAGAAGTTGTTGACGACTTGACGTCACGATTTGATTCGGTCAAGGGCGTGATGCGACAGCGGGCAAACAAACTGGATGACGCCTTACAACAGATGTCTGAGGTGTGTGTGTGTGTGCTTGTGTTAAATATACACAGTGGTATAGTTATGTCTCTCGTCTTGCTGCTGATGTGCTGTCCATGAATTTCTTGTGAGTTTCTATAACTAAGACAGAAGCCAGTAAGCATTTGAGATATATTAAGTGTGATTTCTCTTGAAGTTAACTGAGACGGCACTGGACATGTGAATGGAAGCATAGTGCTAATGCTGTTGATGATGCGGATGTTATCAGTTTTCTGACCAGCTGGAGATGATGATGGAGAAGCTAGCAGCAACAGGAGCACAGCAGCAGCAGCTGGAGCCTGTGTCTGCCCATGTTGATAAACTGAATGCTCAGCTTGCTGACAACAAAGCCATTCTTGACGACCTCGACAGAAACGTGGCCAATATTGCAGCACTGAAGACCGCTGCTGATGGCTTGACACGCGATGCAGCACCAGATGATGAAAGCTCTAAAGGTGCGTCAAATACAGTGAATGTCAGCGTGTCGGTGAATTGTGATTGTTCTGATTGCTCTTTAGAATTTCGTTGTGGCATTGTTATAGCTGTTAGTGTTCATACAGTGACAACAACAGCTGAATGTTGTCTATGGGGAGGTCTACCAAGTCAGGTGTTGTCTTCACGACAAAGAATTGGGAACTTTTTGGTAAGGAATTGTTTCAATGGCAACCTGTGCTGGAAAGTGAAGGGTCTGATTTTGTTGTCATTGTGAGTCAGATTTCTCATTATGTGAGGTAAAGTTCTGTTAAGCGAAAAGTCTTAGACCAAATGCTTAGACACAAGTCTTAGCTGAACTCTAAAATTCCGACTTAAGTCAGAGCTCAGATTAGACTTTAGTCTTAGCGGTAAACTGTGTTGTTTTTGTGGACAGCATTAATTTAAGACAAACCTAACTTGACCTCTGTTTAGTCTTAGACCGAAGTTAAGCACTAAGACTTAAGACCAAAATGCATTACTTCATCATTGGGAATTCCCAGCAAATTGCTGCCAAGTTCAGCTTAACTTTGGTCTTAGCAGTTTTCTTGACTTAAGTCACGACTAAGACAAATGTCTAAGACCAAAATTTGGTCTAAGAATATTCTTAGACCCAGTCTTTGTCACGAGGTCTAGTTCAGAGTTAAGTTGGGTCTTAGACCAAACTTGGGTGACGTCTTAGACTTTTGTCTTAGACTTTTTGCTTAGTGGAACTTGACCTCACCCACTGTTTGTCGTGCATTAAATACAAGACAGCATTGTTATGTGCAGAGCGCCAGCACAAAGTGGAAGAATTACAAAGCACATTCGGTGTCATCAAGTCGAAGGCGGAGAAACGTCAGTCAGACCTGGAACAGACACTGGCAGTTGCTGAGAAGTTCTGGGACAACTTGAATGGAACGATGGTAACACTGAAGGAACTGCAGGACACTGTGGCTAGCACGGACACACCAGCACTAGAACCTGACGTGATACGTGAACAGCAGGATGTGCTGGAGGTATTTCTTGTTCACGCTAGCAGTAACTTTCTCAGTCGATTATATGTAATAGACTTTATTGAAAATATCAGACACACTGCTATTAAACAACGAAAAAGGTGAAAAAATTAAAACACTAATAACAGTCCTTGTACAACATGCGGTAAATAAAATTGTACTTGTCAATACTGCTGTTTTTGGACGGTAACTCATAAATATATACTCTGGAACGAGTGAGGTAAGGTGTGCTGCACTCAGATGGTAGGAGACGATGAAGGGGGTGGATGGGATTATATTTGAGTGCCCTAAATAACTGTTCATCAGCTTGTTCACAGAGGGCAGTTATTGTGAAATCCCCGGTGTAATATTTGCCGGCTCTTTGCCGAAAAGCCTCCAGTCTATTCATTAGTGCAACTTGGTAATAGTGGTGTAGAAAATTGGTAACTGTGAGAAAAGTTTCATTATCATGTTTTTTCTTACTTCATAATTCCGTGCATTGCGTGTCGTAACCCGATTTTACCCTTTCTGATTAACACATAAGTTATACGTTTTTAATAACTCATGGCACTGAATGGCCCATATTGTGCTGATGTGCCGTTAAGCAACTACTCATGCATATCGTAACTGTTTCATTTCATTTGTTTCAGTGTGTGTCTATGTGTGTGTCATACACTGCAGGGTGTGAAAGATGATCTGGAGCTGTTGTCTGCGGAGAAAGATCACTTACAGGAAGTTGGCGAGGAACTGGTGGGATTGATTGGAGAGCCTGATAAGCCGGAAGTGGAGAGAAGTATTGAGGACATGGATGCAGCATTCAAGGCTTTGGATGATGCGTGTGACACACGACAAAGAGCACTTGATGATGCGTTGCGACGAGCCACATGTTTCCATGATGAGCTCACTGTAAGCGTTTGTCCATTCATTACTTTGCCTGCTGCGGCTGCTGACAATTATGATGATGATGATGATGATGATGATGATGTTGATAATGTTGTACTTTATTCCTGCTGGAGACGACGTGCACTAGAAACCTGTATACATCGCCGTGACCCATACGTACATGATGTGTTGAATTGGTAGCCTAAAATGTATTAGTAATCGATTGTATGTGGATTGTAGAAAATGTCAAACTGGTTGCAAGAGATGGAGAACCGGCTGGACAGTTTGGGCCTGGTACCAGCTGAGATCAGTGCCATCGAGAAGCAGATTACTGATCTCAAAGTATGTAAACATTTGCTGCTAATTCATATTTCATTGCTAAGAATGTCCTTTGACCAGCCAGTAGTGAAAGATGCAAAGCAGTGTCATAGCACCTGCATCATGATACAGCAGCAGCAGTATGTTAAATGAAAATTGTTAAGTAAATTGTTAATAGACAATGAAATTATTTATTTTAATTATTGTTATATTGCTGTTACGTTGTTTCTTATTGATCATTTGATATTTTTTATGTGATATAATTTTCTTACATTAATTATCATTACACTGAATATTCATTTTATTATATAAATTTTTATTTTCATTGACACCTGTAACATTTACTTATCGATGGTGACAGAGAGTGTAGGGATATGTGGCATTGCTTAGTGTATGCATGCATAACTTGGCCAGTTGGTGCCTGTGTAGCTAAGCCTACTGCAGCTTCTGTGGCTGCAGCGGCGGCGATATATAACAGACGACATACTGCGAGATGCTGAGCTTACGACAGTGACTGACAGACGGATAAAGAACAAATTGCTAATGTAATACAAGGTAATAAAACTGGTTTCACAGCAGCTTACTATTTAGGAGCTAATCTACCCCTTACTAGTGTGTATGTGTATTGTGTGCAGGCGTTGAGTAGTGAGGTGATGCCTAAGCATGAGTCACTGCAGGAGCTGAACTATGCAGCAGAGGAGTTGATAAAGAGCAGCACGGCTGATCAAGCAGCACTGATACGTGACCCGCTGGCTGACATCAACAGACGATGGGAAACATTGCATCACGATATCGCAAAGAAAACAGTGCGTTTTTGTGAAACTGATATTTTCCGTGTATATTCTTCTTTGATGTTTGTTATTTGTGTTTTACCGTAGCCTACTAGTAGCCTTGATTTTACGTCTCATTTTTCCGTCTCGTTATTTTTTAGTCACGTGTGTTCACCTTTCTACAGGGTGTTCCAGAAAAACTGCACAGAGTTTAGTGCACCGTAACTTTACGACCATGGGTCACAGTCATGTTGTTTTCACTGAAATGTTCAGAAATTATTTGACAACACAACAACAAGCAAAGTTTGAACAAAGCTATTAAGTATTCTTTGTCTAGCACCTGGAAAGTGAACTAGTCAAAAAAAACATCAGTACCAACATCATTTTCAATGCAACTCATGACAGAAGTAATTTGCAACAAGCATAGACCACAGAATCAATGGAAACGATGTCCGATGTGAATAAATGACCAACGACAGAACAACAGTCATTTGAACCACTGGCCAATAGCGTAGTTGATTACTTCTTTGCTGATCATCACCCAGCAACTGTTCAGGACTTGTTTCAGATGGTCGAAGTTTTTGAACTTCTGACAATGCACCAGCTGCTGAAGAGCACCCCAGAATGAATAATCCACAGGAATAAGATTAGGTTGAGTTAGGTGACCAGTATTGACAGTTCAGTGATATTTGTCTGCGGGATGGCTAATGTGTGTATCAATCTCTGTGACGGCACATTGTCCTGCTGATGTGTAAACACTTTCGGCTATTTGCTGTGGTTTTCTGCCTTTGTGGTGAATAAAGATATATATTTAAAAAAGATTGTTTAACCGGTTCACACATATTTTGCTTTAATTGGTAGACAATAACCAGTGATGTGGTGCCTCGAGGCACTGCCTCGTCTCGAGGCAGCCTCAAGGCAGAATTTTCACTGCCTTGGCCTCGTCCTCGGTCTCGACCCCTGATGTCTTGGCCTTGGCCTCGGTCTCGACTAATCTGCCTCGGTCTTGCTACTGCCTC
>Ga0209679_1001563_pt1 | contig 9997 bp, 2 predicted proteins | sample WorMetHEROISLAND_4_FD_187408 | JGI IMG/M metagenome (GOLD analysis project Ga0209679, IMG submission 187408) | Marine gutless worms symbiont microbial communities from Max Planck institute for Marine Microbiology, Germany - Olavius sp. 2 HERON... ...
CGCGCTGATCCAGTTCGTCCCAAGCTGTCACGATACGCGAACACAGTTCGTCGACGTCCTTGATCCGCCTTTTGGCGATATTACATGCAGCATTATCCCGTGCTTAGACCGTTGTTACATGTAAAATAAAACACTTGCAAAAATGTTTTAGAGCCGTCGACTTTCCGCGACTATGCCTACGTGGGCGTAAACTGTTGCAAAAATGTTTTATTTTACATGTAACCACCTCCTATGTTCAACATGTGTTCAACATGCTAAAACATTTGCAAAGCATTTGCAAAAATGTTTAGTGTTTTATTTTACACGTACCCACCTCTAAAACATTTTTGCAAATGTTTTGCAAATGTTTTATTTTATATGTAACCACGGTCTTAGTCGTGGGAATTTTTATGGCGAAAAACAGCATAGTATCAAAGTTTGCCATTTGGCGCTAGGGAGTCCGCGGTTTTTTATGCCTCACCGTGTAGAATGAAACTACAGAGCACTCGGTAGAGTGCAAACCTCCGCCGAGGATTGTCATGTTTTATTCTTGGCTGACTCTATGAAAAAGAATCCTTTAAAAAATTATTGGTCCGGATCCAAGAAGTGGATTCGGATTGTTATCCGGATCGCCACTAAAATCTCAATCGATTGGTTCTTGGTCCTTCACCTTTCCAAAAATATCATCAAAATCCGTCCGCAGCTTTTTGAGTTATTTTGCACACAGACAGACAGACACACAGACCAATACGAAAATATAACCTGTCGGCGTAGGTAAGAAGCGACAAAAACAGTCACTGTATTCATATTATAACCGATTGAGTGGCGAACTATCGTGGATGGTGGTATAGGTGTGCGCTTGTCAATATCGGCTATTAATAACAGTAGTAATAATAACAATAACAATAGCTAGAGAGCACTGGGTACAGGGCATTTCCTTCGCCGCCGACACTAATGCTACGTGCAGTCGCGGCTCGGCGAACACACAGAGAGACTGCGTGACCCTAAGCGGCGGCGAAGGTAACGACAACAGCAGCAACAACAACAACAATAATATTAATGATAATAACAATAATAGACACATACGTTTATTGAAGTATTGCAGCACATGTGCTGGATTTAAAACAAAAGAATATAAAAAAATTAAAATACAGAGAAACAATACAAATTAGACTAAACTAAAAACAGGCATGATAGTACATATAAAACAACATACAAAGGCTAACAGCTATCGTGGGTAAATTAAGTTTGGTAATTATTAATCAATCAATCAATCAATCAATCAACCAATTTATTTGGTTGATAAAACATAACGAAAAGCGATATACGTATACGATTACGTAGACGAGAGAGTGAAGCATTATGCATACCTACGTACACAGTTTACGTACATTTATGCATACATAAAGCTAGTAAGCAACACGAATGAAGTTGAAGTTGAAGTTGAAGTTGCTAATCTGCTAATGTCAGCATGAATAAAAAAGCCCAGAAAATATACATAATACCTTCAAGATAATAACAATGTTCAAAATTACTGACTGGAGTAACGCTATCGTGAAAACACTGTCGAGACATTTTACACGGTCAGACTGATAAGCGCATCAGAAACGGTAACGTTAACATAGCAAATGCAGACAGCTAAGTCCACTCCACTGTTCATTTACAGACTTTGGCGCTTTATAAATCATTTACTTACTTACTTACTTACTCAACTTTCGTCGAAGCAATGTCGTTGGAAAGCGGGTAAGGGCAGACTATTCCACGCCTGTGACGCTGCGACTGGAAATGCATGGTGGACCAATGTTGATCGTTGAGTGGCCAGAGTGGGTAGGACACCGACTGCTGCCATGTCTGAAGAACGGGGTTGGCGACGACCTTCGACGGCGGCCGTTCAACGTGAGCTCTCAGCAAGGTACGACAGCGCTCTACCACTAAGACATCAGTACATCAAGACACACAGGCGACATCGGATCCGCCCCGGGAATCGCAATCAATGGAGATCACCCACCAGGAAGCCGGGTGATGTGTTCAGAACGCCTTGCTGAGTATTGAGCGTGGATACCGTAGCCGGTGTCCTACCCCCGCAAAAAGTCTCCCATATAGGAGGATCCGTAGCGGGAAAAAGTCTCCCCGGGGAGACATTTGCCATGCCATACGAGGGGAGACTTGGTCACGGGGTAGGAGACATTAGCATGGCCGGGCAGACTCTATAATAGTATGAATATTTCTCCCTTGGAGACTTTTCCAAGGGGGCGACTCTGTACTGTGGCACCGGCCCAACGGATAACCGTAAACACGGATCGCATAAGGAAGCTGCGGCATTCGACCTTGCTGACGACGAATCCAGGACATAACGCCCTCTGGACAAAACGATCCCTGGACAAAATGCCTCCGAAAAATTGCAGGACAAAATCTCCCCCCCGGACATATTGCCCCAGTAACACGACAGGATATTAAAAATCTCTGTAAAACCAAAACACTGGAGTGCAACAACGGTTATCAGATGTTTGAGTTTACGAACATTATATATACTTCTGTTTTATGTGTTAATTTGTTTTCCAACTGTTTTGTATTTACCTATTCGACTGTCACTGGTCGCAAGTGTGAAATAAACATCATTGTCATTGTCATTGTCATGTGAATCGGTTAATTACTTATAATGTTGTCGTATGTGGCAGTTGGCATGCGAAATACCCGTGCAAACCGAAAAGGCATACTTTAACGCGGAAAATACTACACAAAAATTTGTTTTGAAACCCAGACGGGGGGCATTTTGTCCAGGGGCATTTTGTCCATTTCCCGCTGACGACGAGTGTCACCGAGGACACAATGTTGAAGACACCTCCTCGTACAGTCCACGTCGATAACACTTTTCACGTTACCGGTTAGGCTACTACTATTATAACAAAGTATAGGCCTAACGCAGAGTTGGTCGTGGGTCGATTTTCTTTAACCCAACCCAACCCACCAGTCATAAAGTCACGAAACAACATCAATGGAGGCTGAATAATTGCTAGGGCCCAACTTATTTCACGGGGGAAAATGTCAATTTTCACGGCGGTTTTTGACAAAAATGCCATATTTCACGGAAATTTCACGGAAGGTTATTTGTTGTTCTTTGAACCCCCAAAACCATTTACCTGCACTGATACATAAGGCCTATTTGCGTTATCTCAAAGCAATCAACGTTAAAAATGTCACTAACGGTCATTTGTGTTCAATTACATGTAGCGCCGGCAAACTACAAACCGTTAATGGCGACTGTTCAAAAGTATAGGCCACCGGTATAGAACCCTCCCCATTACCATACAAGACATCCACAAAAATAGTGGATAGCCCTAAGCCTGCCAGGCTGCCACTGTTAGTTCAGTTTAGCATGTAGTGTATAAGCGAACGGGTAAAATTGCAAACTTTCGCGGAATTTCACGGGAAAATGCCGATTTCACGGAAAACCGTACATTTCACGGTCCGCGTCACGGCCGTGAAATCGCGAAATTGGTTGGGCCCTAATAATTGCTATCGGTATGCATTTATTGTATGATTTCGAACCCAATGTCCAGTGTTCATTTTACAGCAGCCACTAATTACATACAGTACATCATACAGCACCAGCTGAGTTTATTGTTACGTCACTCATGATAATGCGATACGAAACGAAACGAAACTGTCAATTAACCAAAACGAACTATGAAATGAAGTTGATTAATACAAGTCAAAATTTTGTGAAATCAGTTCGATGGAAATACAGAATAGGTTACAACAGTTCCTACGCAAATCTGAACCCAACCCAACCCAACCCATGGATGAATAGCCTACGGCCCACGGCCAACTCTGGAATAACGCCACCGTAAATATACAGAACACATAACAAAAGCAATTTGACAACGCCTTCTATACAGATGTACAAGCAAAACAACATACAGGTCAAACACGTCGTCGACCAGCAAGTATAGCGTGACAAGTGATCCGTGTAAGTGGCTATATATGACGCGGCAACGGCGAATGAATGAATGTGCATTGTATACAAGTGTGCTCATACGCCATACAGTCGCCGCCGGGCTATTAATCATGACTCACTGACCGTATAGGTAGCAGTACGACGCCCCACTAATTACCAGTTCGGTTATTTCAACTACGCGAAGTATTTTCTTACATTTTCTCGAAATCAACAAACGGAACGATCCTGGACACTTCTTTCTCAAGCCAAATGTTTTTCGGCGCATTGGATACGGTCAGTAGCGTAGCCACTGGTGGGCACGACGCGTCCACCCTGTCTGGGCCGTGTTGGGTCATGGGATTCGCGCAGATCCGAAGAGTTTTTTTGGGGGGTGGAGGATGCAGATGGGGGTGGGGGAGATGGAGGACGGACTCGGCAACAATCCTGCGTAGAAAAGCATTTGACAGCTGCAAACTGTCTGTATATATCTGGCTTCTGGGGGCTTCACCCCTAGACCCCCACATGCCCTTGGACCCCGCTGGGGGCCTTCGTCCCCAGACCCCCTGTGTCCACCCTGACTTCAGAGCCTGGCTACGCCACTGGATACGGTTTTGGTGCGTTAGCCTTTCGGCAATTGTGCGGTAAAATTACAGCACCGATGAAAGAAAGAAGCAGTTACTATCAGTTACGCGAAACGCCACCGTGACTGACGTTGATGAACAGCTTCATGCCTTCGTCTCAGCCTCGTCGACGCTGTCGACCATTGTTCTGTACGGTGGTAGGTCACTTGTGCGCTCAGTGGTTGACGAGCCGTCAAAGTTTATTGGCGCCGTCTTTCTGTGTCGCCATCGACAAATGTAGAAGACGACGACGACTACCAGCACCAACAACGCCGCCGCTATCACCAGCCCTACCACTAGTCCCACATTGTCTGTGCGGTGAGCGTAGTCTCCAGAAGTGGTCCGATCACTGGTAGCCGGTGATGTCGACAACGGTGTTGTGGAGGTTTTTCTGACAAACGTGGCGCAATCGATGCCCGCAGTTTCAGCAACTGTGATGTCGGTGACGTTGTCGCACGAACTGATGTTGTAGCAGACCGCCAATAGACCGGCGACGTCGCTGGGGCTGCTGCACGTCGCCATGTCGATTGTAACCCGTCGTGTCAGCTGCCGCAGCCAGGCCAGCCCACAGTCACAGTGAAGAGGATTTCCCGCCAACATGAGTCGCGTCAAGTCTGGCACGTCGTTGAAGAGCTGCTGATCGAGTGTTCTAAGACGATTGTCTCGCAGGTCTAGCTGCGTAAGCGACGCTCGAACTGCTGTCATGAAATTCGGCGACAGTTCGTCGATGACGTTTCCACGCATTGACACCTTCTCGACGTCCGAGCGGTGTGCCGCTGGACCGGTCCAGTAGTCCAGCGACGAAATGTTGTTGAAATCCAGACGGAGCTCTATCACCACATCCGACGCACGAGTGATAACGCTTGGAACCCGGACGAACTTGTTGTGTGACAGATCCAGCAGCTGGACGGTCGTCGTACGGTTCAGAATATCACCAGCAACATCCGACAGTCTGTTTCCACCGAAGTCCAGACGATCGACCATTCCCAGATATCTCATATCATCTATATTGTCCAGTCTGTTGTTGGCGAAGTTTATCAGCTGTATACGATTGCTGCTGAAGAAATCGAAACGCGGCAGACGAGCGATCTGGTTGAAGGACAGATCGAACGAAAGCAGAAGCTGGCAAGAACGCAGCCCGGCTGGAAACTCAGTCAGCCGATTTCTGGCAACAGACAAATAGTTCACGTTAGCCATCACAGCTGGCAAAATCAGTTCTGCTATGCGATTGTCGGACAAATCCAGATGCCGAATGTAGTACAGCGAACTAAACGTTCCGATCTCGACGTATTCGATTCGATTTCCGGCTAAATTCAGAGTAGTAATCACTCGTTCAATACCGTCAAATGAATCGTTATAGAGTCTAGTAATGCGGTTGTTACTTAGTGAAAGTGTCTGAAGGTTGTTCATTTGATGAAAAAACGTCGAATTAATTGCAGCAATTGCGTTTCCGTCGAGATACAGGTCTTGGAGTTTCGTGAAGTTGGACAGGACGGAGAGAACTTGTTCACTGAAGCTGTTGTTACGAAGAGACAAGAAAGTAAGACTAGCAGCCAGGTGACTTTGGCCGAACGAAGCTGGCATCGTGTCAAGCAGATTGTTGTCAAGACGCAAGGTGGAGAGACGGGAGACTCTGGCAATTGCGAGGAACAAGACATCTGACCTGAGTTTATTGTTCGACAGGTCCAGTTCGGTCAGTGTGTTGACGCTGCTGTCGAAAAACGAGAGTGGAACTGTGGTTAGTGCGTTTCCGTCCAGCACCAGGGAGTAGAGTGGCGGTAAGGAAGCCGCGAGTGCTGGTAATCCTGCACTGTCAAACCGATTGTACCCGATATCGAGTCTGCTGAGGGCTGACAGAGCCGACGTAACATTCGCATTAAGCATTCCGAGACCATTGTGTCGGAGAATAAGCGAATAAATAGACCGACATTGGTGGAAGGCCATGTGAGGGAGCTCATAAATGCGGTTATTTCGGAGATTAACTATTTCCAAAGAAGACAAATTTTTGATCTGTACGAGCTCTGAAGACGGAAGCGCATTGTAAGCGAGTGATAACGACGTTAGTGCGTCTAAACCTTTCAAACTGGCAACTTCAATGTTCGAAATGCGGTTAAAGTCAAGTCGAAGTGTTTTCAGCGACGACAGGCCTTGAAAACTGTTGTTCGGAATGATACTGATGTTATTAGCAGAAAGATCGAGTGTCTGTAGTTTCCCGAGTCCTGTAAATGATTGATGAGAGAGGTTACTTAGATGGTTGGTGCTGAGGTTAAGTTCACGTAACCCGTTGAGTCCAACGTCGACTAACTGTGCCGCGACAAATGATGACAGCTGGTTGCTGCTCAGATCGAGGACTTGTAGACGCGAATGCGCGTAGAACACACCCTCATCCATTCGTTCTATCTGGTTGTCGGATAGCAGAAGCCGACGGAGCTTAGGGTTGCCGTCAAACAATGTACGCGGGAGTGAAGTTAGCGAATTGTTGTTGAGATACAAAGTCCCCAGCTTCGGAAGTTGATGTAACACATCTGCTGGCACTGCCGGTATGTAGTTACTATCAAGCGCAAGAGACACAACCTTCGGTAACTGGTGAAACGCTCTATCGGAAACAGTAGATATTCGGTTATTGGAAAGCTGAAGGTATGTCAAACTTGTTAAGTTTCGAAACACTTCGGCTACCAGAGACGTGATATGGTTTTCGGCGAGAAAGATATTCCGGAGTGATGGTAGCTGTTGAAAAACGCCTGCTGGCAGTTCACGTATTTTATTCCACCTCACATCGACCTTTCGAAGTCGACTGCATCTGTTGAAAAGTCCTGGCTCCAGTGAATGAATCTGATTGTATTGTAAGTCCAGGTTTGTCAAAGCTGTTAAGTCGCTCAGTGAATCCACTGGAACTGACTCTAGAGCATTGTATTGCAGGTAAATAAATTTCAGTGACGTCAAATTGCGCAGGTGCGCGTAAGTTATTGATCGCAGATCGTTCTGTTGCAGGTACAGATACGTTAAAGACGTTTGAGAACTGAATATGTCATCAGGCAAACTTTCCAGACGATTATTCGACAAGTAGATCTTAGTCAGTTTACGTAGACCACTAAATAACCTCTGATCGAGATGCTGTAGATGATTGTCTTCGAGAGTGACTTTGGTGAGCAGCGGTGAGTGAGCGAAAGCATCGGCGGCGATGTGTGTGATGTTGTTATTGGAAAGATCAATGGTAGACAAATTGTGAAGTCCTGCGAACAGCGAGGAGTTAAGTCCGGCGCTGCCAAGCACGTTGTTCTGCAGTTCCAGTCGACGCAGCCTGCTCAGAGTTGCGAACGCCTGCGAATCAACGCGACGTAGAACATTGTCGTGCAAGTACAAGTCCTCGAGGTTCACCAGCTGTCGGAAAACAGTCGAAGTTATCACGGACAACTCATTGTCGTTCAGCTTCAACTCCGTCAGTTGTCGCAAGCTGGCGAAGACGTTGTCCGGCAGCGACGTAAGATGATTGTGAAACACGTACAGATATTTCAGACTGGTGAGTTCAGTAAACAGATCTGGATCCAGAGAACGCAGCCTGTTATTCTGGATGCCAAGTACTGCCAGACTTGACAGATTTCTGAACGTTCCTGGAAGGATGGTGCTGATGGCGTTGTCGTCGATGTGGATCTCTTGCAGGCTGGATGAATCCAGTCCGACGAAAGCATCGACACTGATGGACTGGATGGCCAGTCTCTGCAGCAGCAGTCTGTGAACAATGAGACCACTGAAGGCGCGTTCTTGAACCCTTCGCACCACGCTGTTCTGACCGATCGTCAGCGTGTCGAATACCGTAGTGGACGACTCAAATGCCGGGATGTCTTCCACAGTGCCCAGTCCGCTACAGTCGATGCTGCTAGAATAGAATGTCGATCTACAAATACATCTGATGTTGGTGGCCGGACAGTCCTGGGCTGTCACTGCCGCCAGCACAAGACAGGTGACGACAACAAGGAACATCGCGACAACAGTTTACGAACTAAACACCAAACGCATCAACGACGCTCAAGTGAGCAACAGTAGCTTACTCATGAACACGTAACATTTGCGACAAGCGGCGCCGTGTCAAAGCTGGGCATGGTACGCGGTGGGGTGGGGTGGGACATGCTGGGCGCTACGCCTGACTGCTATCAGAACGCCCGACCCAGACTTGCCGGCTGGCGCCTTGCCGACGATGCGAGACTATTGTATGTATATTTTTCTCCTTATATTGCGCGATCTTGTACGTTTACGATGTGTTGTCACGCCGCGCACGGCACTCGGCAGCGATGTATGACCGGACTAGGCCTACTTGTATACCACGTGACCAGCCAGACGAATGATTCAATGAGTCAATGTCACTCACTGCTCAGGTCACCTACAAACCCACGAACCCACGCTTCACGACTCTGACATTCACTGACCAACACACGACTCAATTTTTTCCGCGCGATGCACGTAGTGCAAAGCGCGGTATTGCTATCGTAAGTCGCCCGTCCGTCTGTCTGTCTGTCTGTCTGTCTGTCTATCTGTCTGTCCGTCTGAAAGTTTGACGTACCGTAGGCATATAGGTTGGACTGGTTCGAAATTAATTACACGAATAATTAGCTTATGGTCTTCGCTCCTAGGACCCACAACATCGGTAATCTAGTCCAAGAGGAACGCCCCTAAAATTCGGGTGGAATAGGGGTGGGGGTCGCTCTTGCCAGGAAAGCCGCAATATCTCTGAAACGGGGCAAGATAGGACCAAGGTTACTATTGATGACCAATAGGAAGTCGCATACACGCTTTCAATTGGTGCCAAAATCAACGACCTTGGATGACCTTGAAGGGCCAATACGCACTGTGTTTCAAAACACATGGCCATTTTGCGTTACATTCTGTTTTGCGCCGGTATGTTTGGAGCTCTGGAGCCTGGTTTACGAAGCTTGGCTACTCTTAAACTTGTAGTGAATGTTGTCGACGAACTTTAAACCGAAAAGAACAGCTTGCGGCATAACGCAGTTTCCTTGCGACAGCACGGCTTTCTTGTTATAATTGCTCACTAGCGAAACTGGGATATTACCTTATATTTTCATGATTTATTACAATTTACAAATTAAACAGATTTGTGATCTGTCCAGTGGCGTAGCCAGGCTCTGAAGTCAAGAGTGGGCACAGGGGGTCTGAGTCCCCCGGCGGGGTCCAGGAGCGGATCCGGTGGGGGTCTGGTGGTAAGCCCCAGAAGTCAGAGATATACGAACAATTTGCAGCTGTCAAATGCTTTTCTTCGCAGGTTTGTTGCGTGAGTCCGTCTTCCATCGCCCCGTGTGGGTTTCGGGGCCCAAGTCTGGTATCATTGTAGAATAAGCCCACCTCGTTTCCTGGCCGAGTGTCGTAAGAGGCGACTTAACCAGGGTAGTTTTGTTGTGCTGTATTTTAATTTGTCTGCTTTGTCTGATTTGTATTTAGTTTTTGCATG
>Ga0209679_1001565_pt1 | contig 9993 bp, 7 predicted proteins | sample WorMetHEROISLAND_4_FD_187408 | JGI IMG/M metagenome (GOLD analysis project Ga0209679, IMG submission 187408) | Marine gutless worms symbiont microbial communities from Max Planck institute for Marine Microbiology, Germany - Olavius sp. 2 HERON... ...
ACGATGTCTTCACTTGATGGCATAGACATTATTCTCTGTAGTTACCAGGGTCTCTTCACCTGCTAAGTAACACAATATTGCTCTTCTTTTACATTCCACGGTTCCACCAGATATAGTCTAATGTATCTTGCGATATCCAGGTTTTCCTTGGTGTCTGTCCTGTTCCTAGACTTTCATTCGCAGAGTGTCTTAATACCTCTCCTATATTATTCTATTCATGTCGCTCGCCTTGTGACTTCTTTTTCTGCTAGAAGCATATCTGTATGCCCCCTCTGAAATTTTTTTCTGATGCGTTTCATCCTTGAGCATGCTATAGATCCCAGTTTTTTTGTTTGTATGTTGCCTTGCTTGTATTCTGGTGTATAGTGAGTTTAATGTCCAAATTACACAGCAAAAATGAATGATCAGAGGAAATTTTCCTCAATAGGCCTATAGTGCAGACATTGGTCATTTGGTCCACACACCTGCTCCATTTCTGCAGTATCGACTATCGAAACGTAATCAATCATAATGTCGATTTGGCGACAATCAAGTCCAGTGTATGGTTGCTCGGCTTTGCCAGTATTGCGTATGTATAATGCCTCTTCTTGAGCAAACTGTATATATAGTAATCTTTCAGGCCGCTCGTTCCGGTCCCCGATACTTTCAGACTGCAAGACTAGTTATAAACCGAACGTTAGATGAAAGTTTCCATCTGGCGAATATAAAGAAAACATCAGCGTCAAGAAACGTTCAAAATTCACGTTAAAAAGTATAGAAGATAGCCTATTCATTAGTTCATATAGCTATTACTTTTTTATTGTTTGATTATTTTACAATTTTACTGTGACATAAATAACAATATTTAACAACGACGTTAACGTTCGACGTGGGACACCCGTTTAATGGCGAGATTTTTGTTATGAGTACTAACTGCATTATCTAAATGTTAGTACTTGATAAACGTACTCTGCTGTACTGCCGTGTTTAGAAAAAAAGCCGTAACTGCAAAATTTGCCAAAAATGAGATGACGCAACTCTATGGTTCTCCACACTATTATCTAACTGTATGTCAAGCAAAAACGCCGTATCTGCATTCCAAGGTGGTTAAAACTGTACAATAAATAAAGCGTATCTGCTGACTGCCTACGTCGTAACATGCAAAAAGGCCGTATGTGCACGTGTGTGTACATACGGCCTTTTTACCAGGCACGAGCAGACAGTTACGTTCTTCATGCATCACAGGCTTTGCAGATACGGCTTTCTTAGTCGCCAATCGCGTGTACGAGATCTCGTTAATTATCTAATTGTGTTCATTATCACTAATTACTTGATTGCATACGTCGCTGTTACGTTATTAAAAGTTGACTTGCGTGAGTTTTCTGATAAATGACGTTTTATTAGGCTACTAGAACACATGCATGATAGAATGGAAAATCAAGGGAAATTGAGTATGAAACCTGTTTTTTGAGCACGGAATTTTAGCATTGTATAGTCGTTGTGATATAAATAACTCTCACGCGGTCATATCACTGACACCAAGTTCGAGCAACACAGTTACAGATGCCCTAGAAAGTCATAATAAACCCACCACAGAATGCTGCTGAACTCATCACATCTGCGACCAAGACAGAGCCTAAGAAAATCAGACGACGAAAATGAACAGTTGGTGCTGAAAGAGTAGGAAACGAGAAAAACCAAATACTACTCCGCAATGTGGTAAACACTGCTTAAAACCAGGGTGTGGCTCGTCTTGTAAAAAGAAATGTTCTCCTAAGATTCCTGAGGAAATGCGAGATAAAATAAACAGGGAATTTTGGACAATGTCACACTTCCAGCGTCAATGTTTCATGTTACATGCAACACAACGCAAACTAGCTGACAGAAAAACAGCTGGAAGTGACTCCAGGCGCAAACACAGTTATTACTACTTTCTGGACAGCATCGATGACAAGAATTCCGTGTGTAAAACATTTTTCTTAACTACACTCGGCTTCCAAAAGAACAATGATACAGCCCTACAGAACTGCCTAAAATCCATGTCATTGGACAGCATGAAACCTGGAGCTGACAGAAGGGGCAAAACAAAGTTACTATTAATAACTAATAGGAAGTTGCATATGCGCTTTCGATTGGCACCAAGGTCAATGACCTTCTACGACCATGAACTGCTGTAAGTTCGAATTTTCTCGGAATTTCGCGTAATTTCCCAAGTTTGAGAGGCAACAATGGCAAAACAAATGAAGATAGACCTGTACTGTCAGCGACAGAATTGTAGCCCACTAAATGTACTTTTCAGCGATGCATAGATTACGTTGATATTGCTGGGCGTTCCTCCGCTAGGAGTCTACAATTAAAATACAGTGGGTGAAAATGGCAAATAAGAAACAGAAATAGGAAATCGTGTATCGTTGATTTGCTATAGATTTCTTCACTAGAGGCCTTAGCGTCAGCTAGGCTTTCTTGTTTCCTATGTGCGTAAAGTTTGCAGTGCTTCGTTAAGAGTTCAACGATTGACTAACTGTTGCATGTTACTATTTTTGCTGTAACTGGTGGATATAGTGGGTAGGGTAACTGTTTATTACACCTAGAGATGCATGTTACGGCTTAACATGGTATTGCGCTTATACGTAGTGTTTGTTCGCAGAAGAGTCGTTCACAGAGAACAGCGTTTTGTAGATACGGTTTTCTTGCATAACTGCACTTGCTAGCTTGGATCACTAGTGTCAAGCAAAAGGACCGTAACTGATATTTTCCTTAATTTTCTACGTTTCAAACTGAAAACCGATACAGCATATAAAATGCGGTTTAATAACAATTACAATGATATGAAAATGAAAAACGTAAAAGAAGAAGAAGCAGGTGGCATTCACTCAAACGCGTTTCTCCCGTTTTCGCAAAATAGGCTTGAGTGTAGATACGGCTTTTTTGTTAAGCACGGCAGAATAAACCACGCCCATAGAGAACTGCAAAAACAACTAATGCGTGGCGGGCTGGAGATTAGCTTAAATTTGTATAGTATGGCGTTCAGTTTAACCCATTTGTGCCAACCGTCCCTTATTCGGGACACTAATTTTGATAGCAGATATTAAATAAGTCGTGCATTAATGGGTTAAACTTCCATCTAAATACAAAACGGTACGTTCCCAAGGCGCTCCTTTCGCCTTTCGTAGACGGTATTGCCATGGCTCAAACTTTGGCTAGACGGTATGCCATACCGCCCCACTTTAAGCCCTGGGTGCAATGAGAACCAGTGAAAGCTGGGGAGTAAACAACTAAACATGCACACTGTGCGATATATTAGCCCCGTATCCGTGGTCTCGCAGTGTAAGCTGGTGTCTGGCTGACGGCTAAGGAAACGGAGATCAGTGTTGACCTATGGGCATTGTGGCTCGGGAAGGACTTTACATTACAGCATGTGAATGATGACACTGGAATGTGACTGGATATTATGTCATGACGGTTGGCACAAATGGGTGACAGTTTTGTGGGCGTGGCCTGTAAGTGACAGTCTTTTGCGTGGAACGGCACCTGACCATATGCTGACAGTCACATACTATTGAGAATGAATGTTAGTCCATGCATGCGTCACTTATTGCAGTTAAAAAGTTTGCACATTCACTTACTTAATTCACATATCTAGCTTATATCCATACTGATATAGTCAGGGATGGAAAATATCGCGATATTTTCATAAATATCGAAAATATCGCGATATTTTCGATCGATATCTATAGGATATTTTCGTTTTACAGCACTGGATTGGGTGATGTCAATTGAAAGGCTTGTGTATAAGTTGTATATTTCAGAATGGGGCTACTAAGAATAATAACAATAGCAATACCGCACTTTGCACTACATGCATCTCGCTTTAAAAAATGTTTTAAAATTAACTAATAAGCAGAACTGAAAACTTGAAATGTCTATTTTTGCATTTTACTGAGGTTTTTACATCAAAGTAATGTTAAAAAATATGGAAAATACCATATCCAATTTTGAAAACATCAAAAATATCCCATATTTTCAAACTCGAAAATATCGTATATATATCCGATACATATCGTGCCAACCCTGGATGTAGGCATTTTCCACAGCCATCAACAAAGTTTACAATGACACACCCACTCACCATTATCAATAGTCCACTGGCCTTGATTCAGCTGCTGTCTGCTTCCTTGCACAACCAAATCATCATCACCAAGGTGATGACCATCTTCAAGAGAACTGACATCAAACACTGGAATACACCGTACAGAACCATCCTCAGCTGTGTCATCGGCTGATGACGTCAACACGTAGCAGTGAACCAGCTGAAGCAGCTGGTTCTGCGCTGACTGTGACAGCTGCGGGATGCACAGCGGGAATATCCTGACAAACAAATGCATCAGTGTGGAAGTAAGTATGTAACCGATTCAAATTCAAATAGGATTTCGGACATACAAATAACATACCTTTATGGTATGACAGTTTTATGTGCTACGAATACAAAGTAATGATCATATTATCATTCAATTACTTATTTAATATAGCCAAAAACTAAGAAATTTTTTTAAAAGTTGGCCCACGTGTAATTAAATTTCAACCGTCAAGGTCACGGTAGTAACTCATGCTGCGTACGATTCATAAATAAATGAAAATCACATAAACGGAAATGTCAACTTTGTTAAGTGACCTTTTGAAAAACGGACATTTAACATAAAAGCATATTACGTAAAAATTAAGCACAAAAGCAGTTAATTATTATGACACCTTGCTGCTGACAGACTGTAAAAATTTATGCAGCAATTTCTATTATTGGTTCCCTGGCTTAATTTTTAAAAAAATGCGTCTATGAACAAGTAACGTACCGTTTGATCAATCCAGCTGTGTATTTGTTAGGAGAACGCAGCACCAACTGCAATAATTGTCGGCCAATCACACGACACGGACGAAGGTAATGAAAGCCGGCCGAATTTCCCTTATCTAGACAAAATATATCCACAGCAATATGCATTTTATTAAAGCAAGGTTCCTCTGTCACCGGGCTCCTCAGCACAGTTTCAGCTATTGCTGAAGACTGGTTTAAGTTTATGCCGTAGATGTCTCTCAAGCTGGAAATGTACCAAAACTCGTTTTCGGCCGGGGCTCTGCCCAGACCCACTGGGGAACTTACAACGCTCCCCAAACCCTCTAGTTGGCCGGGGAGGGGATACCCCTACCCTTGATTGACATTACCACTAATTCTTTTTCTACAAATTAAGCACTGCCCAATCAATCAATCAATCAATCGTTTATTATGCCAGAAGGCAGCACAGTGAAAATCATAATAAAATCAACACACAAACTAATATGAAAAAAATTAAATTAAATGAACGAGCACAAAACAGAGTTACGGATGGCTGTGATGATGCGTGCAATCCACCCAGCAGACAGACAGTCACGCAGGCTGCCGTCTTCAGTGAGTTGTACTGCCAGCATATCTAGTAGTTGTGTTGTCAGTTGAAGCTTGTTGACTAGGTACAACACTGGCTGCCACAGCTGTACTAATACATTCGGCATCACGGCTTCTGTTGCGTCTGTTAACTCTAACACACAGACAATCCACGGGATAATGCTTGTTGACTAGATACAACACTGGCTGCCACAGCTGTACTAATACACTCGGCATCACGGCTTCTGTTGCGTCTGTTAACTCTAACACACACAAAATCAACGTGCTAATAATAATTTTCATCTGTGGCCTTTTACACAACAGTAACGGCATCCAGTCTAACCAGGACTAATTCACGAATAAATTGTCTAGTTAAACAACAAGTAAAGGTAAATATATTCCACATATTCTGGCAGACACAAACAAATACATCCTCAATAATGTAACTAACTAAATATCAGCTCAAACATTTAAACTCAATTTTTTTTACAATAATATGCTAATACTTTGGACTGATCTCAAGAAGTGAACTTTTTGGAATTGTTGGAGCAGAACGTCTTACATGCCAGATGTGCTTCCTATCATTTCACCAGGGTTCAGAATACCCAGGTTTAAAAAAGCGGAACCTACAGGGTTTTTATTGGACTTCAGGCTTTATTGGGTTTGCAGATTTTTTTATTTGTACAGCAATTGGAAAGCTTGTTGGTTGATTTCGCTCATAAGCTAAGATTTTATTTATATTCAGCAGTACTTTTGATTACCTAAATTTCGCTAATTCATTACTTACTGGTCGTTAGAAGCTGTAAACATAAAGAAATCTTTAATTATTACTGGCATGACAAACTGAACTTGAATTAAGTTGGCACGGGTTTTTTGCAGGGTTTTTCAATGGGTTTTACCCTAAAAATTGGTGGGTTTTTTGGGGTATTACCCGTGTGTCTGAACCCTGCTGTCACCCAACCAACAGCACCAATGTACTGAAGGATAAAAAGCGTAACAATCAATACGTAACACTAAGATGCAGTAAGATACCTCGGGGATTTATGCCGAGTGAAGTCAACATGTCCGGTGTTGGGATGAGTCCAACGTCTTGTTTTACTAGTGCTGATATAATATAGGCACTGCACATATAAACAATCACATGGCAATCATTTAACTTTCTACTCTGTTCCCACATTATGAAACATCACTTTTAGTTTACTAGCATTTAATACCCTCGTCGCCACTTAGCAATGCTCGGTGTCACACTGTCACGCTGTGTGTGTGTCCGCCACATTGGTCTCGGCGTCAAAGGTAATGCACTGCATCCAGTGCTCCCTAGTCTTCTATTGCATTAGCTTCACTCCAGATTTCCATTTTGCAATCTTCTCGTGCATATCTTCCCAACACGACTCCCACAACAAACCTTTCTTCAGCAACTATGAAAGACATAATTACTTTAAACTACTAGAAGGCTCTCATGAGAGTCCATAACTCCGCCAAGTGAATTTTTAAGGGGTCAAGTCCGGACTGTCCCGGGAAGCATGCACATCAAATTTGAATTTCGTAGCTTTAACCATTTTGAAGCTATTTAGCATTTAATGCCCCAAAACCTAGGGGGGTCACCTGACCCTGGCCACACCACCATAACGAAAAATTTTTAAGGGGTCATGTCCGGACTGTCCCTGAAAACATGCACGTCAAATTTGAAGTCCGTAGCTTTAACCGTTTTAAACTGGTCTGATTGACCGGTCCGCTGCGCACACACATAGACACACATCGAACAAAAACAGTATCTTTGCCATTCACTGCATTCACTTGGCGGAGATAAAAAATAACAGAAAAATCCACTGATGAGTTATATTTAGCAGTTCAGTGGCAAAGGCAAATGACCTGTGGGTTTTAGCAAGGACTTCCAGCTGTAGCAGTAAATTATTCGTGCCACAGCGGACTCCCTTCTGTTTCTTCTGATGTCTTCTCTACAACATTTCATACGCCCAAAGATTAACTCACAATTTAATGTTGCTAATTCTGAACAAACTGAGGATTTCAACTTCATATGTAAGCTTCTTATTAAAATCCTCTGACGCTGCCGGTTGGATGGCATCCAGCCTAAAAATATCTGACTCCAGCAAATCACAAAAGTTCACCCCAGGGTTCAGAAAAACCTGTTTTTTTAAAAAGCCCAACCCACTGAGTTTTTGGGTTTTATCAAGTTTGGGGTTTTATTGCATTTTTAAGCTTGTTGGTTGATTTAGCTCATCAGCTAAGATTTTATTCAGATTCGCCAGCAACAAAAAAATCAATTTTCTTCTGGAAAACAGTTTGAAACTGGAAGCAGAACTGATGCAAACCCAGAAGAAAAAGTCAACAAAGGCATCATTTGCAAAAAATTTCACTGTATAAGAGCTTCAGTGCTGTGACACAGGAAAGACATACAAAATACAATTGCTGCTCCAGCAGTACTGGCATCCGAACATTTCCTTGGGGTCGTGGCTGGCCAGAAAGCATAGAAAATAAGCTAAGAGAAAAGAGGAATATAAACGAGCGCATACGTCAATAGAGTGCTGAAGATACTGATGCAGGCAATCACAAATAGCCATCTCAATTTCATCCTCAGAATTATAAACATCGTCATCGTCACAATCATGATTATCAGCTTCTAGCCGGTGTCTATCAGTCAAGTATGGCTTCCAACAAGTCTCCTGATCACAAAGAACAACAAGCATGTGTCGAACAGTAGAATGTCTTGTTTTATATAAATGAGTTATCATAAATTACATTAAAAGCTGAGCAGGGGTACAGTAAATCGACTGGCCTTTCATCTTACATTAGAAATCTTCATATCCAAGCATGAGATTTATTATGGAAATATGCTGATGAATTATTTTCAGTTAGGCCAAACTGTCCAATACTTAAGCTTAATAACAGAATTCTGCTGAAAACGAATAACGCTTGACATTTAGATCATTCATTCACTCATTCCTTTATTCATTCATTAGTTCATTAGCTCATTCGTTCACTCACTCACTCATTTACTCATTCACTATCTTTGCCGCCATTTAGCGAGCAGAGAAGGTACTGTGTCGCTTGGCGTCACTCTGTCAGACTTATTATTATTATTTGGCGAGTGCTGTTGCCGTCGTAGTTTTCAGCCAGGTGACTGCGTCATCATCACCCTCGCGTAGTCTCGTCAGACCACCATCGAGTTGCGTTAGCATTACACACACACACAGTCTGTTGGACTGTGTGTGTGTGTGTCTGTCTGTCGGCCAAGCTGTGACTGCACACTGCATTAGTCTGAGCAGAGTTGGAGAAACATCGTCATAATAGGAAGACAACTGCAAATTTACATCACATCACATTAACTATTGACAGCTTGAAAGACAATCTACCTGGATAACTGTCAGCATCAGTACCTATACATTCACATGGATAACTAATACACTCACCTGGATATAGTCAAATGCAAAGCTCACTGCTTGCTGTAATTGTTCAATGGATGGAAGTGACTTGGTGTGCGTAGCGGAATGTCTCATGTCCACCAGCCACTGTGGGATTCCCAACTACAAAAATACCAGCCATCATCATATGCTAGTCATGGTATAGATCCGACACACCTACAGTGTGCCTACAGAACACTGAAAGTGGTTTTTCATGACTTTCCAGGACCTTTCATGTGTGCTTTCCAGGACGTTCCAGGACCACTAACATCCATTTTCCATGTATTTCCAGGACTGTTTAATCGGGTGGATATCGAACAAGTCAGATTTTCATATACATGTACTAAATCAATTACCTAACACGTTTCAACTGACAATTTTCACTTTACCACGGGTCAGAAATGTGGCAACCATTTGGTTTATTTTCCATGACTTTCCAGGACCTAGGCCTAATCCCATGACTTTCCAGGCCTGCAAAAATGTGAATTTCAAATTCCATGACTTTCCAGGACCTGTACACATCCTGCACCTAAAAATCTGGGTTAAATTACACAGATGACCTAGAAAAAAGTTGTAGATATAAACAAACCCTTTCGGCAAATATGCGGAGTGTCTTGCGTTTGTCACGAAGTGTCAAGTTTCGATGTTGTCGCTCTCCATTGACAATCTGTGACAGTCCGTATGCACGTTCACGATTCTCAACCTTCTCAAGATCTTCAGTCAACAAGTTGACAAACCTAACAACGCACAATGAAATTACAATGAAATGGAGACAAATAGGAGACTGGGCTAGGGCTCGAATCGATAAGGCAATATCACGATATTGATCGAAAATCTTGACCGCTATGATATTGTAAACAATCAGCCCCAGACGATATCGTGTCCCCTGTGATTTAGACTGGCATCCTACCGTGCGCGCCCGCCGCGCCGTTATCTGTATAAGTGATCTGCATCAGAATGACACCCGTATAGGCTGTCTGGTAGCATGGCAAACAACCGACCACTAAGCCCACGCCACGGGACCATGGCCAGGCTGTAATATGACTCGCCGCGACTTCTCCTACATGGCGGGGAATGCTGTGTGTGTTCAATTAGCCCCTCCTCACTCCTACGCCCCACTTGCGTCTCCGGCTGAAACCGGCCGACGCTCACAGCAGCTGTCATCACTCATCAACGCCAGTA
>Ga0209679_1001566_pt1 | contig 9992 bp, 6 predicted proteins | sample WorMetHEROISLAND_4_FD_187408 | JGI IMG/M metagenome (GOLD analysis project Ga0209679, IMG submission 187408) | Marine gutless worms symbiont microbial communities from Max Planck institute for Marine Microbiology, Germany - Olavius sp. 2 HERON... ...
AAATCAACACCGTTATGAACCAGGTTTTTAAATGGTGCCTTCTGTTCCGCGACTTGTGCTTAATACTGACAATGTTTTCAGGATGCTGTGTTTGAATCCCACATTATAACGGTGCCTGACTGGCTGTGTGTGACACTGTGTCTGTTCTGCTAGGTGACATAGTATTGTTAGCATTTGAACACCAAACATAACCAACGACCAATGACCACAAATTGATTTCCTGATTTTTTGTTTTGTTTTCTGGGCACAGAAAAACTGCATTTTACCACTGCACAAATTTCTGTTTACAACTGCACAATCTGTGCACAACTGCACACTAAAAAAACCTGGTGAACATGTGCAAAAAAAATTTCGCCGGTTTCAAAATAATTTCTCTGTGTCTGGTGACACATTACACTGCACCGATCCGATCGACATGACTGTTGCATCTTGTGCCCAAATAATACACAGGAAAAGTCACAAAATGGCGGCTCTGCCCAAACGGCTAAGGATTATACAGCAATTAATGTTTTTGTTTGACCTTTCTGATTTTCTAAAATGGACAACACCAAACATAACCAACGACCAATGACCACAAATTGATTTCCTGAACTTTTTATTTGTATTATTACTTTACTATTATTTTTATGCAGCGTTCACAGTTGGTTTCTGCAATTACTGGCAACATACACGAACAAGAACGAAGTTATAATTTACCAATTTTATTTTAACAAGAACAACGAAACAAAGAATTTATTATTACTAACATGCAAAGCCAATGCAGTGCAATTTTCTGCACATTCCATACAAACACAGAAACACACTCGCACAATCTTCAGCAGTTAACACAACAAGTCCTACAATAATACACAAAAAACACAGTCACAGAAAATCGCCATTTACCCTCGTCAAAAGTGACAACAACTACACAGTTTACCCATAATCGGGAGCAACAGAAGGAGCAACAACGCGGTATCCAAATACATGGCACATAACAAACAAAACAGGCCACATGCCAATAAATACAGCAAGTCAACCAGCCACAAAGCAAAGCCGTGGCAGACAGCTAGATGACTTAACAGTGTGCATTGGCAGTAAAGGTGCACCTGTGCACTCTATGAGAATATCGCACTGTGTCCCAGATAAAAATGGGCCAGTTCTATTTTTACGATACTTTTTTTGTCAAATATGGACCGATTTTAATATTTCTTTCACTGTTACATTCATAGGTGAACTGTGGAAAAAGCTGAAACAAAACTCAGCACCTCACCTTGTATCTGTTGTTGCAAAATTTATATGTTTAGCTGTACTTTACAGCAGTTATTAAATACGACAGTGGTGGAAAACATCGGAGTGGACTATGTTGCACAGTCTACTGAACAATGTGGTATAAATTATTCAGTCATCACTGCAAAATGTTTTTTTCTGCAACCTAAAATTGCAATCTGTTGCAGCAACCATTCTTTCATAAAAACTGATTTGCACCAGCAAACTAGGACGAAGGCTACAATCATGATATACAGCTGTCTGCCCCTAAATATGCCTCATAACATATGTCAGTTTTGCGGCACCAGCATCACATGCACGAGGCACCCAGCTGCCGTTTTGCAGGGTATGTTCTACGTTAGTAAGATAGAATTAGTCTGACGAAGTCAACAGGATGACGACTGGCATCTACTCTGTTTCTACCACATAAGCAATGCCATAACAATCTATATAAATTTTGTTAACATCTGAACGTTATTATTTAATAAAACAATTACAACCTACTTAATTAACACATGCACACACACACACACACACACACACTCCGTTTTAACGCCCATTTTCCTGTTTCCCCGATTCTCAGGCACGCACAATTAACACTGATATCGAAACTGTCTGGAAATGTTTTCACACTTTTACTTGGAATCAAGCAAAATAGTTTCTGCGCACATGCATTTTAACGTCGTCGGTTGTCTTTTTCAAGACAGCACCGGAAATATGAAGATTGCAAGGTCAGCATATCCCTGTCTACCACATCAGAACGTGTGATTCAATACTGAACAGGCAGAGAAAGTTCGAATTTGGCGCACAGACTGTCCCACACAGCATGCGGCTTCCGATCAAAAGCTCAGATGGTCACACCATCTTCAAAACTGGCTCTAATGTAAATGCGCAAAGTACCACAATTAAAAGCTGAAGTCAACAACTTATATGCCCAGCATATGAAGCCACATGAGCTTGACCTGGTGAGTATGTTAAGTTACATAAGCTTCAGAAACCAAACGGTTACATATCAAGTTCAAGAGATCCTAACGGATAAACACAATTTCTAAGTTGCAGAGCGGATCACATATCATGCTATCCACTGGGGCTGCATGTCTTGTTATAAAATGTAACGTATAACAACATTCAAATGACACAAAAATGAGTACCGGGGAAAAAGTCGTAACAAATTCTCGTGGCATTCTGTCCTCACGATTGACCTGGGGGAGGAAAGGCAATTATTGCAGCTGATACTAGTAACTTGCTACAATAAATGCATAACAATAACTACTAATATACTACCATGACTATAATTAGACGTACACAAATGTTACAACAAAAATCAGTTTACATCGAATCCAGTTGTAACGAGGTTCTAAAAACGTAGCGTGCTGCTATTTCAACTGCATCGACAGTTATAAAGCTACATCGAATTATTTGTAACACTGGCATAAATACTGAAACTGGCACATTTCCGAAAGCAAAAACCTGCACGTAGTTCAATATACAACCTAATTCTATAATCCGAGCTATTAATGGCAGCATTTTCTTGTAAAAAAACTAAAAACTATCTACATCTGAAAAATAATACGAAAACGACACACACAAACAACAAAGTTGGCAATAACTCAACAAAAACTGCACAAAAAATTGAAGAATTACAAGTTTACCAGTGACTGTTGTAAAACAACACAATTATCCAGGAAAAACAATGTCAAAAAAACAACGATTTAGAGAATAATAGCTGGCTATTTGCACATCACGAAAGTCAGTGCATGGTAGTCATTTGTAAGATATCTTGCACATTTCATCGCTTCCATAATCTGCCAATTCACAAGAAAGTAACTCCCAGTAAATGTTTTGCCCAGGGAAAGTAACGGCAAAACACAGTACACCGGTATGTTCTCTACAGTGGTGGTTCTACACTGGAGCAGCACCTCCACACCTCCAGATTCCGGCTTCGCACTGCCAGTTTTGCATGCAACAAAATCTGTGACAATGAATTATATTACTTTGTTGCCGTGAAAGGCTCAAAGCCTACTGCTTCAAGGCCTACTGCTCTAAACTATGTCAAGTCGAGACTGCACTAGTATTATGCACATTAAAAAATCTTTTTCAATTGTGATAAGCTGTCAATATGTTCAGCGTGCTAAATTATTTCAGACGGCAGGCAGGCCAGATGAACCACGACTAAGCAGGATGACCACAACAGCTAAGTGCTCGGTAACAGAGCACTCCCCAGTGTTTTTAGAGCTAAACAATCGCTGGATCAATCATGTGAAGTAATACAGTTTGTAATCACCGTGCCAATTAAGTGGAGTAAAAAATGGGCGAATATAAAAGACAGGATTGTTTCAAACAATATCCCTCAGTACTGTAATGTCACATAATGAAACATCACACGTCTAGTCACCGTAGTACAAATAACTCATACTGTTATCATACACAAATAATGTTCTCGGAACAATCTCACCACTACTGCATACTGTACCTGAGTTGCAATTCAACGAGGTGTGTTAATAGGCTGCAAAAACAACGTATAGTACAATTAAACAGAAACAACAATGCTCACTGCTACTTTCATTTCAACGCTGTTATACACCTTCCTGTCAATACACATGGTGGGCCAAAAGTTGACTGCCCTACTCCATCAATGTGCCACGTACTAATCAATGGACACTTGAAATTGTCGCAGCCAGCTAATAATTCTGCATAAAACATCTTTATCTTAAATTATGATAATCGGGTAAATCTGGTCAGCGAATACCAAATTCTGCAAAAAAAGATGCACAAAAGCCCACTGTTTTTCACGAAATGAGCAGTCATGTTCCAAAAGAAGTTATCAGCAGAAAATTACTCAACATATTGAAGTACTGAATACAGCATTTTGTGCTGAATCATATGCTCTTTTAAACTATCATTATATATTCACAGACACTTCTGTCATGAATTAAAGATGAGTCGTTACTTTAGGGCGTGCCAACTTTTGTCCCACTATAGTTATATACACATACCTGCATAACGGCACACAGACAGATGGAAGACACAAAACAGCACATCAATACTCTAAACAGTCCAAATGAACATACAGTATTTCAGGCAGCGATACTTTTTACCCACACAACAATTAGATGCCCATCTGTCATTAATGCAAACAGGCTGGCACATTAATACTTCGACTGCACCAGCGTGAGGTATCAACATCAAATTATACTGTAATTACTCATAGCTAAAACAACCTAATTAGAACAGCAACTGTTTGCTGTAGAACCGGTTTGCAAATTACAAACATTCAACTACCCAGAACTGCTGAAAAAAAGAACATGTTAAGCAAACTTTGAGTCTAATCAGTACGCAGAGATGCCTTCACAACAGATCAGCGTCAGAATAACAGCAACTCATTGTCAGATCCCAGGAAATTGCCATGAAATTTTTCGGTAGAATTCAAGTTGGTGTGGAATAAGACGAACATAACGTCACCATATCTTTTGCCACCTGAAACTTCTATTTATCAATTTTAACACTAGTTGGAGTTATAACTTATAACTCCAACTGCATTAATTGCAGAAGGATGGATCTTTCTGCAAACAATCCTAAAAAGAAAGAGATGCAGGTCTTTTTTATACAAAATTGTTGTCTTTACAATATATAGCAAATTACTTCTGCATAACAGTAATAATCGATAATTACTCAGGCAAGATATGGCAGGCTGATACAAATACAGTCAAAACAATAGCTTGACGATATTAGTTACAAGGAAGGTTAAAGTTTCAATGACAAACGTTGCGTGGTGCTATCGACTTTTGATACACCTACATATGTTACTCAGGGAGCTACTGATCAATTGTTACTCGTCCAAAATACACAATGCAATACATACAACAGGTGACAATATGTTAGCTGCACAATAGTGAGAAAAATGTGTTGATCTACATACTAAACCAGAAATGGAGATAAAAAAGGTTGGAGAGTGATCTCTGTTAAGTCCTGACAGAATGGCTGTAAGCCAAAGAATTTTTATCACAAAACTACTACACGACAGAATACCTCATACAACAAATAAACAGAAAACAACTGTTTGAAATTCCACCTGTTATAACGCAGCATGTAAATAATTATCTGACAAAAATTGCCAATTATATGAGGCATTACTATGTACGTTACATCCACTGTAAATGATACAGACAAGCACTCTGTACCAGAGATGGAAGCGGGTCAGGACTTTTGACCTGTGACGGTGTGACCCGATGGCTTTTGACACGGTGACCCGACCCGACCCGACCCGGTCAGTAGTCTAAATGACGACAAATGCAGAAACGTCGTGACGTCACAAGGACAATCAGCACGTAAGTAAGTAAATATTACGGGCACTAACTAACAGTAGTACTGTGATGGGAACCAAATCGAAACCGAAACCGCGGATATTAGTTTGCCGAGACGGTGTTACTCTGCAGAAACAACGCCACGATAAACACGCATGTTAAAACTCAAAACCGGACACACTGATCCGTGACCCAACCCGACCAAAATCGCTGACCCGGTTCCATCTCTGCTCTGTACTGCGATTACCGACACATGCGGACATATCAACACGAGTGACTGACAAATAAAAAAACTGACCCGTAATGGAGAAACACAAAAGAACGAACAGTGGCACACGTCGACGGTGCTTGGTTACGAGACAACGCAGCACGAAAACACACCACACTGTTACTTATTTAACACTCACACTGTTATTTCTCATTCACTCAGAAAGTGTCAGTTACCTGAATATGATAATGCAAGACTGGCTGCTGCCTGTGGTTGCAATTTACAATACAAACGATACCTGCTTTGTCAAAAAGGCATTGCAACAAAAGCCGAATATTTCAAATATTCCACTATTTCTTTACCTCCAGTAACACCAACACCGATCTGATCATGATCCGTTGAATGAAAAGCTATATATAATCTATACCAAACTAGAGCAGTAGCTTGAAAGTGTAAGACAAGGGTCTGGTCCACGGGAAGCACGTGTTCCATTTCCTGCAGGACGTTATCTGCGGCTGCTGGATTAGCAAAAATTTACGAACAAATACTGCCAAGTGCGCAGTCAGAATTGATGAACATTTGAACCAGCTTCGTATGATTACGAGTCAAATGAGTAAGAAGATTTCACAAAACATTCATTCCAAGTAACAACTGTAACTTTTGTTCAACGTAAGTGACGGATTTTGAAAACGTATGTGGCCCGGCAAATGGCGTATTTATTCTGACAAAGCCCACTTATCCGGCCGAGTGTGAGACCTTTGGAGCAGACCTTCCCTGGCAGTAAAATTCTTCGACATCTTATAACTACTTATCACTGGGTTCAGTCTGTGTAGTATAGTGTGCTTCGCAGCATTTTAACAGCAAACACCAAATGACCAAAAAACAACTTCCGTTTTTTAATCTGCTGTTCTCTACAAAATACTAACGGCCAACACTGCACAGGAGGAGTTACTATGATTTTAGACAATCATTTCACTGCTTTTGGACGAAACAGAGCCACGACCTGGTCTGTATGCATGAGACAGAGCAGAGCATGTACAAGTACATAATGTGCATTAACTAATGCATCACTGGTGCCTCGCAGCAGACTCGTAGCAGACATTCCGTCACCAATCAGTGTGGAAAATAAATCAACCTACGCACCTGAATGTGTTATACATAACCGAAACTACGTTCGATCACTCGTCGATGCATTCACGCATACGCACACAGTCAGTCAAACAGTCAGTCTTACAGACTCTAAAGTGTTTAACTCCACGACCTCGAGCACGCTACACCACCAGGCTCATTTTTTCCTTCGTGTCCGATGAGCCCGGAACGGAAGAAACTGAGACATCTGAGAACGAGGGTGAATGACAGAGTTGAGATAACCGTGCTTCCATGCACTCGGCTGACAGTCTTGCCTCTGGATCGTGATCCCAGCTCTCGTCTATTGTTGTGCAGAATATCAACAGCTCCTGAAACATGCAACAATAATTGTTGACATTTACTAAACCTCAGATCAGATGTCATTCTCTCACTTTTAAATACTTCACCCATTTTAAAATGCATTTCCCCTAGCTAGCACGCCTTCTCACAGCTCTGCGACTTATTGGTGCGGTGCTCATCTCCATTTCGATAGGTCTTGAGCCGGCAGTGAGTTTGTGCCCAGTATTACGGTCGACAGACCACATCTCCTGTTACCTTCCGGCTTTAAGGCTGCGTCCACAATGACATGAGTACGAGTCCAAGTACCCGTGTGTGGGTTATAGTAAACACGACTTTGCATGTATTCCAGTAGCAGCCATTCACACTGATAGAAGTTGTGTACAGTTACCAGCGAATTACACTCGTACGAGCAGTTTCTGTGCAGGTCCTGTTTTTAGACAACCCATATGAGTAAACAACATCACCAATTCAATGATAAAAGCAGCCGAACGTTAACATACATTTTTACATATATAATAACATAGTTTATGATGTATAGTAATTAAAATTTATTTTTAAGCTGGTACTTTACAACTAGTACGTTATGTTACCATAACAACAGAATAAACACAGCATCATCATGCGATTTTGTATGCCATACATTACTTTTGGCACAACTCTGTAACACAGTCGCATTCGAGGCTGATGGCCATTTGTCGGCCATCTGACTCCATGGTAAAAGGCATAATGTTTGTCTGTAAAAATCTATGTTCCGTATGGCCGGCCAAACGGCTGAGCCGATCGAGACCAAACTTGACACACGCACTCATGTCCACCCAGGGAGTGTTTCTGTCAAGGTCAATGTCAAGGTCATTCATGTATGCATGCGGGAGTGACAGAATTACGAAACACCCGGAGCGCTGCGCGAAAACGACACCTGGTGAACGGTGCTAAAACTACGTCCGGAGGACCGAGGAGGCGACACCTGGCGAACGCTTACGAAACTCTGTCTGGACGACGGGTAATTACAGCTCGAGTAACGAGGCGAGGCGCTGCAAGCGCCGAGCAGCGAGCGCCGAAGGCGCGAGTAGAACTCCGTCCAGAGGATGGGTAATTACAGCTAGTGACCTACATTGTGTCGGGTGGGGCGTTAAACTCTACTCACTCACTCAAGTCACTCACTGACTCCATGGTGGTGCAATTATTTCTGGTCCATGCGCAGTTCTGCTTCTGACCTCCAATGCATGAGTGAGTGAGTGAGTGAGTAGGGTTTAATGGCACATCAACACAGTACAGGTCATTAGTGCCGAGCTTAACCCGAAATGCAGGCATAGAGTCCCCTACAGTAAAAGGAGAGCTGACGCTATATAAATCTTGCCAATGCTATATAAATTTTGCGTGCTCCAATGCAGTTTACAGTATCTCTACGATACAGCAGAACACGTAACACGGCACACGTGCAATTAACGACTACTGGTTTTTGTTTTTCTGTGCACTCCACAGTTTAGGATGGCACCAACGGTGCCGACGGAGTTTGCTGAAGCATGGTTTTTACACACGGTACACTGAATGCTGTTTCTAACATCTACGGTAACCAGCATTGTACAGTTTCGTAGCTAGCAGCGTGAAAACTCTAAGGAAGACACCAGAAGTGCCGATAGTAATTTTCTAATAAATTTACAAACGAACCACACACAAAAGGACCTTACCTCATTCTTTAACCAGTGAGGTTTGAACTGCGGGCGTTTCCGACTGGAAACGACAACATCCTGCATCTCTTCCAGTGTTGGATGCTGTCCTACCTCGTCCTCAAATGGCATTCGATAATCCCCTGGTAAACCTAGTAGCACATACAGACATGGTCTAAAAATTTTACTGCTAGATACTGCAAAGTGGGCATTTGTAATACTGACACCGTATGGTAATTATTAAATGCTATCAGGCTGTAGTTGTGAAGTAAAATTCAAGGACTTTTCAAGGACTCCCGACTTAATTTTCAAGCAGTAAATGACGACATTATTTCATATCCTTACACATTATGTGACATATCTCTAACTGTAAAATTGCGTAAATCAAGTTGAAACCACATTAAAAATACTGCTAACATATTAATTTACAGATGACATACTGGACACTGTCTGTCAGGTTGAGTAGGCAGCACAAAGGCAGCCAAGATGTCCATTACTTACATGAAACAGTATTACAAGCTAAGAAAATTCCAGGACTTTCAAGCAGTGTTATTTCAGTTCAGCAATTCATTTTTATTCTAGTTTTTATTCAGTTCTCAGTTAATCATTTTTATTTTTATTCAGTTCTAGTTCTCTCAACTTTCATTCATTTCAGTTCTTATTCAGTTCTCGTTCTTGATAAACCAAATTTATGAAATGTACTGTTACAGCACTGTCAGTATTCAGCTTAAGATATTATTGTTCAGCTTCAGCAAGACACGCATCTCCAAGTTCTTCTTCAGCCAATTTCGTCTTCCAGCTGTAAGCATTCCGCAGAGAGAGAAGATGCGTTCAACATACTCTCCTGATGCTGGTGCCGACAACAAGTCCAACGCCAGTGGCATAAGACTGCGGTACGTAGCCTGACGATCCATCCAAAATTGCTTGCCTTTGGTTCCTCCGATTTATGGACGTTTCGCCCCTTTGTCAGTTCGCCCCCTGGACGATTCGCCCCCAAGACGTTTCGCCCCCTGGACGTTTCGCCATCTGGACGTTTCGCCACCACGCAATGGACGATTCGCCCCCTGAGTGGTAATAAGAAAAAGTGTTTTTTTTTGTATAAATACATTAGTCGGTTAATTTATTTTATTTATGCACACA
>Ga0209679_1001567_pt1 | contig 9992 bp, 5 predicted proteins | sample WorMetHEROISLAND_4_FD_187408 | JGI IMG/M metagenome (GOLD analysis project Ga0209679, IMG submission 187408) | Marine gutless worms symbiont microbial communities from Max Planck institute for Marine Microbiology, Germany - Olavius sp. 2 HERON... ...
TCAATTGGAAATTTGCTGTAGATTTCTTCGCTAGGGGCCTTCATACACGCACTGCTGTCGCGCGCTTACCTTAGCGTCAGCTAGGCTTTCTTGTTAATTTTATTTTGGTGTGTCCATATTGCTGCATTGCTACACTGTATAAATGCAGTTGCGGCTGACGCCAATGGAATGCAGCACTTGTATATAATGTTGGTGTTACCAGGATTGTGTCGCTGAGAAGGAGTCTATGAGAGTCAAAATTGACGCGCTTAAAGACAAGGCAAGTGCTTCTGATCATGTTATGTAGCCGTCTTATATGCCACATTACGCGTCTTTGCCTGTCCGTCCGTCTATGTGTAGATAAACCATCTCAGCATGTAACCAGCCACCCCGCAGGTCAACTCAGCCTGGCCATCCCTCCGTGGATAGGCGTAATGAGTACCAGCAAAACCTGGGGAAATAAACAGGCACACCGCGCGATGCAATATCCCTGTATCCGTGGTTTAGCAGTAAAGAAACGGAGATCAGCGCCGATTCATAGGCTACATGGATTGTGAAGAACTTTACTTTAGAATGAAACCGACTGTTTTTGTAATCGTACTTTTTATCTTTGATTATTAGAACAGCAGTGTTTGAAAAGTATTGATATTTACGTGAATTTTGAAGTTATTTGAACTTCTGATTTGCAGATTTTGAGAGTAGAGTGTACATGTAAATAAAATTCATTTGGTTTGCATGCAGATCGTCGTCCGTGAAGAAACTGAGTACCAGCTTCGTCAGCAGCTGAAAGATCAACAGGAAGTAAACGAAGAGTTGGAATTTCGTCTGTTTGAGCTCGAGGAAAGTTCAGAAAAGGTACGCAACTATTGTCGTCAACTCCACTTTGCAGTTGAACTCATTGGTAGAAATGCACAAAGATTGATAAAACCTTTAGCAGAACTTCTATATTAAATGACGATGCTACCTTTTCAGTAGTAGGCTCTCTAAATTATTATATTCGTAATATTTTGGCGCGTTGGTTTGCTGCTGCTGCTGCTGTGCTTAATAACGTTATGACTGATACAGTATCGCTGTATTTTAGCTCAAAATATCAGTTTGTTGCAGTGATTATGGGAAGTTGATAACTTCTAGCAATGTAGTGCAATATAAGTGTTATTTTTAGCAGCAATACCGACTGTGCTATAGTGATGACTGCTTTTATTGTTTGATCTATACAGAACAAGAACGGCGAGAGCGACTGTTCCGTCGTCGATCTTATGGACAAGAATCAAAGCCTTGAGATTGAGGTATCAGTGCTGAGACAGAAGCTAGCCGAGACGGCTGACCTCATGTCGCGGCCCTGCGACGCCGTGATGCGGCTGCTCAGCTCATCCAAGACTGCACTCGAGAACCGTGAGATTGTGCCAGGCAACGAACAGAAAAGTGGACTGGTAGAACAAGAAGATGGCGTATCACTGGTTGTCGACGCTAAGGTTAAGTTGGAAGAGGAGGTGCCGGAATCTTGTTCAGTTGTGGAAACAGCCGTGGATGGCGGAAGTGAAGGGACAATGGATTTCGAGGAGGATCAGCTCGGTCTGATGACGTGTTCGCTGTCCTCGGCAACGTCAGGCTTTGACGACAACAGCTGTGCGTCGTCAGTGGTTGGCGGCGACGAGATGCCGTCAGAGGAGACGTGGAACTTCGACGTTCACGAGGAAACGTGTCGGGAACCTGCCGCCACTGCGCCGGCCAACTCTGACGGCGAAGACTTCCAGCAGACCGGCGGCACCCCCGTCAGACCGATGATGATCACGGAGGAGCAGGTAAAACAGATGGAAAAGATCTGGCTCAGTCGGATGGAGAAGCTGGAAAGGCGGCTGATGCAGGCGGTGGAGGGCGAACAGCGGGCACGGGATCAGATTGCTCTTCTCGGCGAGGAGAAGAATCGTCGAATTGCCGCCCTCGAGCGCCAGGTGGACATGCTGGAAGCCGATGACTTCCGTCTGACGAAGACCATCCACACCCTTGAACAGCTGGAGCGCGTCTTCAGGGCTCATTTTATCAGCGCTGTTGATGACGTTGAATCTCGTCATCTGCACGGCGGTAAAGACACAGATGCGTGTGCCAGCGTGGTGGAACCAGAGGATAAAAACTGCAGTGATCAGACAAAGATAGATCAAGTCAAAGAAAGTATCGAGGAAACCGGTATTGACGATATTGTGGGTCATCCTTGCTGTGACAAAACCTGTCTTCAGTGTCACGCTTGCCAAACCCTCAAGAGTACTATTGAACTGCTCCATTCAGCTCTTGCTGAGCAGTCTGCTGTCGACAGAAGAGTTCGAGAACTTGAAGAAGGCATGAAAGGTAGTCAGTCTGTTACGTCAGACGACCAAGCTGGTCTCGAAGTGGTAGACTTTGAGGCAGAGTATCGTGAACTGGAAGCACTGGTCAGAGAACTGAAACAGGTACTTGTAGTCGACAGATCAGCAGAAGGTTATCCTGTGATCAAAGACTCCGTGCCTAATCTGTGTGAGAGCAAAGAAGATGAGCGACAAGACAGGAAAGCCTTATCGTTGTCACTTCACTGGAGTTTAGACGATGGTGTTGATGACGATGACGAAACCGTTTCCATGGTAACAACTCCGGACATAGAAATAGACGCACCAGCACTTAAAGCGTTGAAAGAACGCAATCGCGAGTTGGAGATCTCTGAACAGTATCTTCGCCAACAGGTCAATAGCCAATTTGCCTGCTTCTTATTTTCATTTCCGTCATCGCACTCTACTACTTAAATGTCTTAACTCATTAAAAGGCATTTTTGAATTTGCACCATCAGTCCCATCACTTTATCAGTTATATATGATTTGTTTTTAGATTGCACTTATCAGCGATTTTTATAAACTACATGTATAAACAGAAAACTGTTTAATAATAACACATTAAAACCATGTATGCAACACAGAGTGAATAGCATGGGATAGTTATAAGATTGGTGAAAAGATCTCAAAGTTTAAGAAACGAAGGCCTAAATGTTAAGCCAGACGATATAACATGTGCCCGTGACTTATGCATTCGGTTTTTGATCCGCCAGCCTCCTTTTCTGGAGTTTCTCCACGTTATGTCAGGTCACCAAGGAAGAACCTTTGTATATTGCAGCAGCAGCTGGTTTTTCATGCCGGATGCATCCTGTCGGATAACCAAGCACTAAAGAAAAGCACGTGATACATGCTATTTGAACACGAAGAATCTTTGTCAGGAGATGATGGTCACCACAGAACCTTCGATTTATAATTTTAATGAGATGCTTTACTTTTTGTGGTAAGCATCTTACCCATAATCGTATTCTGGAAATGATGACTGTGTGTTTTAGATGTGATAGACTTGAAGGTGTTGGGATGTATTGTAGATAAGTGACGTGGAGATGGAAAGAGACCAGTTGCGGGAGGTGGTTCGTGGTGGAGAGACGACCATCGCCGATCTTGGGATGAGTCTTGTCGAGCTCCAGACGTCAGAGAAGTCCATGTCGGATGAGGCTTCACGACTGCGCGCGAAGAACGAGTGGATGGCAGGACGCATCGACGGACTTCTGGACCTGGTCGGCCGGCTCGAGGAGACTGACCGGGCCCACCGAACAACCGCCGGCGAGCTGCGACTGCGCGCCGAGCGTCACAGTGCCGGAGAAGCGGACCTCCGCCGCGAGCTGGACAACGCCGTCGACGAGCACCTGCGAGCGGAGACGCGCTGCCGACGCTGGGTCGCCCAGCTCGAGGACGAGCGAGACGCCCTCGCTACCCGCGTCGACGAACTGGTTGAACGGAACGCCGAACTGGAAGGGCGAGAAGCGGCCCTCGAATGCCGCGTCCGCAAGATGGAGACAGTAGAGCAGGGCTTGCGATCCGAGCTGGCCGATCTCGAACGAGCACTGGGCGACAAGGACGGCGATATCTTCGAGGAACGACTACTAGCCGGAAGTTTTCCTACCGACCACGACGACCTCCGGTACTCAGAACGCGCCCAGAACAACTGCCAGACGACTGGGGTTATTGTTTTTCTGAAGCAGAAATTGGAGCGGCTGGACAGAACGAACGTGGACCTGGAAGAAAGGCTGAGTGAGAAAGTGGCGTGCGAAGTACGACTGCGAGAGATGGTGGAAGAGTATGAGAAGTCGGACAGCATCTGGCAAGAGAAAGTCGTCTCTCTCGAGACTCAGAAGAAGACGCTGATGCAGAAGATCGACGACTTGCAGGCTCAGCTGAACGACATCAAGGTACAAGATTCTATATCGCCAGCTCTCTTTTAATTACTTTGCTGACCTAGTAAGTTTAGAGATGAGTCAGTCTTTGGGAAACGGCTTAACCATCGCTCGTCTCTCGTTTCCAGAATATCGAAACGTAGGGCAACGTATTTAGGCCTACGGATGACGGACACCAAAGATTTAGAGGGTCAGTCCCCAAGCCCCTGATATCCTGATAGAGGGTATAAAATGTGAGGGTAGGAAAACATACCCTACAGGGTGTGCCAAAAGTGACAACCCTGTCAACTACGTCAATATAATGTCACATAAACTTAAAAAACACCATATATTTACACTGTTTGAACAATTTCAACATTCACTGCTACTGATTCATAGAGTTATGTGCTCAGTGTGTCCACCCTGCTGCTGTACAACCCGAGTATAAGACGACGACGCCATTCGTCAATGCCGCGGTCAATGAAGCGCTGTGATAACTTGTTCCATTCTTCCACAATGGCCTGTTTCAGCTGATCGACAGTAGTAAATTTTCTGTTATGGTAGACTTGCTGCTGAAGAGCACCCCAAACAGCATAATCAACGGGGTTTAAATCAGGGCTGTTTTTTCGCAGTGTGTGATGATGCACCATCCTGCTGGAGAGTCCATCTGTACTGATGACACTTGGCTCTGATATCTGGCATTTAATGAAAATAATATGGAAGTAAACAAAAATTGCAAATATAATGCATCTAACAAGGGTAGAAAACTCGGATACCAAGTGTCACTTTTTGACACACACTGTATATGTGGGGCATGTTAATCATACTATAAGGAGGAAAACTACCCCTATTTTTCGCAGTTTGTATCCCGAGAATGAGGCATAAGCAAGCGAAGTTTGGCAATCGCTATAGGCAGCTAGTTAACTGCGTTTTGGCTGATGCGATATTCGCTGATTATCGGCCAAATGTTTCTCATACCGTCGAGTGCATTTGCATTTGGAGGACGGATAGGTGACGAGGGGAGAGTTGGGGAATTTGTATTACATTATTGGCCGGCCGCTGCAAGCGAAATTTCATCGCGTTCCGTATACCGGTACCGCACTAGATAGGCGTACTAGATTAGTGAATGGAGAGCATAGGTGCAGCGGAGAAAATATTAGCGAGATCTGATGTTTATTGGAGTTCCAGTGGTATAGGATTGCCACATGTAGATTGCAGTAAAGCGTTACTGGTTGTAGGGCTTGCCCTGTACAGGCATAGACGCCGGAGTATAAAGTCAAGTTTCAACTGACAAGCAAATACAAAATGATATTTTCTATCTGGTAAAGAGACGATGATGATGATAAATGAACAGATCAAGCTGATTTTTGTCAAGAACGCTAACCTTGTCCTTTATATTGATATGCAGACTTTATTTATTTAATATAAAAATCGTACACAAAGTACACATTAAAAAGTACATAAAAATACCGACACACAATCAAACTAACCAGTACATATTGAAATAAACTGTTATTGTTGATTTTTCGTTACCTGAGCCTGATGTAAATTTTTATCACAGAATAATTAATGCCGCTAGTAGTAAGAGGTATACTTGAAAATGGCCCGCGGTCATGTTTGGAGGCCCGAGCAAATGACCGCTGCGCCGAGTAATGTTGTGTTCGTGTAGGCTTGCAAAATTCGTGTTAATGTTAATGTTGGCGCCGACTGACCGGTCTAGTGTAGTAACTAGTAAACAGAGAGGTCAGCGGTGTTTCAGTCTGATAGTATTTTGTGACTACGTATGGTCCGTTGCTGAGGTTCTAGCGATGTAATTCGGTGACATTCGTCAGTATGTGATGGATGACTCAACATTTTGGTAATGTTGCAGTTTAGCGGTATTTAGATTTTAGCCAATGTGAAATAGATTTTGCAGGTGTTCGAAATGCAGAAGTAAAACCCGCAATCAGTACTGACCCTAACCCCAACCCTAATCGTAACCTTAAGTTGTCACTGCTCGTAAATGGCAAAAAATCTAAACACCGATAAACTGCAACATTGGCCAACATTTTCTGTCGCTTACGGTTTGTGAGTTTTCGTTCATTTCACCCTTATATTACAGCATTTCTACAGCTAACCCGTCGACAGTAACTTCTGCTACCGCGCCATGTCTCCGCTAATCCCTTCTTTGTTCTCTGTCCGTCCGGCTGTGTGTGGCTGACGGTAAGCCTATAGACGAGGATTATCAGACCTCGGATCTGGAACAGAAGATCTTGTTGCAGTTTGTTGCATGTTTTTTTTCGACTTGTGAAAGCCCGACTTGAATGTATCGAGCCGCTTTGCCTGCATCAAGAGAAACTTTCATAAAAAACTTTTTACGCATTTCTGGATTTCGGCCGTCGCCGCTGTAGTAATTGTGATGAAAGATGGAAGAATTACATTGTTTAGGCGACAGCTAAAGTGCGTGGACTCACAAAGCTTTTCCACACACCGGTCCTTCAACGTGGCACGTCAGAACTCAGTCGGATTCGGTCGACACAGGAAATCTGCTAAAACTGATTAGTATGCAGCTGACCCGTAGGTCTTATTGCGCGTCTTGCCCGTCCATCTGTCCGTCCGTCTGTCTGTCCCGTACTTGCTCGTAACTCAGAAACAAAAAAAACGTAGAAAAATCAAAATTGAAAAAAATGAAAAAAATCAAAAATCTGGCGTCATGTTTACTTATGGGTGGCCGATCAAGTGCAGGCGGATCAGGCACCGACTGCAAACTAGGCCTACGCCATTGTTAGACCTAATTTACTGTCGGCACCTGAGATGCTCGGCAACTGCACGGACGGCCGCGTATCATGTCGGCAGTCGGCGGCGACATGCTTTTTTTGTTATACCTTATATTTTCCGGTTTTTGTTTTTACCAGTATGTATTATGTTTACAGTATAATACGCGCGCTATAAATGCATATTGATGATGATGATGATGATGATATCTGTTTCAGCAACAGTGTCAGTTCAAGGTTGACGTGTCTTCAGCGCAATCAGTTGCCGATTGTCGCCAACCACAACAGGAAGAGTACTATCTGCCGCGAATGAACTGCGTCGACCGGAAACAGTCCAGTCAGGTGCGAAGTCTTCCAGTTTAGTTAGTTAGTAGTGTTGTGTTGATATCGTATATGAAGTGACAAACAAAAGTAATTATTGATGATTTTGATGTTATTGTGTACCGTATTAAACTTTTTGCGTATGTAATAAAGCTGCGGGTAAAATAGTTAAGAATCACTTGAGAATTAGTTAATTTCTTATATATGCTCAATTGCTCATCGTGGCTAACTGTTATCGTATTGTACAGTTGTTTATTTTGTTTTATTTATTTAGTTATCTCCGCCAAGTGAACGAAGTGAATGGCGGAGATAATGTGTTCGTTCGATGTGTGTCTGTCTGTCTGTTTGTGTGTGCGCAGCGGCCGTTCAATAATAATAATAATAATAATAATAATAATACCAACGACAATATTTATGGTGCTGTCATCGTAGCTCAAAGCCACTGCGAGAGTTCACCCGGTTCATGTGATGAATATGGCACGGCGCCAAGCGGCCGCCGACCCGCAGACCAGGCCAAACGACCCCGGGCTGTGAGTCCGCCTGTAGGCTGCCAGAAACCACACCCACCATCGCCGTTTATTATTATTACTCAGCCCGAAAGCTGATACTCATTTTACCGTCCCACGGAGGGTAGAAGGCTGAGTCGACCTAGGCACTGCAGTCAATGGGAGTTAAATGTTAATAGCTCAAAAACGGTTAAAGCTGCGGACTTGAAATTTGACACACTTGTTCCCAGGACAGTCCGGACATGACCCCAAAAATATTCCGGACATGACCCCCAAAAATTTTTCCAAAAGGGGCGTGGCCAGAGTCACGTGACCCCCTAAATTTTTCGGCGTTAAATGCTAATTCTTGGCGGAGATATGCACTCTCATGAGCGCCTTCTACTTATTATTTTTTTTTAATTTTCTTGTTGCTACCATTTCTGGTGAATTAAAGATTGGTATATCCTTTTGTGCGTTTTTTATGCCTACGGCACCAATAGATGTTTTCGGGTCGTCCGTCCCGTGTCCGTGCGTGCGTGCGTGCGTCCGGGGCGTGCATCCTGTTAGCGTGATATCTTAAAACTTTGGTTGATGATGTAATTGAGGCGACAGATAAACTTATTAGCTTTCAAGGTCGACAGTTCAAGGTCAAGGTCAAGGTCGCTACAAGGTCAGATGTGCAATACTTCCGCACCCCATGTCTCCTGAACGGCTTGAAGAATCACAACCGAAGTTGAGTATGTAATAGAGTATGACCCGTTGATAACATATTTCTGTCATCGAAGTCATATTGTCCAAGGTCAGGTCAAGGTCACGTGTAAAGTTCGTTACTGCGATAACTCCAGAACGTGTTGACGGATTTTGACAAAATATCATACTTATATTCTGTCCCAAGGTTAAGATGAACTGGTTAGGTTTTCAAGGTCGTAGGGTCAAAGTCAAGGTCACAGCAAGGTCATTTATTTGAGTGAGTTATTGCGGCGGGCGGATACACCAAGCTTACAATATCCATATCCGGTTGAAGCTTCCATCATCTGTAACACTCTGCCTCACAACATCCAGTCATCACCTTCTATTTCAACTTTTCGTCATCTTCTAAAGACGCTTCTGTTTCAGCAGTCATTTCCCGGCAACATCCTCTACCTGCGCTACCGTGGACTTCGTAATAGCTTCTGCTATTTTAGCCACGCTAATAATTACTGATTGATCGATTGATTGATATCATCTGTGCAGGGTGTGACGTTCAGTCTAAGCAACACGCCAGCAGCCTCCATGAACGGCTTCACAATGCTGGACCCGGTGATGGAAGATACTGACGATGTGGAACTGGCTTACTGGGAGGCCGTAGAGCACGCCACCCACGACGACGACGACGACGAGTCAGCTGTAACGTCACCGTACTGGGTCACAGTTGAACAGATCATGGGCTGTAAGCTTTGTTCAAAATATATTTTCGTTACCGCTAAACTCTTAATTGTTGTTTTCTGTTTTAGCTGGCCTATTATTTTATTGTTATCTACACTGGCCAAGTCCCCTAAAGAGCATCTTTTGCCTTCAGCACTGACGGACAGTTTCGTCACTACTCTCTACTACCGTTAGCGAATGACGAAGTGAACGTAATCAACAATGCATTTGTATAGCGCAGAGGCACTAAGAGTTTCTAAATCGCTCGAGCGTCGTCAGTCAGTAGTGAGCAAACAGGAAAGTTTTAAGATCACGATTGAAAATGTCAATGGAGAGTGACGTCTTCGGTTTTCCTTAGACCCAAACTCCACTACACGGACACCGGCTACCGAAATGTTGTACAACACCACCAACGGACAAGCTCACAACAATTCTACAACTTGTTGTACAACAAATTTGCCACATCGCAATGCCAGAGCTCAACATCTCGACATGTTAAGGTGTTTGGATGTGGCAAATTTTTGTCCGTTGGCGGTGAATTTGTTGTACAACAAGTTGTAGAATTGTTGTGAGCTCGTCCGTTGGTGGTGTTGTACAACATGTCCGTAGCCGGTGTCCGTGTAGCGGAGTTTGGCACTTACCATTAAAAAGGATTCATCAAACGACAATCGGGTCACGCGCCATGCGCACGTGCTGCGGTCGCATGCTGAAGTTTATTTGCTAGCCAGATCATCGGACATTTGTTGCAACCCAAGTGCCAGATAGGCAAATCAATTTAGTCAATAACTGGTAGCAATTTTTAGCATAGGGGCACCAAGCCAAAATTATTACTCACGCCAC
>Ga0209679_1001568_pt1 | contig 9992 bp, 7 predicted proteins | sample WorMetHEROISLAND_4_FD_187408 | JGI IMG/M metagenome (GOLD analysis project Ga0209679, IMG submission 187408) | Marine gutless worms symbiont microbial communities from Max Planck institute for Marine Microbiology, Germany - Olavius sp. 2 HERON... ...
ATTTTCACATGCGATTACTACATCATATATGGTATCAAAACAGCACAAAATACCTTTTGCTCGAATTTTGTCTAGGTACACTTAATTACGTTTTTCAACTAGTCGACTATCTCTCTTGTTTATTATCTGTTGACAGTAAATATATTACAACGTAAAGTAAATACATCCGCTTAGAGTAGTTGGCCTACTTCGTGAATTTGAACTTAAATTCTCTAAATACAGAGCCTATGGCTATGAATTTATAAAAGCTGTAAAAAATCGATAACTCAAAAAAACTGTTAAATTTGTAGCTTTTCTTAAAACGTACCAACTGTATTCAATTAACTCGTCACTCAGTGTATTTCATTCGTTACTACAAAAGATCCTTCATATGAAGTGACCTTATTAGATGCAGTGAAATATTTTCAGCTTACCGATATTCATTTGCGCTGTGAAGATTTTTCCAGTATAGTCCTGTCAAATGTCGATGCCACTAGATGCAAACTTTTTGTTCCTCCATGTACAACAATTGTACTTTTAACCGTCAAACGATTGAACAGGCCGTACCCGTTCCAAGGTTTATGGCAAGAAATATCCCATCCATTATTATGCAATTTATGCTGTTCCATAGGGTCCGGAATCCGGATCAAATCCCATAGTGACTGAGTAGCGACTACATAGGTTAATGTTGTCGGAGAAAGTAGATATAGCTGCGCTTAAACTGTTAGTTGCATAGCTTTCTCTTAGACGATAAGAAATTTGCTGCACGTGACACGTCACACATGCTGTTGCATAATACTAGATACTCTCTTTTCCAAATCTTTTCCTCCTTAGTTCCCCCCTCTCCCACGGACTGATTACATGGTAAATGAATTGGCATGTTGTTAGTAGTCTCTGGCGTTGTCAACTTGGTAAAGTGCCCAGATTAAGCTAGTTCAGCTAGCTTTTGGGTGCACTATAATATCACTACTTACTTATACTAGTATTAACTAAGATGTCAACACTGTCTTGGGGTGCCACCATGACCCCTCAGGATCGGCGCCAATTGCTGTAAGCTGCCACACCGGGTCTGGGTGGAGCCCAGCCGACAAACGTATTTTAGTGCGTTTTACGTGTGAAAATTGCAATCTGTGACAGTGAAAGCGGAAAGAACATATTTGTGCAGCATGCAGCAGACAGCAGCACGGTGACATGACTGACGAAGACAGGATGTGACGTCGTTTTGCTAAGGGCCGGTTTCTGAAATCAAAGTCTTAGAATAGTCCTAGTTCAGCTCATAACTTTGATCTTAAGTACGAGCAGAGTTTAGACTTAAACCCAAGACTTTAAGTCGAGACAAGTCTTGGTCTCGAGACAAGTCTCAAGACGGTCTCCAGGCGCATTTTCAGTGTATTGGTCTGATATATCTTGGTCTTGTTCCTGAAAAATGTCTTGGTCTTCGCGTCGATCTTGGTCTAAATTTGTGCACTGTGCAATTTCAGTGCCCACAGCCTTCAAGCAAAATGAAGTTCAGTACTTCAGTTGCCAGTAAAGCGCACACTGCTTAATGTAACAGACCAGGGATGTTAATGAGGCCAGCAAAGTGGGACGCCGAGCCCAAAGCTGAGGCCAGATACCACAAGGCTGACATCGAGGTCGAGACCAAGGCCAAAAAATTTGCGAGGTCGAGGCCGAACTCTGTGAGGCCGAGGCCAGAGATGCCGTATTAACTATAAACTACTAATTTGAATTCAATTCAAGAAATATTGCAATAGCAGTCATGACTGTCAAATGATAGTGTCAATGCCATAGCATTCACTGACAACTATGGCTATACTCAATACTTCTTGCAGACAAATACTCTGTCACAGATGGTTGCAATTCATTCATGACCAGATTTTGATGATTTACCACGAGACCATGAGGCCAACTTAAGTGAGAATGAGGCCAGCATTGCACGAGGCCAAGGACGAAGCCAAGGCCAGATACTATGAGACCGCGGCCAAAAAATTTGGCCTTGAGGCCGTGTTAGCCTCCAGGACTTGACATCCCTGCTACAGACAGTCTGACAAGTTTTGCTCTTTTCCTTTAGCTGACGTGACGTAACACATGACGTCAGTAACAAAATGTTGTTTGCCGTTGACGATAAACACGCGATCAGTTTTACGCCAAGAAAAACGTTACAGTTCTCGGAGATTTCTTAAGGAGTTTTCGAATAAAAATTGGACATGTAGGTCTTTGGTCCAACTGTTGAATAGTAGGCCTATGTTTAACACTTAACTTCGTTACTCGCTGATTTCACTCGTTTTGTTTCATATGACAGCAGTTTTTGTGCCTTCTGTGTATTATGAGGTTTTAGTTTGTACAGTCATACTAATACCAAATAAATAGTTTTGCAAATATACGCTACATTGTATTATGCAGAAATTATTTGCGTAATATCAAAAATAAAAGTGGGTTACTTTTTCTGGGACATGGTGTGGACGTGTTTGTGCGCGCTCATTTTGTAACTTTTATGACTGAACAAACCATGTCAGCCTCGAGTTAGAACTGTCTCGATCAACATTTTGATCTCACCCACTATGCTGGAAATAAGTTCCACCGACTACTGTAGCTCTGGCAAATTTATCACAGTTCCAACTTACTTTAAGACTTTCTTCTTTGAAATGTAAGACAGAAATCCAATTTCTCCTTTAGTATTCAAAATACAAGAACCAACCTAACTAACATGGCGACAAATTGTTCAAACAGCAACAATCCTAGAGACTCTTAAACACATAACCTCATCAAAATGTACAATACATGTACACAGTGAAATTAACGCAGTTATGGAAAGTAAAACTTTGGAACAAACAACCACAACCATATTACCTCAGTAATAATAACGAAATGAACTTTACAGCCATAGGCATAGGAGACGGGGGAGCACTTGCCCCCCGAAAATTCGGGAAAAAATATTTTTCGGGCAAAAATCATATAAAATTCGGGAATTCTGTTAATTTTTCAGGCAAATATCATGTAAAATTTGGGCATCTTGTTAATTTTTCACGAATATATTTTCTGGTAAAAATGTCTTGCCCCTAAAGTTGACTGAGCTCCTAGGCCTATGAATTACAGCTAACTCTCAATGAAAAAATGAAAAAAATGCTCAGAAAATGTTTACATGACACACAGTTCACATACACCACTCCACAAACTCCGTTAACATTTCAGCAACAGTGACCAGCCAACTTGCATGCAATAAGAGATCAATACAAGATCGGCAGTTGACGCAAACAAAACGATTAATAAATAAAAACTGTTGAAAATGAAGCCTTTCCACAATACACTGCCGATCATTCGTATTACTGCAGTTTATTTAATACTGGCTAAAGCTGCTGGAAACAATTACACTTTCAAATTACAATGCCACAAAAAATAAAAATATTTAAAAGCAACTATACATTAACACAAAGTTCAAAATGTCAAATAAACAGCTGACAGTAACCAACTAGAGCTCTTCAACAATACGTTTGGAAACTTGAAGCGAGCTCGACGTAAACGGTGCTAACGAAGGAAAAGTTTCCGGTGCATTGCCTGTAGAAGACTCGACATTTTCTTCCGATCCAGCTGCTGAAGAACACTCGGTCCTGGAGCCACCCGGAGACCGGAACTCTGCAGACAACTTACCGGACGAAGAGGCATCACTGGAATGACAGAAAAGCTTGGCGCTGGTAATGGGTAACACTTCACGACTGAGTGCATCATCAATGCACTGCAGCCAGTGCCGTTTGTCGAGCTCATCATTGGCCTGTAGAACGTGACTGCGGCCGGAATCACTTCTGGATGACACTCGGAATGCACCGTGTGCTGTACACACAATATTTGCGTGAGAAACTTTTTACACGTCGGCGAATGACAGCCAATGTATTTTCACAAACCAATTTTTACACGACTCACTGCTAAAGAGTCACTAATTTAAATAAAGAAACAGGCCTGTATAAAAAGACTTTTCACATAATAAGACATAAGACTCTTGCATGTTATCAGCAGCGTGCCAGACAATTACTTGACAGTCTTTACCACTTACTGCCATTCTGTACTTTGATACTGTAGATGGACAACAGGGAGGCATCCGGTGTGTAAACAAAGTCTTAAGTCTCAATAAAACTTCACTTTTTTGGAAAAAAGAAGCCGGCGTAATTTCCAAAAGACTGACCAGCTGAATAAAAGTCAGAGTTTGGCTACCCGTGTCATGTTTCAGTTCATCATATAACAAAACAAGCCCAGAAAGTGGTGTTTCCAGCATACTTTATTCCACTGTCCCCACCTTTGACTTTTTGACCCCAAATTATTACGCGTTCATCGCTGTCCCACAACGCATCGTTGATGTAAGTTTGATGAACAGACGAACATGTGTAAAATACTTTGCAAGATATTGTGTTAGTTAACAATGTTTCAGGATGCACACACAGACGCACGCACACACACACAGAGGAACAGGACAAAAACATTATGCCTCTGACCACTCTACATTGGGTGGAGGCATAATGATAATTTATCTTATGCCTAGCATACCGGGCTGAGTTGGAGTAAAGACTCTCTTGAACGATCCGCTATGGACACAGCCATCTGTAAGTTCTTCAACCACAAGATCATACAACAACAGTGGATCACTGTAGACCTGATACAGCATTGTACCATCTCGAGCCACTGGTCGTGTCAATACCAATGCCTTCTCAAACAGGCAAACGTACAGCTTCTGGAACACCAACACAACATCACAATGATTCAACACAGAACATAATGTCTACAACAGCAGTCACAACACAGAAATGTCAACAACTGAAGAGATACAGCATATTCAATCAAATCTAGTATTTGTAAAGCGCCACTTAAACAAAGTTCTCAGAGGCGCCTCTTATGAGTAGGCTTGCACAAAGAGCCAAGTCTTAAGGCTCGACTTGAACTGTTCGTGACTAACATTACTGTTCTTAAGATGAGGTGGCAACATGTTCCAAATCTGAGGTGCCGCGACGCGGAAACTGCGCGGACCATAACACGCGGTCCGAGTACGTGGCACAATCATGTCATCATTGTCAGCAGAGCGAAGCCGAGAACGAAAGGGAACAGAGACGATCGGTAAACAGATGTCGCGGAAGTACACTGCTGATCGGCCATGGATACAGTCATATGTCATCAGCGCAATTTTGAACGTAATGCGCTGAGACACTGGCAGCCAGTGAAGAGTGTCGCGCAATGTTGGCGTGATGTGATCATTTCGCCGGATGCCTGTGACTAGTCGCGCTGCGGTGTGAAGCACTGCCTGTAGTCGCCGAATGACTACTACATCCAATATCTGTTTAATTGAACTACTTTTACTCCAGGTTGGGCTGGTGCCTAGCACTGCTGAGAATTGCTGGAACAGGCTACTTTTACTCCAGGTTGGGCTGGTGCCTAGCACTGCTGAGAATTGCTGGAACAGGTCTATTTACAGGCTAGACGCCAATAACTCAGTGTCAAAGCACTGGTATACTCATATGCAACCATTTTACCACTGTATTCCAGATGGCAGTCCTCAAAGGGTTACTCAGGAAACCTTCACTGACTGCTGGAGCGGTGTTTCCATCCTTCAATGCTCCGACACTGTTGGCTGGGTGACAGAAAGGGCATCCGGCCTGTTAAAACTACTGCCTGAACAAATGCCAAAAGTTTACTCTTGGCGACTGGTCCCACCTAACCTGGAGTAACTCTGGAACAAAAACCGAGCATTTTGAAACTGTATTTCTTGAACGCAGAAGACTTTCACAGTGCTCAACCAACAGCGTTGAATCACTAGTGTCACACAGTCAAATGATTTTGCGGCCCACGTATCCATATCAGCTTCCACTTCGCAAAGCTACTCGTGATGGATAAGATTTTGTGCCATACTGTGCGTTCAAGAAATTTTAATGTTACAGCAAATAACAATTATCATGTTTGTGTCTTTGTTAATGAGTAACTCAATGTCAGTGATTGTTGTATTTATTGTACTGTATCATTTCAACCATTTTGTGGTTGACCGAAGACAAAGCTGATCAGAAATACGATTATACGATTCAATGTTTTCAGCATCTCAAAATCTTAGCCACGATTTTACTCGGGGAACATGACACTACGCAATGAGACTAATTAACGTCACACACAAAATGCTGGCTTGGTTAATGCACAAACACTGTCACTAGTACGCATGCATGTCACATTTGTCACTGGCCTTCTTCTGCTATAACTTTGTTGAGTGACAAGCAGCGAGACTGAGTAAGATAAGTTAATCATTTACCACGAGTTACAGATCTACACAGTTCACTGACCGTGCCACGGCTGTTTCTGAGCTGACCATCACACAGGATGATATTTGACTCTTCTATTGCACAACATTTCTGCACCACATGACAATGTATAGCATCAAAAACAGATTAATAATTAATTGAACCCAATACCACTATCTAAGACAGTCCATAATACACTATGTATTCCGTTTACTTCATCGAGTAAAACACCCACACAAACTCGTTCCTTCCTACCTTTGCCAAATACTAATCAATTTTCAAAATTCCTTCACTGACACGTTCTGCAAGAAATTTAAAATAGAGCAGTCATTAAAGATCCAATGACACCTCAAATGTGTCGCTACACTACCTTGCAAAACACTAGTTTGAAAAAATTACATCGACTAAAATCATGTCAATGGCAGACCAAGTGCGCACGCACTGAAGAGAACGTGAAGGAGGTAGACAAGATGGTTCTAAGCCAAGAAGGCCAGCTACTAATTCACCATTCAACACCCAAAGCAGTACACAGTTTACTGTCATACAGATCAGACTTTGGAGCAAAATGCCTTCTACGCACATGAACGTTTACTCAGTCACTGATGGTAACAGTCTGCATGTCAGAATCCTGCTACACCAGTTTGATTTTTGTCAATCTCAGAGTCAAGGTCGATGGAGACTATTACTGTGACGTGTTTATGTCACAATGTTTGCCGCCTGACATATGCCATATAGCAGGTCTCTAGCAATTCACTTTTCAGCAAAACCAGTGCCCCAGTGAACAGAGCATGCTAGTTTCTGACATTCATATTTCACAAGATAATGTAGCAACATATTTAAAGTTTGGTGAGATCTTTATTGCAATTTTCCGGGTAAGTGTGCCAGCGAAGAAAGTTCGAAAATCGGTCAATATTTGGCAAAGACAAGGACAAAACTCTGCACGGGTGGTTTTTTTGACTCACGTTGTAGTCATGTGCAGCTTTAAAAGCCACGACAAATTCACAGAATAGATATTATAACTGTAAATGCGAAAGATGCCACAGCTGAGGTAAAGAGCTGTGACAAATCCAAAGGCCCGAGGTCCATAGACAGAGATCTCAAGATACCACTGAATCTGTTACCTATGATTACCTTCTGAGCAGCAGAGCATCATCACCGTAGGGCCGACACAAAACTATATGGCTCGGTTACACGGGTACATGCACGAACAACTTGTCTAAAGTTAGTTTGCAATAACAATATGGCCAAGAGTCAAACCCGTTACCTCTTAATTGCAAGTCTTGCATTCTAACTATCAACCTATGACCTGTTTCTTCTCTGGATGACCTATCTGAAAGCATGGTAAATCACAACACTGTTTACTTTATTAAAGAAAATCATTTTATAATTAATTACAGCATTCATTATTACCGTTTTATTGTAGCTAAATAGCCTTCATCTCTTTTTTTTACACCTTGTTATTTATTACTCGCACGTAGCCACTTTTGTACAACCCCCTAAGGCAATAAATGTGCCAAAATGCAATTAAGTTACTACTCACTCACTGATGTCCTAACAATTAAACCTCTGAGCCACGCCAGAATAGATACAATGAAGAAGCAAAACAGCCGATACCTGATCATCATGGGTGTAGCGGAGTTTGTGTTTGACGAAAGCACATTTTGCTTCTCCTGTTCTTGTGTCGACGTGTTTAATAATGCCATCAAGCATTAACAGTGCCTCATCGATCAACGCAATGTCAGCATGTCCAACGGGTGTCTGCAATAATCATACATGCTATTCACTCGGCAAACCACTTTTCCTGGTTTTAATGATGCACACTGTTTGATTTACGCCAAAATAATCAATCAATCAATCGGTCAAATCTAGTATTGGTAAAGCGCCGCTTAAACAAAGTTCTCAGAGGCGCCTCTTATGAGTAGGCTTGCACAAAGAGCCAAGTCTTAAGGCCCAACTTGAACTGTTTGCAACTAGCATTAATAAACCCTGCCAATTGACAGCTGTCATTGAAATGTGCTTAAAATTGAACCAGTCAACTTAAAATGTGCTTAAGTCTATGCACACAAAAATGCAGAAATCGACCAAAAAGGTACCATATACACTATATGGAAATACTGAGCACTGTAGTCAACTTCCACTTGGCAAAGGCATTTATTGCGGACAATATTTTGTACTACAATGCATTTCCTAAGAATTTTTTATAAGTTCACAATGCATAATTTTCACATTCCTGTTTGTTTATGATAGTAAATGACTGTTACACTTACACTGCTTTGTTTGATTCCGTGCACGGTATGCACGGCACATCGCAGAACAAGAGCTTGATAATTGAGAAATTGAGAAATCTATCGCAAGCAATAACGAACAATATCGTACACAAGGACACCTGCAATTACAAAGAGAATTCACTCACATGTTTCTGAATCTTCTTCAACAGCAGCGGATACTTAACGAGACGACTGCGTGGAACATCTACAATCACATCAGCAGCTCTCATGCATCACAAAGCACCTGCAGGTTTATAATCCCGAATACACCTTTTGTTGCAGCTCCCTAGCACTGTGTACCAGTTACATCAACATTCAGTGTCTTACTGTCCCACACACTGTCTGAAAGTGACACTCAATATCAGATCTTTTTAACTAAAAACATGTGCATAACAATGTGTCAATACAATACAGCTGCTGCCTATCACTCATCTTGTTATGTTGGGTGTAGGTAGCATATAAGCAACTTTGTACAAAAACTGAATGAATACATATACAGTCAAGAAACATCACATTCATAAATGAACTGCATATGATAAACAGTTGCACACGACGGTGTCATCAATTACAAATGCTAACTTGTTCTACAAAAAATGCTACACAAAAGGAAAATACAAATTTTAACCTAACAGACATTCAATGTGCACTGTGCAAGAAGTGTAAATGTTACCAGTTACCAAGAAAGTTCCACAGATCAAGATGACGACTGAATGGCGACTCTAGACAACGTTCAAGAAAGTCTTCAAGTTGAGCATGTTGTTTTTTCAAGTCCAACACAGACTTAGCAAACACTTGATTGGCACAGTACGATGCATATACTTCATTCAACTTGGGTATCTGTACAGCCACATTGCTCCCAATGAATCAGTAAATCAGTTCATTTGACATAATTCACATATTTAACGTATTACGGCATCAATGTTTTGTACCAGCTACAGAACTGACATGCCTCAGTTATGTATAGGGACACAAGAAATTCGTTTTGGACGAAAAACGAACGAAATCGCGAAATTTAGCATTTTGGACGAAAAAACGAAATTCACAACTTTGGACGAAATTTGGACGAAAACGGCCAACTTATCGCCGAACCTAACGCCATCCGTGATCGAGGTACGTCGAAACGCGGTATGACTAAATACCGCGTCGACCGCATTTTACCGGCGCGTACGCGGGACCGCTCGCGAAACGGCACTGCACTGCTCTGCGCCATGCGACTAATTATCGACAAGCAGCGGGCGACGCAGGAGTTCGAACAGTCGGCGCCGACGTCCTGTTCGAATGTCCGCGTTGTCTCGGCCGTCGCGATCATGGAACGTACGACTGGTCAGTGCCGCTACGCAAGCTGAAGAACGGTCAGTCCCCAGCGGCAAGTATGCGGTCGACGCGGTCGTTTGGGGCAGTGATTAGCACGTCATAATCATTGTGCCACGGTCGACGCGGTAATTAAGCGGTCGACGCGGCCGTTTCGCGAGCGGTCCCG